>Ga0208413_1000161_pt1 | contig 57524 bp, 63 predicted proteins | sample AntAceMetag02UKD_FD_184761 | JGI IMG/M metagenome (GOLD analysis project Ga0208413, IMG submission 184761) | Saline lake microbial communities from Ace Lake, Antarctica - Antarctic Ace Lake Metagenome 02UKD (SPAdes) (version 2) | ecosystem: Environmental > Aquatic > Non-marine Saline and...
CACGGACGCTGCCGCCAGAACCGCCAGCGCCGCGAAGGTCGAGGCCATGCCGATCTCGGCGCCGAGCCAGCCCGCCGCCGGGTAGGCGAGCAGCCAGCAGGCGTGCGACAGCGCGAACTGCGCCGCGAACAGGGCCGGGCGGTCCTCCGGGTGCGCCGACCGCCGCAGCAGGCGGCCCGACGGGGTCTGGGCCGTCGAATAGCCGAGGCCGAGCAGCAGCCAGAGCGCCAGCAGCGCGCCGTAGCCGGGGGCGAGCCCCCCCACCGCGAGCCCGCCGCCTGCCAGCAGCGCCCCGGCCAGCAGTCCGGCCGCCAGCAGGACGCCGCCGCCCAGCATGGCCGCCCGGTCGGACACCGCCTCCAGCAGGCGCGGCAGGATGACCGCCGCGATCATCGAGCCGGCGCCGAAGGCCGCCAGCGCCTGCGCGGTCGATTGCTGCGACAGCCCTAGGCCGGACTGGACCATCACCACGGTGTTGACGATCACCATGGCGCCGCCGGCGGCCACCGCCATGTTCAGCGCCAGCAGCCCGCGCAGGCGCGGCGTCGCCAAATAGATCCGCAGACCCCGCGTGGTCCGGTCGTAGACGCCGCGGGGTTCGGTCGGCCGGGGGCTCGGCAGCCGCACCGACACCACCAGGGCGGCCGAGGCCAGGAAGCCGACCACGGTGCCGGCGAACAGCGCGTGGAAGCTCACCACCGTCAGCAGGGCGGCGGCCAGCGCCGGGCTGAGCAGGCTTTCCAAATCGTAGGCGAGGCGGGACAGCGACAGCGCGCGGGTGTACTCGGCCTCGTCCGGCAGGATGTCGGGGATCGTCGCCTGGAAGGTCGGGGTGAATCCGGCGGAGGCGGACTGCAGCACGAAGATCAGCACGTAGACCTGCCAGATCTCGGTGACGAACGGCAGCGACAGGGCGATCGCCGCGCGCACCAGGTCGAGGCAGACCAGCAGGCGCCGGCGCGGCAGCCGCTCGGCGAACGCGGCGGCGACCGGGGCCACGCCGACATAGGCGATCATCTTGACGGCGAGCGCGGTGCCGAGCACCACCACGGCCTCGGCCCCAGCCAGCTCGTAGGCCAGCAGGCCCAGCGCCACGGTGGCGAGGCCGGTGCCGAGCAGCGCGATGACCTGCGCCAGGAAGAGGTGCCGGTAGGTGCGGTTGCGGAGTATCCCGACCATGCGCATCCCCGCTTCGGCCGCCGGTAGTCAGAGGTACCGGGCGCCAGAGGTACCGGGCGTCAGAGGTACCTGGTGATTTCCTTGTAGTCGTCGATCGCCCGGCGCTGGTCCCGCGCCATCGGCCCGACGACCTCTTCCAGGCAGTGATCGAGGTGATCCTGGATCAGCGTGCGCTTGGCCTGGGCGATGGCCTTCTCGACGGCGTGCAGCTGCTGGGCGATGTCCAGGCAGGTCCGGCCGGCCTCGATCATCTCGATCACACCGCGCAGGTGGCCGTCGGCGCGCTTCAGGCGCTTGACGACCTCGGGGTGCGTCTGGTGCAGGTGCTCGCCCGACATGACTTGACCCTATCCCCTCCAGGTGGATAGGGTCAAGTCGAGGTTTGCGGCCGCGCATCGGCAGGCGGATCAGGACGCTGCGAGGAGACACCATGACGCGCCGGAATGCCGACAGGGCGTGGCCGTGGTCGGCCGCGACGCTGGTCCCCGGCCTGCTGGTCCCCGGCCTGCTGGTCCCCGGCCTGCTGGTCCCCGGCCTGCTGGCGGTGGTGGCCGCCGTCGCCACGGCCTGGCCGGGCGACGCGCTCGCCCACGCCGTCACGGTCGGCGACAAGGGCTATATCCAGGAGATCAGCGGGGTTCACCTGATCCCGTTCGCGTATCTCGGCGCCAAGCACATGGTGACCGGCTACGATCACATCCTGTTCCTGTTCGGCGTCATCTTCTTCCTCTACCGGCTGCAGCACGTCGCCCTGTACGTCAGCCTGTTCGCGCTCGGGCATTCGACGACGATGCTGTTCGGGGTCATTTTCAACGTCGGGATCAACAGCTACATCATCGACGCCATCATCGGCTTCTCGATCGTCTACAAGTCGCTCGACAATATGGGCGCGTTCCGGCGCTGGTTCGGCGTGCAGCCGGACACCCGGGCGGCCACGCTGATCTTCGGCCTGTTCCACGGCTTCGGCCTGTCGAGCAAGCTGATCGAGTACGACATCGCGCCCGACGGCCTGATCGCGAACATCCTGGCGTTCAACGTCGGGGTCGAGATCGGCCAGCTGCTGGCGCTGTCGGTGATCCTGATCGCCATGGGCTACTGGCGGCGTACCGCGAGCTTCGGGCGCCACGCCTACACCGCCAACGTCGTCGTGATGACCGCCGGGTTCGTGCTGGTCGGGTATCAGCTGGCCGGCTACGCGGTCTCGTAAACCACCAGACAGGAGAGAGACATGGTCAACCCGCAAGCGCCGAGCCAGGGCGAGCTGCCGACCTCGGCGCAATTGCTGCGGTCGACGATCATCGCCATCGTCGCCGCCGCCCTGATCCTCGTGACCGTCGTCCTGCCGGCGGAATACGGCATAGACCCGACCGGAATCGGCCGGGCCCTGGGGCTGGCCGAGATGGGCGAGATCAAGCAGCAGCTCGCCGACGAGGCCGAGCGCGACAAGGCCGACCTCGCCGAGCCGGGCCTGCTCGACCGGCTGGTCTCGGCGTTCCTGGTCGGCCGGGCGGTGGCCGAGACCAAGCCCGCCGCGCGCGCCGACGAGACCACCGTCACGCTGAAGCCGGGCCAGGGCAGCGAGATCAAGCTGGTGATGAAGAAGGGCGCGACGGTCGACTTCGCCTGGACGGTCGCCGGCGGGGCCGTGAATTTCGACCTGCACGGCGACGCCGGCGAGAAGTCCACCAGCTACGAGAAGGGCCGCGCCTCCAAGGGTGAGCAGGGCGTTCTGGAAGCCGCGTTCGACGGCAGCCACGGCTGGTTCTGGCGCAACCGCGGCGCCGCCGACGTCACCGTCACGCTGCGCACCAGCGGCGCCTACTCGGAGATCAAGCGGATCCTCTGAGGCGCCGTCCCGAGGTCGCGTTCACCTGGGGCGGTGGGCGTTGACGCTCGCCGGTATCGGGGCGCTGAATACCCTCGGCACCGCAACCGAGAGAGATCCCCATGGCACCGCCGCGCGTCCTGATCGGCCAGTTCATGCACGAGACCAACACCTTCAGCGTCCAGCCGACCGGCGTCGAGGCGTTCGCTCGGGTGCTGGTGCACGAGGGCGAGGCGATGGTGTCGGCGCTGCGCGGCACCAACAGCGAGACCGCCGGCTTCCTGGCGGTCGCCGAGGCCGAGGGCTGGACCGTGCTGCCGTCGGTGGCGGCGATCGCCACCCCGGCCGGCCCGGTCACCGCCGAGGCGTGGGACCGCTTCGGCCTGGGGATCGCCCGCGCCGCCGCCGCCGCCCTGCCGCTCGACGGCGTGCTTCTGGCGCTGCACGGCGCCATGGTGAGCGAGCTCGACGACGACGCCGAGGGCGCGCTGCTGGCGGCGGTGCGCGAGGTGGTCGGCCGCGACGTGCCGATCGGCATCACCCTCGACCTGCACGCCAACGTCTCCGACCGCATGGCCGAGCTGGCCGACGCGATCTGCCCGTACCGCACCTACCCGCACATCGACATGGCCGAGACCGGCGAGCGCTGCGCCCGGCTGATCGGCGACGCCATGGCCGGCCGCACCCGGCCGCGCGTGGCGATCGCGCGCCGCGACCAGGCCGAGGGCCTCGACCAGGGCCGCACCGATGCCGGGCCGATGCTGGAGGCGCTGTCCCGCGCCGCCGCCGCCGAGGCCCGCCCCGGCATCCTCACCACGTTGGTCTGCGTCGGCTTCTCCAGCGCCGACATCGCCTTCATGGGGCCGAGCGTGGCGGTGACCTACGACAGCCGCGTTGACGGCGCCGAGGCGACGGCGCGCGGCGTCGCCGAGGACCTGATGGACTTCTGCTGGGAGACCCGCGAGCACGAGGGCAACGTCTACCTCACGCCCGACGACGCGGCGTCCCGCGCCAAGGCCCACGAGAAGGGCGCCACCAGGCCGCTGGTGATCGCCGACTACGCCGACAACCCCGGCGGCGGCGCCTACGGCGACGCCACCGAGCTGCTGCGCGCCATGCTCGACGGCGGCCTCGGGAACGCCTGCTTCGGCGCCATGGTCGACGGTGCCGCGGCGGCGGCGCTGCACGCCGCCGGCGAGGGCGCGACGGTGACGGTGTCGGTCGGCGGCAAGGTCGACCGGCGCTTCGGCGGCGGCCCGCTGAGCCTGACCGGCGTGGTCGAACGCCTGACCGACGGCCGCTTCGTGTGCGACGGGCCGATGTGGCGCGGCATCGCCAAGTCGTTCGGGCCGACCGGCGTGCTGCGGGTCGCCGGCGTGCGCGTGCTGATCGTCACCAACGCCATGCAGATCACCGACCGCCAGCAGTTCCTTCACGCCGGCATCGACCCGGCGGCGATGGCGACGGTGGCGCTGAAATCGATGCAGCACTTCCGCGCCGCTTACCAGCCGCTCGCCGACGAGGTGCTGGTCTGCGACACTGGGGCGCTGTGCTCGCCGGACGTCCGCGCGAGGCCGTTCAAGAAGCTGCGCCGGCCGATCTGGCCGCTCGACTGATGGCCCTTCGCGGCCGCCGCCGCGCGGCGGGCACCTCCTGAGCTGGACTTTGGCCGACACCGCGATCGCAGCTCGCCCTGGCGGCGGCGCCCCCTCTCTTGCCGTCATTCCGGACCGGGCCGCCGCGGGCGGGACGGAGCCGGAACCCAACCGACGCACCGCATCTGCAGCGGCCTGTGCCCGTCGCCGCGTGGGTTCCGGCTCGGCCGCGCCGGGGCGGCGCGTCCGTCCGGAAGACGACGGGGGTGGGGTCGGCCCCGGGGTCGCCCCACTCGAAGGTCGCGGCGGCGGCGCCCCCTCTCTTATCGTCATTCCGGACCGGGCCGCCGCAGGCGGGACGGAGCCGGAACCCACCCGACGCACCGCGCTTGCAGCGGCCTGTGCCCGTCGCCGCGTGGGTTCCGGCTCGGCCGCGCCGGGGCGGCGCGTCCGTCCGGAATGACGACGGGGGTGGGGTCGGCCCCGGGGTCGCCCCACTCGAAGGTCGCGGCGGCCGCGGCCCTCTCTTGCCGTCATTCCGGACCGGGTCGCCGCAGGCGGGACGGAGCCGGAACCCACCCGACGCACCGCATCTGCAGCGGCCTGTGCCCGTCGCCGCGTGGGTTCCGGCTCGGCCGCGCCGGGGCGGCGCGTCCGTCCGCAAGACGACGGGGGTGGGGTGTCCCGGCAGCAGCCGCGACGGCCGCGAAGGGCCAGCTATCCCCTGAACCGCTCCAGCCCCTCGAGCGTCTGGCGCAGCACCTGGCGCGAGCGGGCCAGCACCATCTCCTTCCAGGCGTCGGTGCCGGGGTAGTACTGCCGCTTGATCGCCCGCTTGATCGCCTGAGCCTCGGCGTCGTGCCAGTCGAAGATCCGGTTGGCATGCAGCCAGTGGTCGGCGCGCAGCGCCTTGCGGCTGCGCTCCTGGTCGTAGGTGCCGAACTCCAGCGCCACGTAGGTGTAGCGGTCGCCGAGCCGGGGTTGCCAGAAGCGGCCCTGGGTGCCGTTCAGCGGGATCGAGAACGACGCCCCCTCGGCCGGCAGCCCGGTCGACTCGCCGTACATCGCCAGCACCCGGTCGAGCCCGGTCGAGCCGCGCTTGTGGCCGCAGATCGGCTCGCCGTAGCCGTGCGGGCCGAGGCCGGTGTGGACGTCGATCACCGACACCATGCGGCGCTCGCCGAGCCGGTAGGCGTCGACGATCGAGCCCAGGGTCCGGCTCGCCCGGGTCGGCGCGGTGCCGCCGAAGAACATCGAGTGCGGGTGCTTGTACTGCCCGGCCTTGCGGGCGGCCTGGAACGCCTTCTCGCCGTGCTCGGCCCGCCAGGCGGCGAGGCGCGCCTCGGCCGCCGCCAGCGTCGCCTCGTCGAGCGAGGGCGGCACGAAGGCGTCGACCAGCTCGTCGTGGCCGGGGTTCTCGGGCAGAGGCTGGTCGAAGTCGACGAAGTTGCGGTTGAGGTCGCAGCCCTCCTCGGTGACCCGCCGCCACCACGCGAAGCCGTGGCAGTTCAGCGCGTGGATCAGCAGCACGCCGGTGTCGGCCGGCAGCCGGGAAGCCCCACCCTCGCTGGACTGGGCATCCGCCAGCCAGTCGACCTGGATGCCCGAGCCGCAGAACCCCTCGACGCCGTGGGTGGCGCTCACCACCACCAGCACCCGTCCGGCATCCTCCGGGCCGAGCCAGGCGACGTCGGTGGTCAGCGGCTCGCCGTGCGGCCCGCGCAGCGGGTTTTCCCAGGCGGCAACCCCGGCGCCGGCGGCAGCGGCAGCGTCGAGGAACAGGCGGCGGGCGTCACCGTACTCGTCGGCGAAGCTCGACCGGATCGAGGTGAGTGAAGCGCGACACTTGGTTTTAGAGTCAATGACACTTGGATTTAGAGCAACTCAGTTTTGAATAGTACAGCGCGGCCGCTCCCTCGCAGGAGCTTAGCGGCCGGCCTGGCTGACCATGGCGGCCGGGTTGGTCGGTGCGGGGTATGAGCCCGCGGTTCGGAGCGTTGGCGCGCTCCGTCCCCCGCCCGACAGCGGGGGCAGTCGTTAAACGAGCCTTAAGGGACCGCCACAGGCCCGTTGAAGGCACGTTCAAGCCCATCAGCTCCAGTGCGCATTGTTGATTTCATCGATCGCGTTGACCGCGTCGGTGTCCTCATTGGAGACCGCCGCCGCCAGTGCGCCGTCCTTCAGCTCGCGCGCCTTGACGTAGTAGCCGGAGGCCAGGGCGAACGGCGCCTCGCACAGCTTCACCGCCTGGGCCGGCGTCAGCGTGTATTCCTCGTTGTCGGCGGCTCCGAACTTGATCACCGCTGCGGTCACACCCGCGACCACCAGTGACAGGGCGCGGGTGTGGATGGCGATCAGGTTCTGCCGGTCGGCCTCGTTGCGAATGTCCGGCTCGACCATCAGGGTCTGGTCGCCGTTCAGGTCGACCGGGCCGATCGGCAGATAGATCCGCCGCTCGCGCTCGGTGTTGATCGCGGTCCTCTTGGCCGTTGCCGCCACGGCCAGGTCGGCCGCCAACTCACCGCTACTCTTGTCGACCAGCGTGTACCAGACAGCCGTCCCTGCTTCGAGATCGATCAACGGCGTCTCGCGGTCAGTTCCGCGCTTCTTACCGGCCGGGATTGAAGACGGCGCTACGGTATCGTCGAGAATGATCAGGCCGGACAGGTCAGGATCTGTGAAACCGACATCGCGGTCGGGGTTGATGCGAACCGCCTTTGACCAAGGTCGCCGTGTCCAGCGTCCATCTAACACCCGCGCGAGCGGCGGCGAAGGAGAGGGCCGGCGTCCAGATGGCAATTTTTGCCGTTTGTCCTTTTTCAATGACTTGCAGACCGGCAGCGCCGTCCGGATTCCAGATTGTGACGCTCATCGATCAACTCCACTGAAGATGACCTTGAAGGGCAGCGGCGCGGGGACGCCATCGTTATGGAAGTAGAGTTGGACGGTCATGTGGATGCTCCATCGACAGGTCGAGATTGATCGCATAGCTTGTGGCGATGATCACGGCCACGCTCCACCCGGCAATGTCTCCGGTCGTCTCTGCCGTCGATGGAATAGGCGATACGGTCAAGGCCCGGCATATTCTGCGGACCGCCAATGTCCCCCGAAGAGTCGCCCTGGCCTACGAAATCGCCGTCGACGCGGTCGACGCATTGCGGGCAAAGGGCGCGGACGCGAGACTGTCCTCCAAGGCCGGGCATGCGCCGTCGCTCGATCACGTCAAGATCATGGACGCTGACGCCCAAGGCATCCATCAGGCGTTGATGACGGAGGGCAACGCGACCGTTTCGCGCCGCTGGCCGTGCCCTTCCTGCGGCGACATCGGTCATCGAGTCGGCTCCGCTCCGTTGATGCGAACGGGCATTCCCTACGGGATGGTCTATTTCGACCTGGACCGGCTGTTGGCGCCTTGGCGGGATCACATTGAAGCCACCGATCTGGAGTGGGATTTGGTTGTGGCCCTGCTTATGCAGCGAGGGCATATGCAGGCGCCTGTCGCTCAATGCGGGTGCGAGTTGCTTTACGTCGACTGGCCGTTTGATCAGGCGCGTATCGACCGCTTCTATTCTGGCCGGCAAACAGCGGACCACATCGTCGATGGCGTCGCGCTTTCCGGCCGCGCCACCTCGCCAGCCTATGTTTACAGCAAACTTGCTATCCCGCTGCACGTCGAAGCGGTAGTTGGCAGCCTCGCCGGCAAGTCCGTTTACGACTTGGGGTGTGCAGAAGGCGTCATGGCAGAAGGGTTCCGTCGCCTCGGCGCCACAGTGGCGGGCGGGGATCTGGATCGCGGCAAAATTGCCTATGCGCGCACCGTGTTCGGCATCGATATCGGAGACATTCGCCAGTCCGATCTGGTGGTGTGCTTCCATGTACTGGAGCACCTGGTCCGCGTAGAGCCGTGGCTTTCCACGATGGCCGACGCCCTCTCCCCTGGAGGCCATCTCGTAGTGTCCGTCCCCAACTCCACCATCCGCGACGGCATTGGAGTTGAGATGGGCGGTGATCACCTTATCGGGTTCAGCGCCAGCGCACTCAAGACACACATTGAGCGCGCTGGCATGCACGTCGTCGACATGCGGGTCGACGACGGTTCGACGACCGATCGCGATAACGTGCTCCGCGCGCCGTCCTGGTCGGCACGACCGCTCGATATCACCGTAATTGCCACACGTTAACCCGTCCATGTGAACGTCCCGCTGCTCGTGAACGTGTGGTAGGTATAGGTTCCGTCGTTCGTGATCGTGCCGCCGGTCGCCTTGGTGGTCGTCCCGAGATACGCAACGATGACCACGCCCGATCCGCCGTTGCCGCCCTGACTAGAACCACCCCAGTTCCCGCTGCCGCCGCCACCGCCGCCCGTGTTGGCGGTGGCGTTCGTCCCCGCAGATGTGCCAACGCCGCCCGCACCACCACCACCCGTTCCGCCGGCGCCACCGGTCATCCCGGCGTCGACCCCGCCGCCGCCACCACCACCGTAGGTCAGGCTGTTGATAGTCCACACATATCCACTGCCACCCGCGCCACCTGTAGTAGCGGAAACACTATTACCTCCGACAGTGCCCGCACCCCCACCTCCACCAGCACCGCGTTGTCCTGCCGATCCTCCATTGCCAGTTCCACCATTTTTGGTGTTAGCAAAAGTAACCGTGTCACTGGAATTCAGATACTGAAGGGCGGCCCCGCCCGTGCCCCCGGTCGTGCTCGCGTTCCCGGCGCCGCCGCCGCCGCTACCGTAAGCTGTCGTCCCGTTGTTGGGCTGGTTTATCCCGCGAGCACCACCATAGGCGATGTAGCCGCCGAAGCGGGAGATCCGGCCGATAGTCGCGTTGTCGGCATCGCCAACGCAACCAGCCCCACCAGCACCAACTTCCACTGGGACGCCAACATTCTTTACGGTAGCAATGCCGGTTATCGGCAGAACTTGACCGGCACCGCCCCCACCACCGATGTTGCCGCCACCGCCGCCGCCGCCCGCGACGGCGAGAACCTCAACACCGACGGTAGACGACCGCGATCCACTACTGACTATCCTGCGAATAACTGGCATCACGTCACCTTTGAAATGTTGTCGATGAGGATTGAGCCGTCGTTCTCATAGGCGATGCCGACCCTGGCCTCCGCTCCGGCGGCCTGTGCGGAGAAGTCGATTTCATCGGCAGCGACACGCCACGACACCATCCCGGCGCGAGTGGCGCCGACACGAGCGTACCCAAGCGGGGTCGCGCCTTCGGTCAATTGCATGTTCGTGACGTAAATGCCGGACAACTCGTCGCCAATGTACGGTGCCGAGTCCCCGATCAGGGTCAGCAGCGTCAGCGTGGTCGCAGTGTTTGTGGTGCACTTGACGTGCACGCGGTAGAAGCCGTTGCCCTCCGCTTCCACCTCTATAGTCGCCCCCGAAAAGCCTCCCTCAGACCCGGATGAGAGTACAGAGCCATCAGATAGGTCGATGTGAGCGTACCCCCGGTCTGCGCCGGTGACGCCGTAGACCCATACTGATGCCGTAGTACGTTCGGCCGCCTTGAGGCTTGCCGAGCCGACGACCGCGATGGCGCTCGCCGCCTTGGTGTAGGCCTGCACCACCTGCGGCGTGACGGAGCCCGCCCCTTCCACCAATTTATCGGCAGTGGCCTGACCGTCCGGCCCAGCCGTTGCATTGGCTGAAATAGTCGCCCCAACTTTGGTCCAAGCCGGATCGTCGAGGGCGTCTGTCCGAACGAGTTGGTTCGCCGGCAGGAACGTGGCATTTCGCCCTCCGATGCCGTCCTGCGTCGTGCGCACCTCCATCGACCATTCCGCGCCCGGAGTCGGCGCGCCCGCTACCAGGAGCACGACATCACCGGTCAGGAGCGGACGACGCACCGCCTTGTCCGTAGCCGCGAGCGTCACGTTGCCGGTCGCGTTCTCTGCGATCCCGGCGAGATATTCGCCGGCTTGGTTCACCGTGGAGAAGTCGGCGGTGATCGTGGTGGCCGTCAGCGCCGCAATGGTCGCCGACGTGGCACTGAACGTGCCAACACCTGTGAAGTTGTAGCCACCGGCCACCACATGGCCGGTCAACATGCCCATGGTCAGCTCAAAGGTGCCGGTATCGCCCTTGTTGCCGGTCATCGCAAACCCAACGACCAGCGACGCTCCGTCGGTGGCCAGCGGCGAGGTGGCGGTGCCCGCCACATAGGTGACCGCGATCTTGCGGTAGCCGACCGCGTCGGTCTTTCCGGTGACGTTGTAGAGCGCCCAGGCGTCCGCGTCGCCCTGAAGGCCAACCATTAACTGGCCTTTGATCGTCGAGTCGGAGGCCCCGAACAGCGCCAACGCGGCGGTAACGTCGGCACCGCCAGACGTCGTCGACAGATAGAACTCGGTCACCGCCGATGGCGTCGCGTTGTTGGCGCGCAGACCCTCGGCACCAGGATCAGCATCGGCGATGGTGTCGTCGAAGGCATAACGCAGGCGCACGCCGACACCATTCAACACCACCTCGCCGGCGATTTCGGCGGCGTTCTGACCGACCACGCCGATCGCCTCGGCGACCGCCGGGAGGTTCTGCTCGTGACCGTTGGCCCCGAATCCGCCGGGGTTGGCGTCCGTCTTAGACAGCGCGTTGTAATAGCCGGTGGTCAGCCGCGAGAGCGCGGTCGCCAGTTCCATGGTCATCCCTGCATCTCCTCGAAATTGAGCGTCACCGACCAGTCGCCGGTTTCATCGACCTGGCGCGGCTCGCCGGTGGCGGTCAGCAGCGCCGGAAACACCTCGCGGAAGCCGTGGATCACGTCGTCGTCGTCCGGCAGGAACACGGCCGGGTGGATGTCATCGGCCATCACGTGATCGAACAGGCGCATGGCCTCGTCCTTGGTCAGGCTCGGAAAGGTGACGGTGTGGTTGCGGGCGTTGGTGCGCAGCGTCTTCACCGCGCGGCCGCCGGCGGTGTACTCCACCAGCGTTCGGCGCTTGATCCCGACCGTCCGACCCCAGTCGTAGTTCCAGCCCGGCGCCAGCGGGTTGGTGACGATCAGGTAGCCGACGTCGAAGTCCTCGTCGCCGGCCTGGGCGGTCACGTCGAATTCGATGATCAGCTGGTCGACGGCGATCGGAGCCGGCAGGGCGATGTGCCGGTGCCGGGCATAGCCGGCGATGTCCCGCAGCCGCGGTTTGCCGGTGTACCAGTTGCCCTGCTCGAACGGCAGGTCGGCGGTGTTGTAGATTCGGCCGTAGAAATCGGTCCAGCCGCCGGCGAGTAGTGGTGTGGCGCCCTCGTAAGCCGTCAGCTTGAACTTGGCGTCCAGGTCGCCAGTGTGGCCACCAACCAGAATGTCGGTCATGTAGACCGCGCTATCCCAGGTCAGCGTCAGAGTGCTGGAGGCAAGGTCGCTGGCGTCCGCACACCGCGCCGGCAGGCTGGTGATCCGCGGATCGAGCGCGTTGTCGAGCGTGCCGCTCCAGGCGCCGCCCGACAGCGTCGCGTCCAGCGCCAGGTTCTCCAGCAGGATCTTGCCAAGCGCCATGTCAGCCCCACACCCGCAAGGTGATCTGATTGCCCTTCGGCCGACCGGGTGCCGCACCCATGGCCAGCATCACGCGGTCGATACCCTCGTCCGGATAGATCAGGCGGACCTTCAGCACCCCCAGGCCCGGCGTCGCCAGCAGGTCGAGCCACTCGGCATCCATCTCGACGGCGATCACCCACTCCTCGAACGGCGTGCCGTCGGCGCGGACGGATGTCACGTCGAACAGCAGCTGAGCCACCGGCTCCAAGTCGGCCGGGTCGCGCAAGGCGGTGTCGATCTCGACCTCGCGCACGTTCGGCCACCAGCGATCGCGCAGGGCGGTGTCCTTGATCACGGCCTGTCGAAACTCATCGCGCAGCCGGGCCTCGTCGGCGGTATCCCAAAGTGCGCCGGCGAGGTTGCTGCGGGTGTGCGTCTGGTAAAGCCGGGCACCCTTCACGGTCACCCGCCACACCGGAACGCTGACCGACGGATCGCCCGGCTCGATCGACAGCACGTCGGACGCCTCGATCGTGCGGTCGGCAACACCGGTCGGCAGCTGCAGCTTGCCGATCTGCCAGGTACCGAGCGGCCCCGGCAGCACCCATCCCGGCATCGAGCGCGCCAGGCTGTCGATGACAAGGCGGGTCGGTGTGCGGTCGGCGATGTAGAGGCCGACCGTCTCGGGTGCGGCGATCGTGGCGAAGGTGGCGCCGATCGACGCGACCGGGTCCTCGCGCCGGATCAGGGCTTCGATCAAGCCCGGTGCGGTGTCGAGGTAGCCGACACCCGGCACCAGATCGACGGCACCCTGCACGCCCACGGTCACCACGCCGCCGAAGCCCTGGTCAACCTTCCACAGCCCTCGGCCGAGGTCGGTCACGTAGTGCCCGGTCGCCGGGGTGGCGGCGTCAAAGGCCGCGCCGGATAGATCACCGTCGGTTGTCAGGCTGGCGTCCTGGCCGCGGTCGAAGATCCCGGTCAGCGCCTGATATTCGCCGTCGTGGACCTGCCCGACCTGGGCTGCAGGATTAACCCACGGGAACGGGATGTTCGCGGTCTGCAGGTCGCCCAGCGCCAGCGGCTTCGGGCGGTCCTTCAGATCGTCGGGACCGCCTTCGTAATCGGACGGGCCGGCGTTGGTGCCGGCGAACTCGACCGGCTGCACGTCGTTCTCCAGGTCGAGGCGGCGATCGTAGATCGGCACCGACAACCGGCTCGGCTGGTTGGCCGACACGCGCCAGGCCGGGGTTTCGGCGCGGCCGTCGAGCATGGCGCGGAAGTCGGTAGCGAAGCTGCGCGCCTCGCCCAGCGGCTTGATCTCGCCCCACCACACCCGAACCGCCTTGAACACCCAGCCGCGATACTGGTTGAAGTAGCCATCGGCGTTCGACAGGACCAGCTGCGACAAGCCGAGGCTGCCGGTCAGGCGGGCCGGGTCGGCGTACAGGTCGATGGCCATCGAGGGCGCTTCCAGCACGCGCGGATCGTAGGCCTGGTTGGGCTTGTCGGCGTCGGTCGATGGCCAGGGACGCATCGGCAGATCGCTGAGGTACAGGGTCACCGGTGCGTCTTCCGGATCCACCAGGTCCAGCTCGACCAGATAGCCCATGAGGCGGCCGCGGCTCATGCTCACGCCCTCCGCTTCAGGAACTGGGTGAGTTCGCGGATCTCGCGCGCCTGGTTGTCGACCACCGCGCGCAGGGTAGCGACCTCGCCGGCCAGCTCGGCGGTGGCGTCCATCTGCCCGTTGCCGGCGTCGACCACGGCCGCCGTGGTTGCGCGTTGCGCCCGGACCACCGGCTCGAAGTCGACGACGTTCGGTGCGTTGCGCTGACCTTCCAGCAGCGCCAGGCTTTCCTTGGCGTTGAACACATGGGCCGGCGGGCCGGTGTAGAGCAGCTCGTCGTTGTGGATCCGCGCAAGCCCGCCCGGATGCCAGCCGCCCTGCTCGTAACCCATCGAGCGCAGGGCGGCATCCACCGCTGCGTTGCGCTGGCGAAGGGCGTTCAGTTGGCCGCCACCGAACGCCTCCGGCGTCGGCAGCCCGAGCTGCACCAGCCGATCGTAGATATCCATGTTGGTGTCGGTCGCGGCGCCGAAGTTGAAGCCGTTAGCAGCGGCGGTGTCGCTCGGGCTCTGGCCCGACTGCAGCAGGGCGGCCAAGCCCGAACCGGCCACCGCCTGCAGGTCTCGGATCGCCTGCTCGACGGAGATCACGTTGTCGTTCAACTCGACGTACTGGCCGACCTGCGCCCTCAGTTCGGACAGCTGCGACTCCGCGACCCTGGCCTGCCGATCGGCGACCGCCTTGACCTGTTCCAAGCGCTCGACCGTCAGGTCGAAGTCGTCGTTATAGGCGGCGCGATCGCCGTTGACCGCCTGGCTCGCTTCCAGGAAGGCCTGGGCGGCACCGTTCAGATCGGTGATCGCCTGCTCGTCGCCGAGTTGCGCGCGGCGGAACACCTCATCGAACTGCTCTTTGGCCGCCGCCAGGCGCGTCACCGGCCCGCCCGGCGCCAGCTCGCCGCGCTTCAGCTGGTCGAGGAACCCACCGATCGACAGGCTGAAGGCCCTCATCCGGGAGGCCAGATCTCCCAGCACCTGGGCCTCGCGCTGGTAGGCTTCCAGAAGACCGTTGCGCTTCTCAGCGACCGCGGCCTCTTGTTGGACGGCGAACATTTCGTCGAGCATTGAGGTGATCACCGCGCGCGCGGCTTCGTCGGTGGTCTGCTCGAAGGCCGCGGCCAATCCCAAGGCGTCCAGTCCGGAGAGCTGGCGCCTCAGCTGGTCGCCGAACGTGTCGAGGATCCGATCGCCGGCGTCGACGCCGAGGTTCTGCGCGTCAGCCAACAGCTTGTCGCGAGCGTCGGTCAGTCCGCCGATGCCGTTGATGGCACCGCGACCGTTCGCATCGTTTTCCAGCGCCTGAATGATGTCGAGCAGATCCTCGGCCGCCTGCGCGCGCAGCACCTGCACCGCCTCGGCAATCGTCGCGGTGACGTCGTAGATCTCCGCACCCAAACCGGGGAACGCCTCGTTGGCGGCCTCGATCTGATCGTTCACGTCTTCCAGATGCGGCGCCAGCGCTTCCAGCACGGCGGTGGCTTCGGCCACATTCTCGGTGAACGGGCCGGTGATCGCCGGCTCGAAGCTGCCGGTGATCGTCGCGATCAGCTCATCGACACTCGCGCGGGAGATCGCGACCACGTCGCGGACCCGCAGCATATTGGCGTTGTGGCGTTCCTGTTCCTCGGCTGTCAGGCCCAGCGCCACCGCCTGGTCGGCGATCCGCTCGTTATAGTCCGCCACCGCGCTGCCGGCGCCGGCGAGCAGCTGGGCCATGCTGTCGAACTCGGCGATCCGATCGCCCGCTTCATCGCTCAGGGCGAACGCCGTGCCGGAACGGTTGTCGGAGGCAACCCGCGATACCTCGTAACGCTGGTCGCCGGCGGCGATGTAGGATGGATCGTCGCGTTCTCCACCGGACACGAAGCGGAAATCGGGTGTGCCGCCTCGGACAGCCCCTCGATCCGATTCCAGAACCGTGCCCCGCATCGCCTCGGCGATCGCCGCGGCCAAGGACGCCCCATCATCGGCTGAGCCCGTGAGCGCCGGGAACAGCTCCAGCGCGCGCTCGATGCTGTCGGCGATCGGTGCCGCGCGGTTCTTGGCGGTCTCCTCCGCGCGCCGTTTGCGGTCGACGATGTTCTGAGCGATCGCCAGCGAGTTGGCGTTGATGGCGTCGCCGTTCGCGCGCAGCGCCTCGGTCAGGTCATCCAGGTTGCGGCCGTAGTCCAGATCGGACAGCAGGCCTTCCAGGTCGGTGGCCTTGGTGTTTCTGACCAGTTCGTCGAGGGTGGCGGACTGGTAGTCGACCATCTCGCTCAGGGCGATGAACGTGGCCTGCTGGACCGCCTCGTCCGGGCTCAATCCCTTGAACCGATCGGTATCGGCCAGCACCGAATCGATGATCGGCTTCAGGTTGATACCGGCACCCTGACTGCTCTCCGCGTCCGGACCGCTGAAGTACGCGATATCGAGGCCCGAGCCGGGACGCAGCGCGCCGGCATAGCGTTCGGTACCGGCCTCGATGCCCTCCACGATCGCGTCGATGATCTTGGTGACGGCATCCTCGGAGTCGCCGCCATTGTCGAAGGTGTAGACCGCGCTCGACGGGTCGGTCAGGTCGGTGACCCGGCCGATCGTGGTCGGCCCGACGCTCGGCCCGGAGCCGCCGAACATTCCGCCGAGAAGACCACCGCCGGCGCCACCGATCAGTCCGCCAATAATTGTGCCGATGCCTGGGACGATCGACCCGATTATCGCACCCGCAAGCGCTCCGCCCGCGCTGCCGATCGTCCCGCCGGTTTCATTGCCTCCGACGAGCCCGTTCAGCAAGGATCCGGCACCGAACCCGAGGCCGGCGCCGCCGAGCACCCCGCCCAAAGACGACGCACCATACGTGCCAAACAGCCCCGCCGATGGTGCATTCGACAGCCCGCCAGCCACCGCCGAAACGCCCGCCGAGCTGGCCGACCCTCCCGCCGTGCCGAAGAGATAGCTGTTGATGCCGCCTGTAATGGACGAGAAGTCGAGACCGTTACCGGGTATCAGATTCGTCAAGCTGGAAAAATTGAACCCGCCGCCCGATTGACCGCCGGCGGCGCCTCCCAGGTTCCCGGTGACCGACTGGATCGCCGCATCAGTCAGCCCGAGCGACTGGCCGATCGAGCTGACGAGCGGCACGATGATCGGCCGCGCGATCGCCAGGGTCGCCAGCTCGCCGAGCATGCGCGCGAACGCATCCTTCCAGCTCCCCAGCATGTCCTTGAAGCCGAACTGTCCCGATCGGAACATCGCCGTGAAAGCATCGCTAAACCCGCGTTGAATGCCTTCGGCCGCCGTCTTGAATGCCTGTGCCAGCGGATTGGCCTGGGCTCGGAGCCGCTCCAGTTGGCGGATCTGGCCTTCGTCCATGATGGCCAGCTTGAGGCGGTCATAGGCGGCGTTGATCGCGGCATACTGTTCGGGCTGGGCGGCCAGCAGGGCGGTGGTCCGCTCGATCTCCAGCTGCTCCAGCTTGCGGGCCGTCGTCAGCTCGATGATCTTCTCTCGGGCTTCCTCGGTGTTCAGCAACTCCAGCCGGCGCACCTCGTTGGCCAGCTCCAGATCTTCGGCGCTGGTCCGCACCGACCGCGCCGCCTCGTCGAGCGATCGCTTCCACAGATCCTGCTCGCGCCTCAGCGCCGCGGTCAGCTTGGCGTGCTCGCCGAGGTCGCTTCGGCCGGCAGCCAGTGCCGCATTCAGCAGCCGCTGCTGTTTGGTGAACTCGTCCTGCTTGGCGGTGGTCGGGTCGAGCTGATCACGCAGCCCCTTGAACGCCTGAGCCTGGGAGGTCGACCACTGCAGTTCGGCGTCGCGGTTGGCGATGATCGCGGCGCGCAGCGTGGCATAGGCCGCGTTGATGGCGCCGATCTGGTCGGGCTGGGCCGCCATCGTCGCCTGGACGCGCTGCAGCTCCACTCGCTCCAGCTCGCGGGCCGCGGTCAGCTCGACGATCGTGCGCCGCGATTCCTCGGTGTCGTTGGCTTCCAGGCGGCGGATCTGTGATTGCACCTGCAGGTCGCGCGCCTGCTCATTGGCGGTCCTAGCGGCAGCACCCAGGCTGTAGGTGTAGGCGTCGGTGTTGTGCTCCAGGATCCCGAGCAACCGAGCCAGATCGTGACCTTCCGCAGCCAGCGCTTTCGAGGATGCTTCAAGCTGCGCCTGGGCGTTCGCCGCCTCTCGGGTCAATTTGGCGAGAGGATCGAGTTGCTCGACCAGGTCGCGAAGCTCGGTGCTCAGCGCTCCGAGCGCACTATTGCTCGAAGGCGGCGGACCAAACACGCTCCCGTTGCCAAACAATGCGGTGTTGACGGCGAGCAGATCCTCAAGCGCTGCATCGACGTCCAGGTCTTTAATCGCCGTTTCCAGCTCCTCGATCTGGAGCCGCAACGCTTTCATCTGATTTCGCTGGGTGGTCGGCAGTTGGTCCTCCGGACCAACGAACGCACCGGAGTTGACTGCTTCAGCCTGTTTCAGGGCGGCGCGGGCATCTTGCAGGCGGGCGAGAGCGCTCTTGCGGGCGACCTCCGCCGCATCGGCCCCGGCGGTGCTGTTTCGGCCGAGCGCCCGGTTGACCAGGTCAATCGCTTCGGCATGGCTTCGCGCCGCCCGATCGGCCTCGGTCTCCCGCGTCGCCAGGTAGTACAGGCCGCCGGCGGCCAGCAACGCGACGCCGGCCGGGCCGCCCAGGAGGTTCATTGCTCCCGACAGGGCCAGGGTTGCCGCCGTCGCCGCACGGGCACTCATCGAGGCGGCTTGCATCGCCGCGGCGTGGGTGACGGACGCGCCGGCGGCGGCCTTGGACGTGGCCGCGACCGCCGTCTGAGCGGCGGCAAGCCGGGCCTCGGCGTCGGCGACGATGCGCGCCGCTGTAGCTTCCTCCAACCGGAGGGCCGCCAGTTGCCGGCCGGTCGCCTGTTGCACCTTGCCTGCGGCCTGGGCTTGAACCGCCGCTTCCAGCGCTGCGACCGCCTGGGCGTGTTTGGCTTTGACGTTTGCCAGTGCAGCCGCCGTGGCGATTTCGTCAGCTCGGGCAGCGGCCAATGCCGCCGCGGCCGTCTCGACTTGCGCCGCCGCCTTCAGCTCAGTTGCACGCGCGCTGGACAGGTCAACCGCGGTGCCGGCCGCCACCGCAGAATTGAGCGACAGCCACCCGACCGTGCTGGCTGCAACCGCCGGCACCAGGGCGTTCAGCGATCCGAGGATTCCGGCGATCGCCGGCTGCAACCGAAGAAACACGCCGACCGCGCCGGCGCCCGCCAGCAGATCCAGGTTGCGGGTCAGCAGGCCAACCGCGCCGGCGACGGCTTCGAACGCCGCCTGGGCGTCACCGGAGTCGACGGCCTCCTGCACGAAGGCCCGCAACTGCGTCGTGGCGTCCACGATCACCGGCGCCAAGGCGGAACCCAGGGCCGCGGCGATCTCGTCGATCGCGTTGCCGGTCAGCGACAACTGCGCCGACAACGTCTTCGCCGAGCGTAGGTACTCCTCGTTGAGGGCCGTGGCGTTGCCCGCTTCCTTGGCGATGATCGCCAGGGAGTCGCCCAGCTTCTCGCTGTTTAGCGCCAGGGTCGGCAGAACCTTCAGGATCTCCTCGCCCTCGAGGCCGAACTTCTCCAGCACACCCGCGACGCTGGCGCCCGAGGCCGCGGCCTGGCCGACGCCGTCGACGAACGCCTTGAACACGGCGACCGCGTCGTCCTTGAACGTCTTCTTCAGCTGCGCGCCCGTCAGCCCGGTGATCTTCTCCAACTCGCGCAGCCGCTCGCCGCCGCCGTCGACCGCCGCTTCGATCGCGCGGAACGCCTTGCCAACCGAAGAGCCGCCCAGCTCGGCCTGCACGCCCAGCGATCGCAACGCGGCCGCCATGGCAGCGGCCTCGGCCGCCGACACACCGAAGATGGCGGTCGCTTGGGCCACCTGCGTCGCGACCTTGGCGATCTCAGACTCGCTGGCGGCCGACGCATTGCCCAGCGCCACGATCACCGACGCGAACTTGTCGATCGAGCCGATGCTCTCATTGGTGACGTTGAGGATCCGGGTCAGCGCGGTCGCGGCTTCATCGCCGGCCAGGTCGGATGCGCTCCCCAGCTTCGCAATCGTCTCGGTGAACAGGGTGAGATCCTTCACCCCTTTCACGCCGAGCTGGCCGCCGGCTTGGGCGATGCCCAACAGCTCCGTGCGAGCGAACGGCATGCGCCTGGCCATCTCGGTAATGGCGGCGCCCATCTCCGACACCTGGCCGGCAGTCAGGTCGGCGGTCTTGGCGACACCCACCAGCGCGCGCTCGTAGGCCGCGAACTCCTGGACTGCCTCGCGAACACCAATGGCCAGGCCCAGCCCGGCGATCACCGTCTGCAGAGAGCGCAGCGAGGTCAGCGCAGTCGTGCTGCGCCGGCCAAGATCGTCGAGTGCACCGGCCGCCCGCGTACCGCCGTCGCGCAGACCGAGCAGCTCGGTCTTGGCGTTACGGACCTCACCGACGAAGCCCTTGCCGTCCGCGCGCAGCGTGAGGCCGACAACGATATCCGTCATCGCTTACCTCGCTTGGCGGCCAGCGCCTGTTGCCTGGCGCTTTGGGCCTGCTGCCGGCGCAGACGGGCCGTGTCAGCGGCACGCCGTCGAGCAAAGACGCGCAGCACCTCCATCTCGATCACCTGGAGGCGCGACAGAATGTTTGCGCGCTTGCGTTTGCGGATCCCGGTCGTTTTCATGACCTCAATCACGGCCTTCAGATTGAGACCCTTCTCCTCACCGCGCTCGCCGGCGTAGATCCACTGAGTCTGGCAGCGCAGGAACAGCATGACGGCCTTAGTGTTCGGCGGGAGGATCGGGTACGGCAGGCGCCGCTCCCGCGTGCTCGCCGCCTGCTCTCGGGCCTTAGCCGCTCGCCGGCGTTGCAGGGCTTCCAGGCCGGCGGCGTCCTGGCCCGCGTCGCGCAACTGATCGGCTACTCCGTAGCCTTCAAGGCCTTCAGACCCTTCGTTACCTTGGCTCCCGCCGCGCGCCGTTGCGCTCGATTGAGCGCGGGCTGGGCTGGCCCAGCGGCGGGCGGCGTCTCGGAGTTTTTTTCCTCTATCCCCATCACCATCCGGCCCAGCGCCTCCGCAGCAGCGGCGCGGATCCGAGTGTCGGCGAACAGCCGAGCCTTGGCCTTGTCGCTGTAGGCGAGCGCCCCGGCACCTTGGCTGGCGAGGCCGGACCACCCGAATACGATGGCGGCGAGCGGGTCACCTTCGCGCTCGTCGTCGCCGGATTCGCCGAGTTGACCGCCGGCGGCAATGAAAGCCGCGACGTCGTCGAGAAGTTGCCTGTACCCGTCGATGTCCACGTAGCCGAAATCCATCCGGATCTCGTGGGTCCGGAACTTGCCGCCGAAGGTCGGGACCTTCACCCGCACCGGCCAGTTGCGGATGATCGGGGTGGCGTCGAAGACGAACAGCCCGCCTTCCTCGAAACCATCCTCCGCGGGCAGCGGCACGTCGGCCGCGTCGATGTCCTGGTGTTGCTTGGCCATGGTCCCGCTCACTTGATCGCCAGGGTGAACTCGTCGTTGCCGGCGTCGGAAGGCACGGCGACCACGCTCATGGAGAACATCGCGGCACCTTCCTCGTCCTGGTACGGTGCCGCCGTGAGCTGCAGCCTCGGCATCGACAGCTGGACGATCTCGCCGCGGGTCAGGCCGTGGATCAGCTCGAACGGCAGGTAATCGCCGTCACTAAGGCTGGTGAAGAAATCGACCGTCGCGAGGTCGAGCGCCTCAAACACCAGCGTGCCGGAACCTGAGCGACCGTTCTGGCGAGCCTTCTTCTGGCCAACCAGGCTGCGGATGGCGGTGTTCTGGCCAACGTTGAAGTTGAACGATCGGTAGGCAACCTCGTAGCCGCCGAAGCTGACGAACGGCGAGTTGTCGTCGGACACCAGCAGCGGATCCTGGAAGGCGCTGAAATCGACCGTGGGCAGTGCCTCGCTGGAGCGAGTGCCGGGCAGGCCCATCATGTCGAACGTCATGTCGAAGTAGTCGTCGGCCGGCGCGTTGAGCGTGACGTTGCCGCGGATCCCGCCGAAGCGGTGCCGGTTCGGGCCGTATTGGAAGAATGCCTCGATGCTCTCGAACCCGGTGGACACCGGCGTGTACAACGTGCCCGGCGCGCGCAGCTGAATGGTGAACTCATCGCCGATATCAAACGGCGTGCCGACCGTCGGCGTGATCGTGGCACCGCCCGGCAGGGCAAACGGCGCGGCATCGGTCATCACAACGCCGGTCTGATTGTACGCCGCCAGGTGGAACACCGCCGGTGCGGCGACCGTGAACTCCGCCGTCGCGGAGGCGCCGCCGGTGGTGCAGGTCAGCGTCACCAGGCGATCAACAATCCCCTCGTACGGATCCGCCGCCGCATAGGTGAACGCACCGGTCGGACCGCCGACTCCGGTCGGTGGGCTGGCGGCGATTGTCGCCGCCGGTGCAATGGTGGTCTGAGCACAGCCCGCAGCCCGCAGCAGCTTGCCGAACGCCGGAGCGGTACCGGCGTCGAGCGCCGTTACGCCGGCGCCTGCCGCCTCGGTGGTGAACTGCATGGTACCGTGCTGTTTGGCGAGCTTGCCTGGGTTGGCGCCGTAGTAGGGACGCACCAAGTTCCGCTCCTTCCGGTCCCCGGTCAGCGGGACGGCGGTCATGTTCTTGATCAGCACCGCGTCGGCCGCGGCCAGAGCGTCGGGCGAGGTGTTGTAGATGCTTTCCAGTTGGGCCAGCAGCACAGCCGTGTTCATCGAGATCTCTTCGGCCATTGCCGTTACTCCTCAGCCGTAGCGGTCAGGATGTCGGAGCCGGTCGACGCGCCGCTCGGCGCGACGACGGCGGTATCGGGGTCCGGATCGGGGGCCTTGCCGCGGCGCGGCCGGGACCGGCCCGACGGCTTGTCGGCTTCGGCCTGGGCCTGGGCCGTCTCGGCGGCCGCCTGATCGGCAGCGGGCCGCTCGGCGCGGCGCTCGGCGCGGGTCGGCGTCTTCGGCGCGTCACCGACGCGGACGCGCTTGCCGGTTACGGGATCGAGGATGTACGAACCTCCGGACATCGGGCTTCTCCTACGGTTGCAGCTTGGTGGCGACGGTGAAATCGAACTGGCGCCAGACCACCTGGTCACGCAGGCCGAGGGTGCGAGACGAAGCGAACTGCATGCCCGCGATCGCGCCGGTGGGCGTCCAACCAGCCAGAGCGCTGAGCAGCGCGGCCTCCAGGATCTCCATCTCGCGCGCGGCGCTGTCGCCTCGGTCATCGCGCAGGTTGCCGACAGCGACCACCACGGCCAGGCCGCGGGTCACACGCTGACGGTGTTTGCCGACCAGCTCGGACGGACCAGCCCGATCGGTTGTCGGCAGTACATAAGCGGCCGGCATCTGGTGGCGCGGCGGGTTATTTTTCAGCGCCGCGAACTCGGCAGCGCCGGCCACCAGGTTCAGGCCGATATCCGCTTTGGCCTCGGTCAGGCGATCGATGGTTTGCGAGATCAGCGTCATGCGGCACCGGCGATCGGCGCGAACAGCCAAGCCTCGAACATATCGAGGACCGACTCCCGATCCTCGGGGCCGATGCCCAGGAACGGCCGCGGCGGCATGGTCACGCTTTGGACGTTGACGAAACTCTCGCCACCACCCTCGGCCGCAAACCCCGGCACGTTGAATGACAGGCCCTCTGATGTCTTTGCCTTGATCACGCCGCCGAACTGGTGGATCGCCGCGTAGATGACGTTGGTACCGACCTCGACTTCGCGCGCGCCGGCCTCATAGGTGATTGAGTCGCGCAGGCGCGCGGTGTCGACCAGGGTCTGCCCACCCTGCTGGACGGCGCGGCGGCTCTTCGGCCAGGTCACGCCGTCGGGGCCGCGACCCTGCTCGAACCGGTCGAGCACGTTGTCGCGCAGGGCCGAACCGATCGGGTCGAGCAGCTCGGACAAATCACCGTCGGCAGCGGTCCATTGCGACAACACGATCTGCGCCTGGACGTCGTCGAGCGAGTAGGAGAACGAGACGCCGGCCATCAGAGATCCCTCAGACCGGAACGGGTGAACTGGCGATCGTCGCCAACGAACTCGACGGTGGCGTCGACCGGTGCGGCGGCACTCACGCCGTCGTCGCCCAGGGTGGCCTTGCCGAGGCTCACGTCGCGCAGCCAGGCCGTCGCGTCGGTGTATGCCCGGCGGACCTGTTCGGTCGGCGCGTCGGCGTGCAGGTAGTAGCGTGCGACGTCGCCGGCGACCCGCACCAGGCGCGCCGGCACCGTGGCCAGCGGCAGCGCCGCCCGCGCCGCGATGTAGCTGTCGATCAGCTCGTCGGCGTCGGCCAACGCCTTGCCGATCACCGCGGCGTCGATCGAGCCAACGTTCGCGCGATCGGAGAGCTGGATCAGTTCCTGCTCTCCGAACCGGTCGACCAGGTCCTGTTGGGCGGCGTAGGTCATGCCGCCTCGCCGCCTTTCTTGGGTTTCGCCTTGCCAGCGGCGGCGGCCTTGTCGGCGGCAGCCTTCTCAGCGGCAGCCTTCTCAGCGGCAACCTTCTCGGCGGCAGCCTTGTCAGCGGCGGCCTTGTCGGCAGCGGCCTTGTCAGCGGCGGCCTTGTCAGCGGCGGCTTTGTCGGCAGCAGCCTTGTCAGCGGCGGCCTTCTCAACGGCAGCCTTCTCAGCGGCAGCTTTGTCAGCGGCAGCTTTGTCGGCGGCGGCCTTCTCAGCGGCAGCCTTCTCAGCGGCAGCCTTCGCGGCCGGATCGTCGACGATGCGAACGTCGAGCATCGGGTCGGCTTTGAGGGCCGCGAGTTGCGTGTCGGTGAAGCGGTCGATCGGATGGTCGACGGGCTTCGCCGGGTGGGCGACACCGGCGCGACGGAAACCGTCGCGCCGGGCCGTGATGCGGATGAGTTGCTGCACCATGATCAGGCAGCGAGCAGGGTTTCGACGTGTAGGGTCGCGGTACCGGCGGCCACGTTGGTCGCCCCGGCCGCATCGCGCTCGGCCTTCAGGACTTCCAGGCCCCTCTTCTCCAGCACGCCCGGCACGACCAGGACCATCGGCTTCAGGCGCAGCTGGCGGCCGTGATCGCCCTTCATGTCCTGCATGGCGGCGCGGGCGGCCATGTAGTTGTCGGCCGTCAGATCCTGCTTGGACGCGTAAGCCAGCTGCCACAGCCCGAAGCCGGCGGCGGCGCGCATGTCCACGCCCCACAGGTATTCGTCACGCATGAACACGTTCGGATCGTCCATGTTGGTGAGCGACGTCAGCTTGGCGGCGCGGCGCAGCTGGAAGATCATCGGCTTGATGGCGCGCGAGGTGTCGAGCAGGAACCAGGGCGTGCCTGCTCCGCCGGCGAAGTTCGACACGCTGATCTCGGCACCGTCGGCGCCGATCACCGGGTGGTCGGTGTCGAAGAAATTCTGGCCGTCGAAGCAGGCCGTCGTGAAGCCGGCCTTGAACAGCTCCCACACCAGATAGTCGGGATGCTCGCCGGCGGTCTGCGCCAGGTCGGCGACCAGCGGGTTGTAGACCCCGATCTGATCGTCCTCGATGTCGTCGCGGCTGACACCGACGGTGTTCTCGAACTTCCGGTTGGTGACCTTGTAGCCGTCCTTGGCGACGTTCTCGATCACCCGGTCGCCGATCCACTCGCGCATGCCCCGCAGTTTTGCGAGCCAGCGGTAGTCGTTCTCGCGGGTGGTCGAGGGCACCTGCATGGCGATCGTCTGCCAGGTCGGTTTGATGCCGCCGAGAACACCGTTGAAGATCGTGTTGAAGCTGGTGTTAAGGCCAGCCAGGGACGCGCGGTTGACTTCCATGATCGTGCTCCGGGATCAGGTTTCGATCAGGAGGGTGACCGCCGCGGTTCGCACCGCGTCGTTGGTCCCGCCTGGCGTGAGGGTGATCACGTCACCGACCGCGACCGCGTTGGCGGCCGACGGCGTGGCGCTGTCGACGTCACCGGCGGCCGAACCGGCTTGGGTGATCGTCACCACACCATCGGTGACCGGCGCGCCGTTGATCGCCGCCGTCAGGGTGGCGTTGCCGGTGGTCAGGGCGCCGTCGATCACGCTCCAGATCTTCGACAGCGTGCCGGCGACCGGGCTGACGATCCGGACCGGCGCCACCGCGTCGAGGGCGACCGCGTCCGGAACGGCGAGCGGGATCAGATTGGCGGCGATGTTGGCGCGCGCCGTCGCCGGGCTGGCAACGTCGTCCAGGTTGTTGGCGCCGAGCAGCGCGTCGGCGTCGCTGTCGAACGGGCCGCGGCCGACTTCGACCCACACACCCTGCGCGTCGACGTCGACCACCCGTCCAGCCCGGCTGCGAGCACCGGTATCGGACGTCTTGGCGACGGTCTGATCATCGACGATGTAGCAGACGCTGCCGATCTGCGCGGCCGCGATGGCATCACCACCACCGCTGTTGGCGTAGCGGAACACGCCGCGCTTGACCCGGACGGTCAGGTCGCCGTTGGCACCGGCGCTGTTGTCGACCTGCTCCTCGGCGCGGCCGACTGCGATCAGGCCGGCGGCCGTGGTGCCGCCCTCGGCATAGCCGGCGTTCAGCACCGCCAGGGCGCCGGCATAGACCATGGTCGCCGCGGCGACCGGGAGAGAGAGGTCGACGCCCGACCGCTCAGCCGTGTTGCGATCTCCGGTCAGTGCCATCGATCAGCCCTCCTGTTCCGCGGCGCGGGTCTTCTTGAAGTCGTCGACGCTGATGCCGAGGCCAGCGCAGATCGCGGTGTCTTCCAGGGTCAGCGAGCCATCGCCCGGCACCTTGGCCGGCGCGCCGCCGGTCAGGATCGCAGCGGTGACGACGGGAGCGGCGGCCAGCCAGCCCTCGAACCCCTTCAGGTCCTTGGCCGCGTAGGCGGTCGCCCAATTCTTTTGGGCCGGGATCAGCTTGCCGGCAGCCATCGCGGTCTCGACCACCGACGTGGCCTTCTCGCTGGCGCGCTCGGTCTGGATCGTTGCCAGCGCTGTCTGCAGGGCGTTCACCGTGGCGATCGGCGCGAACTGCGCCGGGTCCGGTACCGAGGCGGGCTTGGCCGCCTTGTCGATCGCGGCGGCCAGCGCCGTCTCGGTCGTCTCGGTCACGCCGAGCTTGGCCGCGAGCGCGGTGACGATCGCCGTCGACGCGACGAGCTTCTGTGCGTGGGCGAGTGCGGTGGCCTGGTCAGTGTCGGGCTTGAGGCCCAGCGCTTCCAGAAACGCCTTCAGAACTGGGTCCAACTGGACCTCCTGTTGCTGCTGGTGGGAAAGGGCGGTGAGGGTCAGGGCGGGGTTGTTGGTCAGCGCCGCGCGCTTCAGGCGCAGGATCCGCCGGTCGTCGATCGTGTGGTCGAACACCGGCGACAGGTAGCGGTACTCCCGAGCGGCGATCGCCTGGGAGGCGGCCGCGGTCCACTCGACGCGCCCCCAAATGCCGTCGGCGCGAACCTCCAACTGCTTCAGCCAGCCGGCGGCCCTCGCCGTTCCACCCACGCCCGGGACCGCGGCCAGGTCGATCTGATGGTCGTAGTCGATCGGCAGGTCCAAGCCGCCGGCAGCGGCCAACGAAGCGCTGACGACGTCGGCTGAGGCGTCGTTGCGCCAGGCCGGCCGGCCATCGCGCGACGGCACCACGCCGATCGGCAGCAGATGCACCCAATCGGGCGCGCCGGCGCCGGCGGCGGACAAGTCAACGACGGACCCGAGGGCCGTCTGTACGGGGTGGCGTGTCGTCATGCCGAACATCGTGGAGACGGCGGCGGCGTGAAAACATGGTGGCAAACGTCACCACGGGAAGCGTTTAAATGGGGAGTGTGGGAGCCCCTCAGAGCGGGGCCGGGCCGGGTCGATCAGGCCCGTGCGGGCGGATCGGACCCCGAAACCACCCTCAGCATGGTGGTTTCGGGTTGCACGGGCAAGAGGCCGTCCGCGCCGTCGCTCCGCAATAGGCCGCCATCCGCCTGCGGGTCGTTTCAGAAACGTTTAAGAGATTTCAGGGCATCTTCGGAGGCCGGCGGTCGATCTTGGCCGTTCTGGGGCTTCCTACGGGCTCGCCAGCACGCCTGAAACGCCCTTCAGCCGGATCGCTGCCCGGATTTAAACGCTCTTAAAATCCGGCCTTTAAGATTGACCCGGCACCGGGCGGGCACTATCTCAATGAAGCGACGCGCGTGACACGGTGAAATTCTCCCGGCCGTAGCACCGCCGCCGAGGCCCTCGGGCCGATAGCAGCGGGAGCGTCATGCGGGGTTACTGGGAGGCCCCGCCGCGCGTCGTCTACTCCTCCCAGCTACCGAACAGAACCCGTCCGCGCTGCAGCAGGCGCCGCACGTCTGAGCCGTGAGTGCGACGGTATGACGTCACAAACGTTGCTTGACCGGTTGCGGTCGCTTTCACCGCCGCCCACATCGGCCCGCCGTCGCGCCGCACGACAACGACCGACACGTCACCATCCTGGACGATCAACGTCGGACGCGCGCCAAGCTCTGGCAGCAGCCGATAGTCGGCCGGCGTCAGGTCCGGATGCTCCCGCAGGTTCTTCGCCAGGGACTCTGGCGACAGGACCGCCACCGGGTTGCGGGCGCCGATCGCGTCGGCGATCGCCGACGGCAGGCGCAACACCGGCATGGCGTCGGTTGGCTTCTGTAGCTGGCGCGCGAAGTCCGGCGACGACACCACCTGGCGCAGGGCGGCGTGGGCAACGTCGGGGCGCGCGGCCGCCAGCTTGTCGAGCAGCGAGCGGGTCGCCCCGGCGGCAAGGCCCTGGTCGAGTGTGGCGTCACGCTTGGCCGCGTCGGCGGCGCGGCCGACGTGATAGCTCCAGCCCGGATCGATTCCCTCCGGGATCTGGATCTCCTCGCCGGTGCGCTTGTTGATCCACGGCCGCTCGGTCACCGCCGGCGCCTCGGTCACCCCACCCAACTTGTCGGCCTCACGTGCCGACAGCTGGCGCACCGTGCACCGGCAGTTCCAACCGTTCGGCGGATAGTGGCTCGACCACCAGTCGTGATCGACCGGCAGCACCGTCCCATGCCACGCCAGGTGCTCGGGCCGCGTGCGGCGGTCCTGCACCGAGACATACCGCAGGAACGGCCGCAGACCCTTGGTGCGTTGGATCTGGTCCCACCGGCCGGCGGCGTAAGACGTGCGCAGGTTCACGTCGAAGATCGTCTTCAGCCGGCGCGGGCTGCCGAGCTGCACCAGGCGTTCCTTGCCGGTGAGGGGATCCACGACGCGCTGCCGGCCCCACCATCCCTTGGCCTGTAGCGTCGGCTCCAGCTCCCGGCGGAACTGCTCCAGCGTCGTGCCCTCGCTCAGCGCCCGATCGACAGCGCCCCGGATGTCCTCCAGCACGTCGAGCTGCATGGCCTTCGCGACGGTGAAGCTCCTGGCATGTTCGCCCTGCCACACGTCCTGCCAGGCGAACGACGGCTTGAAGCCTTTGGCGCGGAAGTAGTCAATCGCCTCCCGTGGCGGCAGCGGCTTCAGCTCAATCGGCATGGGTCAGCCGTCCAGGTCGGCGATCGGCGCGTCGAACTCGCCGGCCAGCCGGGCGGCGAAGCCGGCTCGCGCCAGAGCCTCGGTCACCTCGACCGGATCCATCTGGCCGACCAACTCGGGCAAGCGGTCGCGGAACTCCTCCAGGTTGGTCACCTGGTCGAGCAGCGTGCGGATCGGGTCGACGACCGGGTCCATCATCTGCTCCCAGTCGCCGAGCACCCCTGCCGCCAGGTCGTCGATCGCATCGTCCTGGCCGGGCTGTGCCGCGGCCAGCTGCTGTTTGACCTTGCCGGTCGTGTCGGGGGCGTCGATCGCTTCGGCCTCCGGCTCCGCGGCGCCCGGCACCGGCGCCTTCGCTGCGGGCTTCAGCAGTTCCTCCGTGTCGTCCGGATCCGGCAGGCCCAGCTTGTCGCGCACCACCGCGGAGCCGACCTTGCCGCCCATGCCGACGTACTTCTCGATCAACGGCATCAGCGCGGTCATGTCGGTCTGATCCGGCAGGCCGATGAACGCCCGCGGATACTTGCCGTCCTTCGGTGGCCCGAAGTTAAGGTCGATGATTGGCTTGACCAGGTCGCGGTTGATCGGGACCGCTAGGCGCTTGGCGTCGGATTGCTGGATGTCGGTGCGCACCTGGTCGTGCACCTTGCCGACTGCATAGCCGCCGGCGATCGCGTCGGTGGTGCCGACCTGGCCGAGGACCGCCTTGGACACCTGCTGGTCGAGGAAGTTCGCGAGGCCGCTGAACAGGCCGCCGTCGCCCTTCGATGCCGCCTCGACGAACTCCACGGCCATGCTGTCCGGGATGATGCCGGCGGCGTCGTGGCCAAGCTGGGATACGGCGCGCAGTAGGATCCGGCGATCGTCGGCCGTAGTACCGGTTGGATACTTGCCGAGCCGAAGCGGCTGGCCATAGGTCTCCAGAAATGACACCCAATCCTTGAGGCCGAAGTTCTTGAACAGCCAGGCCCACGCCACCGGCCGGGCCAGGCCGCCGCGGATCGGGATGCCGGACTTCGCCTGAATGATCGTGGTGATGAACTTGTAGGCGGCGAGCGGCTGCGGCTGACCGTCATCGCCGCGCAGCCGGATTGTGCGCATGTCCACCTGGTCGAACATGAACCAGCGTGGATCGCGCCACTCCAGACGCTTCGGCCACCATTGCTTGGCAGTCGTCTCCCACAGGATCTCCACGACGCTGAAGCCCTTGCCGACGGCGTCGAGCATGTCGAACAGCTCGTCTTCCAGTTCGTCGCGGCGCAGCCACTCCCGGATGAAGTCGGCGTGCTCGATGTAAGGGGCGTTGTCCTCGGCCGCCTCGACGGTGATCTCCAGCTGGGCGACCGCGCGCTTGCGAGCGCCGAGCACGCCGACGTAGTGCAGATCCTTCTCCTCGATGTCCTCGGCCAGCTCCAGGTACGACACCGGGTCGCCTTCCTCGGAGCCGCGCAGGATGCTGCCCAGGCGCGCCGGTGTGAGGCCGCGCGACGGGTGCTCGCCGATCGGGCGGCGCACGCCGGCCATTGTCGGGCCGGCCAGCTCATCCAGCAGATCGGCGCGGCGCAGCGGCGTCACACCGTCCGCGCCAACCAGGATCGGGGTTGCCATCGACGTTGCTCCTACCAGGCCCCGCGCCCGAAGCGGGCGCCGGGCATTTCGTCATCGGTTCCAAAGGCCGAGGCTTCATCGACCCGGCGGCGCAGCGGAATCGCGGCCTCGTAGCCGAACTCCACGATGCCGGTCAGGGTCGCCACGTAGAAATGCAGTAGCGCCTGGCCGGCGTCGCCGTGCCGGCGGCCGCCATCGCTGCCTTCGTTGCGAATGTCGCTCGGGATCTTGCCGACGCCGCCGACTACCCGGAACTGACGCAGGTCGTCGCGGACATCGATGTCGGCCGGGATCGCGATGGTCCTGTCCTGAAAGGCAGCTGTGAACTTCGGCGTGTGCTCCCGGTACCAGGCGTCGTTGGCCATCAACTCGGTGACCCGATTCGAACCGAACTTCTGGCGCGCCTCCTGGGCCAGCACCATGCCGTTGCCGTTAGCGTCGAGCACCATGCGCTGCAGACGGCTCAGCCGCTCGCCGATGTAGTAGAGCGCTTGTTTCTGCTGGTCATAGGGGCACTGCCGCAGCTCGACCAACAGCGGCGTGCGCCGCACCAGGTTCTGCGCGGTGTAGCCGATCACGATGCAGGTCCGGTCCTGGCGCATCGCGAAGTCCTCGCCAATCGCCGTCGGCAGATCCTTCAGCGCGACCAGGTGCGGGCCGACGTTCTCATCCAGCCAGGCGCGCATTTCGGCCTGGCGCTGGCCTTCGGGCAAATCGACGAATCCTTCGACCGGCGGCTCCCAGCGGGCGACGCGATAGTCCTCGACGCTGCACGCCTCGATCCATGCCAGCGGCAGCATGACGCCGTCGCCTTCGCGCGGGACCGCGTCCAGCTCCTCGCGCATGGCATCCACCCGGGTGCCGTAGGATCGCCGCACCTTGCGATACCACTCGGCCTTGGCTTCCGGTGAGGGCGTCCAGTTCCGCAGCAGACACACCCGCTCATAGAGACCGTTGGCGACCGCGTCGTCGAAGGTGATCCGGTGGATTTTGTAGTCGTATCGCCCCTCCCGGGTCTCTTTGATCAGCTCGTTGAAGGCGTTCAACGTGCCGTTATGGGTGCTGATAATCCGGATCTTGCCGCCCCAAATCAGCAGCGCATTGCAAGCGTCAATCACAGCTCGCACCTGCGGGTGGAACGCCGCCTCGTCGATGATCACCCGACCCTGCAGGCCACGAATGTTGGCCGGCCGGCTGGACAGCGCGCAGATCTGGAAGCCCGACGCGAACCGGATCCGATAGGCCTGGATCTGCCGGGAGGTTCCATCGTCCTGGACGTCGTCGAACAGGAAGTCCTCGACGCTCAGCAGCTCCTTCGCGACGGCACGCGCAAACTTGGCGCAGGTCCCGATGAACTCCAGGCCCTTTTCCTTGGTGTCGCCGATGTAGAAGGTGTTGTCGCCGCCGGCCGCCGGACTCGCCGCACCGATCAGGGTGCTAGCCAGGGCCTCGGCGAACGTGATGCCGGTTCGCCGTCCCTTCTCCGCCAGCTTCAAATCGGACTCGTCCGCGACCCAGTCCACCTGGTGGGCCATCAGAATGCCATCCGCCAGAGGATCGAGATCGTCTGGCGGCAGCACTCCCAGCGGCAAGTCGTCGATCGGCGATCGCGGCGGCGACAGCGCCGTTGTGGCGAGCAGCTCACTCATGTGGGTTTGAGCCGCACGCCCAGGATGTCCCGGCGCAGCTGCGCCAGGCGCTCCGGCGTCAGGCCCTTGCCCTCTCCGGCGGCAATGGCGTCGCGCGCGGCCTGGTCGATCAGCTTGGCGGCATCACGTTTCAGCTTGGCCAGGATCTTCTCTTCGGCATCGAGCGTCGCTTTACGAGCGGTTGAAAGGTCCTTCAGGCCCTTCATCAACAGCATGAACTCTTCGATCTCGATCCCGCCGTCTTCGCCGGCCTGCTTGTTCATGATCTTGAAAGCGATGGTCTGTGCGATCTGCATCAGGAACCGAACGCTATCGTTATCCTGCGCGCCGAACTCCTTACCCAACTGTTTGGTGACCGCGCGCATCTTCTCCATGTCGCCGCGCATGTTGGCGGTGGAGACGCTCCAGCGAACCACGGAACTGCGCGATGGCGTATCGTCCAGGCGCAGCGACGCGAGATACTCCACGACGTCGTCGATCGTGCGGCCTTCGTCGACCAGCAACCGATTGATCTGCTCCAGAATAGCCGGATCCAGCCGGGCCATCTTGCTCTTGGGACCAGGCTTAGCCATAGGTCAGCCTCACTGGCCCGGCAGGCGAACGCCTGCAGCCCGAAGTCGGCCCTCGGCTACCGCCAGCCCCTTGTCCGACAGCGTGGCGGTGTACGTGATCCGACTGGGCGTGACGTTCTCGTGCAAGCGGACCAGGCCGGCGTCGCGCAGCCAGCGCAGCTCGATCTGCAGGTCCTCGCGGGACAGGAAGTGGTTGTGGTACTTCGCGATCATCGACTGAAGCAGGCCCTCGTAGGCGCTGCCGTCCGGCGCTTCCTTCAGCGACACCAGGACCGTGATCCGCCACTCCTCCTTGACCATCTCGGCGATGCTCATGGACTGGCTCCCTTGATTTCGTTCTCGACGAGCATGTCCACCTTGCGGCCGATCGCGCTGACCGCCCGATCCATGCCGTTCATCTGACCGACCACCGCCTTGACGTCACCGCGGATCGCTTCGAGCGACACCAGCAGATTGTTGAAGTCCCGGTGCGACGGGGTTGTCTCGGCCTTCTGCTGCATCAACGAGATGAGCGTCTCGATCCCGTTCAGCCGCTGATCGTGCCGCTCGACGGCGAGCTTTCGGGCGTCAGCTTCCTCAGCCAGGTCACCGCGGGTCGGGAAGATGGACCGCAGGTACAACAAGCCGATCGCCAGCAGGAAATTGCCGGCGACAGATAGCGCGCCCAGCCAGGCGGGAAGCTCTCCGAACCACTCAATCATCGCGACGCGCGCTCCCTGTCCTCTTGGCATCGGACGCAGGTGTTCGTTTCGTAAGCCACGCGCCGAGCCAGCGGGATCTCTTCTCCGCACTCCACGCAGATCTTCGAGGGTGTGACCGGTCGCCGGCAAAGGGCCGACCGCAGCGCATCAGCGCGGTCGGTTTCTTCGCGAGCCTGGGCGGCGTCGATTATGTCAGGCACCGCCATCCTCGCGATCGGTGGCCGCCTGGATACGGTGATGCAGGGCGTCGGTGACCTCCTGCAGCTCCGCCCACTCGGCCGGGCTCGGGTCTCTCTTCTCGGCGATTGCTCGCTTGACGGTGTCGGCCGCGGCGATCGCCCGCGGGATGCCCTCGGCGGCCAGCTCCGCGATCTGAAACCCCAGCGCGACCATCTCAAACGGCGTCATGATCCGGATCCCGCGGCGCTGGTGCCCGTCATCTTGCCAGGCCCCTCGCGCTGCCGGGCGCTGACATACGAAATCAACTCGACCAACGCCGCCCTAGCGGTGGCCATCGACACAGCCGTTGCGACAGCATCGCCGGATCGCACCGCCTCGCTGGCACTGGAGATTGCCGAATAGGTCATCCGATCGAGCCGGGCGACCGCGACGCGCGTGTCCTTGGTGGCGTAGTCGCTTTCGACGTAGGCAACCGCGGCAACCATGGCCGTGTTGTAGTCGGCCTGCAGAGCGAACATGCGCTGCGCTGGCGACACCGCCTCGGCCTTCGTCAGCTCGTAGGTACTGCAGGCGATCGGGCCACCGAGCGCCAAGCCGCCGAGCAGCAGGAAGGCCAGCGCCAGTTTCTGGGCGGTCCCGATCACCTGGGCCGGGAAGGTGGACTTCAGATCGCCGTCGATCCGGCGCAGGATGTCCATGATGTGCGGCGGCACGAAGTAGTGGACGGCGCCCATCACCAGGCCCACCGCGGCGGTCTGCAGTTCGGCCGGAATCTCCACGCCGGCATAGGCCAGGGCGCGGGTCAGCAGCCAGGTGGCGATGCCCGACAGGCCGGCTGCCAGGAATTTGCGATCCGGGAGCCAGTGCAACTTGATAGCGTTCACGATCGGTCTCCTCAGTAGGACCAGAAGGCCGGGCGCTGGGCGTGGTAGCCCTCCGCCACGGCCATATCGTCGAGGTGGATGAAGCGCGGGCCGGCGCTGCCGTTCGGCTGCGACACACCGATTCCGGTGAACCCGAACGATCGGGCGCGCTCGACGATCGTCAGCGCTCGAAGGCCGTAGATCTGGATATCGACGGCGCGGGCGAAAGTGTGCGAGCCAGGCTGCTTCTTCTTACGCTCGGCCGGGTGCGACGGGTGCCGATAACCGCTGGAGATCGGGAACTTGAAGCCGAGCGCCGTGCGCAGGGACTGCAGCTTGTCCATGAACGCCGGCACGATGATCAGCTCGCCGGTATGTTTGCAGGTCAGCTCCGCCGGCGTGAAATTCGGCCAGCCCCAATGCTCCGGAACAGATGGCTTTGACATCGCGTTCGCCCTCTCAATGCGAGGGAGCGGGTTATTCCCCCGCCCATGCATTGAGAGTTGCCGCAATGGCGACAGACATCACTGATGACGTTCGTCACCCCTTGGGGAAATCAGCGTTCTTTGAGGGGAGCGGGCAACGGCAGATCGGCATCGCCGTCACGAGCCTGCGCACGATGACGTTTCACGGTTCGCGCCGCAATACCGAACCGCCTGGCCATGTCTGAGGCGCTGCCCTCGCGCTGGACGATCGCCGCCCGCAGACTGGCGGCACGCGTGGCTCGATGGCCGAACGGACCAAGCGGCACGTCGACGTGACCGGGACCGTGATTCTCACAAAGCCAAACCGCCAGCGGTTCGCCGAAGCGTTCCACGAACCGGTCGGTCGGGTGCTTCGGTACCGCAAGGATCGCGCCACCGGCATCCCTCGCCAAACGCAGCGCCTCTCCGGTGCTCAACGCCTCGGCGACATCGGCCAGGAGTTTCGGGAGCGGGGGCGCGGCGTCGGTCATCAGATCAGCCCCTCCACTGTTTGAAAGGTTGCCAACACTGGCACCGGAGCCGGCCACGCTATTGGCGATCGGGGCTTTCCTTGGTGGTCAACCGGATCAATCAAATCGGACGCCGCCAGGATGCGTGTGAGGTAGTCGGATTCCTTGCGCTGCCGGTCGCACGCCGCATGAATTCCACGGCGGACACCGCTCCGGTCGCGGTTGTAAAATCGACCTATCAGCGCACAGTCGTGATTGCCGTTTGATTGGCCGAGTAAAAACGCTGCCTGCCGTGCGGCGGAAATACGGTGCTCGCGAGACGGCCCGCGCAACTCTTCGACGGTTACCGGCCAAATCTGCGCAACAGCCTTGGCGATCTCACTGTTGAGGATACGCCGGCTCATGATCCGACCCTCGCCTGGGCCTGGCGGATCGCCTTGCCGAACCACTCCATCACCCGATGCCAGTCCTCCGGCGCGTACTCGTGCGGCGCGGTCTTAGCGGTTGCCGCGATCGCCACGCCCCACCACCGGGCTTTCGGATTCTGAGTCGCGCTCAGCTCTGCCAGCCGACGCCACTGTGCGGACACCACCGCGAACGGTTCATGCGAGGCGGCCGGCAGGTATGGTTCCCACTGGCCAAGCCCGTCCCGCGACCAGTCGACCCCGGCGCGCTCGGCCATCTTCTTCAGGCCCTCGATCGCCTTGCTCGCGCTGTCGACGTCCAGCCATTGCAGCGCCGCGACCCGCGTGGTGCGCTTGACGTAGGCGGCCAGCGCGTCCTCGGTCGGGTTGCGGACCTCGCCCAGGTGATAGAGCGACAGCCACAAGGCGCGCAGCTTGCGGGCCTGCTCGCCATCGGCCATCGGCCGGCGTCCAGACCGCACCGGCCGCGACTTCGCCGGCTTGAAGCCCTCCGCCTTGAAGTGCTCCAGCAGCTCGTCGAGTTGGCGATCGGACAGTTGCGCGCTGCTGGACTTGCCGGGGAACAGCCGGCCGATCGCCGCGCGATAGGTGACGTCGTCGAGCCGCAGCTCTTTCTTGGCGATGTGGATCTTCGCCAGCCGGGCGTTGCGGATCGGCGCCGAGGCGGCGCGCTTCGAGGCGGCAGTCATGTGGCACCTCGCTGGTCATAGTCGCCGGGCCGCGCCAACACGTTGTTGACCGCCTGGGCGAGTGCCTCGCGGTAGTTGACCACTGCGGCCATGGTCCGGTCGGCACGGACCGCTCGCCAGGTGCCGTACACCAGGCGCTGGCTTTCCCGAGGCACCATGCTCCAGCAGTTCCGACACATGGCGTGCCCGGCGCGTGCGGTCGCGCCGCAGCCGGGCACGGGGCAGACCCGGCCCGTCATCGCCAGGCCCTCGAGCAGGCCCAGCAACCACCAAGCACGATGGCCGCAAACCAGCTCCACAAGATCCACGGATAGGTGGCCGGCTCTACCGAAAGGCCGACCAGAGCGCTTGCGGCCACGGTGACCACCGTGGCGCCGGCGAGCATGATGATAATGCGCATGATCACGCCTCCCATACCGGATGGCCGGGACCGAAGGGCGTCATGGGAAACTCTTCCCTAGCGACCGACGTGGCGATCTTCAGTCGCTCTAGCATCCGGAGTGCATCGGCTTCATGCATCGCGGCGACGGCAAGCTCGCCGGCTTCAACGCATTGCTTCGCTGCCGCTGTGCAATCGACGAACGAGACGGCGAAGGTTGCGATCTCCAGCAAACCAGCAATCTCGTAGTCGGCGAGCGGCAGTTCTTTGTGGTTTAAGATCCAGCGGTGCAGGCTGGGAAGTTGCCGAAGGTCCATTTCACACCCCCTGCGCGGCCAGGACCGGCCCGATCGGCGGCCAGCCGGCGAACTCGCCGACCGGCAGCGGCGTCGGCAGGCCACGCACCGGCGTGACGGTGCGGACCTCGCCGCCGGTGGCCCGGTACACCCACAGATCTCGCCGCCCATACCAGAGCGCCAGGTGCACCACGGTGGTCTCCGTCGGTGTCGACGGGTCGTAGATCTCGATCGACACCTGCTCGTGCGATCGGCGGGTCATCACGCACCGCCTTCCGGCGCGGCCTTGGCGGCCGGCTCCGGATACTTTTCCCCGCACCAGGGGCAATAATTTGGGGTGACCGCCTGAGTCTTGTTGCGCCGAGTTTCGTGGATCCACTTGTCCTTGCGGATCAGCCCGATCAGCGCGCGCGACACCGTTCCAGGCAGCAAGGGCATCGTCGCGTGAATGCAGTGCTCCGGTCCGACGAGCGCATTGATCTTGTTGACGCAGTTGCACATCACGCACCGCCTTCCGGCGCGGCGATCGCCGGTACCGGAATGTGGCTGGCCGTCATGCCCTCGGGCACTTCAGCGGACGCCATGTCGACCGGGATCGTCTCCCAGCCGCCGCGGGCGTCCTTGCGCTGCAAGCGGATGTACGCCTTGCTTCCCTCGACGCGGATGCTGTCACGCAGGGCCTGCATCGCCCGCTGCCAGCCTTCGTCGGTGATCTCCATCCGCAGCAGCGAGAACACCCGCTCGCGGCTGACCTGGCCTTCCTTGTCGGTCTGGAACGCCTCGGTGATCACGGCGCGCAGCTCGGGCCGAGCGTCGCTCGACCAGTCCCGCAGGCAATCGTCGATGATCGACTTCGCGATCTGCAGGCCCGAACCGAAGGTCAGCTGGTCCTGCACCTGGACCTTGATCCGCAGCGTGCCGTCGTAAGTGGTCAGGGTGACGTTGCCCTTGCCTTCCATGCCGCGCTTGCGGGCGCCGTACTTTTCGGCCAGCAGATCTAGCAGGGTGGCGACGTCCTCAAAGGTGTGGCCCTTGAAGCGGCCGATCTGCGCCGACAGCGCCTCGGCGTGGCCGATCACGCTGCGGACCATCTGGTCCTCCAGCAGCTCGTGATCCTTGACCAGGGACTTCGGGATCAGCCGGCCCTTGGCGTCCATGACGTACCCTTCCGGGATCTCGGCGGGAGCGGGCGATGCAATAGCGTTCAAGCTCACATGAGCCTCCGTTTAAAGCGGATTGAAGGAAGGCGGACACCCCACCAGCGCAGCTGCTGGGCGATCAGCCAGATCAGGCCGTGGCGGGGGTTACGCATGGTCGAACACCACGTCGGCCTGGAACGGCCCGTTGGCGTCATCGCAGGCGGTCATGCGCAGCCGCCCGCTGTCGGGATTGAGGTCCATCACGGCGGTGACCAATTCGCCGCCCGGCGAGCGCATCCGGTAGACACGCAACTCTCCGGACGGCCGCCAGGTCTCCACGGCGGCGCGGAACTCGACGGTTCGGCCGTTGACCGGGAGCCGCCACCGGACGGTGGAGTCGATCGGCGGGAAACCGGTTTGAAGGTTGACGCCGCTCATGCCGCCGACCCTCCCTTCGGGCCGCCGTGCGGCAGGTATTTCGGTCGGGCCGGGATCCGCTTGCGGAAGGCCAGGAGGTCGACCACCGGGGCGGTGGCGTCGTCGGAGCCGACCACGCGCAGATGCGTCGGCACCCGGCGGCGCTCGACGGCATCGGCCATCCGGGCGGCGTCACGCAGCTCCACGCATCCGGCCTCGAACACCTCATAGGGGATGGCGTCGCCGGAGGTGATAGCCTCGCGCCAGGCGTCGAGGACGTTGCGGATCTTGTCGCCGATCATTGTCCGGCCCCCAAGTTCCGCCAGGCTTCCTTGATGCGCTCGACAGTGACGTTGTCGATGCCGCCGGCGTGATACGCGGCGCGGCGGATCGTCTTGGTGACCAACCGCAGCGCGCCGGCCCGGGCGGCGACCTCCTCCAGCAGGGCGATGCAGTCGGCGCATTCGAGGCCCCAGGCGTCGACCTGGGCGCGGACGTCGCCCTTGACCGCACGCGGGATGTAGCGTCGGCCGCCGACCCGGCTGTAGACCTGGGCGTGGTCGCCGGCCTTGCCGCCGCCGGCCATCCGGCCACTGACCGTCTCGTTGCCGACGAAGGCGATGGCGATGCCGACCGAGTCGTGCAGCGACCGGATCTCGTCGAAGCACTGGACCTTCAGGTGCTGTGCCTCGTCGACGATCAGCAGCCCGCCGGTACCAGACACCCGCTGCTCTATCGCCTCGTACAGCGCCCCGGCGCCGCCATGGACCACGTTCCGGATGCCGACCGCCTTGGCGACGTCCCGGAGCGCCAACACCAGCGATGAGCAGTGCGGCCGCATGGTGGCGAGCCAGACGTTGGGGTTGCTGTCGCGGTAGCGCTCGCAGGCCTTCGTCTTGCCGACGCCGGGGACGCCGGTGACTGTCACGATATCGCCGTCCGCCTGCGCCATCGCGAGGGTGACCAGAACGTCGCGAGCCGTCGGGCTGTCGAACCAGGCCGGCGCAGTCGGGATCTGCATCGCCGTGCGCTGGCGACGCTCCCGCGCATCCAGCCACTGTCCGACCGACCGATCGACGCTGGCATTGTCGCCCTTGTATTTACCCTGCAGCCACTGGTTCAGCGCCGCGCCGCTGAAGCCCATCTCCTTCGCGGCGGCGGCCTGGCTCAGGCCGTCCGCCAGCATCGCCGCCTGCACCGTCTGGCGCAGCTCGGCGGCCGGCCTCGGCGCGTTCGATGCCGAGGCCGCTGCCGGCGTGACGCTCGCGTCCGGTTCCGCCGGCGGCTGGTTACTGATATCGTCCATTTTCTACCTCCATCGTTACCGGCCGGTGGGCGTTACAGCGCCCGCCGGCCAACTCACGCCACCGTCACAGACGGTTGCGGTTCCGGGCGGCCGTCATGGCCAGCACGTTGTTCACCAGTTCGTCGGGCAGCGCGTTCGAGTCGCGCTCGGGCAGGCCGCGCTGCGCCCTGACCGGAGCGTCGGGGCGGAAGCGCTGCGGCTGGATCACCCGCGCCTCGGGCTTTGTGCTCGCCGGCGCGTCGGGCATCAGCCGCGCCACGTCGCGCTCGTTCAACACCACCTGCGCCTCGGCCATCTCGCGGGTGGCCCGGTTCTTCTGACTCTTCGCCCGCGCATGTTTCTTGGCCTCGCCCACGTCCATGAAGCCGCTGTCGGCGATGCAGTCGGCGGCGGCGATGTAGTCGCCGGCCAGGTCGTAGACGTGGATCGGGTTGCCGAGACGGTCCGGGTCGTACCGGACGGCGACCTTCTCGCCGATGTGCGGGATCAGGGCCTGGCTGTAGTAGCGGTTGCCGTAGAGGTGGATCACGCCATCGGGCTTGCGGCAGGTGATCCCGGCGACCGGCAGCAGCCAAAGCAGCCGCGTCATCGCGTCGTCGGCGTCCGGCTTGCGGATCAGGTCGCGCTCATAGCTCTCGGCGAACACCTCGTCGAACGAGCGGCCTCGGGCGACCATGCTGTTGCGGTCGGTGCGGGTGTTGTAGCGGTAGATCTCGCGCTCGCAGACCCGCAGCACGTCGATCATCCGGGCGGTGCGACTGCCATAGTTGGCCGGCTTGTTGGCCGGGCTGTTGCCCGTGTAGGCACCCTCGAACTCCGGCGCCTTGCTGATGTAGCGGGCGAGGTCGCCGAACGCCCGCTCGATCGGCTTGGACTGGCCGTGTGCCGGCTTGGTGAAGCGCAGATCTATCCCGAGCGCCGGAAACAGCCCCAGGAAGTCATCGTCGCGGATCTTGTAGCGGTTGCGGTATTTCACCCCGCCGGTGTTCGACTTGGCGGCCGCCGCCATGGTGTTGTCGGAGAACACCGTGTCGGGAATGCCCCAGTTCTCGATCACGTCACCGAACGTCAGACGGAACCCGTTCGCCGACTCCGATGTATCCAGACGCCACGCCAGGATCTTGTTGCTGGACAGGTCTTGGAAGGTCAGCAGGAGGGCGCGGGCGACTTCGCCGTCGGGCCACTCGACGAACAGATCCAGCTTGTGGCCGTCGTAGTTGATCGCCTGCAGCGCCCGCAGGTCCGAGCGGTCACGGCGCTGTGCCGGACGGATCGCGTCGAGGTGATCAGCGCCGTGGCGTTTCAGGATCACGACCTCGGGGTCGATCTCGCGGTCGAGCTTGCGCTTCAACGTCGCCGGGGCCGCCGGAAGGGTCCAGCCATGCACCGCGGCGGCATCTTTCAGCCGGTTCCAGCACTCCGCAATGCCCGGCCGGCTCTGCCGCAGATAGTCGGCCAGGAAGACGTCCCACGCCTGCGGACTGATGTCGGCGGTCCGGCGCTGCTCGCGGCAGTAACGCGGCGCCAGCCAGGCCATCCAATCGTGCCGCTCCTTGCCGGCCACCTGCCGGAACCAGCCCCAGATCGAGCCGGCGCTCACCCCGCGCTCGGCCGCTACGATCTGCACCGCCGTCGAGCGGGCTGTGCCGCCGCGCTCCATCTGCAGCACCGCGTCCAGGGTCAGGACGCTAAACTTTGCGCGCTCGCGGCCCTTGTCGTTCAGTGTGTCGAAATGCGCCCACGCCGCGGCCCGGTCGGGCGCGCCCGCCTTGGCGGCGGCCTCGGCCGCCTGTTCGCGCACGCCGCGCGCCAGCAGCGCCGAGCGGGCCTGTAGCGGCAACAGGGAGAAATGGTACTCCAGGCCGCCGCCGCGGCCCTTGCGGCGGCGGGCCAGTGGCTGGCCGGCTGCGGTGTGGATGGCGGCCCAGCCTTCCCGGTCGGCCAGCACGCAGATGCCGCGCTTGGTGCGGGGTGCGCCGGACAGCTTTAGCTCGGCCAGCTCGGCCAGCGTGAACCACTCGGCGCGCATCAATGACCCCGCCATGTACGGTCGTCGCGGTCGGCCAGATGCTCTTCCTCGTCGGCGATCCGGCGGTGGTCGCGGGCGCGGTCGCGGCGGATCGCCGAGCGGACGGCGGCGAGGTATCGGGGGTCGATCATCGCCTTGCCGACCCGGCGGACCGCCGGCACCAGCAAGTCCGGCCGCTCCAGCGCCACGGCCAGCGCGACCATCCTTGCGTGGCTGATGTTGTGATCCTCGCGGGCCTGGCTGGCGTAGGCGTTCAGCATGTGGACCGAGACCGTCTCGCCGAGTTCCTCCGACATGCGTCGAGCGACCTCGTCGCGGGGCATCTCGGCGGCGCGCAGCGCGTCGGCGACCTGCCGGCTCACCAGCTCGGCCAGCCGACAGCCCGCCGGCGCCGACTCCGGCGCCTGGTCCGACTCCGGCGGTAACGTTGGAGCCTTCGGCCGCCATGACAGGAACAGGTCCGGCGTCTCGGTGTCCCTTAGGCGCCGCGTCGTCATCGATCGCCTCCGGAAGGAGGCCGGATCCGGTTGAGGTTGGTATAGCCGGTCAATATGATCAGGGCTTGCCAGTCGCTGTCGCTCCAGCGATTGGCTTCGGCCCAGGTCATGAAGCTCTCCTTCCCGGAGGCAAGCCCAAGTACCGGGGCGACGTCGGCGTACTGGACGTTACGGGCCAAATACTGCGCCTGCGCCAAGGCCGGGTTCCGGTAGTAGCTCCGCAGCTCCAGCTGACGGGTGATATCGACCACGTCGGCCATCACTCGGCGTCCTCCGGCCACTGCGCCGCCAGGAACGCCTTGATCTCGCCGCGCCCGTGCAGGTGCGTCAGGAAGTTCCGGCGGTCGCGAGCGCTGCCTCGGCCCCAGCCATCGATCATTCGCCCCAGCCACTTGTCGGTGACCGGCGCCACCGCCCGCCGGTCGCGGATCCAGTCGACTGCGTCCTTCACCTTCTTGGCCGGCCCGTCCTTCGCCAGCAGTATGTCGGCGACGCGCGCCTGCTCGCTCGGCGACAGGGCGGACAGCTTGAACAGCTCGCCCTCCCGCCGGGCCAGTGCGGTGCCGGCGATCCGGGCGCGGACGGCCGGGTCGAGGCGCTCGTAGATTTGCACGGCGCGGCGGATCGAGCGCTCGGCGGCGCCGGTCTCCTGGGCAGCAGCGGCGGCGAAGGAGAGGGCCGGCGTCCAGATGGCAATTTTTGCCGTTTGGCCTTTTTCAATGACTTGCAGACCGGCAGCGCCGTTCTTCGCCCCCGGATGCAGCTTTTCGTAGACCCGCTTCCTCTCCGCGTAGGATGCGGCGCGGTCGAGTGGGTTCAGGTCGTGGCGGGCAAGATTCTCGTCAATCTCGCGCAGCAGGGCCTCGTCGTCGTCGATCCCGCTGACAACCCGCACCTCCACGCTCTCCAGGCCGCAGCGCCGCGCCGCTTCCAGGCGGTGGGCGCCGGCGATCAGCACGTAGCGGCCATCGACCTCGCGCACCTCGATCGCCTGCATCAGTCCAAGCTCGGCGATGCTTTCCGCGAGTGCGGCGACATGCGCCTCGTCGACCACCCGCAGGCGCTGGCCGGCGTCGATCGACGAGAGCGGGATCTGTTGGACCTTGCCGATTTCCATTGTCATCGCGCGGCTCCGGCTTTGACGGTGCGGGCGGTCATCGCGTCAGATCCCGCGCGGAACGCCGGGGTGCGCCAGATCGGCCCACATCGCGTAGACCTCCAGTCCGAGTTCGAACAGCGGGTGCGCCGCGCGGCCGCGCGGGTGGCTGTCCAGCCGCTCGTCGATGGCGTCGACCATCGTGCGGAGGATCTTGATCGCGGCCCTGCGGGCGCCGCCGGACAGGGCGCGCTGGCGCCGGGTCGAGGAGCGTGTCGTGCTGCGGGAAGTGTTCATGCGGCTTCTCCTTTTTGACGTTCACCGCCGGCCCGATGCCCGGCAGGGTGCTGGTGTCCGGTCCGGACTGCGTCGAGCTTCTGCCAGAAGTCGGCAAGGCTCGTGCGGCCCGGCGGCCTGGTCGGCCCGAAGCGGTCACGCATGATGAGAACGGCCTCGTCGATGATCATTTTCCGATGATTGGCGACGACGAAGTCCCGGACCTCCCGGTCCCGCCACCACCGAGGACGACGCCCCGTGCGCCAGATCGGAAGATGCGTAATGGCCTCAGCCAGCGAGGCGTGCTCGACGAAGCCGATTGCGCTCTCCAGCACCGCCAGCCGCCGCTCCATCAGCGCCCAGGGGTCGCCCTCCGCGGACACCGGCGGGGCGGCGGGGGCAGCGGGCGCCAACTCGCCATGCCGCCAGGCCAGGAACACCCCGACCACCTGCCGGCGCACCTCGGCGGCCTTCGGTGTGCGGGAGAACATGCAGACCAGCACCGCCTGCGGCTCGTTCAGCCAGTACTCGTTCACCGAGCGGCGCGCGCCGGAGCCAATGCGGACCATTCTCGACGCCGTCGAGAATGGTCCGTGCATTTCGAGTTCGGGTTGGTTCTTCCGGATCAGCCGACGAATGTCGTGCGGATTGGCCATCCCCAGGCGGTCGGCCAGATCCAGGTCGCGGACCCGCGGCTCGTTGGCCATCACGGTCAGGTCGGAGGCGGTCAGCGCGCGCATCATGTCACGCGGCCTCCGCCGGGCGTTGCTGGCGAAACTTCGGCCGGTCGCTATAGTGTTCAGCGGGTTGAGGCGAAAGGCGTTCGCCCTTGCGCGGGTCGTAGCGGCTTGGCCACAGCTGGCGTGGGGACACGCCGAGCAGCTCCGCAATCGCCAGTTCGCCGTTGATGTGCGGGCAGCGGGCGGCCGCTCGTGCGATCCCCCTTTTCAGGCCGTACATGCGGTCGGCGTCGGCGAAGGTCAGGCCCTTGCGGTTCAACAGGTACCGGATCTCCTCCGGCGCCTTGTCCGCGACGCGGCGTTTGGCCATCGGTTTCTCCTGTGATCGGGCCGGCCTGGCAGGGCCGGCTTTCTTCGAGCAAGGCTATTTGCGTTGGTAAACGTACAAAATGAACATTAAACCACTCATCGTCAAGCGCCGGAACCGGTTGATAAACGTTTGCCGGCACGGTCGGCGAGCGTCATGAAAGTGACTGTGGACGACGGAGGGGCGCTGGCGGCTAGAACTCGCACCGCGATTGGCGACGAGAGCATCCGGAGCTTTGGCATTCGCGCGGGCGTTAAACCGAGCACGATCCAGGGAATACTGAATGGCGCGCGGCCGGTCGTAGACAATCTGGTTTTGATTGCGAAGGCCGCTGACTTTTCGGTCGAGTGGCTGGCCACGGGCGAGGGGGAGATGCGCCGCTCGAAAGCCGACCCGGCGCCGGCGGGCGATATCGAGCGGCGCCTGGAGGAGGTCCGCCGGGCGCTCGACGCGACGGACCGGCTTCCGGTCGACGTTAACCGCCTGGACTGGCGCCACGAGCTATGGCCGGCCTACGCCGAGCTGCAGGCGCTGTCGCGCGACGCCGCCCTGCCGGACGGTATCCGGATACAGGTCGACCTGTACCTCAGGCTGGCATTCGACGACCGCGGCGCCGAGCGCCGCCACGAACAGCGGATCAAAGATGCCGGCGCGCGGATCAGAGAGGCCTACGCTGCCGTCGATGGCGCGATCGCGGCGATCGGCTGGACGCCAACGGCGCTATTGAAGGAGGAGCTGCGGGCGGCGGCCTTCCGGAACTCCATCCAGATCGACGACCTGGTGCTTTTGCTGGAGGCAATCAGGGAGGAAGTCCGCGCCTCCGCAGCGCCGAAATCAGTTCCCAGTTCGTGATGCGGCTTTTCAAGGGGCCAGCGGCTGAAACATCAATCACAGCAGTGGCTTACGGCGAACTGGGAACTGGACCGCCAAGCAAATGCTAATATTCCCAGTTCGCGGGCGACCCCTCGCCGGACCCGCCAGCCTTGAACACTCCCACGCGCCGCGGTTTTCAGCCATTTAAACGCCGCTTGAACGCTGAAACGATCGACGCTTAAATTGCCGTGTCAGCCCCGCCTGCGGCCCGATTCCTTCGATTTACTCCAAAACCTACGCCGCCGCCCAAGGGGTGACACTCGACCCCACAGCCCGCAGAACCCCGCCGTTTTCGGGTCTAGGCCGGGCTAGGCCGGGTTAGGCCGGGTCACTCCAGAACCTACTGTCAGATAACAGTGAGGATATCCATGGGGGAGCGGGTAGCACCGGGCGGGGCGGCGGGCAAGACCTAGGCCATGCCCCTCTGCAGGGGAATGGTGAGGCGCATCTGCAATCCCTCGGGGCGAAACATCAGCTCGGCTTTGCCGCCTTCGCTCGCGGCACTCCTTTCGATGAGCCTGGTGCCGAACCCGCGTTTCAGCGGCGCCTTAACCGGCGCACCGCCGCTCTCGCTCCAGATTAACTCCAGAACCGGCTTGTCCGCCGCCCGCACGCTCCAGCGCGTGTCGACCCTGCCCGTCGGAACGGACAGGGCCCCGTACTTGGCGGCGTTCGTGGCGAGTTCGTGCAGGACGAGCGCAAGCGTCTGGGCGATCCTGGACGGAACCGCCAAGGGCGGGCCGTCGCAGGCGACACGGTCCGCCGGGTAGGGGGCGAGCTCCTGCCTGACGAGCGCGGCGACATCGACCGATTCCCATTGGCTGGCCGTCAGGAGACGGTGCGCGTTTGCCAGTGATTTCAGACGGCCGAGAAGCGCCTTGCGTTCCGGGCCGGCGGCGAGTGTCTGGCTGGCGATGGCCCCGATCACCGCCACGATGTTCCTGACCCGGTGATCGAGTTCGCTGGCGAGCCGCTGCTGCCGTTCTTCGGCTTCCTTCCTGCCGGTGATGTCCCTGTCGATGCCGACCATCCGCACCGGCCGACCCGACGGATCGCGCAGGACGATCGCCCGGGTCGCCAACCATCGGAGTCCGCCGTCGAGGCGGATCATGCGAAACTCGACGTTCAATTCGGATCGACCGGACAGGGCCGCGTCGAGCGCATCGTCGATCCCGGGCCGGTCCTCCGGATGCACGAGTGCCCGGAAGGCTTCGATGCCGCCCGCGACCGTGCCCGGCACCATTCCGGCCAACCGGGCCAGGTTGTCTGACCATCCGACGCTGCCGGAGCCGATGTCCCAGTCCCACACGCCAATGTTCCCGGCTGCCATGGCGAGCCGCATCCGCTCTTCGCTGTCGCGCAGCGCCTCTTCCACCTGTTTGCGGAGGCCGATATCCTCGATCACGGCGATGAAATAGTCGGGCCGACCCTGTGCGTCACGAACCATCGACCCGGTCAGGTTGACCCACACCGTCGAGCCGTCCTTGCGGATGTAGCGCTTCTCCATGGTGTAGAAGGGGCTTCTCCATGGTGTAGAAGGGAATGTCGCCGGCGTGGAGCGCGCGCGCCTGAGACAAATCCGCCTCGAGGTCGTCGGGATGCGTTATGTCCTGAAAGGTCCGGGCCTGGAGTTCGGCTCTCTCGTAACCGGTAAGCTCGCAAAGCTTCTGGTTCAGCCGCAGGAACCGGCCACCGGGTCCGACATGCGCCATTCCGACCGCCGCCTGCTCGAAGGTCGCGCGGAAACGCGCCTCGCTTGCCCGCAAGTCGGCCTCGGCGCGGCGCTTGTCGGTGACATCCTCCCCCGACGACACGACCTCGACGATCCGGCCTGCCTCATCCCGCAGCACGGCGTTTCGCCAGGCGACGGTCCGCTGCGACCCATCCCGGCAGAGGACGGGATTCTCGAACTCCTCCGGTGCCTCCCCGTACCTGAACAGCTTGAACACCTGCCGCACCTGGCTGCGCACGGGTGCGGGCACGAAGTCATCAAACCAATTCCGGCCGACTATTTCTCCGGGGGGATAGCCGAGGATCTCGCAGCCTTTCCGGTTGATGCGCCGCACCCGCCTGTCGGGACCGATCCCGACCAGTATGATATCCGCAAGCTCGAAGTACCGCTGCGCCCAGTCCGGGTTCGACTCATGATCGATTTCAGGATGCCGCGCACTCTCGTGCATGAAACCCTCCGCGTGGCTTCGCTGACAATCGCCCCCTGATTCGACAGTACTCCGGTTACGGAAGATTGCACTGTTTCATATCATCTCGATCTGAAAGTGTGCCCACGCCGAGTGAACAGCCTGTAGTGGCGTCCTAAGGAGCGCGTACTAGCCGCTGGCCGCCGCGAACTTGACTTCGCCGCCAGCGACTTCCCCTACCAGTCCTGCACAGGCATCGGCTTGTAGGAAGCCCGTACGCGGCCGTGAGGTTACAGAGGCCCGTCTCGGGGACTGCTTCGACCTCGACTTGAGCGACATCGGCGTTCCTGCGGCCTTGGATGGGCATTCTCGGCGGGGCCAATCGCCAGCACGTCAGGACGCGCGGAGCGCGATCCTGGATGCACCGGGCCGGCCTCACCCCTGGCGGATCCCGGGGTTGATCGCCAGCGCCGCGCCCGCCGCACCGCCGGCGTCGTAGGCGGTCGGCGACACCATGCGGCCGGCGCTTCGCACCGTGCGCAGGTTCAGGCCAAGCTTGTCGAGTTCAGCGTCGACCACCGCCGCCTTGACCACCACCAGGTCGCGGCCGCCGCCGGCGTTCACGCGGTCGCGCCCGGCCTTCATCGCCATCAGCTTGTCGGCGATCGACGCCACCATGCCGAGCGCGAAGGACGCGTTCGCCAGGTAGCGGTCCTGGTGCCGGAAGCGCCGGTAGTCGGGCGAGGTCTTGTAGCGGCCGAGCTCCTGGCGCACCGCGCCGTCGACCACCTCGGTGAGATAGTGCGCGACCTCGACGTCGGAGCGCAGCCCGAAGAACACGTAGCGCGCGGTGCCGGCCGGCTGCTTCTCGCGCCAGACCTTGCAGTCGCAGAACGCCGCGATGGCGCCGACGCAGTCGTCGAGCGGGATGCGCTTCTTGCGGTGGGTCTCGTACTCGCGCCGCTCGCATGGGGTGTGGCGCATCTCGACGTCGGTCAGCGACAGGTCGTGGCGGTCGAGCAGTTCCGCGACCTTGGCGGCGGCCAGCAGGGCCTCGGCCTCGGTGCAGCCGTTGGCGGTGGTCTTGGCGCGCAGCCCCTGGATGCGCGCGCTCAGCCGGTCGAGGGCGTCGGGGGCGGCGGCGGGGGTGGCGTTCCGGGTCACGGCGCGATCCGATCCCGGCGCTAGCCGGCGAGACGCTGGCGCGCCACCGACAGCCGGATCACCAGGCCCTCCGGCCGCCAGTTGCGCGAGATCTCGCCGTCGAGCTGGCCGCGGACCGTCGCCCGCGCCAGCAGGCTGCCGAAGCCATCTCCCGAGGCGTCGCCGTCGCGCCGCACCGCCGGGCCGCCGCGCTCGGTCCAGACCAGGACGAAGCTGGCGCCCTCGTCGAAGCAGGCGATGTCGACCACGCCCGCGGGCGTCGACAGCGCCCCGTACTTGGCGGCGTTGGTGGCGAACTCGTGGACCAGCAGGGCCAGGCTGGTCAGCGGCCCGCCGGCGGCTACCGGCACGTCCGGACCGGTGACAACCACCCGGCCCTCGCCGTCGCCGGACCGGACGTCGAACGGCGACACGATGGTGGCGATCAGCGCGTGCAGCGAGGTCGACGACTCGGTCGCGGTCAACAGCCCCGGCGCCTTCGGCAGCGTCAGGTCCTGGGCCCGCGCCAGCGCCCCGAGCCGGTCGCGCACGTCGCTCGCCAACTCCTGGACGGTGGTGGCAGAGCGGGCGCTGAGCGCCACCACCCCGCCGGCCAGCACCAGCAGGTTCTTGACCCGGTGGTTCATCTCGTTGAGCAGCAGGCGCTGGCGCTGCTCGGCCAGGCGCCGGGCGGTGATGTCGCGGGCGACCTGCGAGGCGCCGGCAAGCGAGCCGTCCTCGGCGACGATCGGCGAGACGGAGAGCGAGATGTCGACCAGCCGACCGTCCTTGTGCCGCCGGGCCGTCTCGAAGGGCTCGACCCGCTCGCCGAGGCGCAGCCGGTTGAGGATGATGGTCTCCTCGTCGTGCCGGTCGTCGGGGACCAGCATTGTCACCGACCGGCCCACCGCCTCGGCGGGGCTGTAGCCGAACAGCCGCTCGGCGCCGCGGTTCCAGCTGGTGATGGTGCCGCGGAGGTCCTTGGAGAGGATCGCGTCGTTGGCGGAATCGACGATCGCCGCCAGCCAGCGCAGCGCGCGCTCGGCGTCGCGGCGCGCCGTGATGTCGACCAGCGTGGTGACGGCGCCGGTGACGGTCCCGCCGGCGTCGCGCGTCGGCGCGGCGTGCGCCAGGAGCGCGAGGCGCGCGCCGTCGGGCCGCTCCGCCACCAGTTCCACCCCCTGGGTGTCGCACGCCGTGCCGATCGCCTCGGCGGTCGGAAACCGGCCGTGCGGCAGCGCCGCGCCGTCGGCCCGCCGCAGCGTCCAGCCGCCGGGAAAGCCGAGATCGCCGTCCCGCGGAGACGCGCCCCACAGCGCGACCGCCGCCGGGTTGCAGGACAGGATGCGCCCGGAAGCGTCCGTGGTGTACACCGCCGCCGGAAACTGGCGGAGGAGGTCGTTCTCTGTCTGCATGACGTCGCCTAGACGCGGGTCGCCTCAAGGGCGAGAGCGGTGGAGCGAGGCAAGGGCGACGGCACGGCCGGGCAGCCTCTGCGTGACGTGTTCGAAGCGATCCACATGCGAGGCTGGGCTCTCCCCCGTCTGACTACCGGTCTCCCCACTCAACGTTAAGGTAGAAGGCCACCCCCGTACAGTGCCCCGATCGTTGCAGGCCGCGGCGCGGCGGCCGGCCGGGGTCGTAACGCAACCTTAACCAGGCGCGTGCTCTGTTGGGGTTTGATCGAACCCCCGGAGGAAACGCCTCGATGTGGATCCCGACCGCCATGATAGCCGCGGCCGCGGGGGCCGGCCTGCTGGCGGCGGTCATGGCCTACCTCGCCGCGGTAGAGCGCGACAACGTCGTCTGGCGGCTGTGGGCCGCCTCGTTCGCGCTCGACTCGGTGAGGACGCTGGTGCTGGCGTACGCGCCGCCGAACGGCACGGTGGCGGGCGTCGCGGCCGAAATGCTGTCGGCCGGGCACGTCGGCCTGCTGGCGATCGGCATCCTGCTGTGGGCGGAGATCCACCGGCTGCTGCGGCCGGTGGCGATCGGCACGGCCGCGGCGGTGATCTGGGCGGGGGCGTGCGCGGCGATCGACCTTCCGGAGATCGCGATCCACGCGCCGCTCGACGTGTTCTTCGGCGCCATCCTCGGCCTCGCCGCCTGGGTGCTGTGGACCCGGGCGGTCACCGGCGAGCGCGTGCTGCGCCGGGCGATGGCGGTGATCGTGGTGGTCTGGGCGGTCCAGGAACTGTCCTCGACCACCATCGGCTGGCACGGACGGGTCGACCCGATCGGCTTCACCGCGATCCACGGCTACGGGACCAGCCTGGCGCTGCTGCTGATCGTGGCGGCGCTGCGCCGGCGGCACCTGGAGGCGATGCGGGCGATCGCCGAGGCGGAGCGTGCCAGGGAACTGGTCGACGACGCCAACCGCCGGCTGACGGATTTCGCGCGCACCTCGTCGGACTGGTTCTGGGAGCAGGATGCCGACCTGCGCTTCACATACCTGTCGCAGTCGGTGTGTGAGCATTCGACCCTCACCCCCGAGGACCACTACGGCAAGACCCGGCGCGAGACCGAGCCGCTCGGCGTCGGCGAGGACGGGTGGGCCGAGCACGAGGCGCAGCTCAGCCGGCGCGAGCCGTTCAAGGATTTCCGGTTGTTCCGACCGGGCCCGGACGGCGGGTTGCGCTGCCTCTCGGTCAGCGGAGTGCCGGTTTTCGACGCCGCCGGCGGCTTCCAGGGCTATCGCGGCGTCGGCCGCGACCTGTCCGAGCTGATCGAGGCCGAGCGGCGCGCCAACGCGATCAACAGCCGGCTCGCCCAGGCGCTCGACGCCCGCACGGAGGGGCTGGCGTTCTGGGACGACGACGACCGGCTGGTGATCTGCAACCAGGCCTACCGCGAGCAATCCGGCAAGGTCGAGGCGATGCTGGTCCCCGGCCTCGCCTACGCCGACTACATGCGCGCCAGCATCGCCGCGGGCGAGGTGCCGGCGGCTATCGGGCGCGAGGAGGAATGGCTTAGCGAGCGCTTCGAGCGGCGGCGGAACCTGCCCTACACGGTCGAGATCTTCCGCGGCGACCGCTGGCTGATGGTGCGCGAGCAGCGTATCCCGGAAGGCGGCATCCTGCTGACCGCGACCGACATCAGCGAGATGAAGCGGCGCGAGGACGCCCTGGTCTCGGCGGTCGCCGACGCCCAGCTGGCGAACCGCGCCAAGATGGCGTTCCTCGCCACCATGAGCCATGAACTGCGCACGCCGCTCAACGCCATCATCGGCTTCGCCGAGATCATCCAGTCGGGCCAGATTGCCAGCAACGGCAAGGTCCAGTCGGAATACGCCGGCTACATCCACGAAAGCGGCACCCACCTGCTGTCGGTGATCAACGATCTGCTGGACGTCTCGCGGATCGAGGCCGGTCGGCTGACCCTGGACGAGAAGCCGTTCGGGCTGGCGAGCCTGCTGGAGGAATGCGACCGGATGATCCGGCAGAAGGCCTCGGACGGCGATTTGCGGCTGGCGGTGGCCGCGGTCGACCCGCGCCTCGGCGTGCGCGGCGACCGCCGCAGCCTCAAGCAGGTGGTGATCAACCTGCTGTCGAACGCCGTCAAGTTCACCGAGCCCGGCGGCGCCGTCACGCTGATCGCCGAGCGCAGCGGGGACGGCCTGCGGATCGTGGTGCGCGACACCGGCGTCGGCGTGCCGCCCGAGCGGGTCGCCGAGCTGTTCGAGCCGTTCCGCCAACTGGAGAACGTGCACGCCCGACGGCACCACGGCACCGGTTTGGGGTTATACATCTGCAAGAGCCTGGTGGAGGCGCACGGCGGAACCATCGTCTTCGAGAGCGCGCCCGGCGAGGGCAGCACGGTGATCGTCTCCCTGACCGCCGACCGGGTGATCGAGGCCGAGGGCCCGTTGCGCCAACGCGCAGCGGTCTAGCAGGTCGCGGGAACGACGGGGACAATGGGATGGCGGACACGTTCCTGGAGACGATACGGCGCGAGGTGGAGCGGTTTCAGAACCGCGCCTTCCTGGAGGCCATGATGGCGGTTGCCGCGCTGGCGGCGCTGGCCGACGGCGAGTACGGCATCGCCGAGAAGTACCGGGCCGAGGCGCTGCTGGCCGAGATCCCGATCTTCGGCGTGTTCGACCTCTCCGAAGCCATGGAGATCCTCGACGACGACGTGTTCGCGCTGCGCTCCGACCGGGTGGCGACGACCGCGGCTCTGGAGGCCCGGGTGGCGGCCTTCGCCGACGAGCCCGACCGCGCCCGCACCCTGCTGCGCGCCGCCCACGCCGTGATCACCTGCGACGGCGCCGCCTCGGCCGCCGAGCGTGCCGAGTTCGAGCGCCTGGCGAGGCTGCTCGGGCAGGACGCCGACAGCCTGGCGCTCGGGTAGCGGCGCGCCGTCGTCGGCATTGAGCTATCTCAAGAGCCTCGCCCCGCCGGCCTGCTAGCGTCGCCCGCGTCATCGACCGAGGAGACCAGCATGGGTGATTTTCACCACGACATCGGCCGGGAGTTCCCGGAGTACCGCGACCGCATCCACAGCCTGAAGACCAGCAACGCGCATTTCGCGCGACTGTTCGACGAGTACCACGAGCTCGACAAGCAGGTCGCGCGCATCGAGCAGGAGATAGAGCCGACCTCGGACGATCACGCCGAGGAGCTGAAGAAGCGGCGGCTGAAGCTGAAGGACGAGCTGTTCGCCATGCTGAGGGCCGAGTAGCGGTATCGGACACGGGGACGCCAGCAGGGTTTAGAGGCGGCGGGGTAGTCGGGCAGGGCGTTGCCCCTCCCGGCGGCGCGGGCTATGACCCGCGTGCCCCCACCCGGCCGCCCCACTCGACCGCCCCTGGAGCCTCCCATGCAGCACCGCCGGCTCGGCCGCACCGACCTCAGCGTCAGTCTGATCTGCCTCGGAACCATGACCTGGGGCCGGCAGAACACCGAGGCCGAGGGCCATGCCCAGATGGACTGCGCGCTGGACCGGGGCGTGACCTTCATCGACGCCGCCGAGATGTACCCGGTGCCGCCGACCGCCGAGACCTACGGCCGCACCGAGGAGATCGTCGGAACCTGGCTGGCGGCGCGCGGCACCCGCGACCGGGTGGTGCTTGCCACCAAGGCGGTCGGCCCCGGCGAGCGCTTTGCCCATGTCCGCGACGGCAAGCCACGGTTCGACCGCGCCAACCTGACCCGGGCGGTCGAGGACAGCCTGCGCCGGCTCCGCACCGACCGGATCGACCTCTACCAGCTGCACTGGCCGGAGCGCTCGGTGAACAGCTTCGGCAAGCTCGGCTACACCCATGTCGAGGACGAGGCCACGACGCCGCTCGCCGAGACCCTGGCGGTGCTGGCGGATCTGGTGCGGGCCGGCAAGATCCGCCACGTCGGGCTGTCCAACGAGACGCCGTGGGGCATGATGACGTTCGCCCGGATCGCCGACGCGACCGGCCTGCCGCGCCCGGTTGCGGTGCAGAACGCCTACAACCTGCTGAACCGCACCTTCGAGGTCGGGTGCGCGGAGGTGGCCATCCGCGAGGACATCGGCCTGCTCGCGTACTCGCCGCTGGCCGGCGGCACGCTGACCGGCAAGTACCTGGGCGGCGCCAAGCCGGCCGGAGCCCGCATGACCGAGTTCGCGTTCAACTTCACGCGCTACGCCGCGCCACTGGCCGCGGAGGCGACCGCCGCCTACGTGGCGCTGGCCCGCGAGCACGGCCTCGACCCGGCGCGGATGGCGCTCGCCTGGGTGAACACCCGGCGGTTCCTGACCTCGACCATCATCGGGGCAACCTCGCTGGCCCAGCTGAACGCCAACATCGACAGCGTCGACGTGACGCTTTCCGACGCCGTGGTCGCGGGCATCGAGGCGCTGCAGCAGCGCTACTCCAACCCCTGCCCGTGACCCGCCAGGCTGGGAGCGGCTGATCGAGGAGCGGCCCTATGCGCCTGTTCGTGGCGATCGCGATGCCGGAGGACGTGGCCGACCGGCTGTTCGACCTGATGGACGGCATCGACGCGGCGCGTTGGGTGGATCCCGACGACCTGCATTTGACCCTGCGCTTCGCCGGCGACCTGGACGGCGGCGCTGCCGAGGATCTGGCGGCCGCGCTCGCCGCCGTGCGGGCGCCGGCCTTCGAGTTGCGGCTGTCCGGATTCGGCCATTTCGGCGGCGGCCGGCGGCTCCGGGCGCTGTGGGCGGCGGTCGAGCCCGTTCCGGCGCTCGCGCTGCTGCAGGGCCGCATCGAGGCGGCGGCCCGGCGCGCCGGGCTGGAGCCGGAGGGGCGGCGCTTTGTCCCGCACGTCACGCTGGCCCGGTTCGGTGGCCCGCGCTCCGGCGAGACGGTGTCGGAGGACGAGGTGACCCGCTGGATCGCCGACCACAGCCCGTTCGCCGCCGGCCCGTTCACGGTGCGCGAGGCGGTGCTGTTCGAGAGCTTCCTCGGCCGCCACGGCCCGCACTACGAACGCCGGCTGACCGTGCCTCTGGATCGGCTGCCGGATGCCGACGACTGGCCGGACGGCGGCGACGGGGAGGTCGGCTGAGAGGCCGGCGCCGGCCGGGGGTCAGCCGGCCGGGGGTCAGCCGGCCAGCTTGGACGCCACCAGGCCTTCGACCAGGCCGGAGCAGCCGGCCTCGATAAGTTCGAACGCCCGCCGGTATTCCTCGGCGTCGCGGCCGTAGGGATCCGGCACCGGCAGTCCCTTCATGTCCGGGGTGTAGTCGAGAAACAGCCGGACCCGGTCGCGATGGGCGCGCCCGGCTCGGATCTTCAGGTCGTGGACGTGGCCGCGGTCCATCCCGAGGATCAGGTCGAAACGGTCGAAATCCTCGTTCTCGAACGCTCGCGCCCGCAGGCCCGACAGGTCGTAGCCGTGGCCGCTGGCAACCGCGCGCGCCCGCACGTCCGGCGCCTCGCCGACATGGCCGTCGTACAGGCCGGCGGAATCCACCTCGACGGCGCCGTCGAGGCCACGGCGCGCCAGCATGGCGCGGGCGATCCCCTCGGCGGTCGGTGAGCGGCAGATGTTCCCGGTGCAGACGAACAGGATGGCGTACATGCGGCGGAAGCGGGTCCCTGGTATGCCGGGGTCGCCCCGGTGGTTTCCGGAGGGTACAGTCGCGGTGGCGCCGGGGGCGGTCAAGCCCGCGATTGCCGCCAGGGGCGGTCACGCCCGCGATTGCGAAACGACAGTCGAGCGGGGGCGGTGTGAAGGATCTGAGGCCACAGGACGCCATCGTCGTGCTCACCGGCGCCGGGATCTCCAAGGAGTCGGGCCTGGAGACGTTCCGCGACGCCGACGGCATCTGGTCGACGGTGCGGATCGAGGATGTCGCCACCCCCGAAGCCTTCGCGCGCGACCCCGGTCGGGTCCACGCCTTCTACAACGCGCGGCGGCGTGGCCTTCTGGACCCGAAGGTCCAGCCGAACGCCGCGCACACGTCGCTGGCCCGGCTCGAGCGCGCCTGGCCGGGGCCGGTGCTGCTGGTGACCCAGAACATCGACGACCTGCACGAGCGCGCCGGGTCCAGCGCGCTGGTCCACATGCACGGCGAGATGCTGAAGGCGCGCTGCGGCGGCTGCGGGACGATCGCGCCCTGGCGCGACGATCTCGGCGTCGACACCGTCTGCCCGTCCTGCCGCAGCGCCGGGGCGCTGCGCCCGGACGTGGTGTGGTTCGGCGAGACCCCGCTGGAGATGGAGCGGATCGTGGCGTCGCTGGCGGCCTGCGCGTTGTTCGTGTCGATCGGCACCTCCGGCAACGTCTACCCGGCGGCCGGGTTCGTCGAGGAGGCGCGCTACGTCGCCGGCGCCCACACGCTCGAGCTGAACCTGGAGCCGTCGGCCGGCGTCACCGCCTTCCACGAGGCCCGCCACGGCCCGGCGACAGCCGTGGTGCCGGCGTTCGTCGACGAGCTGCTGGCGCGGGTCTAGCCCGCGGAGCGGCGGCTGGGCCCCGGATAGCCGCGGCTTCGCCACGGCTTCCGGGGTGATGGGTGGACGGCCCCCTGACGGCATCAAGGGTGCCATGCTGGGTGTGAAGCATCCAACAGAGGAGACCGTCCGTGGGACAGGCTATCCGGTTTGGGATCGACCTTGCGAAGAGCGTG
>Ga0208413_1000162_pt1 | contig 57370 bp, 48 predicted proteins | sample AntAceMetag02UKD_FD_184761 | JGI IMG/M metagenome (GOLD analysis project Ga0208413, IMG submission 184761) | Saline lake microbial communities from Ace Lake, Antarctica - Antarctic Ace Lake Metagenome 02UKD (SPAdes) (version 2) | ecosystem: Environmental > Aquatic > Non-marine Saline and...
TGTAATAGGAATTCGGATATGCTTCATTCCCGCTGCCCGAGAGAGATCATGACGGGAAACCCTCCTCCGCGTCTGTCGAATGGAGCTGAAGGTCGAAGGGATTACCTAGGTTAACCCCCGCGCCTATTTCGCGAAAAACCACTGCAGCCCTGAGCGTCGGCGTCCGCACCTGGATCTGAGCCCATATGCCTGCGTCGTTAGCAACCGGAGTGCTCCCATACCGAAGCAAAACCGCTCCGGTCATATTCTGGAAAGTCGTTTCTTTATTCAGGCAAAGCATCCGATAACACGATGTCCGTTCCTACTTTGATTGTTTTTTGCTCACGGAGCCAGTGAGTGGATAGACAAATGAACTCTCGGGCGGAGGACTCACTTTCCGCTTGAGAGGCAAGGAGTCGGAGCAGGGAAGGATTAACCTATTTCTAAATCGAGCGTATCCCCCTTAATGGTGATAGATCGAACGCCCGGGGCGTGAGATACTTACCCCCGGCCCTTCCGCCTCTCCATGTCAGCCCTCACCCGTCTTATCACCTCTCGATACCTTGGCCTCCTAGTCGTCTCCAGCGGGCTTGCGGTCATTGGTATTCCGGCGGAAACGCCCCTTCCCCGGGTGGTGATCCATCAATTCACGGCCGGCGGACAGCCTCAGGATCTGATCTTAAACCCTCCGAGCGATGGAGACCTATCCGGCCCTTGGACCTACGATGAGATTCGGCTCGGGGACGACACTCAATCGTTTGATTTCATCGCGAGCCCCCATCCCAACCGCAGCGACCACTCCGGCCGCATCAAATACCAGTTGATCGGTTGGGATGAGGAGTTGCTAGATTCTGAGGGCACCATGTGGCTTTGGGTCTATTTTTTGGACAAGGACAGGCAACGCTTTGACCGCACCATCCTGCCCCGCAGCGGGCAGAGTCAGGGCTGGACGGGAAACGCTCACCCGCCTGAGTTTCACGTGTCCTCAGAAGTGCTCGTCACCCCGCCGGGCACCGATCGGATCCAAATCGTGCTCGGTTCCGGCGGCTCCGCCCAGACCACCGGGACGTGGCTGATCAAATCCCTGCGTATCAGTGATATGAGCCTCGAGGGCGGATCCATTCTCCTCGACGAGAACTTCGACCTCGGTCCCGATCCCGCGGCAAACGGGTCGGAAAATTGGCGGCGGATGGGTAGCACCTTCGAAGCCGGCAATATCCAGTATTTTGACTCCAACTCGGCGGGCCGCGCCTTGGCGCTACTCGACTATGATACCAGCACCAACGGAAGATGGGCCGGCCAAGGATCCACGATCTTCGCCGCCCGACCGGGGATGACCCTTCGCGTGGAGACCGCCGAAGCTTACTCCATCGGTAAAGGAGGGCACTCCCCCGCAAAATACCAAAAGCTGCCCCCGGGACGTTACCAATTCCGAGCTATCCCCGTCGACGTCTACGGGATCCCCTCCGGCATGGGCGTAGAACTTCCGCTCGTCATCGTGCCCCCCTCCTACACCACTTGGTGGTTCTGGGTGGGAATCACCCTGGTCGGTGCCGTCGGGCTGACCTATGGCGTGCGTTACCGCACGTGGAAAAAGCTCTCCCGCCAAATCGAGGCTTCAGAACAACGGCGCGCGATCGAAGAGGAACGCATGCGCATCGCTCAGGATATTCACGACGATATGGGCGCTCGACTGACTCAAATTTCATTGCTGAGTAACTCAGCCCTCCGCCGCGCGCCGGCCGATAGTGCTTTGAATCACGAATTGCAGAGCTTGAGCCGCGCCACGCGCGATGTCGTAATCGCGCTAGATGAAATCGTCTGGGCCGTAAACCCGGCCAACGATACGCTGGAAGGACTCGGCAACTACGTCAGTCAGTATGTGACCGAGTTGGCGGCAGCGAGCAAGGTGCGATGCCGGTTGAATATTCCTACGCTGTTGCCAGATCGCTCGGTATCCAGCGGTCAACGACACCAGCTGATGATGGCCCTCAAGGAAGCGCTCAACAATGCGCTCAAGCACGCCGCCGCGACGACCCTCAAAGTGCAACTGAGTTTCGAGGACCCGAAACTGACTATTCGCATTTCCGACAACGGTCGTGGTTTCGATCCCGACCAAACTTCCGACGGTAATGGTCTCTCCAATATGGATCAGCGACTGCATGCGATCGCTGGAACCTGTCAGGTGGACGGCACCTTGGCCGAGGGCACCGTGGTCACGTTCACGCTTGAACTCAAAAATTAAGCGAAGGGATTTAGAAACCCGAAGCCCGCCTACCCCGTCAATAATCCGCCTCAGCCATCCCCCTTAAAGGGGATATCGAAACGGGGTCAAAGCAGGGTAAAGTGGAGCATGAATTTCACCGCCCCCCCCACCCGCTCCCTGCTCTGCCTCCTCACATTCATCATCTTACTCCGCGCTGGCGCTGCAGATTCTGCCCGACCCAATTTCATTTTCATCTACGCGGATGACATGCGCTGGGATGCCATGAGCGTGGTGCAAGCCGAGCACGGTGAAGCGGCCCGATTCCCGTGGATGAAAACCCCCAATTTGGACCGTCTGGCGGCCGAGGGCATTCGGTTTCGAAACGCTTTCGCGGCCACGGCGGTGTGCTCGCCGAGTCGGGCCGAGTTTTTGAGCGGGCGCTACAGCCACTTTAATGGCGTCGCGAGCAACCAAACGCATTTCCGCCGGGAAAATGCAACTTGGGCCACTGGCCTCAAGTCAGCTGGCTACGCAACCGCCTACGTCGGCAAATGGCACATGGGCAACCAAAAGGAACGACCCGGGTTCGACTACTTCGCCAGTTTTACGGGCCAAGGTCGTTACGAGGATTGGTTCTTTGAAATCGATGGCGTGCGGACCGCAACCACGGGCTGGGTGGACGACGTCTCGACGGATTTTGCCATCGAGTATCTGGAGCGAGATCACCTTCAGCCCTTCGCCATCGCACTCGGGTTCAAGACTCCTCATATTCCGTTTATCCCCCCAGCCCGGGCCAAAAACCGATTTCTCGGAAAAAAAGTAGGCCTGGCGCCGAACTTTAACGACCCCGCGATCTTCATCCCGCCTCCGGCAGATGGAGCCGACCCGACTCCCCGGGCCGAGCAACCCCTTTGGGCGTTGGACTATTTCCAATGCATCTCCGCGATCGATGAAAACGTGGGACGAATCCTCGCCGTGCTCGAAGCAGAGGGTCTCGCCGAAAACACCGTAGTCGTTTTCTCCAGCGACAACGGCTATTTTATGGGCGAGCACGGGCTCGGCGATTTCATGGGCGATAAACGTTCCGCCTACGAAGAAGCGATGCGCATTCCTCTCATCGTCCGTTATCCTCCCGCCCACGCCTCCGGAACCACTTCGGATGCGCTGGTGCTGAACATCGACCTCGCTCCAACTCTGCTTGGTCTCGCGGGCGAAACCGTGCCGAATGAGATTCAGGGTAAGAGCTGGCAACCCCTGCTAGCGGATGCATCCGCCGAGGTGAGAACCGCATTCTTCTACGAGTATTTCTTCGAAAATAAATTCGCGGAAACACCGACAATCTTGGCCTTACGAACCAAAGACGCCAAAATCGTCAAATACCCCGACCACCCCGCGTGGACGGAACTGTTCGACCTTCGCACCGACCCCTTCGAACGCCAAAACCTCGCCTACTCCCCGCAGCATCGTTCCCTCCTAGAGCGCATGGAAGCCACCTTCCAGTCGGAGAAGCAGGCCGTTGGGTATGTGTTTCCTGACTACGCTGAAGAGCCCTGGCCCGACGATTACATTCACGTAAAGAAAACGCAGAACTACCCTTGGCTAAACCGGTGATACGAACCCTCAATTGTCTCATGAATTTCCGATTATTTCGTCCCCTCATCTGGTTGGCCCTTGGGCTTGGAGCCGTTGGTTCGCTTCGAGCGGAGCCCATCCCCCGCCCCTTGTATACCTACAGCTTCGGCGGCCTGGAGGACATGGCGGTGCCGGCCGCCGCCGCGCTACTGCAGCAACTGGGTTGTGCGGGCATTGCGGCCGAAGCCCGCGGCGAAGCCAGTTTGGCGCGACTCGATCAATATTACGATTGGCGCACCGAACACGAAAACGACTTCGTAATCCCCGCGGCATTCATGGCCCATCGCTTCCATCAATATGGTTTCTCCGACGAGGCTCACCGGGCGGCCATTGATCGACTCGCGGACAAGCAAGGCACGTTGTGGGTGTGGGCTCGGGACGTCGCGCAAGACGGCAGCGTCACCGACGAAAAAGTCGGGGCATTCTTCCGGGGCATCTTAGAATACGCCGTTTCAAAGCACGTGAAAATCGTGCTCTACCCTCACTACAACACCTACTACCCCACCACTCAGGCTGCCCTGCGTCTCGTGCAGAAAATTGATCACCCGTCATTTCAAGTCGCGATCAATCTTTGTCATGAACTGATGTCTGATCACGGAGAGGTATTGGCCGAAACCTTCGCCCGGGCCCAAGGTCACATCGGCGCCATCATTCTATCGGGCTCTTTGGTCGAGCTCGACCGCACCAGCGTGCAAACGATGAACCAGTCGACCATCAAACCACTCGACGAGAGCGTCTATGATCTGCGGCCTTTTATGCGCCTCATCAAAGCGTCCGGCTTCAACGGTCCAATCGGCTATATTAACTTCAAACCCACCGCACCTCCGGCGCACTATCTGGCTCGAACGATGCATCAATGGAGCGCGCTGTGCGCTGAGGTCGGCTTGTATGCGACCGCGGAGTGAACCGCCCCTAGGCAACCCGAATACCGTAGACACTTCCTCTCAAAAATAAGAGCCCGCGCCCCGGCAGCGATGGATCGCCCCCCGCATCCCACGTGAGAGGGATAGATTGTTTGAAGCCCCTCCCGGAGCATGACACCTGTTGCTGGTCGACCCTCAACTCGCCCGATGAATCCTCCTCGTTCCTTCACCCCAGGCCACCGCAACCGTTTCGGGCCCCGCCCCCGCCCCCCTTGCATCAATTGGCCCGCCCACTCCCCCATGTGGATCCTCCGGTCGTGACTCGGAAAATTGCCATCGTGGAAGATGACTTAGGCATCCGGGCAGGCTTGGTCTCACTGCTTGACTCCACCCCGGGATACCGCTGCGTCGGGGCCTGCTCTGACGGTAAGCAGGCCTTGGTGCAAAGTCCCCATTGGCGACCCGACGTGGTGCTGATGGATATTAATCTACCCGGTATTTCGGGCATCGACTGTGTGGTTCGCCTCAAACCAAAAATGCCCGACCTACTCGTGCTCATGCTCACGGTTTACGATGACGGCGATAGCATTTTCCGCGCCCTCAAGGCCGGCGCCAATGGCTACCTCGTAAAACGATTGGCCAGCGAAGAACTGCGGGGAGCCATTCAAGAAGTCTGTGACGGCGGGGCTCCGATGTCGTGCCAAATTGCGCGCAAGGTGGTGCAGTATTTTCATCGCAGCGGCCCTTCTGCAGCAGTGTCCGAAAATCTGTCCGCCCGAGAGTTGGAGATCCTCGATCTCCTCGTGACCGGTTGTTTTTTCAAAGAGATCGCCGACCAGTTGGGCATCAGCGGAGAAACCGTCCGCACGCACATCAATCACATCTACCGCAAACTCCACGTGCGCAGCCGCACCGAAGCCGTGGTGAAGTATCTGCGTAAGTGAACCAAAGCACTCGCTGTCGCCGTGGAATTTTGGGCTGCAAAAAAAAACGCCCCGCGGCCACGGGACGTTAAAAGAAATGAACTGCTCATGCTGAGGACTAGCCCGCCGTGCCGGGGCGGACTTCGTCCTGCCATGCCTGGGATTTCACCCCCATGTCAGTATCGTCTTCGTAGTGCTTCTCTAACCCTTTTAACTGGTTTTTTATCCGTTTGATCAACGTTTGGTAGTTGGAGTTTTCATACAGATTATTGTATTCATCCGGATCTGCTTTGAGATCATAGAACTCCCATTCGTCAAACTCGTAAAAGTGCATGAGCTTGTAGCGATTGGTGCGGATTCCGTTGTGGCGCGGCACCATGTGCACGCTGGGGTATTCGTAGTAGTGGTAGTAGATCGACTTACGCCAGTCCGCGGGCTCTTCGCCCTTCAGTAAAGGCACGACTGAAGCACCTTGCATATCGTCAGGCTGCGCCGCTCCGGCGATTTCGAGAAAGGTCTGCGCGTAGTCGAGGTTTTGCACCATTTTGAGGGTCTTCGAGCCCGGCTTGGTCACGCCCGGCCAGCTCACAATAAAGGGCATCTTGAGCGACTCTTCATACATCCAACGTTTATCAAACCAACCGTGATCACCGATATAGAAACCTTGGTCGGACGAGTAGATCACGATGGTATTTTCCGTGAGACCGAGCTCATCGAGAGTGTTCCGAATCGTCTCCACACTCTCGTCCACCCCCTTCACGCAACGCAGGTAGTTCTTCGCGTAACGTTGGAATTTCCAGCGCACGAGGTCTTTGCCGGTGAGGTTGGCGGCATGGAAGGCCTCGTCCTTAGGACCGTAGGCCGCGCGCCACGCCTTGAGCTGGTCTGGGGTCATGCGCTGCATATTACGCCACGCTGACTTGTCGGACCGCAGCCCACCATCGTCCGGCTCAACGAAGTCGGGCACAAGATCGACGAAGAGATCGAAGTTTAGATCCATGTGACGATCGATCTCCAACTCCTGATGACGTGCGGGAGGAGCGTTGTCGCGGTATTCGTCAAAGAGGGTCGCCGGCTCGGGGATATCGATATCGTCATAGAGATCGAGGTGGCGCAGGGCCGGCATCCAGTTCCGGTGGGGGGCCTTGTGCTGCACCATGAGCATGAAGGGCTTATCAGTATCGCGCTTTTCCTGCATGAACTCGACCGCCATATCGGTGACGATATCGGTGGAATAACCCTCAATCATGGCCGTGCCGTTTTCGGTGATCATATCGGGGTTGTAGTAAAGGCCCTGCCCCGGCAACACCGCCCAGCTATCGAAACCCTGTGGTTTACCCTTCAGGTGCGACTTGCCGTAGATTGCGGTTTGGTAGCCGGCATTTTGCAGCAACTTGGGAAACGTCTGTTGGTCCCAGTCGAACGAATTGCCGTTATTCATGAACCCGTTCTTATGGCTGTGCTTGCCGGTCTGAATGACAGCGCGACTCGGGCCACAGATGGAGTTTGTGCAAAAGCTGTTCACAAACAACATGCCGTCGCGAGCGAGCTTATCAATTTGAGGTGTCGGATTGACCGATTTCAACCATCCATCGTAAGCGCCAATCGCGTGGGGCGCATGATCATCCGTGAAGATGAAAACAATATTAGGTCGGTCATCCGCGGCGAGTGCCGCAGCACTCGCGAGTAGAAACGTGAGGGTTAGGGTAGTAAGCAAACGGTGCATCACCACAAATCTTCCGTCTCTCCCCACCCCCTGCAATGGCGAATTCGAAGCCGCAACCCAAAGCGCGATCCGCCTCAGTCCTTTTTGACCTTATCCAGATTGACGGGAAACAAACAACCGCAACCCTTGCCACAACAGTCCTTGCGGCGAATGCGCACATAATCACGCATTGGCCACCAGATGGCGAAGAGCACAAGAAATATTCCCAACGCGATGGATCCCCAAAACAACATACTGGAAGAGATAGTCGGATCGATTCCGCCTGCAACTCCATCTCGCAGTTGCCGTTCCCTCGATTGACCCCGCGCCCGTTGTCGGCGATCATAACCCGTGATTCGCACCCTCACGCCCGAGCTACTTGATTCGCTGCCGGCCCACTCGCCTGCCGCGATTCACAGTCGTCGGGACTTGGTTTGGTTCAATCGCTTGCTCGGAGCCAACCGTTGGTGGGCTAAAACGTTACCGGGCCTGCTCACTTCGACCCCATCTCATTCCGGGCTGGAAATTGGCGCCGGTGATGGCCGGCTCGCCTTGCCGCATGGGCTTCACGCCCTGGACCGCTGTCCGGCCCCTGCGGACTGGCCTAGCGCCACGGCGTGGCATCAAGCCGACGTGCTCAACTTTCCCCATTGGGATCGCTATCCCCTCATCGTCGCCAACCTGTTCCTCCACCACTTCGACGCCAAGCAACTCCACCAGCTCGGCCAGATCTGGAACGATTCCGCTCAAGTCATCGTCGCCAGCGAACCGTGGCGCGCTCGAATTTTCCAATCAGGTTTCGCTCTCCTCTGTGCCGTGATCCGCGCCCACCCCGTCAGTCGCCACGACGGTCGAGTCAGCATCGAAGCCGGTTTTCGCGGGGCTGAACTCCCCACCCTCCTCGGCCTCAACCCGAATCGCTGGTACTGGAAAATCCAGCAGCATCCGCTCGGCACTTACCGCATGATCGCGCAACGCCGCGCAACTGCGCCCACATCATGAACGGTCCGCACACCGTTGAAATCCTAGGCGGAGGGCTCGCGGGTCTCGGACTCGCTCTCGGGCTTCGCCAAGCCGATGTTCCTGTTGTCGTGCACGAAGCAGGTTCCTACCCGCGCCATCGCGTTTGCGGTGAATTCATCACCTCCCTCGACGACGAGACCATCCACCGCCTTGCCCTCGCCCCGCACCTCGCCGATGCCCTGCCCGCCACTTCGGTCTCGTGGTTTAGCAACGGCATCTCCGCTCATCACCATGATCTCCCCGAGCCCGCGCGGTGCCTCAGTCGCCACGCCCTCGATGAACGCCTGGCCGACGCCCTCGTCAACGCGGGTGGCATCCTCCACTCCAATTCGCGCCAACGCCTCGAGCCTGCCCCGGGACGCATTATCACTGCCGGTCGACGTCCCAACTCCGCCGCGCCTTGGCTCGGCCTGAAAGTCCACCTCTCCAATCTCGAACTCACCTCAGACCTCGAACTCCACCTCGGCCGTCGCGCCTACGTCGGGCTCACCTCGATCGAAAACCAACGCGTCAATCTCTGCGGACTCTTCCATCGTGAAAACGTGGCCAAAGATCAACGCGACTCGCACGATATCTTAATTAGCCACTTACACGCCGCGGGGCTCCAGCCCCTCGCCCAACGCATCGCCGCTGCGACCCTCCACCCGGATTCGCGCTGCGCTGTCGCCGGGCTCGATTACCATCAACCCGCCACCACCACGGCATCAGCCAGTCTCGGCGATCAGTCGGCGCTCATTCCTCCCTTTACCGGTCACGGCATGACGATTGCCTTCCAAAGCGCCCGTCTCGCACTCGATCCCCTCATCGCTTGGTCACGGCACCAACAAGACTGGGCCGAGACCTGCCAACAGATCGATCATTCGCTCCGGCAACACCTCGCTCCCAAAATTCGTCGCGCGGCCTGGCTCCACGGGTGGCTCCTCGAGCCTCGGCGCCAACGCCTCCTCCTCCGCCTCGCCCGGGCCCGTCTCCTGCCGACCCGCGTGGTCTATCACCTTTTGCACTAATCACTCATGTACCTCCAAAGCATCGCCACGGCCAATCCGCCCCAGTCTCTCACCCAAACTCAATGTTGGGAAAAAGTGCTGGGCGCCGACGCTACTCGCGCCACCCTCAATCGTCGTAGCCAGCTCACCCTGCGCACGATCCTGCACGGCGACTCCGGCATCAATTCGCGGCAATTTGCCGTCGCCGATCTCTCTCGTATTTTTAAGATGGATACGGACGAACTCAATACCGAGTTTCGTCGCGCCGCCCCCGCCCTCGCCGCTGCCGCGCTCCAACCCGCCCTCGATCGAGCCGGAGTCACCGCCCCAGAAATCGATGCCCTGGTCATCTGCACCTGTACCGGTTACCTTTGTCCCGGCGTGACCAGCTACGTGGCCGAGCAACTCGGCCTTCGCTCCGATGCTTACCTCCAAGACCTTGCTGGACTCGGTTGCGGCGCCGCCATCCCCGCCCTCCGCGCCGTCGATGGCATTCTCGCCCGCGACCCTCAAGCCGTCGTCGCGTGTATCGCCGTCGAAGTGTGCTCCGCCGCCTTCTACCTCGACGATGATCTTGGCGTCCTCATCAGCGCCTGTCTCTTCGGCGATGGCGCCGCTGCGACCATCTGGAAGAGCGCGCCCCAACCCGGACAACTTCGCTGCTTCGGCTTCGACACCCATCACGACCCCGCGCACCGCGACGAAATCCGCTTCGAGCACCGCAACGGAAAACTCCGCAACCTCCTCACTCCCGCCGTTCCCGATCTCGCCGCCGACGCCGTCGCACTCCTCCACCAACGCGCTATCCAGCAACTCGACGCCAAACCCATCAGCCGCATCATTCCCCACACCGGCGGCAAGGACGTGATCGACGCCATTGCCGCAAAATTTCCTGGCTACGACTTCTCCCCCACCCGCGAAATCCTCCGCCGCCACGGCAATATGAGCAGCCCATCGGTGCTATTCGCCTTGGAGCATGCCCTCCGCAACGACCAGCCCACCCCAGACCAAGACTGGTGGCTCACCGCCTTCGGCGCCGGCTTCAGCGCCCACAGCTGCCGCCTGGGGAATACGGGAAAAGAAGCATAAATCTACCCTTCAAATGCTATCCGATGACTCGCGCTGCGTCGGCACCAGCCTTGGATGCGGCCCCCCTTCGCTCTCACTCCCTCCAGTCCCCTCTGCCATCCAAAATTTCCTCCAAGGTCCGTGCTAATTTTCCGGCGTTTTCGCCCTGCATTATTCGATCATGCGCGCCCCCGATGGGGTAACTCCGCATTTGTTCTCCGACCAAATGCCTCCACGCCAAAGCCAGATCTTCCCGCGTCTGGTCACACTGGACGACGGCCACCGGAATCGAGCTCTGCGGCAATCGATGGCGCCGCAACAAATCAATATAGTAGTCCTGCCCGGACTTCACCGGTTCGGCGACGACCCGCGCCAGATGCAACGAGGCTCGGAAACGATGCCAAGCGTAGTGAATCCAATGGCGCAACGGCAGTTTGCGCAGCCTTTGGCCATGAACACGCCAACGAGATTTTAGATACGGCAACATTGCGGCCCCCCGTTGACCAATCGGGATCCCATTGGGGCGGGAATCAATCGCGATCACCAGATCAACCGATCGAGCTCGCGCAGCGAATTCGACGGCGATCGTGTAGGCCAACACTCCCCCGGCCGAATGTCCCGCGAGAATGTATTTTTTTTTCGGATACATCTTCCGGATCAGGTTGGTGTAGTGCCGCGCCAACTCGGGCACCGTTCGAAACGTGGGTGGGTCCCCTTGTTGCTCACTGCCCTGCAACCCCACCACCGGTCCCTTGAACGACAGACAACTCACCAACTTTAAATAATGCGTGATCGTGCCGCCCCACCCGTGAACGAAAACTAATACGGTATCCCCGTCGCCGGGGCGCATCTTCACAAAATTCCCCGGCATCGAAGAAGCAGACTCGATGCACTTCCCCAACGCTCGCAATGACGGGGCTTCCAAGAGCACGCTGGCAGTTAACCGCTTGCCAAACTCCGTCTCAATCGCCGCTAACAAACTGGTCGCATGGAGAGAATCCCCTCCCAATGAGAAAAAATTATCGCTCGGCCGGACCATCTCCAGAGCGAATACCGCACACCAGATCTTGATCAATTTCTGCTCCCCCTCCTCCATGGTTTCTTCTTCGACCATCGGCTGGGGACTCAACCGCGGGTCGACCAAATTCTCTCGATCCACTTTGCCTGATGCCAGGATCGGCCAATCCGTCATCCGCCGAAAATGGGCCGGAATCATGTAGTTCGGTAATCGAGGATGCAGCCACGAGAGTAAAGTCGACCCGGTCACGACAACTGAGCCTGAACTCGAGTAATACGCCACCAAACGGGTTCCCTGACTTTCATCCAACCAAGCCTTCACCACGACGTTATCAATCATGGGGTGATCGGCGATCACCGCTTCGATTTCCGGCAATTCCACCCGATGCCCCCGGATCTTGACTTGCCGGTCTTTCCGGCCAGCCGAATGCAAAATTCCGTCCCCATCATACCAAGCCAAATCACCGGTTTTAAACCAACGCAGACGCGGTGCCGAAGCATCTTGGCGAAAGACCCGCGCAGTGAGATCATGCTGTTGGAAATAACCCCGCGCGACCCCGCGCGACCCGACCACTATTTCACCGGTAGATCCATCAGACACTCGATTTTCAAACTCGTCCCAGAGTTGAATGACAATTCCCGGATGAGCCCGTCCCAAGGGGAGGGACTTCTCCGGTATTGGTGTATCCTGATTAAAAATACAACGGGCAAATGACCCCGCCTCGGTAGACCCAATATTGGCAATGAGTTTAGCTCCCGCCGGAAAAAGTGCCTTGAAGCGCCTAACATCATCGGGCCGCACCGGCTCCCCGCCTAAGTGCACGATCAGAACCGACGCCAATGATTGACGCGTCACTTGCGACAAACGCACAAAATGTCGAAATACCGTCGGCACTGCAACAAATCGTGTGATCTGTTTCTCGGCCACCCACTGCTCCAGTGCCTCCACCCCCCACAAACGCAAAGGATAACACGAGAGCGTCGCCCCCATCATGAACACATAGAACAGCCAATCGGACCCATTGACGTGGGAAAGACTGGAGAGCTGCAAGAATCGATCGTCGCTGCGATAATACGCTCCCGCCATCGCGGCGTGCGCTTCCCGCAACATGCCCTGTTGATCGTGCTCGATCCCCTTCGGCACCCCGGTTGAACCGGACGTGAAAACAATCCGCAATAGGGCTTCAGGCGGCACAACTATATTGGGATTTTCCGCAGACGGATTGGCTCGAATCTCCTCCCAAATTAGCACGACCGTATCGGGCGGAACCAATTGCTCAACCTGGACTCGAAATCTTTCCTCCGCCACAATAACCACGGGGGCAGCGACCGAAAATATTGTGCGATTGTAGGCATCTGGAGCCTGTAGGTTTCCAGCTAGAAACGCTTTCCCCGCTTTCCATGTCGCCAGCAAACTCGCCGCCACGGCAAATCCGTCTTCTAACCAAATGGCAACCGGGCCGGAACGGCCTCCGACGTGCTCCAACAACCCCGAAGCCAATCCGTTAGCGGCTTCGTTTATCTCTGAATAAGTAAACTCTCTTTCGTGCGTTTGCAGGGCGATCTTCTGGGGATGAGCCGCGACCCGCGCCTCGAACAACGTCGCAATGGACTGATCAGTCAAAAGAGAGGCCAACACCCGATTGCTCTCGTCGGACTCCGAAAAAACGCGTCTGCGGCAAGGCACCAAACTTCCAACAGAATCCTGGGACGGATTAATCATGTCACTCAATGCGTTAGACCTATCTCAAAAAGGTCATCGGTCCGACATATATTTCCAGCCTTTTCTTTGTAACCGATATGCCCTGCGAAGGTGCCTCCGGTTGCGGCGTGGGAATCTCACCGAATCAAGATTAACCTGTCTCTGCAGCCGAGTGTCTTTGGGCAGTTTCCGGTGATCACCCCGGCGTGGGCAGAAACGCCTATCTTCAACCGCCGCGGAGAAGGGCCAACGCAGCGCGAAGGCGTTTCGCAAGCACCGCCGTCTTGGTCACCCCGGCGATGGACAGGGCCAGTAGCCGGCGCATGCCGGCGAGATCGCTTTGGTAGCGCGCCACGATACGCTCGTGCGCGGCGCGTGTCTTGGTGCAAACCAGCGTGTAGGGACGGCCTCGGCGTTCCGTGACATGGGTCATGTCGAGACCGGCTTCATCGATGGCTTGGTGTAGAATTGACCTCTTTTCGGTGGCCACTCGGAAACGCCGTTCATGAGAATGGGGATCCTGGGCGAAGGCCTTGAGTTCCCGCAACAGCGTGCTTTGCCGACTCCCGGGAATAGACAAGTCCTGCCGCCAATCGGTGGGCTCCGGCGGCGGCGCCGCGCTGCGATCCAGCAAAAACTCGGCGCATTGCGACCACAGGCGAACCACGACATCCCCCGGCAGATATTGCGCGTCGGCCACCGATTGTTCGAGGGTCGGCAGTAGCAGGGTTGGGGGAGGGAATGCGGCGGAGTTACCCTCCACCGCAGTCAAGAAACACAGGCAGGCAGAAAGATCGAGAGCTTCGTGCAGCCCAACGAGAAAACTGGCCAGCGTTCCTGCAGACGGTGCTGAATCTGGGGAGGCGCGCCCGGCGGCGGCCGGGATGATTTCAAACTTCCGCCAAATGCGCTGCGGACGTGGAATCGGAGGGCGCACGTGCGGCACGGCAGCGATGAGGGTGTCGAGTAACGTATTCAATACATCGCTACAACCGACAAGAGGACGGGCCGCAAGGTCGCGCCACAGCGCCAGACACCCATCCGGGTGGGCGGAGGCGGTGGCCGCCATCAGGGTGGCGAAAAATTCGCCGGCGCGGACGGGACCGAGCACCGCCGCGACTGCCGTCAAACCTCGATTGCACGCGGCGGAATAGTGGTGCCTGAGCACGGGTGTCAATTGAGACACGATCAAATCGGCATCGCCGAACCGGACCAGATGAGCGGCCAGTGCGTCAATGCGAGCACGCTGATCCTCATAGTCGGGCCACTCTGCGGGAAAAAGGGCGGCGAAGTCGCAGACTCGGGCTCGCGCAGACTCGCGATCCGTCAGCAACGTGGCTTCGGCGACGAGTTGGCCGAAGCGGGTAATCATAGCGCCGAGGCCCGCCGACGCGCAGACTTCGTCGAAACGCGCCTGTGGCCACAGCACGAGCGCCGCGCGTAGGTAGGTGCGCTCGAACGAGGCGCCTTCGTTGCCGGTGGCCTCCGAAAAGTGCTGCTCGTCGGCGACCTCCGCATCGAGCGCGCCGACGGGCAGCACCTCGGCATCGCCGAGAGCTATTTCTCCGAAACCCACGGGCGTATCGGCAACATCGCGCCATTGGTCGATGAAGTAGATTCCGTCGTCGACCTCGCCGACTTCGAATTCGGATCCCTCGTCGGCTTCACCCTCCTCATCTTCGTCGTCTGCCCAATAACGACGTCCACGTTGACGGGAGTAGGAGTCGGAGATGTCACTGTATTCCGCCCAACCCGATTCCTCGATGTGCACGATACCCAAGTGCAAGGCGCAATGGGCGCGATTCGCCGCCTCAGTCAATACCGCGGCACGGGCGGCATCGCTGCCTTTAAGCGCGGCCAGCGACAAGGTCGACTGCGTGTAGTGGTGCTCGAGGAGATAGACAAGCTTGCGAGGCAACTGGTCGGACGCAGCCCATGGCCGCAACAGGTCCGCGGCCGCAGTGATAGCCGGGCGGTGATCAGGTGGTGCCGGGGCGCGGGACCGGGTCGGATGCACGAGATTGTAGACGAGACAGACGCGGTGGCCACGCGTGACGGGCCGCACCTCATGCTCGCAATCGGCATAAAATGCGGCGTAGCGGATCTCGCCCGGATCGTCGTTTTGTAGGCTCAGCGTCGCCTCGCGACCGTCGTGGCGGATGATGAGGTCACCGCCTTCGTGCGCCGAGGGCAACGCGATGACAAGGGTGCCAAACATGCCCGGCGACTTTTCGGTGTCCCGATGAGCGGCGAAGAAGCTGCCTTCCTCGTAGACGACTAGCTTGTAGAACTCCGCCGCGACATTGGCAGGATCGCAACCGAGGTCTTCGGCGACAAGGGCGGTCAGCGTCGAGAGCGAGCGGGGCCACGCCTTGCCCTTGAGGAAAACTTGGTCGGGGGCGATCTGCCAGACCCGGCGGACGGATTCGTCCACCAGCGTCTGATCACCCCGACCGTAGGGCGCGCGTTCTGCCGCCGCGATGAGGGTTCGCGCTTGGGCCGCCGGCACGGGAAAAGAAAACGGGCCTACTCCCGCCACGCGGAGGGCGGGCATCGGAGTCTCGAAGTCGCCTCCGCTGAAATACTTCCCGGGCCGTTTGACGTCGGCGAGCAGGTCAGCCAACGGCTGCAGGGATTGGTTGTAGGTGATCTGGATATCTTTGCCGGAAGGTTCCACAGCCGAGGACGATTACGGCATCGAACCGACCCAACAAGCCCCAAGGCAAATCAGCGGGGCGGGACCTGACCCTCCCTCCAGGCACTTTTCGCCCCCCATCGCGATCGGGCTCGCCGATCGAGGGCACGCGAACTTTGTGCTTTTGTAGACTTCCCTTCTCATCGGGCGACAGATTCAACTGTTCAGCATGGCTCGAAACGATGCGATGCGGGACCCTTTCTATGCACCCATTCTCTTTAAAATTGAGGGGGTGTTGCACAACACTGATCGGCTAGTGAAGGCCGAGGGAATCACGCTGACTGACTCAGCGGTGCGTTCCCTGTTGGTGCGGGCGATCAATGAAGCCCGCGGCAAAACGGCGAAGAAGTTGCCTTCGTCGGCCAAAGATCGCGCTCTCACCGAGGCGCAACGAGCACTGAGCGCATTGCGCCTTTCATTGAGCATCGTAGAAGGCGAAGAAGGGCCCGAGCCCGAAGGCGTGGCCCTGCCTGCGGCCGACTGGATCTACGCGCTGAAGGCCATCAAGGAATCCTGCGAAGTGCGCACCGGCGGCGAGCCCGGCTCCCGTGGCTATCTCGATTATCTTGAGTCTTTTCTGCGCGATGCGATGCGGCGAGCGGAAGAGCGGAATTAAGTGATGAGTTTATCCCGTCGGCTCGCTTAGCAACTGGCGGAACACCACCCGACGGAAACCCAGTCATCGGGGATCCAACGCCTCGTCACCATCGCGGCGAGCTCGCGACCGAAGCTGGTGAAAGCGCCGAGCCGGCGGTTAAGAGCGGCCAGTCGTCTTTCAGGATGACGGAGAATCTGCCGACGTTGCGGTCGCCGCCAAACGATCAAACCACGGAGAATCCACCGCTGGCAGATCGATCCGGTATCCCAGTTCCTTATAGCCACCGAGGCGTCGACGGAACATCGCACTCGTGACCGGATGGTTGGCGTCGAGATAGTCGAAGATCAGAGCTTCGTGCTTACCGTCATGGGGCCGATGTAATCGACCGGCATATTGAATCAACCGGCCTTTGAATGAAAGAGGCATCGAAAGGATCAAGGTATCCAACTCCGGTAGATCGAAGCCCTCGCCGACCAATGAAGCCGTGGCAAATAGGACGAAGGGAACTCCAATTTTGTAGTGCTCGGATATCTTGCGCAGGATTTCGCGGCGCGTCTTTAAGCCAGTTTCCCCGTCCAACCGATAGTAAACAACGCCGGGTGCTTGTTCGATGAGGGCCGTTGCAAGTCGATCTAAATACTGCTTTCGATCCGACAACACGAGGGGAGAACGAGCATGATCGAGGCACCACCGGACGTCGGACACAATGGTGGCAATTCTACTGGTATCCTGCACCAGGGCTTCCCATACGACGTGGATCGGGGGATGAGGCCCCGCATCGGGAGGCAGAACAAAGTGGGTGTGACGAATCGTTACCTTTCGCGCCCCGGAAAACGCGGCGTCCACCAAGGTGTAGCGGATCGGGCCGCATTGGGCATAGAGGAGCGGCTCCAACCGATCCTTGCGTTTCGGAGTGGCGGTGAGGCCGTAAACGAGTCGACTGGGGCAAAGCTTCATGACCGCCTCAAACGATACCGCCGGCACGTGGTGGCACTCGTCGATGATGACCAGTCCATATCCGGAAAACAATGACGCAGGATTTTCCGCTCGGCTCAGCGAGGGCAACATGGCGATATCCAGTCTACCGGTAAGACGCGAAGTGCGCCCCCGCCGGACGCCGATATCTTTCTTTTTCAAACCGAGGAACCTCATGGCCGTTAGCCGCCACTGATCGAGCAACACCGAGCGATGAACCAACACCAATACAGAGGTTCGGGCGCGAGCGATCATGGCGCATCCCATCACCGTCTTACCCGCACCGGGCGGGGCGCAAAGCACGCCGTGATCGGACGCCAACAGGTGTCGCACCGCCGTCATTTGCTCGGGTCGCAAGGCACCCTGGAACCGCCATGCTATCCGGGAGCCAAATTCGCGTGCCTCTTGCATCACGACGGTGGCACCGGCCCGCTCCAAGAGCGCAAGACACGAGTCCAACACGCCCCGAGGAAGCACCAACCGATCAGGGTGCCATTCCCCCGCAAAAAGAAACCGTGGCGTGTTGAACGTGGGGAACCGCAAACGAAGTTTCTCGTGAAAGACGGGGTTGGGAAACGTGACAAGTCGACGCAAGCCGGCCAGCACTGCCGCTGGCAGTGATCGGGGAACGTGAATCTGGGCGTCCAGTCGAATAGTGATTTCTCCACTTAACATCTTCGGACTGATACGCGTTTGGGACAGATCCAGAAGATGGGCGTCGGCTTGCAATATCGCGTCCGGTGGGAGCGCGGAGGCAGGTGAAGCGAGCGGAGAACATGGGGCCAATGGAGCGACCCGGGCCAGGATCCGATCTAGTTGGCGCAGATTGAGGCGCGGAACTTGAGCGAGGTGAGCCCACTGATCGTCGAAAGGCTCCAATTTCGTGTTCAGGAAAACGGTGTTGCCCATTTTCCGTGACGCCATCGCCAGTGGTAGCGCGATGAGGTTGCCGAATCCACCGACCGGTAGAGTGTCCTGACTGGGGAACAAGCGATCATAGGCCTCCAACCCCAATCCCGGTCGCAACACCGAAGCCTTAGCGACTAAGATCAAACCCAGTCGTCGGGCCGCAACGGCCGGAACCGGTGAGGCGAAGAAAATCCACGCGTGCGCGCCATTGCCGGATCGCGAGCGCTCGATGGCAACGGTTACGCCAAGTCGTTCTGCTGCTTCACGGTAGGCGAGCACGTTGTCCTGCCAACCGCCGCCGTCGAAATCAGCCGCGAGAAACCGGCAGGAGTCATCGGCGGCGATGGCATACACGCCAAGTGTCCTCCGGCCGCGCAGGTGGGCTTCCACCGCCGACTCATCAAGAGGAGGAAACCGCTGGTGGGCGCACTCCGCGCATTTCACCTTCGGCTTGTAACATATCCCCGGGCGCCACTCGTTGTTGCAAACGGGCGAGTATCCGGATTTTCCGGACTTTTCGTTTTCCCATCGTTGCGGATAGACGGATCGACGGGTGCCGAACAGATCGAGAAAGAGCGCGATTTTCTCAGCCGGTGTTCGGGGTTTCTCTTGCTGGGCTGGTAGTGAGGAGTCGTTAAGATCGAGTTGTGCGTCGGATTCGAGCACCGCGAGTTCATCCTCAATCTTGGCGACCTCGGCATTGAGGTCCGACAGTTTCTGCCGAAGGTCGGACGCTCGGGAGGGATTCGGGTCGGATTTCATTCAGATGTCGCCGTTCCATTGACGCGTGGAAGACGGAACCACAACACCCATGACGTTCCCGCCAACTGGCGCAACACCACCGACGAAGTCAGATGCAAGCTCCCCGGACTAGATCTGAACCTTTAGGCATTTAAGGATATTACCCCTTCAGATGCCGCCCAAAAAACTCTAGCGTGCGCTTCCAGGATAACTCGGCCGCAGTCTCATCGTAGCGCGGGGTCGTGTCGTTGTGAAAACCGTGATTCACGCCCGGATACATGTGCGCAGTGTAATCGACTCCGTTTACCTTCAGCGCTTCCTCATAAGCCGGCCAGCCTTCGTTGACGCGCTTATCCAGTTCCGCATACTGCAGGAGTAACGGCGCCTTAATCATCGCCGCCTGCTCCGCGGTAGGTTGCCCGCCATAATACGGCACGGCCGCCGCAATTACATCCGGCAATCGCCAAGCCAAGGTATTGGACATTCCACCGCCAAAGCAGAATCCGACCACGCCGACTTTACCTGACGATTCGCCATGCGGGTGTAACATCTTCGCCGCCGCTACAAAATCTTCCGTGACCTTATCGCGGTCCAACTTCCGCTGCATCGTGCGACCGTCATCATCGTTACCGGGATATCCTCCTAATGGATAGAGTGCATCCGGCCCAAAAGCCAAATACCCCGCCACCGCCAAACGCCGCACCACATCTTCGACATACGGGTTCAGGCCGCGATTCTCATGCACCACGAGCACCGCTGGCAATTCACCCGCGGCGTTGGCTGGCCGCGCCAAGAGGCCCTGCATATCTCCATGCCCGTCGGGTGACTTGTAATTGAGCCGTTCGGTTTTGATCCGTTCGTCTGCCGGCGGCACTTGCTCCGCGAGGACGTAGTGCGGGTTGAGCATACCCAGCAGCGTCACCGCCGTGAGACCACCCACCGCAAACTTCTTGGCCCGGTCGAGAAATTCGCGGCGATCGAGTCGCCCGTGCACGTAATAATCGTAAAGATCGAGCAGTTCTTGGTCGAAGTCGGCCGCCGTTTTACGGATCATAGGGATCGGAGGTTGCCGCGGATTAATTTGAAGCAGCCGGCGCAATCGCACCGGTGCGACCTTGCAGACGATGGGCCAACATCCACGGGGGCACGATCTCAGAGAACAAATTCGCCGGGACTCCCTCCGGCGCTTCCACGAACTGCACGATCCGACCATCCTCCAAAATTTCTCCACTCAACTTGCCGCTTTTATCGACGAATCGCTCCTCCCCGATCATCTCCCCTGCTCGGTAGTAGCCGATGGTGATCTTGTCATCTCGCACGCTTAGCTCCGGTGGCCCCAGCCGAAGATAAACCACGTAAGCCTCCAACCCAAACAGATCCTGCTCCGAGAGCACCTCATCCCCCAAGGTGTTACGCATACCTTTCTTACCGTTCCCCTCCACGTTCCCTCTCGGGTTTTGCACGATCGATATGCGTGGCTTCGTGCCTCCGTGCACGTGATACAGCGTCGTGATCGGTTGCTGAAACCCCTCCGACTCAATCACGACCAATATACTCTCATCCGGCTTCAGGTCGCCAAAAGACAATAGCTCCGCCCCCGCATTGAGCGTGAGAACTAAAAAACCAACCAAGATAGAAATTCTCATAAAGTTTCGGTTAAAACGGCCCCACTCTGACCGATCTTTGGCCGCGCGGCCAGTCGATTACTTTCAGTCGCGTTCATTTTGCGCTCTGCGCAAAAATGCCTTCAGTCACCCTGATGCTACGCCGATACCTCTTCGCCCTCATCCTGATCACCGGCCTCCACGTGAGTGCAGCCGACCGCGAACCCATCGCATTCAAACTCAGTTTTCCTGATGCCGCCGCCCACTACGTCGACGTCGAGGCCCGTATTCCCACCGACGGCCAAGACTCTCTCACCGTCTTCATGTCGGTCTGGACCCCCGGCTCCTACCTCGTGCGCGAATACGCCCGTAACATCACAACCCTCGAGGCCTACTCCCCCGACGGCGCCCCCCTCACTTCGGCCAAAACCATTAAGAACCGGTGGAAGATCGATACCGAGGATCACGAGCACATCGTCGTGCGCTATCGGCTCTACGGGCGCGAAATCAATGTGCGCAACAACTGGATCGAAGCCGATTTCGCCATGGTCAACGGCGCCCCCACTTTCATTTCGGTCGTCGATGACTACCAACGCCCTTACGTCGTCACCATCGATCGACCGACCCACTGGGCCGCCACCTACTCGGCCCTCGTGAGTGGCGATAACCCTGACCAATTCACTTCTCCAGATTTCGATACCCTCATGGACAGTCCCATTCTCGTGGGCTCGCCCCAAGTGGATACCTTCGAGGTCGACGGCATCCCTCACTCACTCGTCACCATCGATGGCGGCGGGGTTTGGGATAACACCCGCGCCGCCGAGAACTTGAAGCTCGTCATCGAAGCCCAACGCGACTTCTGGGGCCACCTCCCCCTCGATCGCCCTTACACCATCTTTAATTTACTCACCGGCAGCCGCGGCGGACTCGAACATCGCAACTCCTTCACCATCACCGCCGACCGTTGGTATGGCAGCACCCACGGCGGCATCACGTCATGGCTATCCCTCGCGAGCCACGAATATTTCCACACCTGGAATGGCAAACGTCTGCGTCCGGTAGAGCTCGGTCCCTTCGAATACGAACACGAGAACTACACCAAATCTCTCTGGATCGTCGAAGGCATCACCAGCTACTACCAACACGTGATTCTCACCCGCGCCGGCTTCTACACGCATGACCGCTACTTGGGTGCCGTCAGCGGATCCATCGCCGGCTCCCAACGCACCCCCGGTCGTCTCGTGCAGGCGTTTTCCGAATCCTCCTTCGACGCCTGGATCAAAGCCTACCGCTCCGACGAAAACTCCGTAAATACCCTCTTCAGCTATTACGGCGGCGGCGCCGTGGCCGGCTTCCTCATCGATGCCAAAATCCAAGAGGTCAGCGATGGCACCAAGTCGCTCGACGACGTCATGCGCGCCGCCTACGAGCGCTACAGCGGTCTCAGCGGTTACACCCAAGCCCAGTTCATCGCTCTCGCTGGTGAAGTCGCGGGTCACGACCTCACCTCTTGGTTCGACGCCCTCGTCAATCAGCCCAATGAGTTCGACTACCAGCCCGCCCTCGACTGGTATGGCCTCGAGTTCGAACAACCTAAGCCTCCGGAAAAACCCGCTCCCGGCACTCCCGCCGCCAACGCCCCGCCTGATCCTCCCAAAGGCTGGCTCGGCGCCGGCACCGACGACAAGAGCGGCCGCCTCACCATCACCCAAGTTCGCAGCGATACGCCCGCGGCCACCGCCCGACTCAGTGTCGATGACGAGATCATCGCGGTCGAAGGCCTCCGCGTCACTCACAGTCAACTCGACCGCCGGCTCGAAATCTACGGCGCGGAGACTGAAGTCGACTTCCTCATTTCCCGCCGCGAACAGATCATGACGATCCCCGTCACCCTCGGCCTCAAACCCGAGGAAACCTGGCGGCTAAGAATTCGCACCGACGCGACCGACGCCCAAAAAGCCCGCGTCACCAAGTGGCTCGCCCCCGACTCCTAAAACGTCGCCTCCCCCCCCCCAACCCAAATCCCTCCTTAGGATTTAGCCACAGGAAGCAAAGCGTTCCCTGAGCCATGATTAAGGAATCGATCACAAAAGAGGGGCTCGCCGATCGGGGGGGATACCGGTTCTCCATCGATTAGCTTGTCCGACTCCGGTCTGCCTCGGTGGTCTCGGTGACTCACAACGGTTTATCAGCTCAATCTGCCTTCGCCGCCGCCGCCCGCTCGCGTTCGGCCCGGCGTTCGCGCATCACTTCCAGCGGATTGTCGCGCTCCAAGTTCGCCGCCACATCCAGCGCCGCCCGCGTGATCACCCCCGGTTTCGCCATAAATCCAAGATCATCGAGCCAATCGATGTAACGCTCTTGCCATCGCCCAAACGCCACCCCGTCACGACTCGTGATTCCCGCCGTGGCTGGCGCCTGTCCCGCCTTGCCCCGGTCACCCGGATGCACTCCCCGAGCATAGAGATGAATCTCCACATTCGGCACCCCATCATTGAGCAACGCCGTGAAATACTCGGTCGACCACAGCGCGTGGATCCAATCTCCCCACGCTGGCCCCGCGAAAAATGCCGGCGGGGCATCCCGCGGGATAGCGACTTCACCTCCATTGAAAAACGGCGAAGGCCCCGGGTAGACTAAGCCAATAAAATCCGGCCGCGACGAAACGTCCTTCAGCGGGTTTCCCGCCTGGTTTTGGGCGACATCGAAATCCTCGTAAAAAAGTCCCGCCCCCGCACATAGTTCTGCACCCGCCGAGAAGCCCAGTACCCCGATTTTCTCTGGGTCGATGTTCCACTCATCCGCATAGGCTCGCACGAGTTTGATCGCCTGCTGCATGTCGTAGACACCATCCGTCTTGGGTTCGTAGCCATCTTTGCGTAGGCGGTTTCGCAGCAATATCGTGCTGATCCCTCGGCTGGCAAAATACCCCACCACATCCGCGCCCTCGCCCACGATATTCAACACATTATGCCCTCCCCCAGCCGCGACGATGATCGCCACTCCCGTATTTAAAGATCCGTTCCCCGCGTGAAACTCGATCGATGGGTTATGAATGTTCACAATGTAACCCAGACTCGGCGGACTGTAGCTGCCGTAAACCTCGGCCTCGTGCACCCGCTCCAAGTTCAACATCGGCGAGTCCGTCGGATAAAGTGGCACAACCACCCCGCCTGGCACGATCGTGCGGGGCGCATAGGGCCCATCCGTCTCGGGTCCCGCCATCGGAATATCTTGCCGGGCCGGCAGTGGCGGTAGGTCAGCTGCGAGCAGGTGACTGGATATCGTGACCACGCCCAAGAGCGTGCGTGCAACCGTTCGAACAGAGAGAAACTGGGGGGAATTCATGAGATAAAAAAGGCCAGTAACATCAGTCGGACATCTGGTTAGTCATAAATTCATACCGATCCCGGTGATCATCAAACGTCACGACCGGGTCTGCCTGCAGATGCATCACCGGATATTGGTCTTCCGGCAAATACTGCGGCCAAGCGGGCACGCCGGCGCCATTGGGATCTCCTCGTTTCGCGAAGTTTGTCCAGTAATTCATCATCAGATCCGAAACCTCATGGTCCTCGGGGCGCCACGGCAGATCGCGCGAACTGATCACGCCAAACACATATTCGATCTCCCACGAGTGCGCCGCGCGTGGCTCCGCCTGCGGGGCGGCATCGACCGGTAACGGCAACGTCTGATCAAACCGGTAACGGAAGACAGGCTTACCGCCGGTGCGCTGATGCGTCTCGATCCACCGCCAAGTGCCATGACCTATAAATCGGTCTCCCCCGTAGTCCTTGGCCGCGCGGAGTGCTTCAGCATCTGTGGTGGCGGCGTAAGCGGCTAAGAACTCATCGGCATCGGCGCCAAACCGCTCCCGCGCTCGCGCCTCAAAATTAACCAAAGTCTGCGCCTGCTGACCGAAGATCGCCCCGGCTCCTCCCTCGTCGAGGTTCCAACCCGCCAGCAACGGCACCGAATTTTGCCGACCATTTTGATAAGTCGCTTCCACGTCTTCCATCAAAAAGCGCCCATCTACTACCGCCCTAAACCGATGCTCCTTTCCGGCCGCCTCGATCAAGTCCTGCGCGGGCAACTCACGCAGCTCCCGCAGCGACATCAGACCCAATACTTCCTGCCCAAAACGAGTCCCCGCCTCTTCTCCTTCCTTCAAACTTAGGGTTGCTTCCCCGAGGGCAGCACCACTCTCGCCGATCGCTTTGTGAAACAATCCCTCAGCCATTGGCGAGGCCATCAGCATGCTCACCGCAAAAGAACCAGCAGACTCGCCAAAGATCGTGACGTTATCCGGGTCGCCCCCAAAATCAGCGATGTTATCGCGCACCCACTCCAGCGCCGCGACCATATCCATCAGACCGTAGTTACCCGAAGCACCCTGCGGCGACTCTTCCGATAGCTCGGGGTGCGCGAGAAATCCCAAAACGCCCATCCGGTAAGTCAAACTCACCACCACGACTCCTTTCTGCGTCAGCTTCGCCCCATTCTGCCGGGGCTCCGAAGTCGATCCGGCCACAAACCCTCCGCCATGAATCCAAAACATCACCGGTCGCTTTTTCGCCGCCGCCTTCGCCGGCCGCCACACGTTCAGATAAAGGCAATCCTCGCTCGGCCCGTCGTCGAAAAATCGCATGTCATCCCACAGGTGAACCTGCATCGCCCGCGGCGGAAAATCATGGGCCAAGCGCAAGCCCGCCCAAGGCGCCGCCGGTCGCGGCGGCTGCCAGCGCAACCCACCTACGGGCGGCGCGGCATAGGGGATACCCTTGAACGCATCCACCAAACCCGCCTCCTCGACCACCCCTTCCAATACTCCGGCCCGGGTCTCAAGCTGCACCGTTCTGACCTCCGTCGCCCCTGACGAAACTGCACTGAAAGCGAGCGCGACCCCCAGACTTAAAGTGAAAGAAAAAGGTGAACATCGATGACGGAGGGGTTTCATGAACGAAAGGGGGGATAAAGGACCAGAAAACCGCATCCTATCGTAAACTCTTCCCGCCGTCGATCAGGCCCTATCAAATCAGCGGTGAAAGTAAACCACTGCTCAAATCGCCCCCATCAGGTGGCCCGGTTCAGCGGTATCGCCAATCGAGCGGGCTCCCACCCAATTTTGGCGCCGATGGGTTGAATCCTATCCCCACCGCCGAAGAGAGTGAGTCTTTCACCCCAAGGCGCGAAATCCGAGAATAGGCGGTTTATTCTCAACCCTTTGTGAAATTTTCCTCTCCACGCCTTTGCGTTAACTCAATCTATTTAGATCCCGCGATTTAATCTTACGGCGCCCCATCGAGCTCCGGCGTTTCTCCCGTTCCGTCTGACGAGGGCCATTGGACCAAAAACGCCTCTTGCGCTTCGCGATCGGCGATCTTCGTGCGCGCTTCATCCTGGATCCAATTCAACGGATACGCCGCGTCGAGGGAGATAATCTCCACGCGTTTCTCGTCCACGACAAACGTGCCCCGCCAAGCTCCGCAGCCAATCTCCATGCGCCCATCCTTTCGTCGTCGGATACGCCGCGTGCGATGCAGGGTCGGATCACGGGCCAACAGCGCCAACATGCGCGGCCGAAAGTCCACGCCCCAATTCAGCATCAACCATTCCGCCTGTTCCTCCGCGAGCGGGGTCAGCGCCACCGTGTAAACGGGCGGCAGCGCCAGCGCGGCATCCACTTCCGCCGTCCAGCCGCCGCCGGCATCGGGAAACGAATCGTAGCCGGCCAAGTAAGGCTTGATATCAAAAATCGGGGTGCCTTCCAGCAGGTCACAGGGCCCCAATACCAACCGGCCGGCCTTGGCGTCGATGGAGATCAGTTCCGTCGCCGTTAGACCCAGCGGATTCGGTCGATGCGGCGACCGGGTTGCGAACACGCCGCGCCGTTGCTTCGGACCACGCGGCGGCAATACTAGGGGACGCCAGGCCTTGTTGCGATGAAACCACGACAGCAGCCAGATCCGGGAAAATCCCTCCAGATCCCGCAAGGACAACTCGTAGTCGTGCCCCGGCAGCAGCTCCAACACACTGCATCCGGGCCGCGCCTCGTCCGGCTGATGACCCGCCTGAAACTTCACGCTCTGCGCCGTGCGAATATAACCAATCGGTTTGAGCGTAAGGGAGTCGTGCAAGTGAATCCCTCGCTACGCGGCAACCCGCCGCAAGCCAAGCTCGTTTCACTTCCGCAGATTTTCCTTCGCGAAAGCCACCCCACTACGCTACCGAAATCCACCAAGATGGCCGCAAAATTTTCTTCATCAAGGGAGCGAAAGTATCCCCAGGAAACTTAAGAGCGGCGGCTCCGTCGTGGTGGAGCAGTTTGAGCAGGCCCCAGCGCAAGCGAAGCCGTGCGCAATTCAACGCATCTAATACCGAAAGCCCGATGCTTTTAGACTCATCACGAGCGGACCCGAAAGACTCCGCTCACGCTGCGTCGCGTTAGAGTTTTTAAGCGAAACGTTGGTGCAGCTCCGTGTTCCTCTGTCACCCAAAGGGCACCCGCCATCGTCACCCCTTCGGGGCAAGTGGACTCACTTCGTTCTTCGATTACGAGTTGGATCCTTGGCATTGCCCGGAACCACGGGACCGAAGCCCGGGCGTGTCACGCTCATAAAGTTTTGAGGAAACCTGCCAGAAACTCGTAACGGTCGCGATAGTCATCAAGCGTCACCCTCGGGTTGGCGCGAAGGTGCATCACCGGATATAAGTATTGCGGCGAATACGCCGGCCAATCGGTTAACCCCGGACCATTAGGATCACCGTTTTTCGCGAAGTTCACCCAATAGTCCATCATCATCTGCGACACGGCGTAGTCCTCATCCCGCCAAGGTAAATTAAGCGAATCGATCGTTCCAAATACATAGGCGATATCCGACGAATGAGACACTCGCGACACACGATTTTGCGCCGTATTCGCCGGCAACGGCCGGGCTTGTTCAAACCGGTAGCGGAATACCGGACGACCGCTCGTGCGTTGGTGCAACTCGAGCCAATTCCACGCGCCATGAGCGATAAAGAGATCCCCCTCAAAATCGCGTGCCGCGCGCTCCGCCTCCTCGTCGTTAGTCGCCCGATAGGCCGATAAAAACCCCTTCGCGTTGTCCCCAAATCTTTCATACGCCTGCATACGAAAATTCATCATGGTCGGTTCGTCTCTGCCAAACAGGGCCCCCTCCTCACTTTCGTCCAACGTCCAACCCGCCAACAACGGAATCAACTTCTGCTGACCTTTCTCGTAGGTTTCAACCACGTCATTATCCAAAAAACGCCCGTCGATCGACGGAAGAAATCGTTTCTTTCCGGCTAATTGCAGTAACTGATCGCCCGGCATATTACGTAGAACTTCCAGCGATTCCGTGCCCAAGACATCCCGCGCAAAGAGCAGACCTATTTTTTCCACATCTTTCCGGGTCACTCGCCCACTTCCCAGCGCTGCACCACTTTGGCCAATAGCCTTGTGAAACAAGCCATCGGTCATCGGTGAAGCCATCAACATGCTGACCGCAAACGATCCAGCGGACTGACCAAATATTGTCACGTTATCCGGATTCCCCCCAAACTCACCGATGTTATCGCGCACCCATTCCAGGGCCGCGACCATGTCCATGAGCCCGTAGTTACCCGACGCTCGCGGTCGCGATTCCTTCGAGAGCTCCGGGTGCGCAAAAAATCCAAATATTCCCAATCGATAGGTCAAACTCACCACCACCACCCCCTGCTTCGCCATGATCGCCCCGTTCTGCCTCGGTTCCGAGGTCGCACCCGCGACAAACCCTCCCCCGTGAATCCAGAACATCACCGGCAGCTTCTCTTCCGCCGCCCCATTCGTCGGTCGCCACACATTGAGATAAAGACAATCCTCGCTTGGTCCGCTGTCTAACCGCCCTAAGTCACCCCAAACGGGCACCTGCATCGCTTGGGGCGGGAAATCGTGAGCCAGCCGCACACCCGCCCAGGGTGCCGGCGGCAATGGCGGTTTCCAGCGCAACGGCCCCACGGGCGGCGCCGCATAGGGAATGCCTTTGAAGGCATGGACTTCGCCCGCCTGCTCGACTATCCCCTCCAATTCTCCCGCCTCGATCGTGATGCGCACCGGTGGGTTGGGATCAGCATCCGCCGCCGGCGCACTAAAACCTACGGCGGCAACTAGGCTGAAACTAATCGAGACGAGTAGGTAAAAACGACGGGAAACTCTCATGATTAAAACAGGTAAACTTGGGGCGGTTACCCAAACACGCCCCATCGGCCTCTTGCACGTCGATTCAGCCTTCGCGGCATAAAAGTGAAGCAAAGCCCGGATAGATCTTGATCGTCACCGCCATTGCTCCGCGTCAATCTCGGCCCATGGAGCTAAATCTCTCTGGCCAACGTGTCGCCGTCTTCGGCGCGGCCCAAGGCATCGGTCGCGCCATCGCCCAACAATTCAACGCCGAGGGCTGTCTTGTCACCGGTTTCGACCGCGCACCGGAACCCACTCCGCTCGCCTGCCCCGGCGATATCGTGACCGGCGACGTGACCTCAACCTCCGAGGTTAAAGCCTTCGCCCGCGCGAATTCGGAAGTCGATCACGTGATCTATTCCGTCGGCGCTGGCTCCGGAAAGTTCGGGTTTCCATTTTGGAATCTTGATCCCGCCGATTGGGCTCGAGTATTGGAGATCAACCTCATTGGCGCCGCCACGGTCGCCCACGCCTTCGCCTCTCAAATGGTCAACCGCGGCCGCGGTTCATTCCTCTTTCTCGTTTCCGTCGCCGGCCAAGTCGGCTCCCAAACCGATCCTCCCTACAGCGCGGCCAAAGCCGGTTTGATCAACTTCATGCAATGCGCGGCCAAGGATCTCGCCCCGCACCGCGTCCGCGCCAATGCCCTGTCTCCCGGCATGGTAAAAACCGACCTCAACGAATCGGTCTGGGCCGCTGGCCAGGCCCGCCTTCCCCCCGCGCAACGCCAAGACTACGCCTATTGGGCCGAATCAAAAATCCGCTCCCTCTCCCCCCTCGGCCAATGGCAAACGCCACCCGAGTTTGCCGCCATGGCCACCTACCTCGCCTCCGCTCACGCCGCCAACATCACCGGCCAAACCATCAACATTGATGGCGGTCAAGTAATGCACTCGTAGGACCGATAAAACTATCGTTCTCCGACCCCTAAACTCAGGAATGCGTGCTGCCCCGGCGCGATCACCGCATTGAGCACTTCGACCTCCAATACCAGAGTCTCAGCATCCCCTGCCGTGGCGGGTATGACCCACACCTTCAACTTGCTTTGCGCCGGTAAAGTAAAGGTATCCGGCAGATTGAGTAGTCTCAGCGCACCGACGTTTTGCAGCATAAAGTCGGCATCGCTGTGATTCGCCAACTCCACCTGCAACACTTCCGACTTCTCCATCGGCTCATCTAATTTGACCGTGATACATCGATCCAGCAACGCATTCATCCAGCGCTCCCGGCCGATCAAAACATTATTGAACCACACCACCGTGCTGCCCTCCACCAACGCGGCCTTCACGGCCTCCGGCGTCCGTTCTTTCGCAAAAACCAGCGTCACCGGTCGATGCGTCGTCGGGTGCTCCCCATATTCCCAATCAATCAGCCCGTGAATGTCCGACGTGCCCATGATCGTGAGGTCGTGCTCCAGTGCGATCGCCATCGCGGCCTCCGAAAACGTGGTTTCGTTCACCACTTCGATCCCCCCAATCAACCCTTCCTTCAGCATCGCTTGATGCATCGGCGTCAACTCCGCCACCCCACTCGGCACTTGGGCCCACCAAGCCGGGTGATTCCAAAACGTAAACGCCCCCTGCTTCACCGCTTCACGTAGCGCCTCCACCGGATCATCTTGCCGCAATAAATTCGCATCCTGAATGAACACCGCGTTCACATGACCCGGCGGCATCTTGCGGGTAATCTCCGCCCCATGCACGACCATAATATCCTTCCCTTCGGCATGCTTTCGGGCGATTTCATAACTGCGATTTCGATCCGGATGCGGGATGTCGTTTCGGTGCGGCTGATATTCGAGGTGCTCCGTGATCGACATCACATCCACACCGTCCTTCACGCCTTCTTCCACCCGAATCGTCGGCCACACCTTGCCATCGGAAAACACCGTGTGCTGATGCAAATCCGTGACCAAGGTCCAGTGGGTCGGAAGATCGGGAAAACGGATCACTCGCGCGTCTTCGTCGTGGGCTTGCGCGGCCGTCGTTCCGAGCGAAAAAATAACGATGATAGCCCTAATCCACGGGGTGCTGGTTGGTTGCCTCATGACCTCAAGCTGAAGTGCGAAATCTCGCCGCGCAAGGCCGAGTCGGTGGTATTCATGCCCATACCACATATCCATAGACTGCGATCCACTGACACCCACTGCCGGCCAGCACCCAGACATGCCAGATGGCGTGATGATACGGTAACTTCTTCCAGAGGTAAAACACGGTGCCGAGCGAGTAGCAGGCACCGCCAACCACGAGCCAAATAAACCCCGCCCAGGGTAGCGCCGCCACCAGGGGTTTGATCGCGATGATGACTATCCATCCCATACCCAAATAAATGCCGGTAGAAGCAAAACGAAATCGCCCCGCAAACCAAAATTTGAGGACCACTCCCACCCCCGCGAGGCCCCACACCACGCCAAACAAACTCCACCCCCATGGTCCGCGCAACGTCACCAATACAAACGGCGTGTAACTCCCGGCAATCAGTAGAAAAATCGCCGCGTGATCAAATTTCTGCAGGAGCAGTTTCGTCCGCTCCAACTTCACCGCATGGTAAAGGGTCGAAGCCGTATAAAGCATCACCAACGTCGCCCCGAAGATCGCCGTGCTCGTGATTTTCCAAGCGTCACCCTGCGCCACCGAACTCAACACCATCGCCACCAACCCCGCCCCACTCAGCACGATTCCCACCCCATGGGTGAGCGTATTAGCCAGCTCCTCTTGAGGCGTCGTGACCGAGCTCATGTTGCGCCTACTCCGCCGCCCGCGGATCGATGTAACGCTCCGCCAGTCGGCCCAAAGTCGTCCGATCGTGGTGCTTCGCCATACGCAACAGCTTCAAAAAAATCTGCGCCGTAATAAACGCATCGCCCGCCGCGGTGTGCCGATCATGAGGTGCGACATGAAACAAGCGGCACAGCCCATCCAGTGAAAAGTCGCGAAATGGATTATGCGTATCCAAGCCCTCCCGCATCTCATCAAACGCGCCCGCATCTTCCAGATGCAACGTCAGCTCCATCGTATCCACCCATCGGTTACTGAGATCGATGCCAAAGGCCCGCTGGCAAGCCCGGGTGATCACCTCCACATCGAAACCAATATGATGACCCACGATAACGCTCCCACCGAGGTAATCCAAAAACTTTCGCAGAGCCTCTTCCTCCTCAATTCCATTCTGCGCCGCCGCCTCCGCCGTGATCCCATGCACGAGCACCGAGGACGTATTATGACTGATGCGGACCAACGCCTCAAACTGATCGTCCAACATGATCTCCCCTTCCTGCACCGCAATCGCCCCAAACGTGATCAACCGATCCTTCTTCGCATCCGTCCCGGTCGTCTCACAATCGAGTGACACAAACCGCAACGAATCCACCGCCAAATCATCACCCAGCAAATTGGCCACCGCGGCCACGTAGCGGGAGACTTCGGGCAGGGAAGAGAAAGGAGAATCACCCATGGTTACTTTCCAGCAGATTGCGCGCCGGACAACCGGAAATGCTCCACCGCCACGTCCATTAATTCCGCCACAACGTGAAAGATCCGTTTCATTCGCTGCACCTCCAGCGGCGTCAACTCATCGGGTCGCACCAACCGGGCGGCGTCTCCTCTGCTCAAACCGACTCGAGTCTGCAGCCGCAGCGCATGATCAAAAGCCTCCACCGCGCGGGCAAACACCTCCGCGTATTGCGGCAACAACGCCGCCGCTTTGCGGTATCGATCCGGCGTAAACGATGCGTCCTCCAATCCCAGACCGAGCGCAAAAACACGGGCGATATCGACCAGGGGCGTGAGCGCATTGGACTTCGTGTTGATCGTGTCCCACCGCACCCCTGCTTGATCGAGAACCGAATCCCTGAACAGGGTCACCGGCGGCAGGTTGGCCATCGCATCATTGGCTAGCAACGGAACGAAGGTAGGATTGCGCCCGATGCACTCTCGAATGTGGCTTTTAATCTCCGTCACCAACGCCCGATTCCCCGTCACCGCGCGGAGGTCAAAAAACGGGGTGCGCGAAATAATCTCATTTTCGATCGGTTCTTGGATCCATCGCGTGAAGTTTTCCTTCCACTCCTGCACCGACAAACACCACGCCGGATTACTCGCCATTCGCCCGCGGAAATCCAACGGGAACCGACACACCGAAAATACCGTGCCCATCTCATTCGCCAACATGCCAAACCATTGCCGCGCTGCCACTAGATCAAAATCTGCCGGCGGATCCGCGTAGACGATTCCCGTGCGCTGGCTGGATCGGAGCAAGCGCTCCTTGCGAGCCTCCGAGTGTAACGCGACCCAAGCCCAGTCCAACTTGGGCTCAACCCATCCGTGGCTCGCTAGTTTCTGCTTGGCCAAATGAATGGCCTGCTCCGTGAGCATCCGATCAATTTGCGCAATAAAGTTAGTGAGCCATTCGATTGGCGCCTCGCCTTCGATGTAGCGCAGGAGCAACTCATCCGCTCGATCACGCAGCCGCCGAAGTTCATTAATATCGAGGGCGAGCGGAAATTCCTTGGATAAGAAAATTGGCACCGTGCCATGCACCGCCTGAATCGTCTTGTCCCCCACGATACCCAATACTCGACCATCGGTTTTACCATTATCCGTGACGATCAAATGATGCTTTCGACGGCGGATCATCGTCATGATGATTTCTCCTACCGTCATATTCGGCGAAATAGTGAGCACCGGCCTGGCCATGATCTCGCTCACCGGCCGGTCAATCGCCACCTCACCCGTCGCCACGCGACTGGAAAAATCCGCCTCGGTCAGCACGCCGACGGGGCAGCCCTCCGCGTCCACCACCACCAATGCCTCCTGTAACCCCGGGGCCAGTCGCTTGGCCACGTCGCAAATCCGCTCATCCGGCGCAGCCACCAGCAATCGATTAGCCGCTCGCTCGCCTACTTCCGACGTCTGCGTGAGCCAATTCGCCGCATTTTCGCTCAGTTCCAGCGCCTCCACCTCCGAAAACGGACGGTCGGACTCATGCTTAATCGTAAAATACGATTTGAGAAACGCCGCCGCCTGCGGTTGAGCCCCACAACGCTTGAAGAATTGATCCGACGGTAGGGCATAGAGAATACTCTCTTGCGCCACCCGCGCCGTAGCAGTGTAGGGCACATCCCGATTAGTCCAAGAGCCTCCCAGCAGGTCGCCCTCCGCCCGCACGTCGATCAACTCTTCCCCCGTATCAGTTTCCCGATAAATATTCACCGTGCCACGCTGGATGATCCACACAAAGCGCCCGCGGGCCTGCCCCTTCTCATAAACGATCTCGTCGGCTTCATGAAATTTTACCCGCCCCCCCCGGGCCAAAGCGAACAAGTCGGCCTCTTCGAGATATTCGAATGGTGGATACGATTTCAAAAAATCGGCGACTCGGAGGGAAATGCTGGAAGTTTTCAAGACAGTGACAAAAAAGCCCGACCAAGCGCAGCCCGTCGGGTAAATCGAAATCGCTCCTGAGTAAGTCCCTATTACGGCCCCAAGCGAAAGCCCAAAATCTCCCTAATATCGCTTAAAGCCGCGGCTGATTAAAAGGCGTCGGCGGAATCTTCCCACTCGCCTTGGCCCGCAACCACGGTTGTAGCCTCGCAATCACCGCTTTCGCCTCCGGATCGGGATCGATCGCGAGGTTGTTAAATTCCATCGGATCCCCGTAGTGGTCGTAAAGCTCCACCCCCCTCGCCCCCTCCGCCCACTCGGTGTAGCGCCACCGCTCCGTGCGAATACTGCACCCCATCACCGGCGTCGCCAGCCGGTCATCCGCCGGCCGCAAGACTTGCGTGATCGCATGGCTATCCCAATCCGCCAATGGGTCCCGCAACAACGGCCCCAGACTCTGCCCCGCCAATTCGTGCGTGGGCTCGAAACCCGCCAGCTCCATGATCGTGGGATAAATATCCACAAACTCGACCACCCGCGTCGATGGCGTGCCATTGCCTGCCTGCCCCGGTGCCCGAATAATCAGCGGCGACCGCGCGCTTTGCTCAAACAACGTCCGCTTCTGCCAAATCCCGTTGTGCTCACCCAAGTGGTAACCGTGATCGCTCCAGAACACCACAATCGTGTTATCGGCCAGCCCTAGCTCATCGAGTGCCCCCAGCAACCGCCCGACCTGCGCATCGATAAACGACACACACGCGTAATACGCCTGCAACGCCTGCCGCGTCGTTAACTCATCGATCCCGTAGTGCGGCACTGGGTTATTGTGCGCAAAGGCCGCCACCGGAATGTCATCACGGTCCCCCTCCGGAGCATACGGCAGCCGCATCTCCTCCAACGGATAGAGGTCGAAATACTTCTTGGGCGCCACGTACGGCGTGTGCGGACGGAAAAACCCGACGCCGAGGAAAAACGGCTCAGCCTGCTTCGCTTGCATCAACTTAATCGCCTCCGTCGCGATCATACCATCCGTCTGCTCTTCGTCCTCCCCCTCGGCCGCCAACCAACTGAGCGCGCCACTGATCTTACGGTGCGGCTCCGCGTTAAAAATCAACGCCTCTTCATCCTTATCCCGCCCCGCCGGATTAATCGTTTGCTGCCAAGAGGGCGCATCGTCGAAGCCATCCGTGCCGATGCTCGCGGGCACGTTGTAGTGATAGATCTTCCCCACCCGCGCCGTGAACCAACCGTGATTGATAAATTGCTGGGACAACGTGACCACATCGGGCACTTCCTCCCGAAAATGCCGATCAAGATCGTAAACCTTGATCTGGTCGGGCCGCAGCCCGGTCATGACCGAAGCACGAGTCGGGTTACAAAGCGGCAACTGGTTGTAAGCCCGATCAAACCGCACCCCACTCGCCGCCAATCGATCAATATGCGGCGTCTTCGCTACCAGGTCTCCATAACAAGCCAAACTCGGCGCCAGATCATCGACCGCGATAAACAGCACGTTGGGGCGATCCGCCGCCCGCAGACCCACCAGCGCCCAGCCGAGGACAAAAACAAAACGGAGAAACTGTTGGGGAAAAACGCGCATAACAAAAGAGATCGGGGTTGGGGAAACGTCCTGCAGCAGTCCGCGCCACGATTCACATCTCGGAATCAAATGGGGGCAACCGTCGATCGTCGTTAATCGATTAAGCGGGCCGCCCCTGCTCCAACCCGTTTGACGCCGCCCCTGCTTCCGCGTATCTCACGCCTATTCCCTCGTTAATTTCCGCTTACTTTTCCTCCCTGAGCCGGCGCACAACTGACTTCATTTTGCGCTGGATTATGGGCCTGTTGATCGCGTCACCCCTGTTCGCGATTCCTCAACCCGGTGAAGTCTACCGCGAATACACCACCTCCCCCGCCGGTAACAATTGGCGGGTCACCAATCCCGCCGCGACGGATTCAGGCGCGTTGGCCTTCCTCCCGAACCCCATCCTCAACACCCCAGCTCTCGATCTCACCAACGCCGTGCGAGCCGAGGCCGTCCTCGACGTTTGGGGCGGGCACGTGCGAACCATAAATCGGCAACTGCGTTTTAATGACCACGACTGGCTTGAGGTGCCGCGGCCCACATTACCCGGCAGCCCGGCGCAAGCGTCGTTCTACTACACGCAACACAACCCCACCATTTCGGTGCCTCTCGCCCACCTCCAGAACGGCACCAATACTTTCACAGGCACGTGTGACCATCAGTTCACTACCGGCTGGGGGCAGTGGGGGCTTTATGCCGTTACCCTCCGCATCTATTATAACCCTGCCGCCGTCTCGCCCCCCACCGGTTTCATTTCTAGCCCCACCGCCGGAGACACCTTTGCCGAAAATCCCTCCATCACGCTAGACGCGCAAGCCGCCGCCGGAATCGAGCAAATCGACGTCATCGCCTGGTATGACGGTTTCGACGAAAACGGCGATGGTATCGGACTCGATTGGCATGAAGCACGATTTGCTCCCGCCCGCGGCCAGCCCCCGACCACCACCGGCCACGTGGGCACGCTTCGATCCCCGCCGTATTCACTCGATTGGGACACTCGACTCATGCCCGATCAACCCGCCTCCGCCCTCAAACTCGTCGCCCGCATTCGTGACCAATCCGGACTCTGGTTCGTGACTCCGATAATCGAAAACCTCACCCTTTTGCGGCCTGATTTTTCGGTTCAACTCATCGGACCAGATTCCCTCCCCCCCGCCTTTGGCATGCGCACCGGATCCATTAAAGAACGCTCCGTCAACCTCACCGTCCCTCCCTCGGTCAACCTCAGCCAAACCGCCTCTGTCGGCCTACACTACCGCACGTGGAATGGTTGGGACGGCTATCACGAACCGTGGCAGCTCAACGATTTTTCTCACCCCAACGACGGCAAAAACCACTTCTACGACTACGACCTGATCGACCTCCCCACATCCGCCCTGCGCTCCGGAGACAACACGTTCACCATCCGATCCGACACCGAGGAACACGCCTTGGAGGTGCTCGCTCCCGGCCCAGTCCTCACTATCCGCACCCGCATCACTCCGCGGCCCACCCGACTCACCAATCTCTCGGCGCGCACCTATGCTGGCACCGGCGACGAAAAACTAGTCCTCGGCCTGGTTCTCGCCGGCTCCGGCTCGCACTCGATTCTAGCCCGCGCCATCGGTCCGGGTCTCGAAAAATTTGGGGTCATCGGCGTCTTACCCAACCCCCAATTGAGCATTCTCCGCGCTACGGAAACGATCACGGCCAACGACAATTGGTCCACCCCCGCCAAGGCCGACTTCATCGCGACAACCGCCCAACAACTCGGCGCCTTTGCCCTCGATTCGACATCCCTCGATGTCGCCACCCTCGCGACGGTTCCCTCCTCCGCTTACACCCTGCACGTCGCCGATCAAAGCAACGGCGCGGGCGTAGCCTTGGCCGAGATTTATGACAATAATGGTCCGGCATCAGAAGATTCACTTCGCATGGTCAACGTCTCAGTGCGCGCCCGAGTGCGAGGCGGAGACGATACGTTGATCGCTGGTTTCGTGATCACCGGCGAAACACCGCTGCGCGTGCTCCTCCGCGGAGTCGGCCCAAGCCTGACTTCTTTCGGCGTCCCGGCACCCGTGGCAAATCCAAACCTCACCCTGTTTAGCGGCGAAACCATCGTCGCCATTAACGACGATTGGAACCAAACGACGGCGATTCAAAGCGCGGCCGCCGAAGTCGGCGCCTTCCCCCTCTCCGACCCCCGCGATGCCGCGCTCCTCGTCACGCTGCCCCCGGGCCCCTACACCCTCCACGCCAGCGGCGAGTTAGACGACAACGGCATCGCTCTCGTCGAAATCTACGCTCTACCCTGAAATCATAACCCACCCTCCGTCCCCTTCGGTATGAGGAGCCTTCTCCGTCAACCCCGCCCTCGTCGCCCCCGACAGTAACCCGATCTTGATCGATCAACCCGTTTGCCTCCAAGCTGGAGGCGTGTCCCTACCCTCAACCCCCACACTCACGGGCCTGCTCTGCGGGTTCACCGCCGCCTGTCTGATGATTCCTGATACAGACGCTCAACCTCAAGGCTACAACTACGACGAAGCCGTCGTGCCGGCCTACACGTTACCCGACCCGCTCACCAACCTCGCCGGCACTTCCCTTACCACCGCATCCGATTGGGAAAAACAACGCCGCCCCGAGATCCTGCGCCTCTTCGAAGATCACGTTTATGGTCGCACGCCCACCGGCGAAATCGATGTCAGTTTCGAGCAGCTTGAAACCAACCAAAACGCCTACGCGGGGCGGGCAACCCGAAAGCAAATTCGGGCCCATTTCCGATCGCAGGGTCAGCACGTTACAATGGACATCCTCATCTACCTGCCCAACCAGATAACGGGTCCCGCTCCGCTATTTGTGGGACTCAATTTTAACGGTAATCACACCGTGACCGCCGACCCCACCGTTCCGCTCAACCAGAATTGGATGCGAGGAGTAAAAGGTGCCGGCATCGTTGATCATCGCGCCACCGAGGCAGCTCGAGGCACATCCGCTAGCCGCTGGGCCATCGAAGACATCCTCGCCCGCGGCTACGGCATCGCGACGATCTACTGCGGGGATATTGATCCCGATTTTGACGACGGTTTTCAAAACGGTATCCATCCTCTATTTTATCGCGGTGGCCAGACCCACCCCGCGGCCAACGAATGGGGCACCATCGGCGCGTGGGCCTGGGGCCTCAGCCGCGCCATGGACTACTTCGAGGCCGACGAAGATATCGACGCCACCCAAGTCGCCGTGATGGGCCACTCCCGCTTGGGCAAAGCTTCGCTCTGGGCCGGAGCAACCGACCCACGGTTCGCCATCGTGATCTCCAACAGCTCCGGTTGCGGCGGGGCCGCTCTCGCCCGCCGCCACTTCGGAGAAACCGTGCAACGCATCAACACCAACTTCCCTCACTGGTTCAACGATGCCCACCAAGACTACAACGAAAACGAAGCCAACCTGCCCATCGATCAGCACCTGCTCATCGCCTTGATGGCTCCCCGCCCCGTCTACATCGCCAGCGCGGAAGATGATCTTTGGGCCGACCCCCTTGGGGAATTTCTCTCCGGCCAACACGCCGAACCCGTTTACGCCCTATTTGGCAAAGCCGGTCTCGGCGTGGACCAACACCCCAAAATTAACCACCCCGTGGGCGACTCTATCGGCTACCATATTCGCACCGGCAAACACGATGTCACCGCTTATGACTGGACTCAGTATCTCAACTTCGCCGACCGCCATTTTGTTCGGCCGTGAGCGGGCCAAAAAAAAGGAGTCCCGCATGAGGGACTCCTTTGAAATATTAGTCTGGTTTAGAACCGGAAAGGCTTAGCCCTTTTTCTCAACCGAGGTCGCGGTGAAAACATTCTTACCATCAACCTTGCTCATCGAGCCTTTGACGACGAGTCCTTCGGTCTTGCCCTTGCAGAAGTGGGCACCGTGCTCGATATTATTGGCGAACATGACCACGCGGGTTTTGCCGGTCTTCTTGTTGGTGACTTCCATGGCATTGGTGCACTTCTCGGTTTTGCCGAGCTCGCACTTGCCGCACATGCCAGTGCCTCTGAGGGTAACTTCTTTTGCTTCATCAGCGGCGTAAAGACCGACTGAGAGAGCAAAGGTAGCGGCGAGGAGGAGTATTTTTTTCATAGGAAACGGAGGGGGGATGAATTTTATTTTTCTGAAACGGCCAACAACCTACTCTCCTCATTCCCCCGGCGCAAGTGCGAGTTAAGGCCATCGTTAACGTGGAAACGAGCTATTCTCCCTCCTTCGACCCTATTTGACGCCGCCCGCTAGAGGGTAAAACGTCCCACGCTAACTCGTATTTTAATACCAATGTCTCGAAGCTTTTAAACTTTAACCACGACGGAACGAGGAGATGGTGCACCGGAATGATATGCCCCGCGGGGTGACGATGGCGGGTGCCCTTTGGGCGGCAGCGGAACCCAACGCCTTCAGCTTAGTTTTTTTGACCATAGATTACCCCGATCCGGTCCGGATAAAAGCCAGCGGAGTGGGGATTGGTATCCGGTATTTATCGGTGATGGTATGAGTCCAATCCGTGAACAAAAAATTTGTTAAGCAAGGCGGCGACTGGCAGCATAGGAACCAACTCGTGGGTGACTTTAGCGTAAGACAACCTGCGGGCGGCAACTGGAGACGCTCGATGATTTCATTGGAATTACTCTCCGCATCTGTGATTGAGCGCCGACGGAAACGCACCCACATGGTGAACAACCGAATACCTGATTGTCCTGTGGCCGTCTGCTCTCAGTTCGCCGCCTGCTTAACATCATCAAAACCAAAGGAAAACTAAGATGAAAAGCAAACGTATCATAGGCCTCGACATGCATCCGGACGTCTTCGCGGCGGCGGCCCTAATCGGGTCCGATCCGGCGCAAGCCGCGTGTGCCTGGGTGCACGACCGCCAACCCACCGCCGACTTAGAGAAGTGGGCCAAAAAGCACCTGCGCGCTGGTGACACCCTCGTGCTCGAAGCCTCTGGCAACAGCTTCGAAATCGCCGCGCGACTCCACGCTTTGGACTACACCGCCATCGTGCTCGAAAGCGCCCAAGCCGGTAAGATCCGCGACAACTTTTGCCAAGACGACCGGCACAGTGCGGTGAAGCTCGCACGCGTTTACCTCAGCGGCCTCGCCAAAGCCGTCTGGCAACCCGACAGCGTCACCCGCGAGCGCCGCGAAGTCTTCTTCGCTCACCGCAACGCCGTCAAAGACACCACCCGGTGCCGCAGTCGCATCCGTTCCTTCCTCAACGAACACTGCGTGCGCCTACCCAAAGGCACGCGCTTGACCCAACCCAGTGGAATGGCCACCTCCCTGGCCGCCACGTCATGGAGCGACCTGCAACGCGAACTGATCACTCAAAAGTTTAACCAACTGTGGGAAGGCGAAGTGCGCCGCAAACGCTACGAACAACTCATGGTTAGAGAACTCGCGGCCCATCCCCAATGGGCCCGCCTGTGGCGCCTCATGGGCGTGCGCCACCGCGTCGCCTTTGCCCTCATGGCCATGATCGGCGACATCCACCGCTTCCCCACCGCCAAGAAACTCGTCGGCTACTTTGGCCTCTCTCCACGCAAAGTGCAGTCTGGTAATAACTCCCAAGGCCGCGAATGCGGCATCGGACGCACCGGCCGCGGCGACGTGCGCGCCCTGCTTTTACAAAGCGCTCAAAATGCCCTCAATCAACGAAACTCTCCCCTGCATCGCTGGGGCTGGAAACTCCTCGTGACCAAATCCCGTAACATCGCCGCCGCTGCAGTCGCACGCAAACTCACCGTCTCCATCTGGCACCTCCTGCATGACCATTTTACTCCACTACTTGAAGCCTCTGATCACCTCACTCAAAAACTCCTCAAACTGGCCACCGTCCTGGGCAAAGCTCAAATCAAACAAATGGGCTTCAACAACCGAACCGCCTTTGTTGAAGACCAAATAATATCAATCCAATCTACTCTTTTACCACAATCCTCTTGATTGACCACATACCTGTAATCCGTGGTTAAAATTTTTCTGTCGCTAAGTTTATAGAGCGTAAATCCTAGAGGACGTTGGTTTAAGTCTCCGGGAAACTCTCGCTCGCCTCGGTGGGGAGAGGGTGACTTAACGCCGATTATTGAACGCTGCTCCACGGTCGACGCGAGGCGACTTGCCATCGTCGAACAATCCGCAAATGTCTCGTGCATGAATGGACCGTCTGACGCCGCTGTGGAGGAGCCCGCAGCCCTTCGCTTCGAGGAAGAGACCCGCCCTGATCAACTACGCGCTATGCGACGTGCCTATGCCCGCGTCATCCTTGAGAACAAACAATGGGGGCTTCCCATCATCCAATGGCGCGAGGGGATCGGCAAAGTTGAGATTCCCGCCGAGCAACTCGGGCCCTTTGCCCTCCGGATCCTTGAAGTGGACGGCGATCCATTGCCCGCCGCGGAGGAACAAGCTCTATTAGCCCACGTCAAAATCTGAGCCCAAGCCGATCGCTGGCCGGTCTAGAAAATACGGGCCCTCGCCCCGCGTCCCGCACGACTCACTATTTCTTATGAAACTCCTCCTTTGGGATATCGATGGCACCATCCTCGCTTCCGGCGGCGCTGGAATGCGTTCACTTGAAAACTCGCTGTCGAACATCCTGGAGTTCGATGTGGACTTGTCCGACATCGACTGGGCCGGTCGCACTGACCAGTGGATCACCCAAGCGATTTTCGCCAAGTATGACGTTGAGCCTTCTCCCTCTCTCGCAAATCGACTCATCGACGCCTATCTAGCCGAACTGCCCAACCATCTCGCACAATCAGCCCAAGTTCTGCCCGGTGTCCGCAATCGGCTTGCCGAAGCCGCGGCTCGTCCCGATGTCGTGCAAGGTCTGCTCACCGGCAATCTCGAGCGAGGGGCCAAAATCAAACTCGGACACTTCGACTTGTGGCATCACTTCCCCTTCGGAGCTTTCGCCGATGACAGCGCCGTGCGCAACGACCTCGGTCCCCACGCCCTGCGTCGTGCGGCGGCCCATGCGAATCACCAATTCGATCCGTTCAACGTCTGGATTATCGGCGATACCCCTCACGACATCGAGTGCGGCAAAGTCATCGGCGTCCGCACCCTTGCGGTGACCACCGGGCACCACACCGCAGCTCAACTTACCCCCCACCAGCCCGACGCTCTCCTTGACGATCTCTCGGACGAAACTAGATTCTGGAATCTCTTCGACTAACTTTCACCCCGTTCGTTCCATGCCCCTTACCCCTTCTATTTCACGCCGCGGATTCGTCGGCAACTCGCTTGGGGCTATAGCACTCCTTGGCACCTCTCATGCGGTCTCCGCCAAAACGACGGAGGCTCCGGCCGCTTTTCGCGAACCGTTCATCTATCCATTCCGCATTGGGGAAGTTGAGGCCTGGTCCATCAGCGATGCCAACTCCATGCTCAACGATGGCCTCGACCTGATTTGGCCCCGCGAGCAACACCCTGCGATGGCAGCAGTCATGCAACAACATGGCGAACCCGCCGGGGCCATTCCGCTTTACGTCAACATTCTCGTGCTGCGTCATGGGCACGAAGTAATTCTTTTCGATGCTGGCTTTGGCGAACGCGATAATCCTCGCATGGGCTGGCTTTACGAGGGGCTAGCAACCATCGGGATCACCCCTGAACAGATCACTGCCGGTTTCCTCAGCCACGCTCACGGCGACCACATTAATGGCTTTATCATCGACGGCAAACCAGCCTTCCCCAACGCGGCGTTTCACGTGCTCCCGGCGGAACTGGAATTCTGGCGTAGTAAGAATCCCGATTTCTCAAAATCAAAACGGAAAAAAAAGCCGCTCCCCAACATGATCAAGAGCGCCCGCGAGAAATTCGATATTCTCGATTCCGTGACCGTGCCTTTGCAGGACGGCAGCCAACTCTTCGGTGGCCTCGTCACCGTCGAAGCGGCCCCTGGCCACACCGCCGGACACACCTGTTTCCGCATTCGCTCCGGTGGTGAAGAATTTCTCCACCTCATGGACCTCGCGCATCATCACCTGCTGATGTTTGCGGATCCAACCTGGACGATCGCCTTCGATCATGATCCCGAACAATCGGTGGTGACACGGCAAAAATTCTGGGCCGAAGCCGCCGCAAAACACACCCGTTGTTTCGGTTTCCATCTCCCTTGGCCGGGTATTGGTCACATCGTTTCCCAAGGCCAAGGCTTCCAGTGGTGGGCCGAAGCCTGGCGCTGGCAGACCTGATGCCTTTCCTTTCGAGGTTCTGGCGCGCCTCGCGCCCTCCTTGGCCTGCCCCTTATTCGTTACCAGTCGATGACTGGCTATAGAAGGGCACCAGCGTCTCTAGATGGCTTTGCACAATTTTACCAACCGTAGCTGCCGGCACGCTTCCCTTGTGCAGTTCGAAAATCGCGACCAGCAACGCGAGTTCGATATCTACCTTTTTCGGGCTGGTCTGTTTCATCGCGGCTAGAATCTCCAACGATTTCGACTCCGCGGTTTTGTAGTCGCTAAAATTTTCGCTGCTGGGTGTAGGCATGGTTCCAGAGGGCCCTGCAATCCCCCCTCACGTCAAGCCCGCGAATCTCCCCGCCCCCTCGGACTTGGCCCCATGCCGCGTTCGCCCGGGTCGAAGCGATTCCGCACCGAAAGGGACATTCTCATGAAACCCCAAAAGTCCTGTTCATCAACGGGCTGAGCTCACCTAGCCAGCTCCAGACGCGTCAAAAGCGCCAAATCAACCCGTGACTTCGTATTTACTGCGGACCATGTAGCCCAAGGGCAGGATAACCTTCTACTCGAGCCCGACGTCCGAAAATTAGTCGCCCCTCTACGCGCTCGTATTGACATCGAGAAGTCACCGGAAACCAATGAGCTCACTGAGCAAACCCTTGCTTGATTGCCCCCATCCGACGCTTCGCCCCCTGTCCCACTGATTTTCACCCTCATGCCCAATAAATTCTCCATCGCCATCGGCTCCGACCACGCCGGATTCGCTTACAAGGCCCAGATCATCGCTATGCTCCTCACGGAGGGCCACACCGTCCGCGATCTGGGCACCTACTCCGATGAGTCGTGTGACTATCCAGACTTCATCCGGCCCGTCGCTCTCGCCGTCGCCGCCGGTGAGTATGAACGCGGTATCATCCTGGGCGGTTCAGGCAACGGAGAGGCCATCACCGCCAATCGCGTAAAAGGCATTCGCTGCGGCCTCTGCTGGAACGAGCAGGTCGCCATCTGGAATCGATCCCACAACGACGCCAACGTTCTCTCCCTCGGCGAACGCACCGTCACCGCCGCAGAGGCCCTCCATATCGTCCGCGTCTGGCTCGCCACTCCCTTCGAGGGCGGTCGCCATTCCCGCCGCATTGAGAAAATCGACGCCGTTTAATTCCTCGCGCCCGCTCCCATGAAAATCATCTACTACGGTCACTCGACCTTTCTGATCGAAACCAGCACGCACCGATTGCTGATCGATCCGTTTCTGACCGGAAACCCGCAAGCGACGACCACCGCGGCCGAGATCTCATGCGACTACATCCTACTCAGTCACGGACACGAAGACCACACCGCTGACGCCGCTGAAATTGCTCGGGCCAACCAGGCGACCATCATCGCCAACTACGAGATCGCCGAATATTTCTCATCTCAGGGACTCACTACCCACGGCATGAATCCCGGCGGAGGCTTTGATTTCCCTTTCGGTCGAGTTGCCCTCACCCCTGCCATCCACACCTCTAGCCTAAATGCTGGCGCCAATCCCATCTACCTGGGCACCGCCTGCGGCATCGTGATCGAAGCAGAGGGAAAACGAATCTACCACGCCGGTGACACCGCCCTTTTTAGCGACATGAAGCTCATCGGCCGCCACGGCCTTGACTTAGCCCTCCTGCCTATCGGCGATAATTTCACGATGGGACCAGCCGACGCCCTCGACGCGCTCGACTTTCTAGCGCCAAAACTAGCAGTTCCCATGCACTTCAACACCTGGCCCCCCATCACCCAGGATGCGGCTGCTTTTGCCCAGGCTGCGGCCGCTCGCCAACGAGCCGTAAAAGTCCTTTCTCCCGGGCAGTCGCTGAAAATTTAGCTTCAGATCTCGATCGGAAATGACCTAAGCCAGTCGCTTTCCCGTCTTCCTCCCTCTCGGGAGCAAAAAAGGGACTTCTCACTCTTCGAAGGATTTGCCCTTCACACTCACCCCGCCCGTGCCCAACGTGAGCGCTTGATTATGGATTACCCGGCCGTTCCCGCGATCCTCGCCCAACCGCAACTCAAGACCGCTGACCTTTCTCCTTTGGAGGTCGATACCCAACTGCGGCTCTTCGCCTGGATGCAGTTGGCGCGCCAGACCGACAACAGGATCCTCGAGCTCTTCCGCCAAGGCCTCATCAAAGGCACCGTCACTGGCGGTCAAGGCAATGAAGGACTCATCATCCCCCTCTCCCTCCTCGCCGATAAATCGACCGACGTGGTCTCATTTACCCACCGTGACCTCGGGGGTCACTTAATTTGGAGCGGGCACCTCTGCGAACATCTCAATCAGTATTTCGCCAACGCCGATAGCCCCACCCAAGCTCGCGAGGGCAACATCCACCACGGCGACCCCGTAAATCGTTCTCTTCCCATGATTAGTCATCTGGGCGCGATGCTGTCCAACGTTGCCGGAGCCACTGATGCGCAACGCCGCCAAGGCCACGCCGCCGTCGGCATCACTTTCTTCGGCGATGGCGGTTCGTCCACCGGCGATATCCACGAGACGATGAACCTAGCGTCCTTACTCTCGCTGCCAGTTCTGTTCGTCATCGAAAACAATCGCTACGCCTACTCGACCCCGACCGACGAACAATTCGCCGCCGATACCGAACTCTGGAAACGCGCCGCTGGCTATCAAATGCAGGGATCGTCAATCGACGCGACCGATCCCATCATCTCCGCTCGAGGTTTCGCCGCCGCCCTCGACCGCGTCCGCACCACCGGCCGGCCCGAGTTGATCGAAGCCCATACGCTGCGCCTGCGCGGCCATGCCGCCTACGATACCTGCGACTACCTTCGTCCCGGTGAAAACGACGCCTTCTTCGCCGCCGATCCATTACCTCGATATCGCGCGCAGCTCAGTTCAGTCGGACTCAACGATCAGCTCACCGCCATCGAATCTGAACTCGCTACGTTTATCGAAGCCTGCATCAAGGTGTCTCTCGCGGTGGCCCGCCCCAAAGCATCGGTCGAGACCATGCTGGCCGAAGTATTCGCCCCCCCGGCCCCAGCCATGCCGTGGTCGCCCACCCCCGCTGAACCGCAGTCACTCAATACTGCTCAGGCCCTCAACCAGGCCCTCCATAAAATCCTCACCGAACGTTCCGAAAGTCTGGTGATGGGACAAGATATCGGCACCTACGGCGGCGCGTTCAAAGTGACCGACAAGCTGCTCGGCGAGTTCGGTCGTAGTCGTGTTCTCAATACCCCCCTCGCCGAAAGTGCCTGTACCGGTTACGCCATCGGTCTCGCGCTCGGCGGTATTCGTCCTATCGAAGAATTTCAGTTCGCCGATTTCTCCACCGAAGCAACCACCCAGATCACCCTCAACGCCGCGACCTACCATTTTCGCGCCGGCGCCAAAGTCCCCCTCGTGCTCCGTCTGCCCTGTGGCGGCGGACTCACTTTTGGTTCTTTCCACTCCCAAGAACTCGAATCGCTCTTCCTCTCGATGCCGGGGATCAAAGCCCTTTACCCCAGCACGCCCCAAGACGCTTTCAACGCGTTACTCGCCGCCTACGAGGACGACAATCCGGTGCTCTTGTTTGAGCATAAAGCCCTCTATCGTGCCGCCAAAGCCCCCGTCCAATGGGATCCCAACTATCGCGACGTCTGGCAACCCCGCCACACCCGCCAGGGGGACTTTGCGACCCTCGTCACCTACGGTGAAATGGTGAACCTCGCCTCCGACGTCGCTTCGTACTTCGAAGACGAATACGAACTCGGTTTCGACGTGTTCGATCTTCGTGCTCTCGCTCCGCTGCAGCTGGATGCCATCAAAGCTTCCTTGGCGCGCACGCATCGCCTCATCGTTTTGCATGAAGGCCGACGCACCCATGGATTTGGGGCCGAATTGGTGGCCCAACTCACCGAGGATCACTTCTTCGACCTCGAGGCCCCCCCCCTGCGACTGGCCGCCCACGACATGCCTGTGCCTTTCGCTCCCGAACTCGAAAATGCCTATCGCCCCAACCGTGATTCGGTCATCAACCGGATCGCTGACTGGATCGGCTGATCCCCTCCTATCATGCCTACTCTCACCGATATTCCCGCCGCCCGTTGGTCCGCCATCAAGCTTTTCGCTACTGACGTCGACGGAGTTCTGACCGATGGTTCGATCCACGTCAGCTCCGACGGAATCGAAACGAAAACTTTCAACGTGCTCGATGGACTCGGCATGGTGCGCCTGCTTCGCCAAGACATCATCGTCGCATGGATCAGTGGTCGGGCCTCCGGCGCGACCACGGTGCGGGGCACCGAGCTGAAGATCCCTTATATCATTCAAGGCCGCGCCGACAAAGAAAGCGCGCTGGGTGAACTTGCGGCTACCCTCGGTTTAACCGCTGCCGATTGCGCCTATGTCGGAGATGATGACATCGACGCCGGTGCCCTGCGCTGGGCCAACATCGGAATCACGGTTCCCCAAGCGATGCCTTCTGCCGTCGCTGCCGCCGACTGCATGACGACCCGACTCGCTGGACACGGCGCAATTCGCGAAATCTGTGAACAAATTCTCCATCACCAGGGTCAGCCTACTCACGTATGATCAAATCTTGGATCAAAATCGGAATGACTCTCCTCCTCGCCGTTGGAATCGTCGTTGCTGAAACCGCCCGTGTCTCCACCTCCGCGCCGGTTAAAGACTATTCGATCTCATTCTTCAGCGACGCCGGTTACCATAAAATGAGAGTCGAAGGCGGATCGGCCGATCTCCAGGATAGAAACTCCGTTCGACTCGAATCCATGACGCTCACCTTGTTTTCCGGCGAGGCCGACCGCTCCGTCGAATCGGTGCTCATGGCTCCCGTCGCCATCGTTCAGCCTGACTCCGAGTTGGTCGGTGGCCCCGAGGCCGTTCGACTTGTGCGCGACGATCTGGAACTCTTCGGTGAAGACTGGAGCTATGACCACCGAGAGCGAAAAATCCACCTGCGCCGCAATGCCAAAATCATCTTCAACGCCAACTTGGCCGACTACCTAAAATGATGCTCCGTTTCTCACGCTATATCCTGATGGCCAGCTGCCTGACCGGTTCACTTTGTTTCGCTCAAGTCCCGACTCAGCGCACCGAACTCAGAGCCGACGATCTCGTGATGACGAGCACCGACGACGAGACCCGTGCAATCTGCACCGGCAACGTCGTTCTCACTGGCACAAATATGAAAATCTCCTGCGACCGGCTCGAAATCGTCGCGGCTCGCACGGGTGACTCCACCGCCACCATCGGCACCATCGAAGGCTTCAAATACCTTTTGGCGGAAGGAAATGTTCGTCTCGTCCAAGGCGATCGCGAGGCCACCTGCGGTCGCGCCGAGGTTCTCCCCGATCAAGATCGCGTCGTGCTCTACGAAAACCCTGTGGTCATCGATCACAGCTCCGATTTCATTGCCGCCGGCAGTGAGATTACCCTCCATCGCGGCCAGCGAAAACTAGAGGTCAAAAACCCCAAAGTCACCGGTCCCCCGGTCAAAGACCTCGGCCCCGAGGCCGACTCAAAGACTTCGCCCGATCAATAATCAGATCCTACCATGTCGACCGATTCCGCCTCCCATCGTATTGAAACCAAAGGCTTGGTAAAAACCTTCGGCCAGCGCACCGTCGTCGATGGGGTAGATCTCTCGGTCGACGGTGGCGAAGTGGTCGGCCTACTCGGCCCCAACGGCGCAGGTAAAACCACGACGTTCTACATGGTAGTCGGCCTGATCCCTGCCACCCAAGGCGATGTCTTCATCAACGGTCGCAATGTGACCAAGCTCAAGATGCACGAACGTGCTCGGATCGGTTTAGGCTATCTCCCGCAGGAAGCCTCTGTATTTCGAAAATTGACCGTAGCTGAAAACCTTCTCGCGATCGTGGAGACGCTCCCCATTCCCCGCCATAATCGCCGCACCGTCGTTGATGAGCATCTTGAAGAACTGAACCTCACTCACGTCGCCTCGCAAAAAGCCTTCACCCTGTCCGGCGGCGAACGCCGGCGTCTCGAGATCGCTCGCGCCCTCGTAACGCAGCCGAAATTCCTCCTCCTCGACGAACCTTTTGCGGCCATCGACCCCATCTCCGTCGCCGAGGTGCAACGCATCATCCTTTCGCTCAAGGCCAAGGGAATTGGCATCATTATCACCGATCACAACGTGCGCGAAACGCTTCGCATCGTCGACCGCGCCTACCTCATCCATCAGGGCCGTGTGCTCACGAGCGGCCCCGGCGATTTCCTTATCCAAGACCAGCAAGCTCGGGAAATCTACCTCGGCAAAGACTTCAACATGTAGCCTGGGCGCACCGCCCGATTACGGCTAAGGCACGCGGTAAATTTCCATCAATACCGTTCCAATCGCACCCTCTACCCCTTCGATTACGATGGTGTAAGGTCCCGCACTCACCTCGATCAGCATCGCCGAATCTCCACTACCGGAATCCAGAGGAAACGCCCCCACCGTAGCAGACGCCGACTCAATCGCAGCCTGATTTGAGGCCTCACTCCAATTATCGTTCGTCTCGATAATACTCCCTCCCGACACCAAACTAATCATGGGATCTGTCATCGCACCAGGAACCGAAAATCGACTCGCGAGAGTGGGTCCTACGGCGCGAACCAGCAGTTTCACGGTGCCCACCCCCGCCACCACGACTCCCGCGTTAAGCGTCGCGTCACCCGCCCCCGCCAAAGCCATCGTGCTCGCATTCGTGAGTTCGGGACCGGTGCTCGTGCCATCTGAATCATAAAGTTCGAGTAACATCACTCCGGTTCCGTTTCCGTCTCCCACCGGCGTCGTATAAACTCCCGGTCCCAGCGTGCTGACGAGCACCGCATCTTCGCTTCCAGCATCGAGGCCAAACGCGCCCAATGACTGAAATAAGTCACCGTAGAGCGCGGACCATTGGTCTTGTTTGGCGATGATCTTACCTTCCCGAAACAAGGCGAGATCGGGATCGTCCAACGCCGTCGTGAGCCCGAAATTCTTTAGCTGCGGCCCCACCGCACGCACCACCATTTTCTTGGTGCCTGCTCCCGCGATCACAAACCCAGCCGTCGGCGTTCCCGCGGTTCCACCGACTTGGGCTCGGGTCGACAGATTCACCACTCGCGCTGGCCCGTCGAACTGCACCGGCGCGCGAGGGTCACCGACCACGATGAATTGCCCCATCATGCCATCATCCTCATGCGTCAGAGTATGACAGTGATACATGTAAGGAATATCGCTATCCGAGTGATCGTCGAAAATCGCGATAAACCGTATCGTCGATCGTCTTCTCACCAAGATCGTGTCCTTCTTTCCCGATAGCTCAGGCGGCGGCGGTTCACCATCAATATCGAGCACATAGAATTGCACATTATGAATGTGAAACGGGTGCGCATAACTTGTCTCATTGCTGATCTCCCATATCTCCACCGCGTTCAATTGCACCGTCTGATTTATGACGCCGTGATCAAAGGCCTGATCGTCCAACAAAAACGGCGATGGCGGAGCGCCCGTCATCCGCACGATGCGACGAGTCGTCGCTTGGGCTTCCGTTGGGCGAGCCACGACGTGAATTGATTCCCGCAGCGTCGTCACGGGCTGATCGGTTGCCGCACCGACTCTCATCTCCACGAGCTGAAGATCCATTCCATCCAACTCATTTCGGTCTCCGGGGCCGTTGGCCGATCCCGGGATGTCAATGCCCTCCAGCTCCGAATTGTAAGCGACAAGATTCACCGTGGTGCCGATCGCTGAGCTGAGGTTCACCACCACATCAATCCGCTCCCCCGGCGTCAGCAGCATGCGCGACATCGGCAACGGAGATTCCCTCAGTCCCCCATCGGTCCCAATCAAATAAAACGGTTCCCCATTCGAAAGTCCCACATTGTAACCTCGTTCGGTCGATGCATTCAGCATTCGTAATCGGACCATCTGGGCCGGCACCTCAAGGTAAGGATCAATGGTGCCGTTGACCATCAAAGTGGTCCCTAGACCTCCCACGATGAATTGACCATCGAAGTTGATCAGGCGGTCCTGCAAAATGATGGGAAACTCATCGACTCCGTAGTTCAGGGGCAGCCCCGCGGCCGCTTCGATTTCATCCCGCACCAAGATCATTCCCGCCAACCCCTTGGTCACATGTTGGTTAGTCAAATGATGCAGATGGGGATGATACCACATCGTCGACGCGTCATCCAAAACGGTGAATGCGGGTGACCAAGTCTCCCCCGGTAGAATTTTCGTGTGCGGCCCGCCGTCATCTTCCGGGGAAACGTGCATGCCGTGCCAATGAGTCGTCGTGACCTCACCGATTTCATTGGTCACATTCATCACGACATCGTCGCCTTTTTTCATGATCAACGTCGGTCCGAGAAAGTCCCCGTTATAGCCCCCGGTCGGCGTCACGAGCCCATCAATAAATTCTCTCGTCCCATTCTGCATTCTTAGGTCGTAAACCGGCCCCGTTAAAACAGGAGGCACGACTAACGGGCTCTTGGCGGCCAAAGAGACCGTCAGGACCATTCCGCCCAAAAGAATAAATGCACCACGCCAAATTGAGACTCTAGAGAACGTTTTTTTCATTATTGGAAGAAAGCCAACTTTCGTTCTTAAAGTGGAAGACGAGTGCCACAAAAAGCAAACGCTCGTTTATAATTATTATATTCAAATTATGTCACCATCGAGATGTTCATTCGTTCAATTATGTTCATTCGTTCAATTTCGTGGTTAAAACCTTCCGTTAATTCTTCGAACCCTTCCCCATTATGCCTCGCTACCTCAACGGCATCACCGTCGACTACTTCTTCAAAACCTACCGAGAGAAATTAAAACTCGAGATCGTCACCGGGAAATCAGGACTTCAGCGTTTGATTAAAGAAAGTTCGATTAATCGACCGGCTTTGGCGCTGACGGGATTTTTTAAATACTTTGCCAATAAACGAATCCAGGTTCTGGGCGCAGCAGAGATGACCTACCTCAAATCGGTGTCAGCCGAGAAACAAGAGGAGGTATTTCGTGAAATGGCCAAACGGCAGGTCCCTTGTTTCATCCTGTCCCGCAATTACGTCGCGACTCGGTCCATGCTGAAGGTCTGTTCGGAAATGAATCTCCCCCTATTCCGCACGACGATGATCACCCGCCACCTGATCAATCTTGCGACCCTCTATGTCGACAACGAGTTCGCCCCCTTCACCTCTGAGCATGCCACCATGCTGGATATTAAGGGAGTCGGGGTGATGATTCGCGGCGATAGTGGAGTCGGTAAAAGCGAATGTGCCCTCGCTTTGATCGAACGCGGATACTCCCTTGTCGCGGACGATCTCACCCATATCAAACTTCTCGACGAGCGGGACCTCATCGCGACCAGTCCCGAGTTGAATCGAGGTTACATGGAGTGCCGCGGAATCGGCATCATCAACATCGCCGAAATGTTTGGCGTGAAAAACGTGCGCCTCGACAAACGGATCGATATGGTCGTCTCCCTCCATGAATGGACTCCCGATGTCGTCGAAGAAAGGACTGGCCTCGAGGAAAATTTCTATGAAATCCTTGGCCAAAAAGTTCCAGAGGTTGACCTCTACGTTCGCCCCGGCCGGGACATCGCTCGCCTCGTGGAAGTGGCTGCCCTAGTTCAGGCTTTGAAATTAATCGGCCACGATCCCGCGCAAGAATTCAACGAACGTCTCATCAAGCATATGTCTGAAAAGAAGGGCGACCGACGTAAAATAAGCCTTTCGGAGCGCCGATCTGACTAAAATAGCCAAAAATCTCGGGGCCACCGAGAAAACACCGATCAAAAAATATCGGGCGGCAAGATTGCGCCCGGCTAGATTTTGAGGCCATCTTAACCGTTTCTATTGCACTTCCTTTATGGCCGATTTCCTCGATAACACTCCCGAAAAAGCAGATCCCTTCCGCGTTGAACGCGCGTATTTAGTTGGCGTGCAAAATCCCGACATGGTCGCTGGCGAAGCTGAAGAGCTTCTGGCCGAGCTGAAAGAGCTCGTCGAGAACCTCGGGATCGGCGTCGTCGGTTCGATCTTGGTCAACCTCCGCAAACCCACCCCCGCCACCCTCCTCGGCAAAGGTAAAACCGAAGAGATTATCGGGGAAGCACGGCTGCTCGACTGTGATGTTATTGTCTTCGATGAAGGGCTGACCCCGGCCCAGCAGCGAAATTGGGAGCGAGACTCTGAGATCACCGTGATCGACCGCCAAGAGGTCATTTTAGACGTGTTCGCCGACCGCGCTCAAACGCGTGAAGCGGTGCTACAAGTCGCCTTAGCGCGGATGGAATATTCCATGCCCCGTTTGACTCGCGCATGGACTCACCTATCTCGCCAACGCGGAAAAGGTGCCATGAGTGGTGAGGGCGAAACTCAACTCGAAAACGATCGCCGCATCGTTCGCGATCGGATCACGAGACTGAAACGCGAGCTCAAAGAGGTTCAGCAACACCGGGGAGTCCAACGCATCAAACGCCGCCGGGTCCCCGTGCCGACCGCCGCAATCGTCGGCTACACGAACGCCGGTAAATCCTCGCTGCTCAACGCGCTGACGGGCTCGGACGTAATAGCCGAAGATAAGCTGTTTGCGACTCTCGACCCCACCACTCGGCAACTCCTCCTTCCCGGCAACCAGAAGCTACTCGTCACCGATACCGTCGGATTCATTCGGCGTCTGCCCCACGGCCTAGTCGAAGCCTTCAAAGCCACGCTGGAAGAAGCCATCGTATCCGAATTTCTAATTCACGTGCTTGACGTCACGGCGGCCAGCGTTGCTGAACATCAAAAGACCACCATCCAGGTGCTCAAAGAACTAGGCGCCGACGATCGACCTAAACTGACCGTTTTCAACAAAGTCGACGCCGCCACCCCCGAGCAGATTCACCGAGCCAAACTCTTGGTGCCCGATGCGCTATTTCTATCCGCGCAAACCGGAGCGGGTATTCCCGAACTCGCCCAACACTGCACCGACCTCATCCGTGAGACCTTTGGGAGTGCCGAACTTCTCGTTCCTCACGACCGCTACGATGTGATCGCTCGGCTCCATCAAGTCGGTCACGTTCAAGAGGAAGAATCTTTAGATCACGGCGTGCGACTCATCGGACGTTTCCCTCCGGCCCAGCGAGGCGTCTTTGCTCCGTTCATCGTGTCCCCCTGATCCCCTCCGCGCTTTTCTATCCTCTATCTACCTCATGGAATCGTCTCACGCCTATCTGCAAGAGCTGCTGGAGTTTCTGCGCTTTCCACTCTTCAGCTTGGGGGAGAACCCCATCTCGACCCTCAGTATTCTAAAGCTCATTTTTCTCTTCGCGCTCGTGTTGGTCTCCGAAGCAGTGCTCCGTCGTATTTTCGTGCGGCGAGTGCTTGCTCGCACCCATCTAGATGAGGGTATGCGATTCGCTATCGCCCGGATCGGCGGATATCTCTTCATCTCCCTCGGGTTATATATCTCCCTTAAATTCGTCGGTATAGACTTGAGCTCTCTGGCCGTCTTGGCCGGAGCAATCGGTGTCGGCTTGGGCTTTGGTCTCCAGAATATCGTCCACAATTTCATCTCCGGAATCATCATTCTAGCCGAACGTCCCATCGCGATCGGTGACCGCGTTGAAGTCAACGGCGTGACCGGTCGGGTGAATCGCATTAACCTTCGCAGCACGATCGTCGTCACCAATGACAACATTTCGGTCATCGTGCCCAACTCGAGCTTCATCAGTGAACCCGTAGTCAATTGGAGTCACGGCGATCCCAAAGTTCGCCTCGGAATTCCCGTCGGCATTGCCTACGGATCCGACGTCGAGAAATTCAGAACCCTCATGACCGCGGTCGTCCTCGCTCACCCCCAAGTGCTGACCGATCCAGCGCCAAATATCTTTTTCATCGGATTCGGCGACAGTTCTCTCGACTTCGAACTGGGCGTTTGGACTGCTGAAATGGCGCAAAATCCGCGACGTTTTCGTAGTGAAATCAACTACGCCGTCGAGAAAGCTCTCCGCGAAAACGGCATCGAAATTCCATTCCCCCAACGCGATCTTCATATTCGCAGCGGCACATTACCCGTTCGCCAACTGCCTTCATCTTCTCCGGATTCCTGATCCCTAATCAGACCACCCTAGAATTCACTAGATCAATTCGCCTTGATTGTAGGGTAACCAAACGGTGACCGTCGTGCCCACCATTGGGGTCGATTCGATACTCACCTTGCCGCGCAATCGCCGGACGAGTGAATAGACCACCGCCAGCCCCAATCCTTGCGCCCCCGGGCGCGTCGTGTAGTAAGGGTCAAAGACTCGGCCAATATTCTTATCGGCAATCCCTTCACCGGAATCCCGTAATCGAATTCGCAGATAGTCTCCGGGCTGCAGCAAAGAATCACTCTCGTGGGCAAATCTCTCCCGATCCAAGAAAACGCCTAATTCTCCCCCCTTTGGCATCGCCTGGGTGGCATTGAAAAGTAGATTCTGAAACACCTGCCGGAGCATATTAGCATCGGTCGAAATTGCCGGCAGTGACTCATCTAACTGCCATCTCGGCACAATCGAATGCGGTAGTTCAAAATGCGTCACCAAATCTCCCAGGACTTTCCCGACTTCGACCAACGCAGGTTGTGGTTCAGCTCCCTCCGAGAATGCCGAAAGCTGACGGGCAAGATCCCGCGCGCGCAGTGCTGAAGCCCGTGCTTCATCCAACTGCGCCCGAACGTTCAGGGGTAAACTGGATTGTTTGGCGACCACTGCGATCCTCTCATGCGCCGAAGACAACAGGGTGTTAAAATCTTGCGCAATTCCCGCCGCCAGCGTCCCCAAAGACTCGAGGCGGGCCGCTCGATTCAAATCGGCTTCCAACTGGGTAGCTCGCTGCATCTGTTCCTCGATCTGCCGCGTCTGTAAAGCCACTCTGACCCGCAAAGATCGCACCCAAAAAAGTGCCACCGCCATTACAACCACCAGCATCAGCACTCCCACCAGCACTCGCCGTGGAGTCCACCACTGCGGCGGTCGTAACACCTTCAATTGGTCCGACTCGCTCAAGAGCACATAAAAACTTATCGGTTCGGCCCGATCATTGAAATTGATCACGTAAACGCCTTCGACGTTCACCCGACTCCCCGCCGCTGGCAGTCGCAGCGCTAACCTCCGCCAGTTCTCCTCCCAACGTATTTCGAAAACCGTGCGACCTGATTGCACGGCCGCGCGTTGTTTCCCGCCCAATTGGAGCCTGTCCCACGGATGCAAATGGCTTGTTAGTAAATGTTTAAGTAGATATCAAAGAGGCTAAAAACGGCCATTTTGGCCAAATTTAGGCAAATTGGCTCACTATAATTTCACTCGGCAAATGCCCTGCTTTCCGACAGAG
>Ga0208413_1000168_pt1 | contig 56422 bp, 32 predicted proteins | sample AntAceMetag02UKD_FD_184761 | JGI IMG/M metagenome (GOLD analysis project Ga0208413, IMG submission 184761) | Saline lake microbial communities from Ace Lake, Antarctica - Antarctic Ace Lake Metagenome 02UKD (SPAdes) (version 2) | ecosystem: Environmental > Aquatic > Non-marine Saline and...
CGGAGGATGATATACAAAGTGATAGTTTACTCCTCCTGCACCAAAAGGCCACATGTTGATCTTTTTAAATCCTTGTGTAAGTTTCCATTTAATAAGATCAGGTATATAGTAGATGTTTAGTGCCTGTACTGCACATGCTACAGTAACTTCAACATTATTGCTTGTCTTCTTATCTAATATATGAAATACCTCTGACTGACGACTCCATTTACTAGGATAACGAATATAGTCATTCATTTGTTTAATACTGTCTATGCTGTAATGAAAACGCACTAGTTTAAATTCTTTCCATAGGTCAAACAGATCATCACGCCATTCAACTCCGTTTGAGTTGTAACGTAATTCGAGATCTTTTGCATATCCCATTTTAATAGCATGTTCTAGTATTTCATAGTGTTCTTCAATAATAAGACTTTCGCCGCCTGCAAAGTAAATCTGTTGCATACTAGGCATCTGTTCATAAAACTGTTTCCAGAATGTAGGATTCTGTTTGTGCCAATTATAACTGCTGCCATTGGTACTGCCTTTATCCTGCCACTGCATTGTTTCTTTAAGTGACTCGTTTTCTACTGCTGGAAAAATTGCTTTGTAGTCTTTAATCCAACCACTACTATCATGCGGACTACACATAACACACGCAAGTTGACACTTAGTGCCGAACCGTAGGTCAATATATGCAAGTTGCGGAGGTACACTTCCATCTTCATTTGTATCTGCAATCAATTTGTCAACATCAACTCGTTGACTCCAATATGCCGTTTCCCACATACGTTTTGAATTATGCCCGGCGGCTTCTTCTTTGTAACATTTTAAACAACTAGGAGGCTTTTCGCCTGTGAGCATTTGCTTACGTACATTCTTCATGTATGTACTATTCCATGCTGTTTCAAAATCGCTTACATTTAAATTGTTCGGCTTACCATCATCTGTTTTAAGAATACCAACTTGGCCGCCGTGTTCTTTATCATTAGTAGCTCCAACACTGCTAGCATTTGCAGTACAACACACTCTCATACTGCCGTCTGGACGTGTGCTAAGATGAACCCACGGAAGAAGGCAAAATGTTTCACTTGGTAATTTTTTCTCTGTCATACTACTACTTATTCCTGTTATTACACCATTGCTATAATCTTGGTGGCGCATCATTTTATAATCTAAATTAATATAAAGATGTCTAATATTATAATCAGGCAAATAATTATCATGTGCTCCCGGAATATGATTTAACCTAGTCAATGGATATTTAGGAAAATAATAAAAATAATTATCTTCTAAAAACTGATCAATATTTTCTGGAAGCCTGGGAGCGTCTGATAAATTTTGAACTAATTTAGATAATTTTTTCATTTAAATTGCTCTGTATATGGATCAAACTCGGTTCCGCATTTTTGCGCACATACTCCTAGTTTACCCTCTTTAACACTAGGCTTACTCCAACTGTGTTCTATATCATTAAGTAAGTTTCCATTACATACACGGCCTCCCATAACATCTTCGATATCATTTTCAATAATGTTAATACCTTTGGTGCCGCCCGCTCTATCAATATGATCCCAAATCTGTTCTACTTTAGGATCCTTGTGCCACCACTTGTACATACGTCCAGCAGTCCAACAGCAAGGCATTAGTAGCCCTTCTGCTGTTACAAATATACTACCTTGTTCCGCAACTTTACATTTAATTTGCACTCTATCGAAATAGTTTTTCATGCCGCCGTATGATTTTTCTATCTCTGTTTGCTTTTGTAATGCTAAGTTTACATTTTCTGTTTTCTTAGGCTTAGTAAGCACAGCAGTTTGTTCACCTTTACGATTTACACCTTGGTGCTGCTGTTTAGGAGTTGCTGTTGCAGTAACAAATCTTCCAGTTTTCTTTTTAATAAACTTTTCAAATCCCCAAGTATTTGCAAGTGCTTCTGCTTCTTCAACTTGGTGTTCATTGTGTTCAAATATTAAAAAGTCCCAACGACCTCTGCCGCCAGCGGCTGTAAATGCTCGCATACTACGTTCTACATTATCCCAAACAACGTTTTGCCTATATATATGATTAGTATCGGCAAGCCCATCCACGCTGAAAATAACAGCACCCATTCTGCCGAATACTCCGGCAAGTTCTTTCCACCATTCTTCATTTTTTGCTCCTGCATTTGTGTTCATGCTTAGCCATATATTAGGATTGTGTTGTCTAAAATACTTGAATATTTCTAAGGTATCTCGTGCAACAATAGGATCACCTAGGTTGCCACACATATACATAGTTTTAAGTTGTGCAATAAACTCTGGTTTAAAGATACGTTTACAATCTTCTAAACTTAACTCAGCATTAGTAATATGAGGATTATCAGCGCCGCCATTCATGTTACGGTCGCACATAGTACACGCTGCTTGACATTTCTGTGTTACTTCTAGGTGTACTTCTTTGATATCTTCGTATCTATACATAGTTTATATACTCCTCGATATCTGGTTTTGGATTAACATCGCCGCCTGGTATCGGTACTAGTTTATTATAGTAAGGACACAAATACGTTTGTTCGTTGTTTCGGTAGCCAATACCAATAGACAACTGTGGAACATACCCTATCACATCTTTAATAAGTTCAGGATAATTTATACACCTTGATATGCCAGTATCCAACCCATTTGCCGACGCACTATAAATTATATTGCTTGTTGCAATGCCTAGATCCATATAAAAATCTTCTACTCTATAATCTGACTTAGTTAATGCGTCATCTCTTGTTCTAAAAAATAATAGCCAAGGAGCTAATACTTGAGGATTATGCCTAGCCGTATCGGTTGTATCTGCTGCATGGGCTCGATAAATCTTATTACAGTTATCTTCATTGTCATTTCGATAAACATCTATATGATATCGTACACCTTTTTGCTTGCTGGGAGAATAGTCGTGCAAATCATGCAAAACAGAAGATATTACATCTTTGCTCGGTACTTCATTAGTCCAGTTGTATGTATTAATACGCAATGATGCATTTTTGCGCCAAGTATTAGGTTCCTCTATTGCGCCGTTTTTAATTATGTTAACAATGATATTCTTTAAAGAATCTATCGTAGAAATAGTGTCGTTTGAAATTAATAATGTTTCTTTTAGGAATTGTATCATATAATTATAAACAGACACTTCAACCTGATAAGTTGTTATTTGTCTAACATTCCTAATCCAAAATTTGTTGCCTATATAAATTGTATTTGAAGTTGTATTATTACTAACATCATGTATAAATGCATCTAATATGTAACCAAGGTCCCGTTGACATTTATAATATTCTACAGTTCTAGTTGGGTAGTTTTCCTTCATGTACCGTATACATGCTTCTATAATTATTTTTTTTTGGTTTACAATAATATTTAAATCACTAATCATTGCTTATTCCTTTATTAGTTTTATTTCTTTGCCGGGTCCAGTTTTACTAGGTAAATCACCGTATTGTTCTATATACCATTCAATAACTGCTTTATACCAATTATGACTGTTATGGTGTGCAAGTTTATTAAATTGCCAGATGTTATTATTTGTAGCTTCGATAGTACTTAGCGCACGGGCGCTTTCTGTTTGCATTTCTCTTAAACTTAATTTATCTAAATTCATGGTCTTCCAATCAACATAAATCGTTTATATCCATACAGCTCTTTTTCACCTGAGTATTCTAATCTACTCATAGGAAACTTTTTAAGCATTTCATCTATACTATGAACACAATTTATATGCTCTTCTACATCAAACAAGTTGTTTGATTGAATTACAAAAAGAGGATCAGTAGGTTGTGTTCTAATAGAAAATTTAGTATACCAATCTTCATCGAAATGTTCTGCGCTAGTATTAATTACAAGATCCGGCACTGTTTTTTCTTTAGCACTAGACGTTATATTATATTCGCAGCCGGTTCTATACAACCATACAGGATTTGTAATATCTACTGTGGCAGATTTTATATTAAAATCCTTAATTTTATCATTATTGAAAATTTTATCGCTAACTTCTAGTGCATCATCGTCAATATCAAAGATTCTCATTTTATTATAAGAAATATTTGCAGCATCAAGATAATATCGTATTTGTCCATACCATCCTGCATGAACATGTATCATTTCAAAATCATTTTTAATTTTTGATAATTCTTGTGACAACCAGATTTTACTATTTACTTGTCCTCGACTAAATGCATCTTGCAATGCGATAGGATTTTTTTCCATTCTAAAATACTTATGAAATACATCAAGTATAGGATTATCGGCATATTTCCTTAGATGATGCACAAATTCTTTCATATCTAGATTATTGTTAATAGTAACAGGTCCATTTTTTGAATATAATAAAGAAAGTAAAAAATCAACATATTGTTTAGATTGATTGTCATTTACAAAATCTAAATAATCTTGTAGTCCGTGTAGCCAACTAATTGGATTAGTATTAGTTTCTTTGTTCATTAAACTTCTCCATTAACCAATTAAAATCATTAATCTTTTTAAGAGCTTCTACATCTTCTCGGTTTCTTACTCCGTATGCTGTGCCTGCCTTAGCACCTTGTATAGCATATTCTCCAAATGGCTTATCACTGCCTACTGTACACCATGTGTGTAACCTTTTATTAGTTTCTTCTGATTTTTGCCTATCAATAACTTTGCTTGCAAGTTTGCAACATTCTCTAAATGCACTGCGCCATGTACTAAACGGATCAGTATTAAATGCTGTAATATTTGCTAATTCGGTTACCACTTTAAATTTACTACTAATACTTGTAGTCATGTCCGGTTTACTAATATCCATATCTATTGTTAATTTTCTAGGAAATAACTTTACGCCACCGTATCCATATACTAGATTATTAACAGGATTTTGACTGCGCCAAACATGTACGTGATCTAACTGATGATCAGGTACTACATAGTCAAAATTAAAATCATCTACTATGATAGCATCAGCATCTACTATCCAAAACATTTTAGTAAAACATTTTTTAGCTGCTTTAATGTGAGCTTGATGAATTCCTTTAACGCCGTGCATCCTTTTAGTCATAGGAAATCGTTCCTTTAACAGAGAATAATTTTTATCTGCTGTAGGTTCGTCATAACTAATAAAGATTATATCATGCATATTTTTATTGTAACACCTTTTATTAAATTTGTCTAGTATTTCCGTAATGAATTACATTACAATTACTATTTGTATAGGATCGCCATGGGTCTATTACTATACTACCGTTTGGAATATTGCAATAAAGTGTATCTACATTGTTTTTTCCAGTATACTTGTAAGTAGTACTCGCACTATGTGCTAATAAAAATACAGCAGGTCCGGTTGGAGTAAAGTTATCTCCGGTTAATGGATCTATATAAACAGGTTTACTCCCCAATTCCTCACAATAATGTCCAATTAGTAAACTATAACTTCCATCACAATATTCTACATTTGGCTTATACGCTTTGCCATGGATGACAATTTGTAGACTATTTTCTTTTGCATGCTTTACAAGTTCTATTGCAATGTTCTTTGCTTGTATTTCCCTAGCATTCATAATGCTATCAAACAAGTCGTAACCAAGGCCTAATTCTTCTGCCATATAACGTAATGCAATGTTATCTCTTGGATGGCAACCGCCGCCATCACCCATGCCTGCTTTCATATACTGTGGGCCCATAATGCGCATCGTAGACTTGGCTAAAGCGTCTGTAACAACGTCTACATTAATGTTACCCTGTTGCTGTGCAACATCCTGTATCATGTTTACAAGGCATATTTTAGCACTAATAAACGTATTGTAAAATACTTTAATACATTCGCACTCGTCCCATGTTCCAACTACATAGCGTGGATCATTTTCCATAATAGTTTTATAAAAGTCTACAAGTTGTTTAGCATCGCCTGTAGCACTTCCATCCTCGGTGCCAATCATTACCATCTCTGGATTTACCATGTCCCATGCAACTGATCCCATTGCAATTAAGTACGGATTGTATACAAATCGTGTATTAGGTACTAAGTTAATAAATTCTCTGCGGGTTGTGCCGGGCAATACTGTACTAATAAGCACAAGCAATTGATCCTTAGTCATATACTTGTTTGCTTCTGTTAACACATCTTTTACAATATCGTAATTGAAGTCTTTTGGATCTAAATGTGCTGTTGGTGCTCTGCCATCATAGTCTGGATCGTGTGGAGTAGGCACTGCAACAAATACAATGTCTCTGCCTTGTACTGTATCTTTAATTGTAGGCATTATTGTTACTTGATGACTAGTACGCTTTGCAACATTATAACCTGTAACATTGTGACCTTTACTTGCAATTGCTTCTGCACATGGCATACCTAATTTGCCTGTACCTATAAATCCTATTTTCATACAGGTTCCTTAATTTTATTATATATCATAGTTGAAAGCAATTCGTGTCCTATATTACTGAGATGATATTGATCATTTGTTATGTGATTTTCACTTTTATTAAATATGTCAGAATAGTTAAAAAAGTTATTTTTATATTGAGGTAAAAATAACAAATCTTCTAAACCATATGCACCTAATTTTACAAAATATAAATTTTTTATTTTATATTCTTTTGCTAAACATTGAAACATCATATGATTATTGGCAAACTTTTCTTTTTCAAAGTCGTCATTAATAAAACGTTCGTATAATTTCATTAATTTTTTTTCAGATCCTTTAGCCCATGTATGTGATCCTAATTTAAATCTAATTATGTCGCCACTAAATGCCGGATCTCTTAACCAATCATTTTCAACAATTGGTGACCAGAACTCATTTCTTTCTAATGTAGTATACTGTACTACTACTGTATCGTTAGCAGTTATATTGCCACTGAGTATATGCGTTGTTAACACTCTCCACATACGATAATTTGACCCGCAGCCTGCTGCTTCGTGTACATATTCATAGTTTAAATGCCTGGCAAGGTATTCTCCCCATACTTTCTTAACATTAGTATAGTCACTAACTGAACAACCTGCTACTATTAACTTAGCCATGTTAATTACTTTCCATAAAATTAAATAATATCGGTATTAGTTGTGATGTAATATTTCGTGTTACTGGTTTTTTAATTAATTGATAATTATGCAACAGCGATGGTAACATTTCTTTTAACATCTTCGACCAAACTGGTGCAGGAATATTTTGTAATCTATCAAACTCGCGTAATACTAGCCGAAGTCTTTGTATGTCATCTTCTTCGTTATCATAATCATGATTAATCCATTTATCAAACGTATGGAACCCATGTGTTTTTAAAACTTTTATATTGTCCTTAGGGCCAGATTGTATAAACGGTTGTAACATAGCAAGAGGTTTTAATAGTTTTTCTGTTATAAATGGATATCTTGCATTATCTGGAGTTGTTTCTGTAACTAGTTGGAAATATGAATTTAATCCGTGGTCCCAACCCAATCGATTTGCTTGATTTTCTTGAAGAGTAACATTAATCTCTTTTATGTGCGGATATATGTCAGGGCCATTAACAAGTAAATCTACTTGGTCTTTTAGTTCAGGAAAATGCTCAGTCCAATGCCATCTCGGGCCATTAGCAAATGTTCCTAAACTATATAAACATTCCTTGTCATAATTGTTTTTTATAATATGTGATACAATCATTGTTCGTTGCGCACGAGGCAATCTATTATAACTTAACGATTTATATGTCAAAATGTTATTGTTTATGATATCTTTTATTTTTGTCGAAACATATTCAGCATGCTCTTCTTCTTGGTTTTCTAATGCTAGAAATTTAAATAACTCAAATCCAGTAATACAATTATATCCCTTATTATGAGAGTCTTTTAGTGTTACATTGCCATATGGTTCTATAGTTTCGGCACCTGTAATAAGTGTAATGTTTTTTGGACATGTATTTAATGCAGTACATAACTTTTTAAAATCTATTTGAGAATTACGTTCAAGTTGGGTACATTCAGTTCCCCAATCAATTATCCAATGTACTAATCCGTTTTTACTGTCATTCCACATACGTTCTGACATAGTGACGTTACTTAGAAGATTTACAGAAGATTGTCCCCGTGAATAAAATTTATAAACTGGTTGATACTTATCTGTAACAAAATGATGATAATGATTTAAGTATACAACATATTTTGTGTTAGGTTTAATTTTTTTAAGACTAACAAAATTAAAAAGACTATTATTATCTATATGTTCTTGCCAGTTTCTAATATATGTAATATGACGAAAATTTGGAGAACTAGGAGGAATACCTAACAGTTTGTCAGGGCCCTTTCCATATTTTATTAAGTTAAACATTGTTTCCATTCGCAATATGCATGTTCCATCTCTGGAAAAGTATTTATAAAGTTTGTTCCTCGGCGTCTGTCATGCTCGTCTACAAATATAACAAAGTCTGATCTATTTTTTCTTAGTGTTTCTTCGTCTAGATGTTCTTCATTCATAATATCGTATAACCGCTTAAACTTATCGCCTTCCCATTGATAAAATCCCATGTTTTCCTTGCCACGAACATTTCTATCTTCAAAATTATTACGGATAAACTCTAATTGCGGTTTTACATATCTGTCACGCCATTCAGGCTCAGCAATAAACATTGCTTGATGATTAGGGTATCGTAAATAAGGAGTATCAAGTACTATTGGTATTGCCTTGCCTGCTCCGCCAAATTCTAATTTAAGATCTAACAAGTCTTTTAACATTTTATCAAACGAGAATATGCTTAACACATTATATGTACTCATACAGGTAAATGTACAATTGGGTACTTCTTCTAATACCCTGCGTATGTTAGACAACCATTGGTCATAATCTAGGCCATGGCGAATGTATTCTGCTTGGGTGCCGTATGCTTCTGCACTTGTAAATATTTTTAGTTTTTTAACTTTACCTTGACTGCCAATAATTTTCATCTTTTCAATGAACTTATTAAACACTGCATCAGGTACACACATGTTACTGTTAACAGAGAACTCAAGATCAGGCTTTGGATTTGCTATCAAGTCGTCTAGTACACGAAACGTGTCTTTAGTAAGTAGCGGCTCGCCGCCTGTAATCCTAAAGTGCTTTAAGTCTTTGCTTACATCAGGCCACCATTTCCAAAATGCTTCTACATATGGATTATGCTCTCTATTAGGTATTGGCATTGCATCAGTTTTTATTAACCAGTCCACATCATTAAATTTATTTGAAGTATTATAAGCGCCGTGTTGTTTAATTTCTTCCATCCACTTAGAACTTACTTGTGGGGAACAATAACTGCATTTAAAATTACATACACTACTAAAACTAACTTCTAAATAACTTGGATTAACATTGTCATCCCAACCTTTATCTACAATGTCTTGTATGTGCGGCTGTGCCCAAGGTTCAAAAGATTTATATGTTCTGTCGCTTAGTTCGTTAGACCCACTATCTTCAACTCTCCAACAATAATCACATTCTTTAGGTCGTTTGCCTTCAAGCATTAGTTTACGTTGTTGTTTTTTAAACTTAGTATTATGCAATGCGCTAGGATTATCCTTTAATTCTTCAAGAGGAATCTTGTGCGAAGTAGGATGATGGCAACTATGCGTGTGTCCATTGTGCAAGTGTAGAGTAACTTGTTTCCATTTTGCTGTACAGAAAGTAGGACTTACAAGGTCTATGTTTTCTTGTTTCCAACTTTTAATATCGTGCATTATTCAATAGCCATAAATTTATTTGACATACGCATAGGATTTTGATAAATTGTTTTAAAGAACTTGCTCTGCTGTACGTCTAGTGGCTGTTCTGCAATAGGAATATCTAAATCATTTATAAGTGACGCACCTAATCCCATGATTTCGTAAGGCAGCATATCTTCAGTAATTTTACTGTATTCATTTTTCCAAAGACTATTAAGGTACTCGAAGTCTCTTACTTGTACAAAATCCCAATCGGTACACATTGTTTTATATAAGCCTTCACGGGCTCCGTAGATTGCCCAGTTACCATTTTTAACATCAGTGCCTACCATTAACCATATGTACAACCGATGCAAATTCTTCCAATGTAATTGTTTAAATTCTTGTTTAGTAACTTTCATGCCACGATCGAGTGCCATTTTAACACCTTCTCGAAATCCTGCTCTCCATGCTTGTTGCGGAGTATGGTTATTATGGACATCACAATAAGTTCCTTCCATTTGAATATATTCAGTGTTCCAACAAAAATCTACCTGTGCATGAATATTATTAGGATCTGCATTTTCGTGTGTACGCATATTAAGTACATACTCTTTAGGCCAACATTTTAAACCGCCGTTACCGTATATTAATCCATTAATAATGTTTTTCCCTGCCCAGCTAATTACACTGCTAGTTAAATCAGCATGTTCGTCGAAGTCAATTTCTTGATTTAAGAATTCTGCTTTAATGCGATTGTCTCCATCAACAGTAATAAATCTGTCTGTTTCGCTTAATCTTGCACATGCTTTGTGTGCTGCATCTGAACCTTCTACACCGTGTACACGTTTTGCCCACGGTACTTTCTTACACAAGTCTGCATAGTTTTGTTCTGCATTTGGTTCGTCGTAACTTAAATAAATGATATCATAGTCTATTGGTTTGAATTTAGCCATTAATAACCTCGTGTGAATAGTTTTCAAAATATTTTGCTGTATATATACTTACGTCGGCTTCACTATATTCGATGTCGTATTTGAACGGAATCGAATGTACAACATCTGATAGTAAATCGGACATTATACATTCTAAACTTCTATAAAGAATATTTGGGTCAAACTTTGACGTAACACTAAAATATAATGTTTCTTTAGGATTATAACCACTTCGACGTAAGAAACGTTTTGTATCTAGATTTAGCTCAAGTTCCCAAACACCTTGGTTAATATTTTGACAAACTCTAATATCACTAGCTTTTTTATTCTTAAAATCGTTAACTTTATATAAATTATTATTATTTAAAATAATATCTCCTGTAGTAATATCATTGTCTAGTTGTAATAATTTATTAGCATCAGAATATAATTTTACATTTTCTACTATTATACAACAGTTAGATTTTTTAAAATTTGTGTTTTCTGTTTGATCTTTTTTAAATTTATATACTGTATTTTTATACCATACATGCTGTCCTGCTAGATGCGATAGTTCTTTATACCAAACATCTATGTAAATTCCAACATATACTGGCGTTGTAAGTATTGATACTGCATCAATCACAGTGTTTACAGAACGTTCTTGGTTAATATTTTGACAAACTCTAATATCACTAGCTTTTTTATTCTTAAAATCGTTAACTTTATATAAATTATTATTATTTAAAATAATATCTCCTGTAGTAATATCATTGTCTAGTTGTAATAATTTATTAGCATCAGAATATAATTTTACATTTTCTACTATTATACAACAGTTAGATTTTTTAAAATTTGTGTTTTCTGTTTGATCTTTTTTAAATTTATATACTGTATTTTTATACCATACATGCTGTCCTGCTAGATGCGATAGTTCTTTATACCAAACATCTATGTAAATTCCAACATATACTGGCGTTGTAAGTATTGATACTGCATCAATCACAGTGTTTACAGAACGTTCTTTTTTCATAGGGAGCAAATACGTCATAGCATCTGCGGTATTATAACTATCATCAAACTCGACTTCTTTTAATCGAATTTGTTTAATACTAAGATCATAAATTATTATAAATTCTTCTGTTCGGCGTTCGCCTGTTAAAATTGGCTTTACTTCTTCATTTGAAAGTGTTATAATTTCATAAGTGTCGTCAGGTATCTTAGACGAACTAATCTTATGTATCTTTCCAGTATCCTTATCGTAATATACATAAGACTCATGATTTGCTTTTTCTACTTGAATTTTTTTAATTAAATCGTGTAAACTAGACATTATTTAACATCCTATAACGTGATATCGCGGGTGACTTTTCTAAAAAATCTTTTTCGGTATAATGTAATATTCCTGTTTGTAAATAATTTCCTATTTTTAAACTTCCGTTCTTAGAAATATATACACCTATTTGATCTTGCCAATTAGTTTGGACTGTGCTCCAACCTTGACAATGTGACTTCATATGCGTAAAACTAGGAAATTTTACAATATTATTTGTAATTTTTTCTTCGCAGTCTAATATTTTTGTAGTAATAGCAGCACACACATCTATGCTCATATGCTTAGGACAACTACGTTCATTTAAGTGTTGTTCATAGAACGCTTTCCAATTATTCATTACAAATTCTAACCAATGATAAAATTCTTGTGCAAATTCACACTTTTTAAAATAATGTAATCCGCTAAATAAATTAGGCAAATTATTGTCTATAAATGTTTTTCTATAGTAACTAGTATCTGCGCTGTCGCCTCTATAGTTTAATACATTGCTTGTAAAAAATAATTCATAATTTGATAAAAATTTCCACCATATATCAATATTTTGTAGTACTAACATATCAGTGTCCATTACAATAGTTTCTTTATATGGACTACAATAATAGATTTTCCATCTATTTTCAATTTTCCAATCTGAATCTTTAGCCTTATCTCCAAACGGAATAGGAATAATTTGATCAAATAAATTTACATATTCTGCCGGTATATTATCATCTGTAACTAGACTTATTGGTACTGTATTATGTATTTTTAAACTCATTGCTAAAAGACATGCTTGATCCACATAATTGTCAACACTATTATTTTGCGCAAGAACTATAATACCTTTACTCATCTGCAAACTCCTTGTCAATCATTCTACCAAGGCTAAATTTATTCATTACGTGAATATTTTGATTAGTTGTCTTTAAAGTTGTGTATTCTCCGAGATAATCTTTCTTTTCTACTAAAAACATCATCTCATTGTTTTTTAATTGCCATAATATATCTTTGTCGGTAGTATACATCATACTTCCAGGTAACTGTTGTGCAAAGTTTCCTTGCTGGAACCCATTCATTATGTGAATAGCAATACTAAAAGCAAAATCGTTTCTAAACAGTGAAGATTTTATTTGGTAAACACGTCTATAATGATTCCATTCTTCTTCTATATGAGCTACAAGATCAAAAAATATTTTGTTAACGCTTGTTTTTCTAAAAAATATAACAGTAGCCCAATAAAAATCAACACTAGTATCACTAATTTTATCAAACTCTTGTTCATCACGAACTTTTGCTATATCATTTGATTTTTTATAAATTAAAAAATCTGAAGACGCTGTAAACACAGATTTTAATAAATTGTTAGATATAATATAATCTGTATCCATTAATAATGTTTCATCATAAGGACTAATATCGTAAACACTTGCACGATTTGCATTTTTAAAACTAGCTGTTTTTTTACTTAGTGTTCCGTCAAAAAAGTATCGCATATTAGATTCTTCTGTATAATCTAATTCGATAAGTTGATCAAAGTCGTCAGCGCCAAATGTAGAATTTAAATAATCTATACTGTCAGTAGCAACACTCACAGGAACATCTAAATGTTTTTTTATTCTTCTTGCAAGAAAGACTGCTTGTTTAACATAATCAATGTATCCGTTATTTCTTGCAATTAAAAATACACCTTTAGTCATAGTTAACTAGTTTCTCTACAGTTCTATTCTTTTTTAACTGTGCATATTCAGTATAATATTTATTAGATGCAGTGGCATATGTGTTCATAATTTCGTTAAGGAATGTATTAATATCCTCAATAAAACAAGGAATATTATTATCATCTGTAATAACAACGTCGTCTTGATCTGCTGATACCATTACACTTACAAACGTAATTAATTCACGAGTAATCGTAAACTGCGATCCGTTATAAAAGTGTATTAATGATTCTTGATATTTTTCTGCTAACAATCTTTTTTGATTGTTGAGTGTTAGCATATAATTAGAAAAGTTTAATGCTTTTTCTAAACGTTCATCCATAAGTATACTCCCAGTTATAGTATACTATTATATATTTAATTTAAGAATTTGTCAAGAAGAGACTGGTTATATTTTATTTAGATAACCATCTAAGAACACTTGTTTACAGTTTTCAACGTGCTGCTTATCTGTACATGCAAAAGTTATTATCGTGTGTCTTGTGCCGGCTTGTATCTCAAAGACTCCATGAGTGTCTTCAATGCCTGCTCTATGTATAGCACAAGTAGTCGGAGTTGGTTTAAGTTTTATATCGTGATTTTTGTAAAATAATTCTCCGCCTTTAAAATTATCATTTAGATACAGAACAATTCCATGAGATCTCCAAGGCGAAGCATTTGGTGTTTTTCCATCTTGTTCTATATTATCAGCATGCGGAGGATCTAAATTATCACCTTCTAACCAACGAGAATACATAGGCAGTTCTAACCAAATATTATTATTGTTTTCTAGTTCTCTAATTTTATTTTGAATCTTATCAGCTATTTGTAAAATAAGAGCATGCTCATCTTTATAATTTTGCACAATTGTGTGCATATGAATGTTACGCTTGTCCCATCTTGGAATATTACATTTAACTGCTTCAAATAATTTTTGATTGTTTACTGCTAGATCTAATAGAGTTTTACACTCGGTGTTAGAAATAAAATTGTTTATTATGTTAGGGTATTGTGTTACAATGTTTGGCATGTATTATGACGACACACTAACTGAAGCTGATGCCGATCCGCTGCTGGTAGTAATTGTTGCCGACCACGTACCAACAATGCCTAATTGACCAGATGCGCTGCCAGTTAATGCTCCTGAAAGCGCTGCTGTTGATTGTGGACTTGTTAATGTTACAGATGCCGATGATGCTCCGTTTGCGTTCCATGATATTGTATATGTTGTACTATTAATAGTACCCGATCCGGGACTAAAACTAATACTTGGTGCTGGAGGCGGTGGAGGTGGTGGTGGAGGTGGTGGAGGTGGTGGAGGTGGTGGAGGTGGTGGAGGTGCAGCCTGGGCCGAGACATTAACTGAGGCTGCGGCTGATCCGCCGTTAGTAGTAATAGTTGCCGTCCATGTGCCAACAATTCCTAGTGTACTTGTTATTGTGCTGCTTGCATCGTTGAATACAGATTGTTGTCCATCCGCTGCCCGTAATATTACTGTAGTGGCGCCTGCGCCATTGTCGTTCCATGATAATGTATATGATGTACTATTAATAGTGCCTGAGCTAGGACTAAAACTAATACTCGGTGACGGCAATGGTGGTGGAGGTGGTGCAGGTGGAGGTGGTGCAGCCGGTTGCACCTCTACTGATCTAGTAACTGTGCCGCCGGGTGTTTCAAATCGTGCAGTCCACGTTCCAACAATTCCAAGTGTTTCAGTTGTTGAGCCGCTTGCATCATTATTGACACTTTTGACACCATCTGGTCCTGTAACACTAACTTCTTTTTGGAATGTAGAGTATAGTCCGTAATTGTCATTCCACGTAAGTGTATAAGGAGTACTGTTAATAGTACCTGTGGACGGTGTAAAGCTGAGACTAGGTGCCGGATAACTCTGAGTAGCGCTACCACTAAATGTTATTGTTTGCACACTGCCGCTAGTAATAACTAGCCCAAATGCAACAGTAGCAGAACTAATTGGTGAGTTAGGTGTAAAACTGACAGTATGTGTGCGTGATTGACCGGCTGATATAGACTGTCTTATTGTAGCAACATTAGACACACCGTCAACATACATATCCCAGCCTTGATAAGATTGTGTTTCTTGAAGGTCATATACACCGCTTCCAGACGAACATGTTACTGTTACTGTCTGAGTTACAGGAGTTCCAACAGGAACATTAAAATTAACACTAGTAGGTGATAAAGATATTGCAAAGGCTGCCGGAGGTGGTGGAGGGTTGACGACTGGCGGCGGAGGCGGTGGAGGTGGTGGAGGGTTGACGACTGGCGGTGGAGGCGGTGGAGGTGGTCCAGGTGTTTGACTAGTGTCATTGATTGTTATCAAACTCGATGTTGCTACAATTGTTCCGCTTGTAGATCCTGATCTTATATTTAATCTAAACGATTCAATGCCTTCAGTTGTAGCATCAGATGTTAGCGTTCTAACAATTGAAGCAGTGTTACTATTAATAGTAAATGATCCGCTGTTTACTCCGTCAATAAAATCACTATTATTAACTGTACCCGACTCTACCAGTGTAGTCCAATATAGCGTAGTACCAGTAACTACATTAGATGTAGTAACAGTAAAAGGCACACTACTGCCTTCGTTAACTGACGTTACGCCTAGAGATACTGCATAAGACGGTACAGGGGCACCGTCTAGTGCCTTTATATTTGTTCCAATAGGATCATTTTCTATAAGTACCGCAGGGTGCAGCGTTCCGTTGATTGTAATTTCACTGTCAGGCGTAGCTGTTTGAACATTGCTATTAAATGTACCAAACACAACCTCGTCAATTCCGTAAGTAAGATCATTTGGACGGCCGTCTATAAATTCTACTTTAAATAGTATCTTTGATGTTCCGTCCGTAGTTGCAGAATTAGCAGCATAAACTCTATATTCATTGCGTGCATATACTGCGCCGCCGGTTCTAGTGTATATTAATTGATATGTAGATGTGAGATCATAATTTCCTATACTAGATCCTGTACCAACTGCTGCATTATTAACAGTTTCATTAGCTTTAAAACTAGTAGTTCCCATAGAATTTAAAATAGTTTGCCAGTCAACTGTCTTTGCTTGACTTCCAGTATAATCTACACTAGCACTTAGTCTAATTTCGCCGCCTGCATTGAAAAAGTGTCGTCGTTCTACTTCGTTAACGAAAGTCATTGTAAAGATATGACTAATTGTACCGCCCCAGGTACCTGTACTACTAGACCGAGTGCTACTTGCTAGTGGCGCTGCTGTTAATCGTAAATTATTAGGATCTACTAAAAATCTGTCAGTTGCTAAACTAGTTGCTAATGATTCTAATCCTAAAACATAAGCTTCTTCGATTTTATCAGCAGTTGCAGTATTAGTTTCATAATCACCTATTACAAATTCGTTAATAGAAACAGCAGCGCCAGCTTGGTGAGATCTTGCTCTAATTAAATCAATGTATAAATCTTCGTAATCTTGTGCTGTTACTTTATCAGCATCTACAGGTTGAACTGTTGAACGTGTTCCAATTTTGCTATTTGTACTAAAACCTTGTCCGTAACCATAGGTAGGTGCGCCAGTACTAGATTGTCCTAGTACTAGATTTACACTGTTTCTAAGTGTGTTATATCTGCTGGCTAATATTGTTACTGACATGTATCATCTCTTTTTGTTTTAGTATTTATTTAAAAATATCCTGTACACAAAAAGTTTGATTATGCCAGTGTTTTGTTGTTAAAATACGACGGAGCAGCAACAACAACATCGCCGTTAGCTCGATAGTGTTGTACTACACTTTCAAGTCGTCCGTCGACATTATTATCAATGTTGTTATCAAACACTATATCGTTAAATTCAATTCTAAAAATAATACGTGTGTCAATATCTGAACGGGCTTTAACAGTATAAATGTTTCCTGCATATATTGCACTATATGTTCCGCTGCCGATTTTCTGATAGATATTTTGATATGCACTTGTTAGGTCATAATTGCCAATTGAACTTCCGCTGCCTGTTGTGGAAACAGTTGTTTCTGAATTGAATTTAATTGTACCGACTTGTGAGCATAATTGGGCCCAGTCTAGCCCCTTAGGAGTACTTGCACTAGTATTATTTGCGCTAATTCTAATTTCGCCACCGGTGTTAAAAAAGAATCTTCGAGCATTTGCAGAACTAAAAGTAACTGCTACTTCGTGATATATTAACCCGTTCCATGTGCTGCTTCTAGCACTTGATATTGCAGGTTCTAATGCAGCTTGCGTAGGATGCATTACTGCTTTATCTGCTTGTACTTGCGTTATAAGTGTTTCAAAGTCTACAACACCTTTCTTAAATCCGTCCGGATCAATAATTGTTACCCCTGCATCATTAATAAAGTTACTGGTGTTTTCTGCAACTATGTTTAAGTTTTGAATAACTTGAGCAATTCCGATATCGCCGGGTCCTACTTGATGCACTCTTGCTTTGAGAATATCTGCATATATAGTATTCATATCGTCAGCTTCAATTACATCGCCGGTATTATTAACTGGAGTACTAGACACTAGTTGACCGTATCCGGTTTGTCCTGATCCTGTTCCTAATATTAGTGCAATACTAGATTGCAAGTTATTAATTCGTGCTGCTGTAATATTTGCCATTTTTATACCTTAAGTACGCATTCTACTAGCTTTTCACTTTCGTCTGCATTACTTTCCAATGCTACGCCCACTAATGCAGTAGTAGCTATTGTAGTACTTACTCCATCTGCCATTGCATAAACTGCTTGACCTTTTTTAACTGCACCCTTAACCCTAACAGGTAAGCGACCTTTTAGACCAATGTATTGACCGTTTGCTTCACTGTTCATCATATATGCTGGATCTGTTGACACAACTCCAATACAATGATTACTTGCTTTTGCTGGCTCTACTTCGTGATCTTCATGACCACAAACTGCTACGGCTGTTCCAGGAGCTAATTCTTCTGCTGTTGAATATTTTTCTGCTAAGTCAGCAAATCTTGCTTGTGTTGCAGTACCTTGGAACAAGTTTGCTGCAATATTACCTGTTGCATCTCTAACTGCAACAGTGTTATTAGTTGCGCTTGAGCTTGCACTACGGAAGTCGCTACCCACTCTTAGTGTAGCAGCTTTAGATGCTTCTCCTGTAAAGTTTGTAGCATATACATTTGACCATCCTAAACTTGCACTACCTAATGTAAATGTATTATCAGCAGCCGGTAATAATCCCGTTGCTGCAACTGTACCTACATGAGTAAGTGTGCCTGCGCCACTTGTAACTTTTAATTTAATTACACCGTTATTAGTAACGTTTTGAATTACACCATCAAAGCCGTTTGTATCAATTTTAATTTGCAAATCATTTGAGTCACCAATTAATGCACCAGCATCTGGAAACTCAACTGCACTTGTAAAAACTGTGTTACCTGCGCCTGTTTGTACAAAATTTGCTGCTGCTATGCCTCCTAATTTTTCTGCATTTGTAGCAGTACCATGGAATCTATCAGTTGTACTTGTAACACCAGCTGTTGCTAGTTTGGTATTTCTTAGGGTAATACCTTTGTTAATTCTGTCAAATCCTTGTGCAATTAATGCTGTTTGGCTTGCATTTAGATCAAATGCTATCGGGCTTATTACAAAAATTGTTTCGTCTTCGATAACAGACGCAATAATGCCGCGTGCTGCACTTGTAGTATCAAGAACTTCTAAGCTAGACATTTGGGTTACACCTTCGCCTGCGTTCTGTGGTCCTATAAGTACAAAAGCTGTGCTGTTGTATACATATAACTGGTCGTTACCGCTATCCCACCAAAAGTCTCCAATGGCTAACCCTGTTGGCTGAGTTGCACCAATTTCGGCGCCGCCAGTAGTACGCCATTTTGTGCCATCATAAAACTTTAACTTGCTAGTACCGCTGTCAAACCAAACTTGACCACTAAGTGGTCTAGCTGGTTGATTTGCTCCACTAAAGTTTTCAAGTAAAAACAGAAAGTTTTCGTTTTGAATTTCGCCGTATCCTGCGTAGTTTTTTCCGATGAATTTAAGATCAGTTGTTTGATCAACTGTACCGTCTTCTACTGATGTTAACAGTGTGTTGTTATATCTGTCTATTGCATATGCCATTATTGTGTAACCCCTAGTGCTATTATATTATTTATCGTTTTCTTAGTATGCAACAGTTGATTGGTGTGTCCAGCCTATGCCGCTTGATTTATATGTCATTATTGCTCTTGACGGTGTAAGAATAACAATTCCACTAGCGCCGCCGGCGTCAAACACAATGTCTTGTACCACTGATTCATTTTGTGTTCCGTTGCTATCAACAGAAATATAACTTACATTTTTTGCACTTTCGACATCTACTCCTTGTACTGTTGCTCCGGCATATGATGTTGTGTGTATACGAGCAATTTTATTAGTAGTTAGTGTTACTGCTGGATATAAATCATTTAAGTATCCTGCTACTGCATTTTGTAGTGTTGAATCAGTTCCAAGTCCAGTAATGTCCATACTGAATACTATAGTTTCTGTAGAAATTTCTTCATCTACATACGCTTTAGTGGTAACTGTACCGGCTGTTGATTCTGTTACAGATAGTTCTGCTGCTTTTCTAGCACTAACTGCTTTTCCTACACCAGTAATCTTTTGAGAATCAGTTATATTAATGTCTGCACCAGCTGTTATAGCAATACCATTAGTTGACGTAATTGCCATATCATTAGTAGAACTAATGATCTTACCGTTAATGTTAATTTCATCAACTTGTAATATAGTTAGTGTACCAATTTGAGTTAAGTCTAGTGCGGTAGTAATGTTTACTAGAGATGTATTTGTTAGCTTATCAACACCGCCAATTTTATATGTCGAACTGCTGTTTAATAAATCAAAGTTTACATTTGAAGTAAATGCATTAGTAACAGTTTTCCAAAGAATGTCTTTACTACCTGCACTGCTGTTAACACTAATTCCTGACGAATCTGCCTGAGCATTAGTTAGTTCAGTGCTATCGTTTAATACTCCAATTTCAATAACCTTATCTTGAACTCTTAGTGTCTGAACATCTAATGCAACTCGTGAGCCTTCGACAATTAAGTCTCCCGTAACACGCAAATCGCCTTCAACATCTAGTGTATATTCCGGAAGTCGATTAGTTGTAAAAATACCAACCCTAGCTGTGCTAGCATCAATATATATTGCATCAACTGAAATAGCACCAAAAGTACTTGACTTAACACGTAAACTTAGATCGTGATCAGTAAGTTGATTCTCAATATAAAAACGAGGTCCAACAACTTTTTGTACATTGTTTTGTGATAGACCAATTGTTAAGCCACCCGAGTTTTGAATTGTTAGTGTACCGGTTGTAATGCCGTTAGCAGTTGACGGAAGGAAACTGTCAGCAGCCCTAACTACGCCGGCTGCTGTAACTAATGAGTTTGCAGAGTCTGCTGTTCCTCTAAATTTAAAGTTAGCAGTGTCAATTACATTATAGCCTACTTTAATAATACCATTAGGGTTTGAAGCGGTAACTAACCCTAAAATACGTTGTGCATAAATTGGTGTAAATTCAATGTTACTAATCACCGCTGATAATATGCTACCTACGTACAAATATGCAACAGTGCGTGAACGGCTTTGTGAATCAAGAATACTACCTATTTCAAACCCACTTTTACCTTGAGTTTCTGTATACTGAGGACCCATAAGCATCAAGTCAGTACCGTCAAATGCGTATACTTGATTGTTTAGATTATCAATCCATACATCACCTGCAACCATTTGTGGGCGAGTATTTTGTACAATTGGTCCTCCACTAGCCTTCCACTGTGTTCCGTCATAAACTTTTAAACGTTGATCTGAACTGTCCCACCAAAGTTGTCCTGTTATAGGATTACTTGGTGCAGCACTATTATTAAAATTTTCTAATAGCCTAATAAAATTTTCGTTAAAATATTCACCGTACCCTGAATAATTTCTACCAACTAATGTAAGGTTTGTACTAGTGGTGTCAATTTGTCCGTCAATTAGATCTAGTAATAATGTACCGTCTGTTTTGTTTAGTTGATAACTCATGTTACTCTCCAGTGTAGATAATGTAATTGACTGCTAAGAAAGGATTCATAACATTTAATGGTGTTCCTAAGGTTGCATCTGTTTTGATACCGCCACTTGCAGCAATACCTTGAGTGCCGCCTGATCCGGGTTCAATAGGTAATGTAATAGCGTTTTCGTCGACAGGTTCGCCGGCACCTACTCTAATTCCGTAGAACTGTGTGCCGCTTGCGCCTTCTAAATCATGTTCGTGTTCTGGTAAGTTGTCAGTTGCTACTGTAGTAGATTCTAGACCAGCATTTCCGCCAATTGCATCTGCTGCAATATTTGTAACTCTATTTGCACTTGGGCCGCCCATGTTATCAAGACCTAGTGCGAATCTGCCTCTGAAATCTGGTAGTGTAAACAATGCAACACCGTTATCTGATACTAAACTAGGATCTTTAAAGTTGTGTTGTATAGCTATCCATAGTGCGTTGAAATCAGATTTTTTAATTTCACCACCGTCACATAATAGCCATCCAGCCGGTGCTTCTTCCCCACCATAAGGCATCATTGCTCCTGCCGGTACAAGCGGTATTGATTTTAAGAAGTTACGTTTTGTAATTCTATAAACACCAGTTGTTCCCGTAGTTACATTTAGTAGTAATTCGTCTGCATTGCCTGCATCATAAGTAACAGTTTTATTACTAATAAAACTGTTAGCAATATTTACTGCAAAAGTTTTTGTACTGCCGCCAATTTGTCCATCAAATTCAAAACTATTTGGTTCTACATCACCGCTTAGTGCAAAAGTCGTAGCACTTGCTAGTCTGTCGGCACTGCCTGCTCTACCGCTAACTGTACCACTTACGTTTCCTTGGACATTACCAAAGAATGTTGTAGCAAACACTTGGTCATATTTGTTATTTGTAGCTCCGATATTTCTTGCACTAGGAGTGTCGGGTGCAATATTACCAGTTTGTAATATGCCGCCTACATCTACATCGCCGCCAATGTATGCATTAAGCGCAATACCAATGCCGCCAGTTGTGATAATACTACCAGTTCCAATTGACGTAGAATTAATTGTACTTGTAAGTTGTAGCACTCCAGTTTCTGCTTGGCCTGATTTAGGGGAAAGTTTAATATTTCCCCTAACGTCAATTGACTCTTCTGGTGCTGCATTATTAAATCCAACATTACCTTCGCTGTTTATACTTACAACAGTTGGCGTTAGGTTTCCGTTACGCATTCTAATGTCAATACTTGATCCACTAGTGTTATGTTGTATAATACCTGTTTCGCCATCAATACCTAAACTTAATTGACCACCAGTGCCTATTTTAATACCAGCGTTGCTTTTAACACTTAACTGAAAGTCTGTACTACTTGCTGCATTTCCTCTTAAGAAATTACTTGCCGGAATTGATATTCCACCTATAACTAGTGCTTCTGCCTTTTCAGCTGTTCCGTAATATTTTAATACCTGTGTACCTACAATTGCTTCATTTGCAATGTTCATACCAGGATTAATGCCTGTTCTAAACCCTTTAATAGATGTTTTTGGTGTAAACGATTGGCTGCTTATAATAATCACTGGCTGATCTTCGATTTTAATTGCTAATACATTATAAGTTATATCGTCAATACCAACAATTGCTTGTGATTGTGCGCCTGTAAGTAGTCCGTCACTAAAATCTGGACCTACAAGTACCCATGCTGAACCTGTAAACAAATATAACTGCTGACTATCTGTATTAACCCATAAGTCACCTGCACTTGAGTTTGCTACTGCTGGCGCAGCACTGGCTTTTTTAAGGCCGCCGCTGGCAACCCAATTAGTACCGTCATACACTTTAAGCTGATCAACTCCGGATGTTGTATCATACCAAAGTTGGCCTTCTACTGGTCTAGCAGGCGCTGTTGTGTTTGCAAAATTTTCTAATATGTGAAGAAAATTTTCGTTAACTGCTTGTCCGTATGCAGTAGTTCCTCTACCTGGAAAACTTAATGTAGTTTCCCTATTAAGAGTATTGTCCTCAACTATTATCGAACCTTTATTAACAGTGTTAGTGTAACTTATTGTATATGGCATAATTTACTCCTTAACCTGCTAAACTCTGTACACGTACTGTATAGTCAATTTGAATTAATCTATTAAGTGACTTTTGTACAGGGTGAAAAATAACGTGTGTAATTAGTCTACCAGTTCCGGCAGCACTATAACTACGTAACCCTAGTTCGTCAAACACATACGGACTATCTGTTGCACTTGCAGTATCAAATGCATCTTGACCGTTAGGCTCGCCGTAATCAAGTAAACAACTTACAACAATATCAGTATAGTTTGTACCACTAACATGCCTAGTTTCTAATTTGTTTCTTGCAGGATCAGTGTTGTTTACACTTCTGTCATCAACCACCTTGGTATAAGTTTGATTGTATAGACTTGCATTTGTTCCTGTGCTGTTAGGTGTTAGATATGTAATAATACCTGTTGGATCAACGCTTGTGCCGCCGTTGCCAAAGCTCATTTCATATATAAAACCTGCACCGGCGTTAGATAAACTCTCAGCAAGTGCAATACTCATATTTTCATAGTGAATTGCATTGCGCTTGTTAATGTATACTTTTTGTGATTCAGGGTCAAATATTTTAATATGTCCCTGAACCAGTACTCCGTTTGTGTCTTGCATGTTATCGCTCATTTATTTTTCCTATACTGTATTTATTCAGGTAGCGCAGATGTTCCGGCACGTAAGAATCTTGCAATACTATTTTCTGTATCGCCTAGTGATACACCGTTTGTAGTCCAACTTTGACCCACTTTTTTCACAACTGTTACTCTAATATTTTCTGTTGGAGCAGTAAGTAGCGTAATTGAATTAGTGCCTACATCAAAAGTAAAGTCTGCGGTAACAGTAGTATCGCCTTCTGGACTATCTAGTGCAGTTAACGGATTAAACACATCTAGCGTAGTCTTACGCTTGCGTGTACCTGCCACAAACACTTCAATCTCATTTATTGATGTTACTGGGTATCCAATTTCAAATACGCTTGTAGCACCGTCTGCTGTAGCGTTAAACACCATTGTTTGATCTTTGTACGGAACTGTTTTACTTATGTTTTGATCGTAAACATCAGTACCAACTGCATATGTATTTTTAACGCCAGTACCTAATGTTCCTCTACGTAGTTGACGCAGTGTATTACTTTCTTTTACAAAGTACTCAATGCGCTCGCCGGCAATAAAGATTACACCAGGTAAATTTTGTCCCTTGTTTGGTTCTGACAACTCACTTGCATCATCTAATTCAATTCTTAAATCATAATAATTTAATGCTTGTGCTAGTTTAGCAGGTGCAATGTCAAGACGCTTAAAGTGTGTCCTGTTTAGCATATCTTTAAACTGCCTGAACGCAAACTTAGCTTTGCTAACTGGTGCAGTAAAATGGATAATATCTATAACATCATTAGCCGCTGGCTGTCTAACTAACTGAACTTTTAGTTTATCATCAGTAACATAATAATCTACACTTGGTGTTAATAGTTCGCCGTTTACACTTACCCATACATACTGTGCATCAACTGCAGGCGCACGTAGTGTAATTTCTCCAACTGTTAATCTGTTGTAAGTAATATAATCTACATCTTCTGGTATTAGTGTAGTTCTTGCAACTACTTCGTAGTTGATACGTTCTAGACCTAATAAATTATGATTAGTAAATTGTAGTACTTCTACAACTGCTCCATTAGTAGGTGCAGTATCCAGCGTAACTGTAGTTCCGTTGATTCTGTAATCACCATCTGTAATTACATACATCTCAACCAAATCACCGGGTACGCCGATTTCGTCTGCAAGAGTAATACTACTGTTAGCAATTTCAAAACGCCATTGTGTCGGAGTAGAGATTTCAACGCTGTTTACAAATACCTTAACATCTGCAACATCCAAACTGCCTTGCGGCATTTGGAATATTTCTAATGCATATTCTCTTTGATTACTTGCAGGAATAGTGTATTGTATATTGTATCCTGCATTTAGAATAGCGTTGTCTACTTTAACAATTACGTTATGCTCTGACGGTATAGCATACAATGGTGCTGCTGCTAATGTAAACACAGTATCAGTTCCGTTGCCAGTGAATGTATCTTTAGTAATTTGACTATAGTTAACTTCAGTATCTGCTGCAAATACAGTATAATTAATTACTGCATTAGTAGCAACAACTTGGTCGAATCTAATTACAGTTTTAGCAGTAGTGTCCGAAGCAAATGCTGAAACTGTTTGTTGCACACCATTAATGCTTGCATATACGCTTGCGCCCATTATCCAGTCAACAGTAGTTTCAAATGCAGTTGTAGAACCGTCACCAATTAACTGCCCAAAATCTAATATATTTTGGGCACCTTGTGCAACTGACACAATACTAAGTTCTGCGCCTACTGTTGCAGAAGTTAGTGTAATTGTATTTTCTGCCCAATCAATTGTATAACCAGTTTGTGGCAATATAACATTAGCAACTTTTACAATTATTGCATCTTTGCTGCTTGGTGTAACACCTAAATCGTAAGCTAATGTACCATCCATAATATAGCTTTGACTATTAATAACGCCTTGTCCGGCACTATCTCTTGTATAAACTTTAATGTCAAGCGTATCAAGAACTTGTCCTGGAACAAGTTCTTCAGGTCCGCTGCTTGTTGTAGCAGTAACAAATCCGTCACCGTCTACAATAATTTCTTCTGCTGCAATACCACGTGCTGATGTGTAAGCTAAATTGCCGCCGCTGAGCGCAGTATCATAACTATTTGCATCAGGAATAACACTTCCGTCACTTGTAGTTTTTCTTACAACAAACACATCGCCGTCTAATAATTCTATACCCAGATCCTGTACATAAATTATATCAGTTATGCCGTCACCGGTAATACTATTTGTAATAGCATTTACGTTAGTTGGAGTAGCTGCATCAAAATTAGTATCATCAATTCTTACACCGTTTTTATAAAGATTATAAACAACGCCAGTTTCTAAAGCTGCACTTAACTGTACTGCAATTGTTGAACCGTCTGCTGTAAAAATTTCATCTTCAAACGTGTTGTCAAACTCGTCCCAGTTATCAGTATACCATCCGGCAGTATCGAACCCAGCAGGACCGTCAAAATCAAAGCCGCGAACTTCAACGCCGCCGTAATCAACACCGGTCATTAGCTGTGATAATTCGTTACCGTACATTCCTGCAATTGGAGTGTATGCTAAATTAATTCTGTCTGCTGCATTTAACATACTTAGTGGAATATTATATTCTATACGGACAACTGAATTTAATTTAGGAGCTGTAGTAAATAGTATCTTGCCCTGTTCTCTAACATAAGTTGTATCTAAATTTTCAATATTTCTAAATATGTACTTGCTACGCAGTTGCAATATGTTATCTACATATATTTTTACTTTCTTAATATTAAGATCCATTGGCCACTCTAAGAAAAAGCGTGACTCAAATCCTGTTCCTGTAAATGTTTCAGTTTTAGCTAGCGAAGTAAACGTAAGTGTTCCGCTAATTCTATCAAACTTAATTTTAACACGAGGTGTTCTTACAAGACCGTTACCTAGTACTGCTGTTGCCGTTGGTAGTGTGCCTGTTTCTAACTGCGAACCTGAAATAACAACTACAGGAGCACTAGTATATCCGCTACCTGGATTAGTAACTTTAATACTAGTAATTTTGCCGTAACCCAAATATGCTTTTGCAGTGGCGCCCGTGCCGTTGCCGCCTGTTAGTCTAACAATAGGCTCATACGTATATCCACTGCCGCCGTCACTTAACATAATTTCAGTTATTTGATAACCATGATTATCTTTCCAGTTTTTACGCGGATATGTAGTAGTGTCAAGATTTTCATTTATAATTTGACCATTTAGTATAATTGCGTTACTTGGCTGAATAGTACCTGTAGTTTTATTGTATGCCGGCGGCAGATCAAAATCACTAATACTACTATTTGTGAGCTCTAACGAAGTGTACTCACTAACAAATTCTCGTACTTTGGTTGAATAGGGTTTAAACTCTTCAACAAAGTCTTGATAACTTGCTAGATTATCATTATTAAATGTTATGTCTTGCGTATTTAAAGATTCTCTATTATGCTTTGCTTTTACAAAACTAGTTTTAAACATCCAATCAACTGATGGCTGTTCTGACATTACATAACGTAATGCAGCCATGAATAGTTGATTGTATTCAATTTCTAGTTCGCCAACAAAAATATAATCCCTAATAGTTTCAAGTATAATTCTTAACTCAACACTAGGATTATTATCATAAAAGCTACTGTCAAAGCTTCTATTATCAAACCCAACTGTGTTTTTACTATAGTCATACAGCGCATCTTTAAATTGTATTGTACCACGTTGACGACCAATAGTGTTATAATTAATTGTATAATCTTCAGTATCTTGGTTGTCCACTTTTTGAAGCAATAGCCAGCCGCCTGAGCCAACTGTTTCAATCTTCACAATATTACCAATGTTGTTAGCTAAACTAGGTAGCTGATAAGAACCTGCAATTGTATTATTGATATTTGTAAACTGATTAAAGCCTGTAGCATACCAGTCTATATAATCCCAATATCCGTCTACGTTATAACTCTGTAACTTTCTTCTATACCAAGCATTGCCATTCCATGAATACATTGCCCACTTATTTTGAATACTTTCGTCGGCATTAACTAATACAGTAACCGGTCTAACTGAAATCGTAGTGGTCGCATCGTACCCCTTGCCAGCGTTGGTAATTGTAACTGAAGTAAGTTGCCCTAAATTGTTAATACTAATTGTAAATTCGGCATCAGTGCCGCTACCATTAATCTTAAAAGTAGGAGGAACTTTATAACCTCTGCCAGGCTCAGTAATATTAATTCTAGAAATTCTACCATTAGTAATTACCGGTGTTAATATAGCAGGCGAAATTTTATTTGTACTTACAAATACAATTTCAGATAGAGTATCTGTTGTTAAATCATACTCTTGAGATATTAAAGTAGGCTTAGAGTCTTGTTGCATTAGTGGCAAAATATTGTATTCATCAACTATAAGATTTTCTATTAGCTTTAAGTTGACTCGTTCAATGGTCTGTTTTAGTGCTTCAAACTTGTTGATAAACATACTTTGTCTTGGACGATTTTGCACGCCGTAACGGTTTTTTACACTTATAGTTGGATCTGGTACAATTCTATTGTTATCGTCAAATCCTATTAAACTGTCAAACCATTTACGCTCAATATCAGGATCTGGTCTACTTGTGCTTAACCCATCTGATATTAATTTGTATTGACTATGTACATTCTGTGTCTTTTTAGCACCAGTTGAATACTTAATATTTAATACTAAATCATCACTATCAATAAATGTATCAAAATTATTAAGAACAAACTTATTATTAGAAAGTAAACTTACAAATGGATAGCCCTGCGTTCTTGGATTTTCAATTAACGCTGAAATATCCCTAATGCTTAGTTTTCTGTTTTCCATTACTGGAACAGTAATTTTATTAATTACCCAGAAATAATATCTGTTAGCAAATGTTTTACTAATATTGTCGTATGTTATTTTAGTTGAGTATCTAGCATCTCCAAACAAACTAATACCGCTAATGCCAGCGGCTATTCCGTCAGGAGTATCAGCAACGCTATCCCATATGCTCGGGATATAGTTACTCTCAATCCATTCAAATACATCAATTCTTGCGCCCGGTGTTAGTTTATTCCAGTTATTTTTTTGGAATGTTGTTGAACCTTGATAAGCATGTGCAAATTTAGCACTTGATATATTCCACCAAACTTGTCCTACGTGTTTTTCTGTCCATGCCCTGTTAGGATCAACTGAGCTATCTGAAGTATTTCCTGTGTTATATACTGCAGGGTCAAATGGTGTCTTGAATGTAATTTCCTGATCAGCCGGACCAGCAATTTTGCCTTGTACAGGGTCAATATAATCAATATAACTTACAATGCGGTTTTCACGTTTGTTGTACAAGAACATGCCGCGCATATTCTCAACATCTACAGGCGTAGTGCCTTCGCTAATTACACTCCAAGCAAATTTACGTTCATTCTTTCTAAAGTCAAGCAGTATACCTTTACTATCGCTGTTAACTTGATCTGGCATACCAATATAAACGTGATTGTTTTTAGTATAAATACTTTCGCCAAAAGTAGTTTGGGTTAATGGATACACAAACTGTTCTGAATATATTAAGTTATTGTTAATATTTTCATAAACGTATACCACACCTTTGTCAAGTTTAATATTTCTAAAGTTTGTAAACTGGTTATCAAATGTAGTTGCAGTGTCCTCCGTAGCATTAAACGCAGTAACGTCAAACGTAGTTGGTATTGTCTGATCACCGTTTAAGCTTGACACTACTAAGTTATCAGTACCGTAAGATAACCCAAAGCCAAAGCCTTCGCTTTCTTCATTATTTGGCGGCATTAGTGTCTGTGTTAAAGTAAATGTTCCAGATGTTTGTGTATAAACATATACAACGCCTTGATTAACTTTATTAGAATCATTTAGCATTGAACTTACAGCAATTTGTGTTCCTGCAGGATTCATACTAACTTTATCGCCCCACGCATCGACATTATTAGGAGCAGTAATTATTTGATCTAATACAAATTTGTCTTCAATTGCACGATAAATTGCAAGTTTTGTATTTGATGTACTAGTAGCATCAGTTTGTGTACTTGTTACAACTAATACTTGTGCATCATCACTAATATCAAAACTCTTGCTAAATTCTAATATGTTTTCAATAGGATCAAATACTGTTTCATCGTAGAACGCATTTGCAGTTAGATTTGGCAAGTAACCTAAGTAATCTACATCTGTAGTAATTTCTATCCAAGAGTTATTTGAGACGCTAGGAATTACTGCACCTACTGAAATATTTGTTAGTGCTTTCCATAGTGCATTATTTTGTACAACTATATTATCTTTCTTATATGAATAAGTGTTGTCAAATGTGCCGCGGAAATTTGAATCTTTGCCGTGCTTCCAACTAATTTTATTCCAATAAGTTGTATCAACTATAACATTTTGGGCAGCAGTTGTATTTTTAAGTGCAATATAGTAATCATCTTTATATACTACAATATCGCCTATTAAATATGCTATTAGTTGATATTCACCTTTAAATGCATCAGATAGTTTAGTGCCATGACGGAATATTTCAATTGCGCCAGGTTGCCCTCTTCTGCCTGTACTATCAGTTTCACCGGAACTAGCAATACTATCACTAGCAACTAATAATGTATAATAATTTCCAGTTTGCACTATTGCAACTTTAGAACCAAAATTTCTATTTGCTGCTCTGTACTCTGATGCAAATACAGTTTGGAATCTATAACTACCGTCGCGTAATTTTCTGTATATAGCAATTGCGCCTTCGTTTTCCATTGAAGGACTAGATCCTGTTTTTTCTGCAGGAATATTGTAGATTTGTATATAATCTTTATTCAAACTGTACGGAGGGTTTGGCAATCTCTGAATTCCTGATTCAATTGTTTCATCAAAGAACCAATATTCTTCGTCAACAATAGTTGGATTAGAAACAATGTCAAAATTACTTACATTTTCAAATACCACTAGTTTACCAATTAAAGAAGTTCCTAATACTATTTGGTTGTTTACATCTGAAATTGTACCAATTGTACGAGCAACATCTCCTGCTCTTAAATTCAAGTTTGCTCTTCTACGAATTTGGAAACGTCCAATATTTGTTTCTTGTGTCCAAGTTCCTGTAGTGCCATTTAAATTTGCAACAATCTTTACATAGACTCTAACACTAGTAAAGTTACGTTGCATAAACATTACTTCAGCACTACTGGTTGTAATTGAAGTTAGTGCTAGTCCGCCTTGGCCGTCTCTAGGAATTTGAACGTCTTCAAGAATGTCTCCCACTTGAGGTTCGAATGCAAATCCTTGGAAGTCAAATTCACTAAGGGTAAAGTCAATATATCCATCCCATAAGTCAACAACTGTTTGTTCTTTGTTTAAAATATTGTATGTAAATCCTGCACTAGCAACGTCAATAATTCTATTATTAAGATCATACAATCTAAATTCAGCAGTAGACCCAATAGTTAAATTATCAGTAAACGATGTTCCTGCTCGGGCTACCCATTTGTTGCTAGGTAAATCTCTCTCAACTCCGTCAGCAGCGTCTTGATTTGCAGGGTCGCCGCGATATGATAACTGTTCAAGGTAGCTTGCTTGATTTCTGTTAGTTACATAAGCACCAATAACAGCTACAGTATTTTGAATATTGTAGTAACGATTAAAGTCTCTTACCGATCCCTGTAGTCTAACATCTGCATAAACTAAGCCACGTCCAATATCATAATATGTACTATTATTTGAATACGTAGGCGTAGCAATCATCCAGAAGCCGTCAACCGCAGTTGTTGTGCTAAATGTTGACTCTTCAGTGTAACTCCCTACAAAGTCCAGTTCTTCTATAAACAATTCTCCAGTAATATCAAAAACACCATTAGTGTTTTTAATATATATTACTGCACTATCGTTGCGGGTGCTAACATATGCTACTGTTGCACTACCGGTATCTGTTGTTACAACATTGCCTATTATCGGCAATGTTACAAATGTCTCAACAAAAAATACATGGTCAATCTTTTCAATAATAGTGTGAGCTTGGCTTAAAAAATCTGCTGTAATTTGCGGTATTGCATTATCAAAAGGAAGATAGTTGTCTAATGTTGGATATGCAAAACTACGACGATTCCAGAACAAGTTTACCGTATCGCCAGCGGCTGTACCAATATACATGTCTTTAGGAGCACGCACTAATAGGTGACTAACTATGTTATTAGGTAATCCTAGATCGCCTGTAACTAATAAGGTTAATGTTGTACTATCAGCATCTGCTGCACTGGCAATGTTTACATAAGTATCAAATGTACTAAATGGTTGGTTAGCAATTTGAGGTAGTATTTGTCTGTTAGCTTTCCATAGACTTTCTCTATAACGTACAATATCATTTTTAATATACGCTGCATCTGGTTGGAAATCAAATGTACTTAATCCTGTATCAGCATCTGTTTTATATGATAGTCGAGTTTTAACATTGCTAGCTTGCGGAATACCTACAATAAGATACTCGCCGTCTGGCGATACTGCAATACTTTTTCCAAAAGCAGAATTATCACGAGTAAACAAGTCGTCATTTTCTATAATAATTTCTTGATCTAATAATAAATTTGAAACTTCCCTAGTTCTTCTGTATACTGATACTTTGCCGTTAGCATCATTAGGTGCCGACACAAAAACATTAGTGTTATTTTTTGTTATTGCAACACTATTACTAAAGCCCTGATCTGTGCTATCATACAACGACGGATTTGTAATTGCTTGAGAATTTAAATAAACTGCGTTATTTTCTAATACTGCCCATTCGCTATTATAGGTATCAATCCATAATCGTTGTTTGCTATAAATGTCTTGATTAGTTGCAGCATTAATTTCAGTAACATTGCTAACTCTTATAGTTCTTAACTTAGATACTGTAAACTTTTCTTCTTCAAAGTCCGAGATGTCGTTAACTAATGGAACTCTTATTTGAACAGTATTAAGACTTATATTATCAATTTCGTACAATCCATTAATTGAATATTCTGTTGCTCCGCGAATACCAATATAGTCGCCTACTTCTAGTGTTCCAGCTGCCCACTTATCTAATGTTATTTCAACTAAGTTTAGTCCGTTGGTTGCTACACCTTGAATAAGCGTACTTACGCCAAGTGCATTTACGTTTGCTCGTACTAATTGCATTACTGTCCATGATTTATTATCTGTATCAGTTATCCAAATAGTATCACCTAATTTAATTTGGTTAGTGTCTACTGCTGACAGATCTATCATATTACCTACAACAAAATCAACATCGTCCGCATTTGTATAACCAGCAGTTTTAATATATTCTCTAGTTATTGTTTTAGTTGGAAACGGTGCGTGATTATATCCTGCAGGCTTATCAAATACTTCGTTTGGTAAAATTCTATAAACCTTATCAAAATTAGTTATAGGCAATGACATGACAAGTTCAACTGCTTGAGGAGACTCTTGCATTTTATCTTGTTTTAAATTGTATTCAACCTGTTGAACATCCTCAGTTGCTCCATAACGACCAACTTGTATTGCCCACTCTTCGTAGAACTCTAAATTATCAGTAGTATTACCAAGTGCATTAAACAACTTAGTAAACACATTCATTGTGCCCTTGTCTGCAATTGCACCTCTGTAGAATTTAAACTGACTTACATCATCATTAATAATGTTAGCAAGGTACTGGCGCTTTTGATAACCTATTAAATGCTGTGCCATTTTTTGCTGTTCAGTATCAAAACTATCTGAATCTAAGTCGTAAAAATCAGTAAACTGTGTAACTCTATAATCAAAGTTAGTAATTAGTTGTGATACTGGTTTTTCGTTTAGTCGATACCATAATGCAGAATCAAAGTTCTGTGATCCAGTAACATTACTAGTTGCAACATAATAATATTGTTTGTATTTTACAATATCACCAATAACATAATCTTTCCATTGTGCCCAGTCAGTATATTTTGCATCATCATAGACAAACCCCGGAATGTTTAGGCCGCCGTTCCAATTATCTGATCTATAACCGTTAACACGAATTCGTTCTTGTCTGTATCCAGTACTCGGATTGTAAATTGTATCATTAAAATCTGTTGTGTTGTCTAATAACACAACATGCTCTTTTTGTACTAATGGAAGCGATACGTGATACAATCCCTCGTCGGTACCAACTGTTTGAATACCAAAACTATTTTGATCTCTTAATAGACTGTTAAATTCCGAAGATAAAAACTGTCCGTCGGCTTTAAAAATACTATAGCCGTAGAACTCGTCTTTAATGTTATCAACTACACAATAATCTCGTTGGAATTCTAATAAGTTTGCTGCTGGACTTAGTGCAATTAACGAGTTATTTGCCCAACCTTGAGTTGTCCAGAATAGAAATTCTTTTGCACTTTGGTTCCAGTTTTCAACTGAATTAGTTCTGTCAATAACATTTTCAAAACTGAATCCAATTTCTTTTTGTCTTATACTATAACCTAAAATAAAGTCAACAACTTCTTGTGCAGTGTTAAGCCGACTGCCGTACTGTAAAGTTTTAAGTTCAACAGTGTCAAAATCTTTCTTAAACTGTGCGGTTCTGCCTCCGCTTACTGGAAGTGCAGGAAGCTTAACTATATCATTAGTATCAAATGATAGTGTAGTAGTAAAGGAATTAATTACTCTATAATATGCATTATTATGTTGTATTACTTCGCCGCTGATATAAGACGTGTTCGTTTCCCAAGGAGATACTTTTTCGGAAATACCGCCGACAGTAACTGTTGAAGATGTTGACCCTTCCCTAGCTGCATAATATTCAAAATACGGCTTTTCTAGATTATACCCTCTTATTACATATCCTAGTTCGGTGCGTTCTGCAATAATACCACTAAACACTGCTAGTTCACTAGGACTACTTGTGTTTAAAAACACTTGATAATTTTCTTGAGGAACAAAAATTCCATCTTGTGTAAGAGATTGCGCAGGTGATCTACTGTCAAGAATTATATTAAATTTTTCTTTACTTGTAAATCCAGCAATCTTAACACCTAGCTGATTATTAATTGTAGCTAAATCAGTTTTGTATCCTTCGTATACTGTTAGAATATCACTTGCTACAAGGTTATAAATGTAATTTACTAAACCTGCTGTATTAGTTCTAACATCTGATTGATACGTATTTGGTAATGTTAAATCTTTAATAACTACTGGTTTATTTGTACCTATGTCTACCCATTGGTTAGCCAAGTTCTTTAGTACTCTTGAAACGTCAAACCCTAATCCCATTGTTTTAGCAGGCTTGTTTAGTAACATTGCAGTTAGTATAGCAAATGGATAGTCTGAACTTCTGCGCCATGCATTTTCAACTGGAGCGTAATCGCCAAATTTAAAGTTTCTAGTAGCACTTTGTATCTGGAAATTTCTAGTATACTTACTGTTCAACGGCGATAATAATTTACCGTTACTATCAACTGGAATAAATCTAGTTAGACCAGGACGAGCATAATTTAAGTCAATTCTAGCATTTGCAGGATCTGCAATGCGGCCAATTTCTAGGTCTTTCCAAAGTACTAAGTTATCACCTGTATAAGGCGCAGGACCGTATACTGTATTCCACCAGCTTGGCTTAGTTGTTAAGCCTAACATTTCCCAAGGGTGACTGTGCGGGCGATCTGTATCAAATGCTCTTACATACATTCCTCTCCAGAAGCCTGCGTTTTCATTGCCGTCTGGTGAAGTAGTGTCTGAATAATTAAATGTCCAGTTGTTGTTTCTGTTGTAAAAAGTATTGTTAGTATATGTTTGATTGTTTAAATTTTCTTGTAACCACTTTTGAAAATCTCCAAGGAGTGAATTATCAATTTCAATTTTTGTAAATTCGTTAGTTCTAAATTCGCCGCCCATGAATGCGTTGACATCTAATCTATCAGTTGAATACTGTGCCTTAATATTGTTAAAGATACGCTTTTCTAATTCTAACAGTAATTCGTCTCTAAAGTCTTTATATGCTTTAATGTAACTACCGTCGTGTCCTCTAATAAATGCAACACCAATTGGGTATTCATCAATTTCAATGTCATCATTGCCAGCAAGTGTCGCGCCTGTTGTAGGAATGTAAAATATTTTATTCATTCCTACAAAGGTGTAAGACTTTGAAGTTGCACCTGTGCCTGCTACACCCTTAGTTGTATAAACAGGATAGAACCAACCTCTAGTACCAGTAGCACTGTCTTCGCCGTAAACTTTAAACGGACCAGTAGATACTGGCTCGTCGGCCAGCACAGTATCGTCAATTGTTAATTCAGGATAATATTTTGGAAATAGTCCTAATTTTGTAGGAGTAGGTGCAATGAAGCTGCCGTCTGTGGTTGCATACTCGTGTATTTCAATTTTATCATCTTCTATTTGGCCGGCGTTGATTGATATATAACCTGCTACATTAAAGTTATAATCTTTAATGTGTGTTAGCTGGATTCCATTTAAATAAACCGTTATGCTTGTTGAACTTAGAGTTAAAAGATTATAGGTAGTAGTGAGTGGATAATCTTGTACTCTTGAATCTAATACTTTATATACAATTTTGTTAGACGATCCCGATGCAAGCATATCCGAAAAGTAAAACGGCTGTGACGTTACTTTATCACTATTAACAGTTTTTAAAATAAGGTCAACGTGCGTTTTAACTGGGCCGTCATATCCTAAACTAGCAGCAGTGTCTAAGAATGTTTTCTTAAATCTTGAATACTCTTTTTTAGAATACTTTAATGCTTTTACAATATTATAGCTTTTATTTGTTATGTGATATAACGGTAAATTTATTGGTCCACTGTGTTTAACAAATCTTTTACCATAACGAGCTAAGTCACCTAAATCACGTAGGTTGCTTGATCCAAGGTATGTTCCGATATAGCCAGGTATATCTTCCAGCATACTATCAACATGATCAATTACTTCACCTAATGTGAATTGATTAACATCGTCATTTAGCGGATTACGTTCTAAATTGTAGGGGAACTCATAATATCCATTAGAATTTTTAATAGTTTTACTATTTGTTTTAATTTTAATAACATCATTAATTGTTAAATTGCTATTAAAAACAATAACTGCATTTGGTTTAGTTTTATCAATTGTGTAATCAGTATTAACTAACTTTAATTTGTTGTTTACAAATACTACTACTTTTATATCAGTTACACTGCTTGAATTTTTATAAACATCAATTTTAAAGTTATTAACTTGAATATCAGTTGCTGCGTATTCTCTTATAACATACTGCTTACTGATAGTAGGAGTGCTACTAAATCCGTTTACATAATTAAAAGAAGTAAGTGATTTAAACTTCTTTAAATAACCGCTGTTAATAGCTTGTGAAAATAAGTCTGTCTCGGTTTGATATGTAAAAGTATCGTTTAATAAATTAAAATCAAAGACAATATCGCCTGAATTTTCAATTGATTTATAGCTTAACACAAATCCTAATTCAGTATCAAAGCGTGTTCCGTCGCCTACTGCATATGAAAATAATTTAGATCCTTTGAAAGTAGATGAACCGTAATATGCTTCATCACTAAAACTATTTCCAGTTACATCAAATACTTCAAACATTGGTGCTTGATTACGTGTTGTTTTTTCTTGCGCAGCTACCCATTTGCCGCCTTGGTAGTGATAACTTTTTCCTGCATTTTTTACACCTTGTGTAACTAATACAGTTTCAAGATCAATAGGAGTAGTATCAATAGTTTCTACTAAACTAATTTGCCTAGAATTATTAATTGTAACAAATTTAACTTGATAAATTTTACCGCTTACTAGTATATCAGTGTCGGCTGCAAACAAAATGCGCATGTTGTCAGCAAGATTAATTCCGTCAATATTATAACCTAGTTGGCCTTCAATTGTACTAAACACATCAGTAGTATATGTGTCAATTAAGTCAACATCAGTTTTAGCATATGCACCAAAATTATTTAATTTTAACCCTGCTTCAAATTCTATAATAGGGCGTTTAGCACGAGCCGATTCGTCAACATCTCTTGGAAGGTTATTGAAACGGAAACTTTTTAAAATTACATCTTTGTGATGCCATCTATTATAACGACTCCAGGCATTTCTATCAGGCGATGCTCTGTTAACTATAATATAATCTTTTTCAGTTGCATAAGCACTTGCATCAGCAAATGGTAGTGTATCAAACTCATCGCTATCAAACGGAATAAGTTTATTATCGCTGTATGCTGCTGGAATAATTAAATCTTGATCTTTAATTAAAGTTATTTTAGTGCCAACGCCTTCAACATACCAATCATGAGTTTCATATGCAGCCGGTGTCACGTCGCCCTGGAATCTAATTTTCATTCCGTTTGACAATTCTATACCGTTTGCACTTTTATATGTTTTCTTACCTAAAATATCTTCAGCTACATCTAAGAAGGCGTTTTCTTCGATGTCATAAATTTTAATAAGACCGCTAGTATCTACTGCGTTTTTGCTAACGTAATAAAGTTTGCCAGGTGCATTAAAAGGAATAGTAAATTGTATTGTGCCCTTTTCAATATATGCAATTGCAACTTCTTCGCCTTCTTCGCCTAGCTTACGGATGCCGTCTGGATATAATGTCGAAACGTTATCATCAGCAGCAAATGTTACGCTACCGCCGCTTGGAAGAATAATATATTCACCTTGGTCATATTCATTGCCGTAGAGTACTGCGTCAAATAATCCTACAGCGCGTAATCCTTCTGTTCCGGCTGTCAAAATAGCAGTACCGGGAGTAAATGATCTACTGATAGCAATAGCCATCGGGTGGCCAGGAGTATCAATATCAAAGCGATATGTCTGGCCTCGGTATAATTTTAATTTAGGATTACGTGTTAGACCGTCGTTAAATACATAAGCAACACTGTCGCCCTGATCTTCTACTGTAACAGCGTAAGTACTAACAACTTCTCTACTTTGACCACTGACTGTAACACTTAGAGGACCGTTAGGTAACCAGTAATATTCACGGAAGTTTACAAATTTATCCCAGTCAATGTTAGGATTCCATGCATAGGTTTCCTGACTGTTTAGACGGCTATGATTATCAGTGTTTGCACCAAAGACGCCCAGCTGTCCTATATAATCATTGTAGTCTTTATAAAAAGTTACATTGTTATAATTGTCTTTAATAACAGTAGCAGGTTCTAGTTGATAATTAGTTCTATCATTAGTTACATCATCGTTATAATTGTCCGATGTCTTATATGCCTTAGCTGTTGTTCTGCCGTAGTATCCATTGATTTTTTCAGCAACACCAGGTTGTATAAGTTGATCAAGTGTACCTTGTAAAAACTTTTTATTTGCTTGTGTTCTAAAGAACTTAGGTAAAAAGTCACTCGAAGTTATTTTGTTGTTCTGTCCTGGAACAGGTAGTGCGCTTTCGTTTTGGTCATTCTTAGCCATTAGTAACTATAGCCTCCACTTGTTGTGTTAGTTGTTGTTGTTGTTGCACTGCTTAATATTCCTGCGGTTGTACTAGTTGATATTGACGTTGCACTGCTTGTTATTCCTGCGGTTGTACTAGTTGATACACTATTAATTACTGTACCACTAGCTTGTAAATTAGTAGCTGTTATTTGATCAATTGTTTCAATATCACTTACTTTAGCAGCACTTGCAAATATTTCATCTGGTTCACATTTAATTTCAAATAAGCTACCAAATGATTGTGTTGTCTGCCTCGGAACTATCAATATACTTACCAATTTAGGCGACAGCTGGTTTATAATATAGGCACTAAGTTCTTGGAAGTAAAATGTCTCTCCAAAGTCCCAATTTTCAATATCAAAAAACTGATTAATTGCGTCAACAATCCCTGATTTAAGTTCATTGTCATTGATAACTACATTAGCATTTTTAACAATTTTAAATTTAACTTGCAAATCCGGAGTTGCTTTATCTCCAAACAATACTTTATATTTTGCAGGATGATAAATTATTTCGTCGCTTATACTTTTTATTTTATTAATCGCGGTTCCATAACTTCTAAATAATTCATCGTTACTGGGCGGCTTAGGCTTTGTTAAAATTGTTCCAGCAATATATTGCTTTACTTGTATATCATAAGACTTTGATAACACATATGTATCAATAATATTACTTGCACTTGGGTCAATTCTATATCCACTATCAGCAACATGGATATAATGAAATTTTAACCCTGAACGGCCAAAATATGCTTTATAGTCTGTATTAATTACAGTGTTGTTTAGTACTTTATTAAGCTTTCTAAAAATACCTTCATCAATTAGATAAAATATCTGCCCTTCTAATCGTGCGCTGTAGGGAGATATTGCTGCTTCGTTTTGTACTATAATTATTTCAGCAGTTATATTTGCAAAATATTTAAAGTCTTCTACACCGTCGGTTGTTGTATATTTCTTTTGGAATATTAATTTGTCTGCGGTTGCAATTGCAGTATTTTCTTCACCAACAATTTGTTCAAATATATCTGGATCATCGACTACTCCGTCATCGTCAAGATCAATAAACTGAACTTGAATTTTACGGCTGTCTAGATATCCTTCTACATCTCTATATGCATCAGTGATCGTCCAGTTAAAGTCTGTTGTAAGCGGTGTTAGCGCACCGGGTTTACGATTAATATTTAAGATATTAATCTTATCTCTAACTATTTGACCGGTTGCAGGATCATAAATTTTATCAGCAGCATCAAAGAAGAATCTAATCTCATCTGTACTTTCCATTATGTATCTTAAATTACGATAGGTAATTGTGTATTTTTCACCATCTGTTTTAAAGTATAACATCCAACTTGCATCAAGATTCTCACCGCTAATATCGCCTGCTTTACCAGTTGCAAAAGCGCCAAGTGTATTAATGTCTTCTGCTAACACAATCTTCCATTGTCTATTATACTGATCGTATCGTAGTGCAAAGTCTCTGTATTCAAATGTTTGGTCAATTAATTCTACTTTTACATCGTTAATTAATACTTTAGAATAATTAGAAATTAATTGCTGTAATATTGCACCAGTTGGAATAATATCATTTAGCGCGATAGGCGCAATTCCGTCTTCATCTATAGTTGTTCCTGCACCAGAAACAGACACTATTTTAGACCACTTATAATTTGTTTTTCCTAAATGATCTACATCATTGTCATCCATTAGGGTGCCGTCTGGCATAAAATGCTTGCCGACAGGAGCAACAAATTTTAACATTGTTCCTGCTTCTACCAACCGCAAACTATTAGCAGTAAAACTACCTACTGAATATGCATTGCTATCAATATCTTGAAGCAGGCCTAATGACTGGTTTGTACTTGTGCTTGACTGCAACCAAGTTGCATTAAGGTCACTAACAATAATTTTTGGATATTTTGCAAGATAGAAATTTTGTGTGCTTACACTTCCTAAAATTTCTTCAATAGTGTTGTATATAACACCTTCAATATCTGTTTGCGTAGCAAACGTAAACGACTGCTTTTCAACAAACTCTTCTTTGTAAATTACGCCGTCGTCTGCAAATAAACTAGTATTTGAATACTTTCCGCTGGCATCTTTTAAATCAAAAAATCTGCTTATCCCGCTTGATATTCTGTTTGTACTTTTAGTTTTAATAATATCTTGACTAATAGCAAGCGGACCAATGTTATAATCTTCACCTGTAATTAAACGATTTTGTGTATAGTATGTAGTAGGTGCATTTTGTTTAATTTCAGCATTAGTTTCAGTAGCAGTACCGTTACTAACTGTATAATTTAATTTAAGACCAATAGTAAGTGTTTGCACTGATCCGTTTCTTGCTTGGTAAGGAATCTCAATGCTTACAGTATTAATTGCACCGGGCGTTATTACACTGCGTATATTATTACTAGTTCTATAGTATGATCTAAAATTGCCAGCTGGTAAATTTCCAAATACTCCGTCACTAAAGTTTAAATTAATTCTGTCACCAATACGAGTAGTTACTGCAAATACATCTCTAGTTTTATTGAACAAACTATTATAGATAACATTATTACCTTCAGTTGAATCAATTTTTGTCCATTGGTTACTCTCAAACCCTGCGCTATTTAGTGCAAATAGCCAAACATCAGAGTCATTAATATTTTCAGCATCAATTTGAACTGCTTGGTTGGGTGTAGGGTTAGTTACTGCAAAATTTCCTGTTTCAAGTTTGCCTTGACGGAAATGCATAAAGAATCCAGTGTTAGCACTTCCAGCGCCTTGGCCGTCATCACGGAATAAGAATGCAGGACTATTGCCTGGTAGCGGAGCTTCTTCTATAATATCTTCCGCTGATAAGTCAGTACTTACAATTTCAAAACGTGTACTTATACCTTCAATACGCTTAGTAAAAGGATAAATTGCTTGCCCAGTATTTGTGGCATTTAAGCGATATTTCTGTGTTTGTACATCTGCAATTAGTGCAGACTTTAACGGATTACCAATTGAGTTAGACAACGGCAATGCTGAATTCATAATCTTGACAAACTGTTCAAAGTAATTTGAATTAGTTTGATCATTCCACTTAATAGTAATGCCTGCTAAATTTAATCCATTACTATCTAAAAGATTTTCAGTTGTCTTAATTGTATCAAACTTTAGTAAACCGTTCGCTGCTTGATTACGTCTTGGATTGTAAGACAGCATACGTGCAAGTCGTAATACGCTTTCTCTGCGTTCTGCTGTTTCAAGAAAGTTTTCTCTAGCATTCAAGTCAATACGGAATGACAGATTTTGCCCAAGGAAAGCAATCATATCAATTAGTGCAAGATATTCACTTGACTCAATATAATCGTTAAAATCCTCTGGGTAATTTTGACGCAGATAATTAATCATTGTACGACGAAGATTATCAAAGTCATAACTCTGGAAATCAGCGTTTCTAAATGATTGGTAAATTCTTTTCCAGTCTTCAGCTACTAATAACCTTGACTGTCTATCGCTTGAAGACATGTACGTTTCCTTGTTTACTAATAATATTTATCTTATAAGGAAAAGTACGTATTTAATTCTTAGCGTTAAAGTAGTCCGTTTTCTTTATCAAATTTAAAGCGTAATTGGTCAGTTACTCCAAACGGCAGCACAGTTATTGTACAATCAATCTGTATACCTTGTTCGTAAGTATCTATTACAATGTCTTCAGCTCTTATTCTAGGATCGTAGTTAATAATACGAGTAACATCTTCAATTATTGCTTCTTGTACTTCAATGGTAAATGGCTCGTATAATATATCCCATATTATTGTGCCAAATGTAGGATCACTTAATTTTTCAGTTTGACGTATATGAAAATGATTTATTAAATCTTGTTTAATAAGTTCAAAGTCATACAAACTAAAACTTTTAGCATCTGCAACTGTAGAAAATCCTCTATATTTTCTACCTACTGTAGATTTTTGTACAGGCTGACTTACAGTTACTCTTTTATACAGATTTTTTTCTAATTGACTCATACTATATTTACCCTTATTGTGCAGATGATCGATGTAGTGCTACTGTTGCAGTAGCTGCACTGTTATCTGTCGGATCTTGTGTCGGCGGATTAGCTTGTGCTTTAGCAATCTCTTGTTCTAAACTTCTAAGAGCATCTGCTTCTTCGTTATGGAATCTGTTAACAACACTATCCCTAACACCTTGTGTACTACTTTTAAAATATCGTGCGCCATTTTCTGCGCGGCGTTCTGCATAAACTGCTCTAATTAATGCCGAATCAGTGGGCTCAGTTGTAGTAGGAGGGCTTGGCGGATAACTTAAACTAGCAAGTGCTCTTTCATAGACGTTGCGTGCGCCGCCTGGACCGTGTTGTATAGCAGCAGACCATACAGTATTTTGTAATGTTAGTGATCTTTGATTTACATCAATCTCTGATTTATTTTTAATTAGTTTTGCAGCAGGTACATAATATGCAATTACTGCATACTGGTGCTGTGCTTCTTTACCTGCTGCTGTTGACATTACTTGTGCCCATGCAGCTTTGTATGCTTCGGTACCTGCTCTAGCTGCTGACGCGCCGCCGGCTGCTGCCAATTGCGATTCTAAGCTAGGGTATGCCTTAGTCAGCCAAGCATGGAATTCATTCATTACACCTCGGTTTGCTGCAAGCTGGTATGTTCCGTAACTAAATCCGCCGGTGCTATCCCATCCAATAGTTGCAGGATTTCCTCTTGATTCGTATCTTGCACTTAGTGATCCTAATTCTGGATCAAAGTTAAAGTCACTGTTATAATCACCAGGCGGTACAGGTGTTTGTCCGTTGCCGGGACCTCTTGATATATACCCTGTGCTGATGTTACCGCCGCTTCCTGATACAAATGCACTAGACGTTCTACCTTGTAAATTTTTATCAAACGTATCGGGAGTAAGCACCCGATCCGAACTAGGCAGCGCTCCGGGCGCGTCTCTATCTGTTTCTATTTTCTTAAACGATAACGGATCTAAGTTTTCATGATGCGGCCACGGTTCGTGTTGCGGCGCCCTTGCTAATATACTTTCGTATCCACTTATTGAGCCACCTGGTCTAACACGAGGTAATGTAATTGTACTCAACTGTTCAACTTGTCGTGCAGGGTTAGCTTGAGCTGCATTTGGTCCATTCATATGCACATATGTTGCAGTTTCTCTATGTTCTTTTGCACTGTTAATGTGTGTAGATCCCCCGGCAGTGAGACGATTGTCTTGTCCTGATTTAACGTGTAATGATTTAGCTGTATCAATATATTGCGACTGTTTTACGGCAATATGTTGATTGTTTCCTACAGTAATTTTACTGTTTGCGCCGACATACAAATTAAAATCTTGCTTAGATTCAATTTGTACTCTACCGCTAGCTGCACCCCTTGCTCTGCCAGTAGCCTTAATATTGACATTTCTGCCTGCTTCCATGTTTATATCACGTTCAGCAGTAATGTTTAAATCATTTTCAGTCATGATACTAACGCTATCTTGTGCATGAATATCAATTTTACCGTCGCTGGACATTTCAATCCAAGTAGTGCCGCGGGCATTTCCAATATAAATTAAATCTTCACTGTTGTGCATTAATATCTGATGCCCGGTTCTAGTTCGAAAACGCATTAGCTCGTTTTGTAGAATAGTTCTATCGCCGCCGGTTTCGTTAGCACCTTTATTTTTATAAATTGGAGGGCCATCTTCTGCATGAGTTGAACGAACAAATCTTTCATCACCGTCATCCATTACAAAACTACTACCGCCTAATCTGTTTGAAGGAACTGCAACTTTGTTTCCTGCTGTGCCTATTTCTACAGTTGGCGAGCCGTCTCTGCGATCTTTAGGACCCGGTGTGCTTATACCAAATACCATACTAGGAATTTCTCTGCGAGCACTAGTTGTAGTAGTGCCGCGGATTTCGTCATTGTGTAACCCTTGGATTTCTAAAGATTCTGTAAAATCTTTGTTATACGGTTTAGCAAATAAAGTAGGATCAACTTTAGATCCACTTTCAATTGATTTATTATATTCGCCGGTTGGAAGCTTTCTTCCCTTTAGTGGAGGAGGAGTAATTCCAGTTGTGTTTTCAGTTGAGGCTCTCCCGTCAGGAACCATGAAATTCATATAGTCTGCGGGAATACATCCAATCCAATAACCAAAGTTTGCATTACCTTCTGCAAATATTACAAGGACTTTAGTACCTACATCAGGCGGCACCATCCACATACCATATGACTTTTGTGTATGTTCATAACCATCGTTTGCAGTAAGTGCAGCATTAGGAGTAACACCGTAAAACGGACTTAAATATCTTACATTTAATAATTGGCCGCTACGTTCAGGCGTGCCACCAGAGCTAGTATATCTTAATAATTCAACAACAAGGCCGCCCATATATTTTGTATCTAAATTATTAACAATGATAGCTTCATACGGTCCTGCATTTTTAAAATCAGCATTATTATTAGACGTTGTTCTTGTATAATTTCCGTTTGCCATTAGTAGTTAGTTCCTGTTATTCTTTTAAATTTATTGATTATTGCGGTCTTATTACTCTTTGAGCAATAGCAGATGTTGTTGCGTTGTTTAATGTCGGACTTGTAACCCCCAGATCATTTGCAGTTGAAGGCACTCTTGGTGTAAGTTGAGGAACAACTGGTTGCGATGATACAGTTCTGCTTGGTCCTGCATCTGGTGTATAAACTTTTTTACCAGTATTAAAATCGTATCTATCAAACCCCGGTGTTAGCGGCTCGTATACATATACGTTAGGCGGGCGAAGCGTAGCCGATGTATTTGCAGTTGTAGGTGTAGAAGGTGATTGTGTTACTGTTGTAGGCGCAGTAACAGTTGTATTAGCAGCACGTTGAGCAACTTCAGCTGCGCCATTTCCTCTGCCAGCGCCAGCAGTTAGTGCAGCCACTGTTGATTTTGGAGCAGCAGCAGCAGCTCTAGCTTGTCTTAAAATAGCATCTTGATACGGCACAGATCTTGGAGGAGTTGATCCTGCTCCGCTTACTCCTGCGCCTGCAGGGGGATTATTAGGAAAGGAAGGAATGTTTCCTGACAATACATTAGCTGCTGAAGTTTTTGCTATTGTTGATAATGCAGCTAGGCGTTGTAACCCTCCAAATAGGTCAGTTACTTTTCCAAAAATAGATGGAGTTGCTCCGGTAGCAGCTTTCATACGAGCGAGAATATACGGATCAGTAGGATCGGCACCGCCTAACCATTTTCTTTCTGCATCAGTTAAGTTTGTGGGTGCTGCAACTTCTGCAGGAACAGTTTCACTTACTGTTACACCGCCTGCAGTATTTGGTTTTACGGTAGTAGTTGTTATAACTGTTGCGCCTGTAGCTGCACCAGTGGTAGCACTTATTTGTGTTTCAGGCCTGCTATAATCTAGTAAAGGATCAGGCAAGTAAACCGGCACGCCTTGATACGTAGACACTTGCACAGAACCCGCTGGTTTAACATCAGCTGTTATATCTTGTTCAGCCCATTCTACCATTTTTTCATAAAGTGGGACACACTCTATTTCAAGACTACGATCTGGATTTTCGGCGGCAACTGTTGGATCTAACGCAAATTTTTCAATTACCCAATAATGTGGCTGACTTGGATATAATAATTTGCTCCAGCCACTATTATCAATAACTATAACAATTTGATAAGAGCGTTGATAATTTAAAATAATGTCTTCGCCATATTTAAACAAGTCGTCAATATTTTCAAATATTTGTCGATTTGTGTTAAGCTCAGGTTTAGTCCAAGGCCCAACCCCTTCTACAGGAACAGCATTCGATTGTTCTAATTTTCCTTGGCTTTCTTCTGGTAAGCCGCTGTCGTCTGCTTCTGACATTATTGTGGTCCTATCAAATTTCTAACTTTAGATGTTGCTGCGCCTGAGACTGCTGCAATGCTTTGATTAGTAGCAGTATTTACAGTCGGTAGACCTAATCTTGCTCTAATAATGGGATCACTGCCTGTATAAGGAGGAGCATTTGGATCTCCTAAAGAGTTTACTGCTGAATTAAGAGTTCCTCCTAAACCGTTTAATCCGCTAGTAAGAGATCCTGTTACGCCGCCAAAGCCGCTAGTAAGAGAACCTAGTTGCGATCCAAGTACTGCTCCGGTAACTGCTCCTAACTTTCCGCCGAGAGCATTTCCTATTAGGCCGCCGAGAGCACCTGTTGCAATTCGAGGAATAACTTTAGTTAAATCAGGAACACTTGCAATGCCAAAATCAACACCTTTTACTAATTCTCCTATATTAAGTATTTCTGTTTTAAGTGCTATTTCTAGTTGTTTAAATGGGCCAGCTAACTGTGCAGCTACATCGGCACCTATTGCTGGTAGTAAATTTCGAATATCGTCAGCCATTGGTCCTGGCATACTATTAGTCGCAGGCATACAGCTTTGTCCAACAGTGCCATCAGATTGTGTAGTTGTTTTAGCCATTGCTACTTCGTTTTTAACTTGAATAAAGTTAGTGTTTCCGGTACTTGCTTTGTCGTCTTGTCCTCTAAGGCGAATCATTTTAAGAAGCTGTGTAAATTTGCCGGCTGCAAAAATATTGGTAACTGCCCATACTTGGAATAATCCACTAAATCCCGGAACAGCTAATGGCATTTCCATTGTTGCTCCATCTATTTGATAATCAAACGGTGTTCTAAAATTAACATCAACTAAAACAGGACCAGTTGAATACGGCATAGTACCGTCTTCTGTTATACCTGGTTTGCCTGCAACACGCTTTGATACATAATTTCCAGTGTCTTGCGGAAGATAATAGGGATCCCCTATTATTTCCATTTCAGCTGTGACCATATCTACTGTCATGTTTGTAATTCTGTCATGAAACATCTCAGCAATTTGACGGCGTACATCGTTACTTTGGGTGCCGGCTGCTCCTTTTGGGCCGGTACCCATTTCTGTCCCGCCTGTCTGGTCGTCTGTAGTTGCAGCATCGCTTGGTTCTGCAGGAGCAGCGCCCGATGGTGTATTTGTTTGTGCAGTAGCAACTTTACTTGCGTCAGGATCACTTTGAGATCCTGTTGTCATTCCAAAATCTGCGTTTGCTGTTAGCATAAATGCATTATTAAAATTAATATCAAAGTTTAATACATCTTCATTTTTGCCTGTATAAATGTAATTGTATCCTTTGACAGCAACTCGTTTTAAACCTTGAATATTACTTGCTCTAGCGTTGCTAGCCATAGTAACTGTTTCAGGAACTTCGTAAGGCATAACACTGTATACATAAACTTTTGGACGACGGCCCATTTGTGCTTCTGTTACAGGGCTTTCATCTATAAAAACATGTGTATTAATTTTAAACCATTTGTGTAATCCATTTTTAGCTTTAATAGTTGAATTTTCTGCACAAAATGTAGACTGTACTACTATTTTTTCAATAATACTAGTAATATTTTCGTTTTGATTAAATTGGAAATCTCTTGCTTTATCTGCAGGCTGTACCGCTTTTGAAGTAGTGTCAACTAGTCCAGTTTGAGGGTTAGTTGCAGCAGCAGCGTCTGCTTCGCTAGAATTTCCCGGAGCATTAGTATCTTCATTAAGAGTACTTAACCCAATTTCATTCATTAGACCAGTGTTTTCAGCAAACGACTTGAGTATAGAATATGTACGAGACGGTGGAGTAATTGTTATCGTTGTTGGACTAAAAGAATTACGTAACTCTGGATTTGCTGCAACTGTTCCTCTACGCTGTTCCTCACGTTCCTCGGGCGAAGTAGTAAATGCAGTGTCATCAATATTGCCTGCTTGTAGCGCCGAAAGCAGCGTGGATCTATCTTTTGGAAATACTATAACATATCTATCATATGGTGTAAGTGCGCCGGCTTTTTCCAACGCTTGAATTTGACCATTAATTGCTGATGTTATTGATGCGTCATTTGTTTCAAGTACTTGGTGAAGTAATAGTCCTGTTGCTTTAATTGATGTTTTAATCTTATTAATATTATCATCTAGCCCAGACTCACTCATAGGAATCGCTTTAACTGCATAGGTACTTCCTGTACCAGTAACGTTAAAGTCCATATTAATAAACTTTATAGGAATAAAGATAGGACGGCTTATAAAGTTTGCATCCGTGGATCCATCTAGATTCCATCCTTTAAAATCAATTTTTAAACAAAATGGTGCCTGGTTGTAACTTTTATATCCAGCAGTAGCTGCTGCTCCAATAATTGCTTGAATAAAATTACCCATGCTATACGGCTCTGTTACATTAAATGATATAGCAGTTCCGGTTGTTACTCTAGTATTTGGATTAGGAGCAACAACTCCTTCTATCTCAAGATCATCAATGTAGTATTCAGCGTGTTCAGATCTTCCGGTGCCCTTTTCGTCAAAAATTTGATAACGTTTATCTAAGTTTCCGCCGCTGCTTTGTATTATGTAATTTTTAAATCCGCCTGCACTTCTATATTTTTCTGGATTGTTATATTCTGCAGCGTCAAGCACGCCTAATGAAATTACATAATTATAACTATTATGACTTCTTAACGGATTTGGAATTTTGCTTGCTGAAGTATCATCGCCTTGATAAGGAGACTTATAACCGGTATCAATAAAATCACTAAACGCACTTCTTTCATTTAGTTCACGATATTGAGCTTGTACTAATCCATATTCTTCGCCAGTTATTCCTGCAAGATCTGCAATTCCTCTTTCTACAAGTTTTAACGGATTGTTAGCTAGGCCCTGTAATTCTTCAGCAGCACTAATTAGTCCACTAAGTTTGTTTTTAACTTGTCCTAGTAAATCGCCTGCTCCGCCGCCGCCGAGTATTCCGCCTGCTAATGCACCAAGTGCAGCGCCTTGGCCTCCTCTTAAAAGTCCGCCAACAGTTCCTCCTAGCAGTGCTGAATTTATTTTCTGAGTACTTACTCCGGTAGCCGTACTGATGTTTTGACTAACAGTACTGACTGATGTCTTTACAGTATTTACTGCTGATGTTAAACTACCTTTAAGAGATGCACTTAGATTAAACGCCATATTATACTCCTAGGGTATTTTTTAAAGCCGACGGATCAGGTAAATAAATCTTAGTGCCAGCAACAAAGTCAAACACTGGATCTTTAAGAATGTCTAAATTACGTTGTGCAAACACCCACCAAAGCTCTTGTTTTCCGTAAGTAATATATGCAAGTAAATCAGGGCGATACGTATATTCAGGTGTTATTTCAAACAATATATCATCTCTGTTTATAGGAACTGGACGAGGTTTTAAAATATCTAAATATCCACTTGCGGTAATTTCTGTTCTTCCGTATGGACTTAAATTATTATCAGCAGTCATTATACAAATCCTTCTTTACCATTAATATGTCCGCCAGCGGCATATTGATTTAAGCTAAAGCCCGATTGCGAACGTCTTGCGTATTGTGGTTGTAGTGTAACTGTAATTGAACTTTGTGTAGGAACATAGTTTACTTGTCCATTAATTGTACACTGTATATAATCAACATCAACTGGTAAATCAGTTGTAAAGTTAGTTATTACAACAGGAATATTATTCATAACATGTTTACCATATCCGTTTAATCTACATACCACAGGCGGATTGCCTAACGGCTGACTGTTGCCATAAAACATCTTAGTTGCGCTTCTTAAAAAGTGCAAACATGCAACCCAATACTTTGCATCGTTTTCATTTTCTTGATAAAATTCACCAGTAATTGTAATTGCATCTACTTGGCTATTTTCATATGCATTATACGCATAATTTGTATGTGTAGGATGAACCGAAGAATAGGTTGCACTATGACTTAACAACACTGAAGGGTTAAACGGAAATATCATTCTATTTCCGGTATTAAATGCACTCGATCCACTAGCTTCTCTTAGAGGCGCTAATATATCACCCTCGTTTCTAAGTATGTCTGGCACACTAATGCTAACACGCCAATCACTTGCATCAGATACTGAATTGTTAGACGATATTATTGCTCTTGATATTGTTCTATTATTAATTGAAGATCCAAAACCGCCTGTTTGATTAATAAAATTTGCAGCAAGTTTTCCTAGCGGCCCTAGACTGCCTAGCTTTTGATTAATAGTACTGCCGATTGCGCCTTTAACAGCGCTAGTTGCATCAGATACAATACTGCTAACAAAGTTGCTTGCATTAAAATTGATTTGAAAGGCCATAATTTATTTTGTCTCCTCTACTACTATTTAGTTGACAAAATTATGTTAGTAGTTTATACTATATATAACTACAGGAAAACCTCATGCGACCTAAGAATTACCTTAACAATAAAGATATACTTAAAGAAATACATAGATCAAAAAATGCGTTTAATAGCTACACTGCTCCCGAATACGGCGACTATGATATTATTTTATCAAGCGTAGACAAAATTGATCCATTAATTGTTGCCGAAGCAAAACAAAATAAAGCAAAAAAACTTAGTTCGGCAGAATACGAGCGTCGTAAAGAGCTTGGTGAAAAAGTTAAGCAAGCAGAATGCGAAACATTAGCATCTGAAATTACTAAAGAAGAATTAATCTTCCGTGTAATGACATTTGAACACATTCCAGAAGAGCCAGGACGTAAGAAAAATCCTAAATCCGTAGCCGATACAAAAGTTAAGCTTCCGTTTCCTCCTTTCCACCATTACAAATACAACGACGAAGGCGAAATTGTGTTAGTTGGAAAAAGTCACTGGAAAGGCGGCATGGACAACGGACACTTTGACAAAGATCACGGAATAGCAACGAACAAACTTGCCATGATGTGGTTAAAACTTGTTGATCGATATGCTACTCGGGGTAACGTTCGCGGATATACATACAACGACGAAATGAAGGGGCAAGCAATCTTACAACTTGCACAGATCGGACTACAATTTGACGAGTCTAAGTCGGATAATCCGTTTGCTTACTACACAGCAGCAGTAACTAATAGTTTTGTGCGTGTTATTAATATTGAAAAACGTAATCAAAACATTCGCGACGATATTCTCGAAATGAATGCGTTGGATCCTAGCTACACAAGACAAAGTCAAGGCGAATGGGAAGCTGCTGTTAAGCGCAACGAAGAAGCTCCTCCTACACAGTTCACAGATACCAAATAAGTGGTTGACAGGTGTTAATATTTACTATATACTGTAACATGTACATATGGAGAACTAATCTTGTTTAAAAAAGCTGCGGTGTTTACAGACATCCATTTCGGACTTAAAGGTAATAGTCGCGTTCATAATGACGATTGCGAAGAATTCATTGATTGGTTTATACAAACTGCAAAAGATAACGGTTGCGAGACCGGAATCTTCTGTGGTGACTGGCATCACAATCGAAATTCACTAAATCTTACTACTATGGATGCTACAATTAGAAGCATGGAGAAGCTAGGTGCTGCATTTGAGAAGTTTTACTTCTTTGATGGTAATCACGATTTGTATTATAGAGACAAACGTTCTGTAAACAGCACTGCATTTGCAAAGCACATTCCTGGAATTACATTTATAGACGAAATCTTCATCGAAGATGATGTTGCACTTGTTCCATGGCTCGTCGGGGACGAATGGAAGACGATGGGTGATATTAAAACAAAGTATTTGTTTGGTCATTTTGAACTTCCTAGCTTCTATATGAACGCTTTAGTTAGAATGCCAGATCACGGCGACCTTAAGTCTGAGCATTTTAAGCATCAAGAGTATGTGTTTAGTGGACACTTCCACAAACGACAGAAGCAAGGTGCTATTCATTACATAGGTAATGCGTTTCCCCACAATTATGCTGATGTTGGCGATGATGATCGAGGTATGATGATACTTGATAAGGAGAACAATAAAGAACCAGAGTTTGTTAACTGGCCTAATTGCCCTAAGTACCGTACTGTAACACTTAGCAACTTAATTGATAATGCAGATACGTTTATTAAGGATAAAATGTATCTACGAGTAACGCTTGACCTTCCTATTAGCTATGAAGAAGCAAGTTTTATCAAAGAAACATTCATTAATCAATACAACTGTCGTGAGATCACACTAATACCACAAAAGCAGTTAGAAGAAATGAGTACAGAGCTTGATATTGCACAGTTTGAAAGTGTGGACCAGATCGTAAGTAATGAAATTGCAGCGCTTGACACTAACAACTATGATAAGAGCATGCTTTTGCAGATATACAACGGATTAGAACACTAATATGATAAAAATTAAAGACCTAACAGTTAAAAACTTCATGAGTGTGGGTAATCAGACTCAGGCAGTTGACTTTGATAATGAACAACTTACTCTAGTACTTGGTGAAAACTTAGATCAAGGTGGTGACGACAGCGGATCACGTAATGGTACTGGAAAAACGACCATTATCAACGCTCTATCCTATGCACTGTATGGTCAAGCACTTACAAACATCAAAAGAAACAACTTAATTAACAAGACCAACAGCAAAGGCATGTTGGTTACCCTACAATTTGAAAAAGATAATAACAACTACCGTATTGAACGCGGTCGTAGTCCTAATATCTTTAAATTCTATATTAATAATCAAGAAACTCTAGTAGACGAGTCACAAGGCGACAGTAGACAGACACAAGACGATGTAAACACCCTGTTGGGCATGAGTCATGATATGTTTAAACATATTGTTGCACTGAATACCTATACTGAACCGTTCTTGAGTATGAGAGTAAATGATCAACGTGTTATCATTGAGCAGTTGTTAGGCATTACTATTCTTTCTGAGAAGGCAGATGCACTTAAAGAACAGACTCGACAGTCTAAAGATGCCATTACTGAAGAAACGCTAAAGATCAATGCTATTCAAACTGCTAATGAGAAGATCGAAACAAGTATCGAAGGATTAAAGCGTACTCAACGTGCTTGGCAAGCTAAACATACTCAAGATCAAGATAAACTTGCTGCCGCCATTGAAGAGTTAGAGAAGCTGGATATTGAAACTGAACTTGAGTCACACGAGAAACTAGCAAACTGGACCAAACATAACAATACCATCTTAGCGCTTAGGAAAGAACTAAGCACACTCGAGCCAGCTCTACAACGTGCTGATAAAACTGTTGAAAAGGTTACTAAGGATGTTGCAGAACTTGAAGACGCAACATGTTATACCTGCGGTCAAGCACTTCATCTAGATAAGAAAGCAGAAATTGCCGAGCGTAAAGAAACCGAACTGCTGGATGCAATAGCTTATCAAGCAGAAATTGCAGGTAAGGTAGTTGATGTAATGGCTGCACTTAAAGAAATTGGTGACATTAATGGTAAACCTACTACCTTCTATGAAAATGCTAAAGATGCATACGAACATAGAAGTAATGTAGACAATTTGAAACAGACGCTTGCTAACAAGCACGACGATGTTAACCCATACACTGCACAAATTAACGAGTTAAATGAAACTGCTATCCAAAAAGTTGATTGGGGTGTTGTTAACGAGCTTACAAGTTATAAAGAGCATCAAGAGTTTTTACTAAAGCTACTTACGAACAAAGACAGCTTTATTCGCAAGAAGATCATTGATCAAAACTTAGCATATCTTAACAACAGACTTACATATTATCTTGATAAGATTGGCTTGCCGCATCGGGTGGTGTTCTTAAACGATTTGAATGTTGAAATTACGCAGCTTGGTCAAGATCTAGACTTTGATAATTTAAGTCGAGGAGAACGTAACAGACTTATCTTAGGATTAAGCTTTGCATTCCGTGATGTTTGGGAAAGCCTGTATCAAAATATCAACTTGTTGTTTATTGACGAGCTGATTGATAGCGGTATGGACACTGCTGGAGTTGAGAACAGTTTGAGTATTCTTAAAAAGATGGCTCGCGAACGTAATAAAAATATCTATCTTATCTCACACAAAGATGAATTAATTGGTAGGGTTAATCGAGTGCTGCGAGTAGTAAAAGAAAATGGCTTCACCTCATACGAACCAGATTTAGATATTACTAGTATCGTATAAATACTAAGTAAATTCTAAAGGAGATATAATGTTTACGCAAAATAATTATTTAAAAGAATATTATGATATTATAAAAAATAACAAAGTACTAGATCCAAAATCTCAATATTGTGAAAGACATCATATCATTCCTAAATCACTGAATGGATCTAATAAAAGAGACAACGTTGTGTGCCTTAGTGCTGAAGATCATTTTTTGTGTCACAAGTTATTAGTTAAATTTACAACAGGAGTCGACAATCAGAAGATGTGGAGCGCTTTATGGAGAATGATGAATAAACAAAGTCGTTCGCAGCAAAGAGAGTACACATTTACAGAAAAAGACTATGAAGAGGCAAGAATCAAACATTCAATTGCGCAATCTAAAAGAATGAGCAAAGAAAACAATCCTTTTTTTGGAAAAAATCACAGCGAAGAAACTAAGAAAAAAATGTCAGAAGCAAAAAAAGGAAAGTCATATGAAGAAATCTTTGGAGACGAATATGCTTCTGTTATGCGAGAAAAGCGTAAGAATGAAACTACTGGAAAAAAGAGAAGTGATTCTACAAAAGAAAAAATTAGACAAAATAAGTTAGGAAAATCTAGAGATCCTGAGCTAATGAAAAGAATAGGCGAAAAACTTAAAGGCAGAAAGCAATCACAAGAAACTATAGAGAGAAAAAAATTAGCACGAATAAACGGACAGAAAACTTGCGAGTTTTGTGGAAAAACTACAATGCTTACGAATTACAAAAGATGGCACGGACAAAATTGTAAATCATA
>Ga0208413_1000171_pt1 | contig 56222 bp, 44 predicted proteins | sample AntAceMetag02UKD_FD_184761 | JGI IMG/M metagenome (GOLD analysis project Ga0208413, IMG submission 184761) | Saline lake microbial communities from Ace Lake, Antarctica - Antarctic Ace Lake Metagenome 02UKD (SPAdes) (version 2) | ecosystem: Environmental > Aquatic > Non-marine Saline and...
TTCACACCAAATTATAGACGCCGTTTTTGGGCCTAGACCAGGAAATCCTTCCGGTTTAGGCCCATTTATTCTTACACTTATCGTTTACCACCAATAGTTTGCGTCTACGGGACAGGCTCTAACTAGATCCCGACCGACCGTTGGTAAGTTAGGGCGCTTGGCGCACGTCGCCTACTCCCTTCAGTCACCCAGCACCCGTTCGATCAAGTAGGATCCTGGCGATAAATTGACTTCGATCCCCGCCCCCTTCGGCCACGTTTTGAGAAGGCTCAAGGCATCCGGCTCCACTGCATAAAAACGGGTGATTCCGGCTAATCCCGGGAAATCAATGGCCAGCATTGCCGGGGTCTCACTATCCAACTTCACCGCCGATCTGGGGTGCCCCCCCTCGCCCTCCGTCCAAGCGGCATGCGGCAAGAGCAACAACGCCCAGAGCTCGGCCGTATCCGTCTGCTGTTTGGTGAGGAAATACAGCCCTTTGCCGTCATAACGGACCCAAGGGGAATCACCGTAACCGACGAGGCGTTGCAGATCGTCCGGAATCTCCACGTCCAAACCATCGACGTCGCCGGCGTGGATAAACACCCCCTCCGCCCACGAGGCGCTGAAGTCCTCCGCGAAGGAAAACGCCGCGATGTCTGACCGGTCACTCTCATCGGTCGTCGTGACAAAAGGCGCGTAACGGGGGCTATGCCGGAACACCTCTCCGGCCACCATAAAGCTCGCGGCCTTCCGCGGGGTGGTGCGCAGGTTCAGGTTGTGCGGTTGCGTTTTGGAGAAGGACTCGGCCAAGCCGCTGAACGAATACGTCCACATCGTGGCAATCTGAGCGCCTTGCGCCCGAAAATACTGGGCCATCGCCGGATACAGGTAGGCGCTTTGATTGGACCACCCTTCATACTCGTAAACGATACGCGCTTTCCGGCCCTTGAAACGGTCATCCCGCAACCAAGCCTGCCAGTCACGCTTTTCGTAGGCATCTTTCAGATACGGCAAAAAATTCTGATCCGACAATTCCACCCGCCGGGGCCGCGCCGCCTGAACCTCGCTCTGGCCCGGGTAGGTCGAAAATGACACCAGTTCGACGTTCGAATCCGCCGCCGCTTCGAAGCCCTCCCAGCCTTGATGGTGAGGCCCCCGCACCCAATAAAGATTCCAGCAGGGCACCGCCGCGACCTCCTCCTGCTCCAGCAGATAGATCATCTCGTCGATGTAGCGCTTGAACGACTGATACTTGAATTCCCCGAAACTCTCGTTCGTATCCATTTTTTCTTCCCGCTTCAGCCATTGTTCAAAGGCCTCCACGCCTTCCGGGGAGTCCGCGCGATCAGGTTTCTTGAGCGGAAACATCGGTTCGTTGATCAACTCCGCCACCACCCAAGCGGGGTTATCCTTGTAACGAATGTGGTCGTCGTAGGGATTTTTTCGATTCACCAGGGCGCGGATGAAGTGCTTGGTCGCCTCAATTTGCCGAGGAACCGTCACCCATTCCCATTTGGCGTCCGACCGAGGGCGAATAAAGGAGTCTTTGACCTGATTCCCCATGCTGTTGAGGAAGGCCAGATTCACGTAAATGCCGCGCCGGCGACACTCCGCCAACGTATAGTCCAGCATCGCCAACCACTCGTTTTCCACGAGGTCGCCGTGGGCGTCCGCAAAATCCCCTGGCCCCAAGTGGATTCGGATCACGTCGCAGCCCATCAGCTGGATCTCATCAAAGTTGCGATCCGCCATCTTCTGATAGGCCGCCAAATCGAAAGGGGTAAGCATCCCAATGGAGGCAAAGCGGCGATGCTCCCACGACAGACTGGTCTGGAAGTTCACCCCCCACAGGGCCACTTCCGATCCATCTTCGAAAAACAGCGTGCCATCCTCAACGTGGATCTTTTGAAATATCTCCTCCTTGCCGTGCACCGCTAAGCACATGCAAAGCCACCCCAGAGTCCACCATACCCAAAGTCGTTTCGTCTCCACGCGCATCACAGGAAACGCAGAGACTAATCCAACGGAGGCTGAAGGCCGGCTTTTTTGTAAGCTTCCACATTCCGCTTATAGGATTCAATCATACGCGTCGGCTGATCCGCATCGGCCACATTATACAAGGCCCGCCCACTGGTGACCTGAGGGGCCTCGTGCTTGGGTAGCCACTTTTCCGCGATCTCTTGCTTGATTTCGGCATACTGCGGATTCATCGCCAAATTCGTCCATTCGTTGGGATCTGCTTTCTCATCATACAGCTCCTCCGAGCCATCAAAATATCGGGTATAGCGCCACTGCGTGGTTCGCAACGAATAGTTGCCTCTGCCCCAAGTCGTGATGGCAGGGCTGGACTTTATCTTGGAGGGATCGGTCAACCAAGGCTGTAAACTACTGCCGTCCACATAAGCCGGCACCGGAATCCCAACTTTGTCACAAATCGTCCGGTAAACATCGATCAGGCCCACCGGCTCCGCACAGGCTTTGCCGTTACCCTCGTCACCACGGGGATCCCAGATAATAAACGGCGTCCGCGTCGCTTCGTTCCAGAGCGAAAACTTACTGAAACTCCGTTTCTCACCAAGATGGAAACCGTGGTCGGACCAGAGCACCACAATGGTATTGTCCGCATACGGGCTCGACGCCAGCGCGTCCAACACCCGCCCGACGTTGTCATCCGTAAAATTGATACACGCCAGATAGACCCGTCGCAGATCTTCCCACGCATTGTCCCGACGAACCGGAATCTCGACGTAGATCTGCGCATTGCTCTGGCCAGCCATCGGCACATCCTGCAGGTCATCCGCCTTGAACGGCGGCTCCTCGATCGGTCCCGTAAAGCGGTCGAAGTTCTCCTCCGGTGGGATCCAAGACGTGTGGGGCAGAATAAACCCCACCGCCAGGAAGAACGGATCGTCGTGTTTCTTCTCCAGAAACTCCACCGCGTGCATGGCACTTTTGTAGTCCTTAAAATCCTTGAGCGGGTTGCTCGCCGGACTAGCCACGATCCGCTTGTTGTAGGGCTCGGGATAGTAGCCCTTGTTTTTGATCACGTTAAGCTCCGTGTCGCCGTAGGAGACATATTCGTCCCACTGCTGATCCTCGATGTAGGTGTTGTCGGGATTGTGATAAACCTTGGTGATCCCATGGGTCTTGTATCCATTTTCCCGCAACAACAGGGGCAACGGGGTATACTTGTCCAACACCCCCGGTTCGATTTCCTTGATATTGTAGAACGGATACAGCCCAGAATTGAAGGGTTCCACCCCAAACAAGATTGCGTTGCGGCTGGGAGAACAACCCGGCGCCGGGCAATGCGCATTGGTGAAGTTCACCCCCTTTGCCGCGAGCCGGTCCATGTTCGGCGTCAGCGTCTGCGGGTGTCCGTCGAGGAAACCCACCCAATCATTCATGTCATCGATGCACAGCATCAGCACATTGGGCCGAGTCGAGTCATCTCTGGCCGCGTAGGCGACACCAGCAAACGGCGATGCCAATAACAACACCAAGGCGAAAGCCCGGACGAAAGGGAACGTAGAAAGCGAATGCATCAGATAAGGGGGGGGGCGGTTGCAGAAACCAGAAAGCGGGCCAACCTATAGACTGTCCTTCAGCGGAGATCCGATGTGAACTCGAATCGAGTTAAACATGTTAACCCCGGCGCGCTCACGCTTGTGAGTATATTCGGACTCTGGGGGTGGATTTCACTATCTCCGTTCAAAATGATCCCTTCTGCCGCGCAATCGGCATGAGTTCATGCCGCCCTGCGGCAATACTCCGGAGCCAATGGATCCACTTCTCGACCGCCGAAACCTCCATCACGATGCGCCGATAATCAGTCATACCAAACTCCGGATTCCGATCCGTGACTTCGAGCATGAGATGGATCTGCTTGTTGCGTGCACCGGTGGGGGTGGTCAATCGAATCTGTTCGGGCGTAGGACTAGGAGTAGGAGTCGGAGTCTGATCTTATCCCCACCGAGTGGGCGTCATGATCGCCCCCCGTTAGGGGCCAGAATCAAGACTTCTTAGGCCGTCCTACCCCTGTATCGACAATACACCGACGTGCAAATATGGAATCCGAACATCGCCTCGTTTGGTTTGGACATGCGAGTTTGTTTATTCGTTCTTCAGTCTATCGGCTAACGATTTCGACCTTGCTCCAGTATGCGAGCTCACCCGTCAAATCGGTAGTCAGCCAATCTCTCGTGCCGTTCTCCAACGAGAGTTCCACGCGCTGCCCGGCATATTTGCTTAAATCTATTTCGAGCTCTAGCCATTCGTCCTGGACCGTTTCGTAACTGACGATTCGATCGACTAAAACGTCATTGTTCACCAACACCCGCAACCTCCAACCGCCGTGGGGATGATAGCTCACCCGCAACGCCAGGGCTGTCCGCTTTCCTTCCGGGATCAGCTTCTCGCTTCTGAGTATGCTGGGGCTTTGATTATGTTGAGGGGCGGTCTGGACTACCCTCTCGTTTCTAAAGCTCAACAGCTGCTGTACGCCGCCGCGTTTTCCATTAATGTTAAACGGAATGAATCCGGGCGCCAAGGCGTCGACGATTCGCTTCCACTCAGCTTTCTGCGCATCAGTGCCCTGATTGGTATTCGGGTCCCAAGCCAAAGAACCACTCGACATTCGGCGCGCTACACTCTCCTGCAGGTAGGGAATCTTCCCATCAATCGCGACGGCCAGCGCCTCTTCGGGAAACACCGGCACCGTAGGCTCGAGGGCGAACCAAAGCATGCGCGGGATGTTAGCATCGTCGACATCTTCCGCATGCCCGGCGAGAAGGCGGATCAGGGGTAGACGCTGTGCCAGTGACATCCGCTGCAGCGCGGAGGCGAGATACAAGCGGACCACGGCGGACTTGTCCTCGCGAGCCATCTGCGCAAACGTATCGAACGTCGCAGCCGAGATGTTTCCCGTTTCAGAAATCAGCTGCACGGCCCACGAGCGGACATATTGATCCTCGTGCGCAAGCATGGCGCCGGCATCGAGACCACCGGTCACGTGCAGAGCCCACAGCGCCCGGAGTCGCTTGCCCGATGTCGTGGCGTCTTCGAACATCTCGTGAAGCCCCTGATGCACGACTGGCAAGTCGAGGCGACCCGCCGCCGCGCGGGCATGCAACTCCACTCGTGCTTGGCGGACATACCAGTCGTTCGCATGATCCTGCAGCTTCACCAGCGCGAGGTCACTGGATGCGCCAATGTTCGGACGTGAAATCTTCTTCGCTCCTTCCGGCATGATCCGGTAGATGCGACCGCTATCGGGAAAGTTGATGCTGTTCCCGCAAATGTCCGTATCGTGCCAGTCGAGGATGTAGACTCCGCCATCGGGGCCAATGAGCACACTGAAGCCGACCCAGGCGAGGTCGTTGGCCGGCAGGAAATCCTCACCATGCCTGCCAATGTAGCTTGAACCCTTCACCTCCATGTAGTCGGTCAAAACCGCGTGCTCATGGATGTTGCACATGAAAAGCTGGTCGCGGTACTTTTCCGGGAACGTGTCCGCCAGATAGAAACGCGCGCCGCCGTGCGCGGACCTATGGGTGTGGTCGCGGATCGTCTTGATGACATCGAAGGCATAAGGGTTCAGATTCGGACTGCTCTGCTTGTCATAAATTCCTCCCTGCGCGATATGAAAGAGATGAGGGATCACGCAACAGGTGGCAAATCCGTGACCCACATCATTGAAATCGAACCCCCATGGGTTGGAGAGGCCCTCGGCAAAAATTTCGAACTCCTTTCTCACCGGGTGAAAGCGCCAGATACCGCCGTCGATGTATTGGCGTTCGCTATCAGGCGCTCCCGCTTTCCCGACGAATGAGCGCGTGAGGACGCCATGGCATCCGTAGAGCCAGCCGTCGGGCCCCCAGATGAAACTGTTGAGCGTTTCGTGTCGATCCTGAACCCCCCATCCATCGAGCAACACTTCTGGTTCGCCATCCGGCACATCGTCCCCATCGGCGTCGGGGATGAAAAGAAGGTTGGGAGGCGTCCCCAGGTAAACTCCACCGAAACCGACGGCGATCCCCGAACTGAAGCCGATCTTATCGGTGAAGAGCTTCTTGGTGTCGAACACGCCATCACTGTCCGTGTCCTCGAGGATCTGAATCCTGCTCAACGGTTCGAGATCGTGCACACCGCGGTTGATGTAATTGTAGTTCTCCACGACCCAGATGCGGCCTCGACCGTCGAAGGTGAACGCGATTGGCTCTCCGATGTCCGGCTCCGCCGCGTAGATGGAAACCTCGAATCCCTCCGGGATATCCATCTTGTCGACGGCCTCCTTGGGGGTGAGAAACGGCGCATTGCTGGTCTTTTTATTCCCTTGCAGTTCGGGCGCAGGTGCCAAAATTTCCTGACTCTTGTCGATCGCCTGGGCAGAGACTGTCATCGCGCAAGTGGAGGTCACGAGTGCTATCGCGAGAACTCGGCAAATGCAGTTGAGTCTTGCCAGTGAGAGAGCAAGGGAATCAGCCGACGTTTCGTTTCGTGATGTTTTCATTTTGAATTTCATAGAACTGATGGCTTGGGCGATTTCGAAGCAATCTAGGGAAGGCTTACCTGCTCCTGCGTTTGGAAATATTTGAAGAGATCGAGCACTTCGTCATCCTTCAGCGTCTGAAGAAGCCCCTCGGGCATCATCGAGAAGTCGGACACTGCGCGCGATTTCACATCGCTCTTCGCAATGATTTTTTCCATGCCGACCATGTTGAGCACGATCTTCTGCGAGTCTTCCTCGACGACGGTCCCGACGAGAACCTGTCCGTCAGTCGTCTCGACCGTGACCATCCGATAGGAGTCCGCAATGTCGAAGCTGGGGTCGATTATGTTGAGGAGAAGGTAATCGAGGTCTCCCCGATTCGATCCCGTCAAATCCGGGCCGATAATACCGCCCTCATCGTACATTTTGTGACACGCGTAGCATAATTGCTGATAGACCGCGCGCCCCATCGACGCATCCGCCTTCGCGAAGGCTGAGGGCGTCGCCATTTGCTTATATTTTTCAATGAGAGCCTTTTTATCGGCCGAAGGTTCTTCAACGCCGTACTTAGAGCTGAACGATTCTCCGAGCAAATCGCTGAGCGTGCGCGCCGTATACACCGGGACAGCTTTGCGAGGGATTTTGTTCTCTTCGAGCGCAGCGAGGAGCACCTCGGCATGGGATCTCCGGCCCGCCAGGGTTTCAACGGCCGCCCGTTGAGCCCCCGCGTCGAATGAGGGGAAACGATCAACCAGTATTTCGGCCGCCCGGGTCGATTCTATCACGCGGAAAGCGCGGATCGCATCGAGGCGAAGCGCATTTTCATCCAGCAGTGTTTCCAGGACCGGCAGAAGATCCTGCCGTTGCTGACTGACCAGCGAGGCCAGCGAAGTGCGTCGCGCTGCGATCTCCGCATTCGAATCTCTCAGGACTGCGAAGGCTCTCTGGATTGCCGACTCGTCCCCGAAGATCTGGCTCAGTTGGGTCGCTAACTTCCGCACCTCGCTGTCTTCGCTTTCATCCAGATGGACGCTCAGGTCCTGCCATCCTTCAGGGGGCTGTAAATCGCGACGCCCCTCCAGTCCAAGGAGGATACCATTGATCAAGGAGGCCTGAAGCTGGGTGCTCTCTGCCTTATACAACGCATCGACCAGAAGTTTAAGAGACGCCTTCGCATCCATCTCACGCACACCCTTCATGCGATGTTCCTCCAGGCTGAGGTTGCGGAAACCCTCGGGCTGCGATTTCCAAAGCGGATGTCCCTTTACGATGAGCTCCCGCACTGCGGGTTTCGTTTGAGTCGGAGCTGGTCTGCTCTCCCAATCGGATTTGTCATCTAAATTGGCCAGGATCTCCTCTTCCTCAGGGGCGCTCGACTCGATCCCCTCCTCCGGTATCTCCACGTGGGCGGTCCAAGCGATGGCATTCAGTACCACTTTACGAAAGTTGTCATCCTGCCAATTTTTGTGGTAGTGCGCCCCGGTGAAACCGAACCCCCTGCCTTTACCATCCGGTCGCTCGTAGGCCCAGGCGACATGCTGGATTTCGCCCGCAGCCACCGCCTTTCTCACATCGGGATTGCCGAACCTCGGTCCATCCGGACGAACCAAGGTCTCAGCCGGAGGATGGGCCGACAGAATAGGGGTGACTCCCTTCATGCCATCGACGAAACGCATGTGATAATACCATTCGTCATGAACGCTGAAGGGGACGAGACCATTCACGACCGGGTGATCTGGAAAATCTTGGAAGCGCGGCGCCCAATGCGGATTTACCGACCAGTTCAACTCACAATAACCGCCGATCCACTCGAGAACCTTCTTTCCCGGATCCCCTATTTTAACCTCTGTGGCGAAGTGGATTAGCACCAGCCCGATTCCCTGCTTCATTAACTTGTCGAACTCCTCCAAATGCTTATTGAGCACATGCCCATTCTGTCCCGAACAGAAGACTACAATAGTGTCCGCATTGCGCAGAACTGAGCCATCCTTGGGATAGCCCACATCCGGAACTACCGTTGCTTCAATCCCCAGACCGGACTCGTTCAGCCACTTCGCCAGCAGTATATTCCCCGCCCGATGCTCGTGCTCCATCGGGCCATGACTCTTGCCTCCCGAAATAAAGACGACGTTCGCCTTGTCCGCCGCCACAATTGGAAGGGAGACTACCAGCAGCAATAATACTTTTAATAAAAATTTTAACCTCATGGTATTTGTTGATATAAATTTGATTTTAAACGGCACAGCCGCAGAAGTGGGGGGGGTCAGGATGGCGATCGGACCACCCGTTTGTAAGTACAATTCCTTCAAATTCACACAGATCAGCGTGTGCTAATAAACGAATCAACGATTGATGATCATCCGGCTCGCTGAGACTTATATCAGTTAGCCCAACAATCCGCGGTTTGAGCGGGGCTGCATAGACATTCAAAGAAGCCATAAACACCGACAGACAGATCACCGAGGACACGGAACTCATCAATTTCATCATATGTACTCTCATCGTTTCATCACTTTTTGATTCGAAATACTTGTCTTCATCGTTTCATGCATTCAGCCAAAATCACGGAACGGGAGCGAAAATTATTCTGCGATAAGCGGTAAGATTATGCACACCGTCATCCGTTACTTCGCAGATGAGGTGAAATGTCTTTCCGGCGGAATCTGCCGGGATTTCAATCGTTGCCTGACTTGACGAGTGATTCTTAACCTCAATCGCACCTTTGTAAGACCCCGCTTCAGGTTGAACCCACCATTTGTAGCTCAATGTATCTCCATCGGGATCGGTTGATTTGGACGCATCGAGTTTGACCGCAGCCCCTTGTTTGGGTTTCTGCATCAGGATATCAAGGCTGTCATCGCCCTCAACGACAACCACGGGATTCCGGTTCCCTTTACCCTCTTTCGCCCAATCCATTCGGGCTGCAAAATTGTTGAACGTGGCGGGGTAGAAGTGTTTCGCATACTTCTCACAGATAGTATGTGCGTCGCCCGTTTTGTTTGTGTAAGAATAGCCATTCTGGTCTTCTCCCAGGCCCCATTCAGAATAGCCGCCCCAACCCGCCTGAGTGGGTTCGTCAGGGTTATTGAGTCCGTTCGGTGTGATATGCAGAAAAGACGGGGTATCCCCCTCAACCCCAAAATGGTATTTGGGATACTGGTCGCCGAGGTTTCCGTGATGCTGTATATGAGCCTCATATTCAGGCCAGAGGCCTCTTTTTGCTGCTGAAACTTGATACTTCCATGCACATTCCTCCCAGATAAACAGGAGGTCGTCCGAAAAGTTTCGACGCATCCAAGCATGAGAACTGCCTTCAAAGCTGGCCTGCCGGCCATCGCCTTTAATGTTTGATCGGTCTTGATCCGTGATCGCATACGCACGGACTTTGTGTAAAAACGCTTTGAGTTCCGATTCACTTCTGGTGTTCTGCACCTGCCAGATTGCTTGAGCAAGGGTATTGCCGCCGCCCCAAAAAGTGACCCAGATCGGACGCTCATCATCCTCATCCGCCAGTTTTATAATCAGGTCGCTTCCTTTTGAATTGTTTTCTTTTCCCAGGCGGGCTGTCCCTCGATACATGCTGCCGAACATCGTGCGATCTTTCAAATATTGGGCACTCGGCCAGTATCCGACTTCCTGCCGCGCTTCATACCGTGCAAACCCAGTTTGATTGGATCGTTTCAGAAGGTTCGGCACATCTTTTTCATACGCATCAATCACGCTGGTCGCAATATCGATGGAGTCTAAATGCTCATGCATGTCTTTAAACCCCCAACTGGTTGAAATGACAATTCCTTCAATTTCATACAGATCGGCGTGAACCAATAGACGTGCCAACGATTCCTGGTCATCCGGTTCAAAGTTTTTAATATCCGTTAAGACAACGATGCGTGGTTTCAGTGGGGCCGTCTGGGCATTCAAGGAAACCATGCACACCACCAGACCGACCATGGAATACACCAAGGGTCCGAGGCGCATCGATTTAATAAAAATACTTCTCATCATGGTGGATTCGGCTCTTATTGATAGGAATTCGCTTTTGAACGGCACAGCCGCAGAGGTGGGGGGTTTGCGATAATTAAAGAGACAAACGATTTCATAATAGGTTGCAGGGGTTGGGGTGAGGCGCTAATTGACATCGTAGTGATTTTTTAGTCGTTCGAGTTCTGTTTTCAGCCGGGCAATTTCACCGGCGTATTCAGGATTGTCGTATTCGCTTTTCATTTCACTTGGATCGCTCTCGTCATCGTAAAATTCCCATTCATCTACATCGTCGGTTTTGAATTCCCAATCTGCATCGTCATATTTGTAGTGAATAAGCTTATACCGCACATCCGTTACGCCTTCGTGCGGCGGCACACCGTGACGAAAGTAAGGTTCTCCTGCATTTCTTCCGATTGCATCTGTGAGCCGGCTAAATTCGCCAGGGTAATTATAATAGAAGCTCGTTCTCCAGTTGTTGGGTATGTTACCTTTGAGAATTGGAACGAGGCTGCTGCCCTGCATTTGGCCAGGAATCGATGCCCCTGCCATTTCAAGAAACGTCGAAGCGAAATCCAGATTGGAAACAATTTCATCAACTACCTGCCCTCCCTGGGTAACACCCGGCCAACGAATCATGAGTGGTGTTTTCAAGCACTCCTCATACATCCATCGCTTGTCATACCAACCATGCTCCCCGAGGAAAAAGCCCTGGTCCGCGGCATAAATCACAATTGTGTTTTCCGCCAATCCACTCTCGTCAAGATAGTCCAGCACACGGCCTACATTCTCGTCGATGGCTTTGCTCGTTAAGAGGAAATTTTTGATAAAGCGCTGGTAACGCCAAAGCGCCCGAGCATCTCCTTGGAGATTGGCCTTTTCAAATGCTTCATTGGCTCCAGCAAAATGGCTGCGGAACGCGTGGAGCTGCTCACCTTCCATATTCACATACTCCAAGCTTAGATTGTGAGGAGGCATTTCGTTGGCGATGCCTGTTCTGTGATTCGCAGGAAGAGAGGTGCGACCGGAGAAGTCATCAAAAAAGTTGTCGGGTACCGGGAGGGTGACGTCGTCCAATTCGCCGAGATGCCGCAAGGCCGGTTGAAACGGACCGTGACTCGCCTTGAATTGACACATCAACATAAAGGGCTGGTCCGAATCCCGATTTTTTAGCCACTCCAGTGATCGGTCCATAACTACATCCGTGCTGTAGCCTTCATACTCAGTGGGTTCCCCATCCGTGTAGAGGATTGGATTGTAATAGCGGCCTTGCCCTTTCATGACCTCGTGATGATCGAAGCCCGTGGGTATCGATTTCAAATGCCATTTGCCTATGATCGCTGTCTGATAGCCGGTCTTCTGCAGCAGTTTGGGAAACGTCACCTGTCCTCCATCGAACCTACCAGAATTCCTTAGCTGTCCATTCAGGTGTGAATACTTCCCAGTCAGGACTACCGCGCGCGAAGGTGCACATATTGAATTCGTAACCAGGCATCTATCAAAGCGAATGCCCTCGTTGGCAATCCGATCGATATTTGGCGTCGGCACCACTTTTGACAACGGATGCCCATAGGCGGAGATCGTCTGCCATGTATGGTCATCCGGAAATATCAAAAGAATATTCGGCTTGTCCTGGGCCAAGACCAAACAGGAACTTAATATCCAAATTATAGATAGGAATTTACTTTTATGCGGTGAATTCACAGCAATTTACTTTTAAGCGACGTAGCCGCAGAGGTGGGGCACACCTCTGCGGCACGTCGATCAATGAATAGCCAATCAGGAAACCTCAAAATCGGTAGTCCAGACTAAAAGTCGCATTAAGTGGATCTCCGAAACCCATACCAATGAGGTATTTTTCATCGGTAACATTAGCAACATTGATCTTCAGCATCATTTCTTTGTCATTTGCCAACTCGAAGGTGTAACGTGCCATTAAATTTACAACCGTATATTTGGGCGCAAGTGCGAGCGACCGGTTAGCCGCGCTAGTTGGTCCATAGGGTGAAAACGAATCTGAATAAATAAGACCAGCTCCTACAGAAAGTGCCTTTATATTTGGCGGAGAATACTTGAGCCACGCACTCCCTGAAAATTTCGGTGCACTCACCAATGGAGCCCCTACCAGATCAGGCCTCTGTGCCCATGTGCCGATTTCCGCGTTTAAGTAGGACAAACCCAGAATGGCCGATACTCCATTATCGTAATTCATAAAATGTTCTACTTCGATTCCTTCGCTGATTTCCTCGCCAGTGGAAACCAACGGAGTATTAGGCAATGCAAAGTCGCGAGAGACTAAATTTGTCCTTTTGATGTTAAAAATGGAAACTGATCCACTCACCCGGGAAGACAGATTGTATTTCACGCCAACTTCATATTGATTTTGAGTCTGATTCGGAAATCTATTACCATTCTCATCGACAGAATTTATTTGGGAATCGTTGTTATACATTCCATAAAATGAAAAATCTGGAGTAACTTTATAGGAAAAACCGAATCCGTAATCGTCTGGATCTTCAATCTTTACCCACGGCATCTCACTAAGGGTTTCACCAAGCCGATGGTCAACGCCTCGTCCTTTTGCGTTCAACTGCCTGGCAAAAGTGGTAAATAACTTCAGCTTCTCTTCAAGAGTTGAGTAACTAACGACCGTGTTAAATAGCGTGCTCCGAGTATAGTTTGTTCGATCCTCCCGTACCGTCAACGATGAAAGCGGAGGAAGGCGTAGGTCTTGTTCCGTGTATGAAAAAAGATTAAAATTCTCGTTTGCTCCGGTTGATCGTGCGTTGTCGGAAGAATCAGCACTATACTGAACCCCCACCAAAACATCCAGTTTCTTACCCGTAAACTCTGGGTTCCACTTTAGGTCGGCACGATGCCATTGCCTCTCTTGCCGGCTTTTGGGCCGGGTTAGGGGAAACGTTCGAATGATTCCACCTCCGGAAGGACTACCTGGAGCCTCGGTGAAACCTTGCCTTCTATAAAAATTCTCAAAAACTTCTATGTTGGCAGAGGTTATCCGGAAACCTAAATCATCATTAACTTGTTGAGTTATGAATAGGGTTGCCGCATCCGTGCTAGAAATATTGAACGAATCTGGCCCATTGATATTGAAAGAGGGGCTTAGTTCGTGGAAGTATGTGTCTGATTGATCAGTCCCTTTCGCCGGAGTGATCGGGGTCTCATGAATAGTTTCGTATCGATCCCTATAAAGCTCGAGAGTGACCTCAGTTTTCGGAGTCGGGCGCCAAGTCAAACTGGGACTGATAATCATTCTCCATGCATCGCTTGTGTAGTCTCTCCAGCCCTTGTTGGATCCATCTTGTATAGCCCCAACCAATCTATAGGCAAACTTTGCGGTGTCTCCTTCCAACGCTAAAGGTCCAGTTACATCAACTACCATCCGATCTCGATGATTCGTTCCGGCACTTAAGGAAACTCGCGCATAAGGACTAAACAGGGGTTTCTTGGTAAGGATGTTGACGAATCCTCCAGCCCCGGATGTTGAACCGTACAAAGCAGCATTTGATCCCTTTAAAACCTCTATCCGGTCTACTACTGCAGTGTCAAAGTGAGCCAAACCACCAGTCGGAATCCCGTTAAACCTGGGGTTCGTATCGTTAAACCCTCTTAGTGAAAATCGACTGTCATTTTCGAACGACTTGTTTATTCCTGGAGTATAATCAAATGCATCCTCCAGTCGAATCATGTTGGTATCTTCAATCAACTCGCTGGTGACGATATTTACTGTTAGCGGAATATTCAACAAAGTTTCCTGCGTTCGGGTGCCGGTAATTGAGTTTGAAGCATAATAACCGGCGTCTGCTCCCTCTTCAACAACATAAGCCGTTAACTTGGTCACCATCTCATCTTCTTTTCTATCCTGCGCATTTACCTGAGTTGGTGATTCTGCCAATCCTAGCGTTAATATAGCCGTCAGGGTTCTAAGCCAATTTTTATTTTTAACGTTCATTTCGGTCTTTTCTATGGGTTTCTGTACTAATTTTGGGTTTTGGATACTAGCGGCTCTCGTGATGGCATAAATACCTGTTTTTCCGTGTTGAGAGACTTTGAGCGAGGTCTCGGCCAACATGATACTGAATGCTTCGAGCGGTAAGTATTCTCCTTGTATCGGAGAAGTCGTCACCCCTTCCATTAGGTCGGCGGAGAAAATAAATTCCACGCCCGCCTGTTGTGCCGCTTCCTTCAGGGTATTGATGGCATACCCTTCGGAAACGTCGAAGCTTCGTTTGTCGGCTTCCGCCTGCGCGGAAACGTGTTGGCCGGTGAAGAACTCCACTAAACAACATAAGAGAACGATCCGTAGACTGCTGCGACGGTACGCCTGAAAAGCCATGGGATGATTTTGGGGGGAATGTCATTAGAGTGGGGTTTTCACACTCTAAGACGAAGTAGTTACCTCTGGGTTATTAAAAGAAAGTTAGGAATATTTTTGGCGGCCAATAACTGAATACCAAAAGAAGCAAAATACCTACATACCAATCTGGGGATTCCGCCTGCTTCAAATATGGCGCGACAAAGTGGTGGTCCCAGGAAATTGCGAAATGAGCCTGCTCCTACAGTTGATAGATGCCCTTCGGTGCTCAATGAGGTGATCGGAGCACAATCGTATCCTCGCCTTCCCTCTCGACTCGCAAATCCATGGATAATTGCAGCAGCTCGATGAAGTGCTCCAGGTTGGCTGAACGGAAGGAGGCGACAATTGGAAGTTTCCCTAACTCGGCATCGCCGATCACCAAGTGAGTTTGGTTGCGGTTGTTGAACTCCTCAATGACTTCGGAGAGAGGTGTTGAATTGAATTCAAACATCTGCGGTTTCCAAGAAAGCAGGTGGTTCAATTCACCCAAAGAAACCTGTTTTATCTCTGTGTGCAGAATTTCCTGGGTCACCGAACCGTCACGAACAAAGGGCACTTCAGTCATCTGACCGACCGCCAATTCTTCGCGGTATAGCTCTTCATCAAAAGCAACAGGTTGAGAATAATCTCTCGAAGCAGCCAATACCACTCTTCCTTCCGTGACGATGACCTGAACCGTATCATCACTTAATCGCACATTAAAGGCGGTTCCCACGGCACGGATTTCAATTCCCCTCACACTGACAATAAACGGGCGCATCTTATCCTTGGTCACGTTGAAATGGGCCTCGCTGGAAACCAATTCGACCCGTCTGAATTTCTTGGAATAATTCACCTTGAGTGCGGCCCCCCGATTGAGTTCCACCACCGAACCATCCGGGAGTTGGTGACTCTCATAGGAATTGGCCACGAAGTTTTGCGGAACTTCAGAGTCGCCGGAGGTCCTTCCTAAAGTCAGCAGAATCACAAAACCCAAAACCAATACAGCGGCAATACCTCCCAACCAATACCCATGGAACCGAGGTACTTTATGCTTCAACAAATCCTGATTGGGTTTGTCGCTGTGCTCCGGCATCCATTCCGCCAGCAGGTCCATTTCCTTCCAAGTCTTCCGGTGCCTGGCATACCAATCACCATGACGGGGATCGGCCGCTAACCATTCAAAAAATGCATCCTGTTGCGCGGGCGTAAGACCACCGATTTTTTTCGCCACCCAGTGAGCCGCCTCGCGGTCGATGCGTTTTATTTCGGGGGATTCAAATTCATTGTTTTTCATTTTACTAAATGGTGATGGATTCGAGGCGTCCGTCTTCGCGCAAGGCTCCGGCGCGACACGGTGACGCCGCTCTATAGTTTGATATTGCCGTGTTCATCAATCTTTTCCGTGCCTCCTCATATACTCTCCGCACTTGGAAAACCCGATGGCGATTTGAGCGGAGACGGTGTTAAAGGATATGTCCATTTCGCAGGCGATTTGATCGTAAGTCATGCCGTATACCTTGCTGAGGGTAAAAACCCGACGGCAGCGTTCTGGCAGGGATTGGATCGCCTCGGTCAGGATCTCCAGTTCGTGATTGCGGGCCACGGTTTCCTCGATGCTTTCGGATTCATCCAGGAGTTGCATGGCCTCGTCGTTGAGGATGGATTCGTTGAAAATCACCTTATTGCGACGAATATGATCCAGGGCCAGGTTTCGGGCTATGGCGAAAAAGTAGGCCTTAGGAGAGTTCATTTCACTTTCATTCTTGGAGCGGAGAACCCGGATAAGCGCTTCCTGAATAATGTTATCCGCGTCAATTTGTTCGGAATAGCGGCTGGTCAACCAAGCCCGGAGCATCGGTTCATGCGGTCGGAGGTTTTCCTTATACCATAGAGATTGCTCTGATTCTTCCTGGGGCATGGAGATGGGGCTTAGAGTTGTTGGGAGTACGGTGAGGAATGAGAGTTTAAGCTAAGGATCCGGAGGCGTGGAGAGGGGCACCTTCTGAATACTGTAGACGCCGGATTGCCGGTGCTGAACGACCATCAAGGGCGAATCGGCCAGCATGTGTTCGAAGGCTTCGGATGGCCTGTATTTTCCTTTTACGGCAGGCGTTTTTAATCCGCCCACCAAATCCGAGGAGAATATGAATTCCACTTTCGCCTGTCGTGCTGCCTCCTTTAGCGTCTCGACCGCCAACCCCTCTTCCACACTGAAGCGAACGGTTCCTTCTGAATCTGCCTGACCACCACAACCCGAAAATAGTGCGGAAAGCAGCCACAACCATAAAGTGAGACCTGGCAAACCCGAGCCACGGCCATTCGCATCTGATCGCGGAACGTCCTTCATTTTGTTTCATTAAGAGTGATGACTTCAATGAACGAGACGAACAGGAGGGAGAGAGGTTATGAAAAGAAAATCACAGGAAAGCATCCGCCTTTTGCTCCAGAAGCTTCCTTGACCGGCGTCGGACGGCTCGACCTGTCTGGCGGTCCACGTGACGAACGCATCGGGGGTGAAGGGCTGTGGCGGCGGCTGCGACGAACCGTCAGTCTTGCGCACCACAATGGTATTGTCCGCATACGGGCTCGACGCCAACGCGTCCAACCCGCCCGGTTCGATCTCCTTGACGTTGTAGAACGAAGACAACCCGGAATTAAAGGGCTGCGCACCAAACAGGATCGCATTGCGACTGGGTGAGCCGCCCGGCGCCGGACAATGGGCATTGGTGAAGTTCACCCCTTTCGCCGCGAGCCTATCCATATTGGGCGGCGGTTGCTCGGCGGTCGCGGCGATCAACAGATTGCCAAACAACAACACACCTAGGGCAATTTTCGCTTGGCGTGGGAAAGACATGATTCGGGGAAGGAGGTGACGGGGTACACCAACACAAGCCACAGACGGGATCAGATTACGTGCCTCCTTCAATTGCCCTTTGGGTTAACATGTTTACACTGGCTCACATTGATAATCCGGGTAACGCGACCTCACCGTCCCCCCTCGACCCTTAACTCCAATTGCCGATGAAGCATACCCTGTCCGTAGTCACTCTCGCCGCCTGCCTTTGGCTCGCCCCCACCACCGCATCAGCCCACCAAGGCGATTTCGTCTATGCCAAAGAGGGTCGGCTGTATTTTGCCAATGGCGAAGAACTTTCGCTTTGGGGGGTCAATCTGCAGCCCTGTCTGTCGTGGGAATACAACAGTCTTTTCAAACTGATAGGGCTCCCGGAGGACGCGGAAATGCTCAAAAAAGCGACCGATGACGCCCTCGATGAAATCGAGAAAATGCGGATGGACGTCATTCGTGCCCACCTTGTGCCTTCGGATTTCACGGACCACCACGGTAACTTGGTTGAGACCCTCTATCTCGACGTGCTGGACTACATGGTCGCCGCCGCTGCCGAGCGCGGGATCTATGTCTACCTCACTTTTCTCAACCCCCATATGAGCTATGACATCGACGTGGAAGATCCCAGTTTGCACAGCCCTGCGGTGGTGGCCGACACCTTCATCAACGATTTCACCAACGAGGATCTGGTCTTCGACCCGGAATTTACCAAGCGGTCGAAAACCTACATCACTCAACTGCTCAACCGGCTGAATCCCTATCGCGGCAAGACCTACAAGGACGAGACCATGATCGCTCTCTGGGAAATCGTCAACGAACCGCGCTACTACTCTTACCCAGAGCTCAAGGAAACCCGCCACTACAACGTATTTAAGAACTGGGCCAAAGAACATGACCTGCCGGACAACGAAGAAAGCTTCTTCAAATTCCGCTATGACCGCACCCTCGATTATATCGATACCATGTACGACACCATCCGTGCGACCGGAGCCGTCCAGCCTATCGTCTGGAATTGTAACTGGCACCGTTTCATCAATGGCAGGCGTGACGTGTTCGACGCCATCGCCAAGTCCAAAGTTGAAGTCGTCTCCTTCTGCAACTACCCTGGTCAATCGATCCCCAAGAGGCCTTACACCAAAAACCCAATTGATCTTCCTCGCCACGACTTCGCCTCCTTCCTCCGCGACTCCTACACGCAAAAAGACTGGTATGACTGGGCGCTCACCCCCGATTTCATGAAGAAGGCCAAGGTGGTCTACGAATTCGAGACCTTCTATAACTACAGCGGATACCTCTACCCGGCCCAAGCGGAGTTCTTCCGCGCCATGGGCGTGCAGTCCGCCACCATGTGGCACTACAGCATGCCCGCCTATGCTCCGTACCGCAACGGATCCCACCACCTCAGCCTCACCAGCACGCCCCACAAGGCTATGGCCTATGCCATCGCTGGCGAAGTTTTCCGCGCCACCCCGCTCTACGAAGATTACGACACCGTCAGTCCCACCGAACGCAGCACCGAAAACCTCCTGATTTCATACGCACATGATCTCAGTGTATTCAGCTCCGAGACCCTGTATATGAACTCGGGGAAGGTCGCTACGAAACAGGGCCCGAGGGCGTCACCTGACGTCAAAAATATTGTTGGTTTCGAGAGTTCATCGCTCGTCGAATACGACGGCAAGGGAGTCTACCGAGTCGACATCTCGGACACCGAGATTCGCATCACCATCGAGCCTGATGCGATCCACCTAAAACCCCTCTGGGGCAAAGATTTTCTCGTCGAACCCGTCACCCGTCTGGACCACGGTGCGACCCATCGATTCGCCCTCAATCTGCCCGGGTGGGTTCGCCCTCATCTCAAACTCTATCGGATCGAAGCGAATACCGAACATCCTCAATCCTTCTCCGGCGCAGGACTGCAGTTCAACGCCCAGCCCGGCACCTACCTTATCCGCAAATGAACGGCCTCATGAAACAGCTCAACCTCGTCTTGATTCTCGTTAGCTGTACCCTAGCGGGATGCCACCCTGGATCAGAAAAAACATCGGTCACCCGGGATGCCACGCGCCCCAACATCATCTACATCCTCGCGGATGATCTGGGCTATGGCGACCTCTCGATCCTAGGCCAAAAGACGCTAAAAACTCCCCACATTGATCGTATCGCGTCCGAGGGTATGATCTTCACGCAGCACTATGCCGGGGCACCGGTTTGTGGGCCTTCCCGGGCAGTGCTCATGACCGGGCAACATACCGGTCACACCGAAATTCGAGGGAATAAGGCCTTTCCTGGCATAGGCGTCGCCCCGCTCAATCCGGATTTCCTGACGTTGCCCGAAGCGATCAAAACCAATACCAACTACACCACGGCCATGTCCGGACGCTGGCACCTCGGCGGCGAGCTCTCGAACCAGACACCACACCACCGCGGCTTCGACTACCACTTCGGCAAGCTCAGTTCCGACTATCCCAATAAAGTCGGCGTCATGATCGACCATCTATGGGACGAAAAGGGAAAGCACATCCCCTACGACGCGTATTCTAAATCGTTTACCGAGCCGATGTACGAAAACGGAGAACTCTTCGAACTTTCGACGACGGAACAAGCCATGCGTCCCATCAACATGGACGAACTCGTCACCGACAAGGCCGTTCGCTATATCAAGCAAAAGCGCGACCAACCCTTCTTTCTCTACGTGGCCTACAGCATGGTGCACGCTCCGATGGAATACCACGAAAAGTATCCCGTTCCGGCAAACGACTGGCCGGAAGAAGAACGCGCCTTCGCCAGTATGCTACAAGCCCTGGATGCCTACGTGGGTCAAATTATCGCCGCCATCGACGATGCGGAGATTCGCGACAACACGATTGTCATCTTTACGAGCGACAATGGCGCCCACAACGAAGGACATGACGTCGAGTTCTTCGATTCCAATGGTCCCTACCGCGAATACAAACGCTCCTTCTACGACGGGGGCTTTCTCGCGCCCACCTTCATTAAGTGGCCCGGAGTCATCAAACCCGGCTCAACCAGCGATCACCTTTCTGCGTTCTGGGACGTGATGCCGACGCTCTGCGATATCGCCGGAGCTCCCATCCCCCCACAAACCGACGGCATCTCTTTCTTACCCACCCTGCGCGGCGAAAAACAAACGCCCCACGAGTTCCTCTACTGGGAGTTTAACGAAGACATCTACAAGAAGAAGGGGAACTACAAACAAGCGGTCCGCCTCAACGAGTGGAAGGGAGTCCACTACCTCAACGATGATCGCTTCGAACTCTATCGAGTGGCGGACGATATTTCCGAAGCCCACGACGTCGCGGCTCAATACCCGGAGGTTGTCGCGCAGATCAAGACCATCATGAAGCAGGAACATACCCCCTCGGATCGCTTCCCTCTATTGGCGTCGGAAAGACCCTAATCACCAGCGCTATGCACGCGGCGAGAATACGCTCGAGTTTACGGTCCGCTCAGGAAACTTCAAAATCGTCCCGATACGGCCCGTGTTCCTCTGCCATATTCGCCGCAAATCTCCCGCTTCACGCCAGCACTTCTCCCCAAAGCCCTCTCTTGCCGACTCCCATTTTGAAAACAGTCTAATGAAATACTCCCCCGCGCTACCCGCCCTCTGCTCCCTTCTGCTCCTCATAACCGGCTGTGCTCCCCAAGCCAACGTCGCGGATTCCGACTTCGACCTGTTTGCGAAGGACAACCTCATGGCGTGGTGTATCGTGCCCTTCGACGCCAAGGAGCGCAGTCCCGAAGAGCGCGCGGTCATGCTCAATGAATTGGGCCTTCCCCGCCTCGTCTGGGACTGGCGTGACCAGCACTTGCCGATCCTAGCCGACGAGATCCGCGCCACCCGCAAGCATGGCATCATCCTCGAGGCGATCTGGTTGAGAATTGATGAACCCGACTACTCCAGCGGTTCCTTCGGTCCGGACGTCGATTTCATCCTCCAGACGGTCGGAGAGATGGGCCTCGCCACCGACTACTGGGTCATGTTCGGCGGACGCTACCTCAACCAAAAAGAAGGTGCGGAACGCGTCGCCTTCGCCGCCGACGCCGTCGGTCGTCTGGCCGATGCCGCGGCCAAGCAGGGCGGACGCGTGGGTCTCTACAACCACGGCGGTTGGTTCGGAAAGCCCGACAATCAAATCCAGATTATCCAGCGCGCCGGCCGCGACAACATAGGGATCGTTTACAACTTCCATCATGCGCATGAGGAAATCGACGCGTTCCCCGAACTGCTTGAGCGGATGATGCCCTACCTTTACGCCGTCAACCTCAACGGGATGAACCGAAGCGGTGAGCCGAAGATTCTCGCCATCGGCGACGGCGATGCCGATCTCGCGATGCTCCAAGATTTGAAGGAGTCTGGATACAAGGGGCCCATCGGGATCCTCGGCCACAAGGAGGACGTAGACGCCCGGGAGTCCCTCCAGGCCAATCTTGATGGACTGAAAAAACTAGCCGCGCAGCTGAAGCCATGAGGCGGCGACGCCAAGTCCTCATTTCCGGTATCGCACTGACCTGCTTAGGGTAGCGAAAACTCAACACGCCTCAAAATCCGCCCGAATTCCTTAGAAATATTGTAGCGCTCCGGGTTCGATTCATGCGAAACCGCCCTGACGGCAATGTAGTATTATTACGACTACATCGTCACGTTTCTGATCGGCAATGAATCTCAGAGGTTCGAACCCCATCGTTCGGTCCACCCCGCACGGAAGTGCGCTCTCGTTTGATCAACGAATTTAAAGCCGGAGCCACCAACCTAGATCGGATAATCAAGCAGCCTGACGCTGGTCACGGTGATGTAATCCACCGGCCTTCACCAAACGACGCGCGAGGACTTCTGCGATTGACCAAAGTCGTCGTTCTGTTAGGGATCGAAATGACACCATTGAGTGAATTTTAGGGCTACAAAGGTCCCCATGATTGCCTGTTAAACCGAGCATCGCATTGCAGGCCGCGAGCGCGCTTACGCCGCATGGCGTTGTCCTTTAACCCAAATTCCCATGGCTATGATTCACTGTATTCCGAAAGATAAATCTACAATCCCTCACCCGAAAGAGGAACACTCCCTGCTGACTTTACCACATGCAGCCGAGACGCTAGCGATCTCCAAACGAACCCTCGAACGTCTGATCGCAAGCGGGGCCTTCCCTCCACCGGTTAAGATCGGACGCGCTTCACGTGTCCCACGCGCGGACATCGTTGAGTTCCTCGAACAACTCCGTCGTGAACGCGGATACAAAATCGGCACATCATGAAATCGTATCTCTTTCAGCCTTCACGCCATGGGGAGAAATCACGACTATGGTCCGCCGGTGTCCGTCTCGATGAATGGCAGCGGGAACGCCGGTTCCCTCTTCATGTCACCGACAAACGCGTCGCACAGCAGAAGCTCCGAGAACTTGTAATCGAACTGGAACGCGAGGTCCACGGGGTGGGCATCCCGAAACCTACTCGCGAAGCCTGGAAGACTCCACTCACAGATTATCATGAGGCTTTTGTCGCCCACTGCGAAACGATCAAACTTTCGCCCAACACATTAAGCAAATACCGCCACAGCCTTCCCAAGCTGTTTGATCGATGCCGATGGAGAACCATTCGGGATGTCACGGCCCAATCCTTCATCGACTGGCGTGACTCCAGTGGCCTGTCACCCAAAACGGTCAACGATCTGATGTGCACCATGCGAACGTTTCTCCTTTGGATGAAGCGAAAGCGACTGATTCTTGATGATCCTCTATCAGTCGTCCGAAAGGTAGCGAACCCGGGAGCAGGAAGTTTTAGGCGCGCGCTATCTGCGGATGAAGCCCAACGGCTCCTAATCAAAGCACCGCCCCATCGAGCACTGGTCTATCTGGCCTTGATGTACACGGGGCTGCGTCGAGCCGAGTTAAATGGACTGAAATGGGACGACTTCGACTTTACCGTCACGCCAACCCGGCTGCGCGTCCCTTCCTCTCTTTCCAAAAACCGCAAAGAATCGACCCTGTTTCTACGCCCAGAACTCACCAAAGCGATTTTAGCCGTCAAACCTCCGAGCACCCGTGCAGACGCTTGGGTATTTCGTGGCACGATCCCGCGAATTCCGACTTTTAAATCAGACCTTAAATCCGCCGACATTCCGTTCGAGGACGCACGAGGGCGTCGGATCGACTTGCACGCCCTGCGGAAAACATACGGAACCATGCTGGCGGCTGCAGGCGTCTCACCGCGGGTGGCCATGGAACTTATGCGGCATAGCGACATGAAACTGACCATGGGGGTTTATACCGACGTGGCCCAGCTGCCCATCATACAGGAATCCGCCCGGCTTCCATCGCTCCAAATGCCCCCAAAAGTCACCGCATTATCTCCCCCTCCTTCTAGGATCAACGCAGCAGGAGACGCAGCGGGAGACGCATCTGCAGGGGTCTTTTCAGGTCAGGAGGAGTCGCCGACTGACGCAGCCAGTCAATTGAAGCTGATTCCTAAACCATTGATAAGTGACGCATTAGGACATGAAAAAGCGCCCAGTGGCAGCACTGGACGCTTAGTCAAAATGGAGCGGGCGAAGAGACTCGAACTCTCGACAGCCACCTTGGCAAGGTGGTGCTCTACCAACTGAGCTACACCCGCGGAAGAGGAGCAGACAACAGGCATCCTATTGGCCTCCGTCAACAGGATTTTACGCGAAAATTCGCCTACCTGATCAACTCTAGCTCGAACACTTGCTGATTGCGCGCCGTGACCGGCAATCCAACCACTCCCACGGCCCTTAATGCCTCGGCCATCTCGTCACTATACCAAAAACGTAACCAATCCAGTAGCTCCGGCGCTCGGGACCGGGCAAAAACCAAGCGAACAGGTGCCCGCAGCGGATAATCGCCCGCATGAATATTTTGGGGCGTCGGTCCGAAAGCGACCTGATCAGACTCCGCTGCGATCAACAGCACCTTGATTTTGGTGACGTTCTCCGGCACCCACGGGACAATCGCCAACCCGCCGCCTTCGTCCATCATTCGCTCAATTGTCTCATCCGTGGACTCGAGCCGTTCGATGGATCCCTTGAACGCCGAATCATTCAACACGTAATGCTCAAAAAGCACCTGGGAAAGCCCCTCCGTGGGCATCGTCACGTAACCGCTGACTGGCACACTCCCCCACACACCCGGTGCCCCGAATTCGCCCCATCGGCTCGAAGCAACCGCGCTGTTCGCGCCGTAGATACGAGCTAAGTCCTCAAAACTCAACTGCTCGAGTGGAAGATCATTTTTGGCCACGACCAAGCTCGTGAAATAGCCAATCGTGACGCTCGCCCACTCCCTCCCCCAGTCCTCAGCTTCGTTCCGTTCGACAATGATCGCCAAATCCACCGCACCCGCGATCAAACGATCTTTAGCCGGCCGACTTCCGTTAAACCCAGTTTTAAGCTGGCGCCCCATCTCTTCGGCCCGGGCCTCCAAAACACGCACCACTCCCTCGTTGATAAGATCAGAACCTTCCATCCTGACCACGGCCTCCTGCGCGCCCAGAGGCGAAAGCAGTGGCGCGACGATCAATCCGATCGCGGCGCTAACGAATCCATAAGATTTCCAAACGCGTCTCATCGGTCGGGTTCTTCCAGGTCGATTGTTTCCGGGCCTTCGTGAGTCGGGTAAGATCCCGCGCTTCTCGCCGCCTTTACCCGCTTTTTCCGCGCCTGCTTGGACTCTTCTCCGTAGTAATTATAGTTGTGGGTGTAATACCCGTAATCTTCCCCTCCCCCGACGGGAACTTGATTCAGAATCGCCCCCCAGAGTGGAGTGCGAGCACTTTGCAATGTCTGCTGGGCGCGGACAGTCATCGCCTGAGGGTTCCGTCGATGCTGGATGAGCAACAAGGCCCCATCCACCGCCGTGGCGAGCACTGACGCATCACTCACTCCGATGATAGGCGGTGAATCGACGAGCACCCGGTCATAACGCTTTTTCAACTCATCAATCAGCGTTTTGAGCCGATTCGTATGCACTAGCCCGAGGGTGAACCCCTCCACCGTTCCAGCCGCGATCGTCGCCAACTGCGTCCCCCCGGCAATTTGAATCACTTCGTCGAGTTCAACCGCCCCGCTGAGATAATCTGAAAGACCTGGGCCTCGCTTGATATTCGCCAACCGATGCTGAGTCGGTCTCCGCAAATCCGCATCCACGAGCACAACCGTCTCCCCGGCTAACCCAACCACCTGCGCAAGACGGTTGATCGTGGTCGATTTCCCCTCCCCGGGCCCCGCCGACACAATCGCAATCGCCCGGGGTTCCGATCCCGTCAGCGTCAGGTTAAGGTTAGTCTGCAAAACGCGAAACGGCTCCACTGCGGCCAAATCGTCCGGATCGAACTGCTCCGATTCCACCCGCCGCGGAATCACCCCCAATACCGGCACTCCGAGGCGAGTCTCCACATCATTCAGGTTGCGGAAACTGGTATCAAAATACTCGATCAAAATCGCGACGCCGACGCCCAACATCACCCCCACAATGAGCGCCAACACCAGGTTAATGACCCAATTCGGTTTACTCGCATGGCGAGCGGGCAGCGCCTCGCCCAGTAATTCGATCGTGCGCTTCGGTACCTGAAAATCGATCTCCCGCTGCCGCAAAGTCAGCTTGAGCGTCGTCATTAGTCGGGTCTCGTCCTCCATTCGTTGCACCGCTTCCTCAAACGGTCGCACGCGATCTCGCGCCGACAAGATTTGGTCGACCTTGGCCTGACCCAATTGACGCTCCAACTCCGCCACCCGCGCGTCTGACTCTTTGTAGCCTATTTCCAGCGCCGATTCGTATCCGCGTAACTGCCCGTCCAATTGCTCCCGGATTTTCTGCCGATTATCCGTGGCCCCAATGAAGTCGGGGTGAGCCCCCCCCAATCGTGCCCGCAATCGTGTGACCGTTTGATCTGCGATTAAGTAAGCCTGCAAAAGATCCTGAATATTGGCGTCCGAAATCAGTTCCGAATTCACCAGATTCAAACGCTGGTCGAATGGGATGTCCCGAAACTGTTCCCATCTTGTCTTCCGCCCGATCGCATCAACTCGCAGCGCAATGAGCGAATTTTGCATCTGGCGCAGCGTTTCAATTTCCATGTCCGAATGCCGTGCATTCAAATCGACTCCCGCGATATTGAGCTCATCGCGCAAATTTTCCACCTCATCGCGCCGCGCGACGACCGTCGCCTGCTGTGACTCCAACTCTTTGCGCAACTGGGCCAGTCCTTCCCGTTGCTCCGAGGTCGCGAACGCAATCCGATCATCCGAGTAAACTCGGGCAATCTCATTGGCGATATCCGCCGCCAGTTGCGGATCTCGCGCGTAAACGTTGAGGTTGATCATCGAGGAGTTACGCGGCGACTCCAACTGGAGCATCCGATTCACCAAATAATCGACGGTGATATCCCTCGGCAACACCGTGGTGCTGTCGAGCATCTGCCCGATGCGTCGATTCAAATCCAGTCGCTCAATGACCGGATGTAGGATCTTGGGCGCCTGCATGATTCGATACTGATCCTGGAGGAAATACGGATCGTAGTAAGAACTGCTCTGATTCTGAAACAGCTTCATCTCGCCATCCGGCTTCTCCACCCGCACCTGTGCGGTGGAAAGATACCACCTGGGCAATAGCGCGGTGACGACCGCTGCCGTGCCCACCACGATCAAGGCCATCACCAAAACCAACGCCTTCCGCTGCCGCAAAATACGGAAAAAATCCGCGAGCGAAGTATGACTCTGGGTTGGAGCTGACGATGACATCAAACGGGAGCAGACGGGGCTCGCGTTCCTTCCGCAAGGCCGGATTGAACGAGCTTAACCAAGTCTAGAACGTGTAACGCACGTCGACACCTACCCGGTCGCGCTTGAGGTCGCGATTCGCGTCGTCCGATTCCGTAATATCCAGATCTATCGTGCCTGCGACCGTCCAGTGCCGAGCCGGCCGGTAAGTGAGGGCAAATCCTACCCGCTGGGTCACCTCATCTTGGTCCGGTGCAATCGTCGCCCGTCCCTTCAACACCGAAGGTTCGATGTTGTAGAGCATCGATCCAAACACCTGCGCCGTGATCGCATGCTGCACATTGATGAAGAATCGATTCACCTCCACGTCAGTGTAGAGATCGACATTGGAGTTTTCTTCGATCGTGCGGACATAGCCTGCGGAGACAAAACTGTTCTCGGTGTAACGATAACTCCCGGTGATCTCGGCATACGGGGCATCGTCATCCGGCGCTCCGGAACGAGACCGCATTTCCATTCCCGCTCGCATGGATATTAACGTTTTTTCGTTTGGCGCGTGATCAAACCCCGCGAGCAAGTAATTGGAGTCCTTATCCTTCAACGCGCCGCCCGTAACGTAAGCCACGTTTTGATAGCGGTATTCTCCCAGCAACTTCGTCGTCTCAGCGTAGGCGTAATCCGCCGAAACCCCGAACAAAAACTCATTTCGGTCTAACTGGGTCGAAAGATTAGCCAGATCGTAGCCAAACGTGGAATTTCGCCCTTTGAACGTAAATCCCATCCGCTGGGATAATGTGCCGGAATAGCTGAAATCGACCTGCGAGCTATCGAACGATTGATCGGTATTCAGAGGCACCCCCGCCAGTAACGACTCTGGGTTTTGCACCATCGAGTAACTCACATTTACATCGATTTCCGAACGCGGATTTATCGAATGCGCCATGCGACCTTTTAAAAAGTGACTAGAAAGAGACTTATTCAGCGGACGATCAACCACATGATCATAATTGAAGTCATAACTCGCCGACATGAATGTCTGCGGCGAAACCGATGAATTATAGCTCAACGATGGCGAGAGGCGGTAGACCATACTGGATATTTCACCAGTCGCTCCTCCGAAAATATTGGAGTCGTGATAGACTCCGCCACCGATTTTAACGGTGAATGCTTGGCCGAGCTCTTCCTCCGGGATGGGGGCATAAACAGCCCACCCTGGAGCCAAACTCAGAGCAAAAAATAGGGGGATTAGACAACGCTTCATCATCAGCAACTTGCAAAAGGAGCTACGTAAGGATTCCACGTGATGCAATTCATTTTCCCCGCCGCTGATTCCAGCTCCGATCTAGGAGCAAATAAAGGTTCTCCGACATCTGCTGAGAGTCAGAGAGTGGAAACTCTCCACTCATCCTCCCCGAGATGAGTCCAGTGTAGATTTTACCCCATTCCCCGAAACGCGAAGTGCTAGTAGTGTCGCCCGCTAATTCCGCGAAAAACGGCCGGTCTAGCGTCTCTGGCGTCAATACCAACGACAGAATAGGCTGTTCCACGTGCACCGCGTAAAAATCCCGCAGCGACGCGGGCTGCGCCCAGACTCGCTGCCCCGAATACCACGCCGCGCCCGCCGGCACATCCGCCATCCACCCCCCCACCGGGCCGGCTCGCTGTTTCATCTCCTGCCCCAGCGCCATGAAAAATGACGGAACATAAGGGGGATAGCTGAAGTGAATCCGTCGCGGCTCCGCGATATCATGGACCAGGGGCAATCCCTGCAACACCAACAATCCCGCTGCCGCCACCTTGGGCCACGCCCTGAGCGCCGAACTACTGGCCACCAAGACCGAGAAAAAACCCGCCCCAAACAAAATCACCAAAGGGGCCGCGACCGTGACCGCCGGCCGCTCGCCCTCTCCAGAGTTCATCAATCCTTGGGCCAAAATCATCACCCCCAGCGCGACCGCAAATAAGGTCCTCAACCGGTTCGTGCCCTCGCGCCTAAATCGATAGATCCAGCCGGTCACGAAAAATGCCGTCAGCACCATGCCTCCCCCGGCCCATAAATCATCACTCAGGGCCTGTTTTAGCGCTGTGAGCGTTTTATTACCCAGTTTGTTAAGACTCAGCTCAGGCGGTTTAGCCGATAAGGTGGTGCGCCAAGTCGTCGGATCCGCCGTGCTATCTCCGACCTTAAGCGCGAGCCCTTGGGATGCCAGCCCCACCGGCGAGCCGATCACGTTAACATTTCGCATCACCCACGGCGAAACCACCAGCAAAGCCGCCAGTAACAACAGCGCGCTCCCCCCCCAACGGCCTCGCATTCCGGCGAAGCCAGCCGCCACCACCCCCAACATGCCCAATGGATAATCGGTCAAAAACAAAAGCCCCACCAATACCCCCGCCCCCAACCACGCGCCGTGACCGGACTTGCCAGCCACCACGGCCTCGTCCGCCACCGTCAGCACCTGGAAGAGCCCCAACACCAACACCATGACGAGAGCGGTCCCATCCACCGCCACCACATGCGCCCAAATCGGGGTTGAAATCATCACCACCAGCGCCGCCAAACCTCCTGCTCGGGCATCGAATAATCGCGTCCCCAGTCGCCAAGTCTGTAACGCGGCCACCCACAGCAGGACGACGTTAAGCACCAGTAAAACATAGTCGGCCCCAAACCCGTCGGGCGGCGTCGGCGCATGATCAAAGATTGACTGATAAAGCCCATCGGGGAGCACCGCCAAAACTCCAGCGATCAACACCGCATAACCAGGCGCCTGATAGACTTCGGGCATCCGACCTTGTTGATCAAACAACTGCCCCCGACGCTCCATCGTCGCTTGCACCTGCGGGTAGTTAATCGACGACGTGAAGCCCTGCCCTGCCGCGACCGAGCGACCCAGATCGGCCTGCCGCAGCGTCTCCTCGGTTCGAGGCCCATGAAACTGCTTATAGGCCACCGTCACCGACAGCGCCACCAAGCCGAGGAGCAACGCAAGGGCTTTGAGCACGGTGGCCCCCCGTCCCTGCTTCAACCAATGGATCACATTTTGTCCGGTCATCGTGCGCCTGACCTACCAGTCTCGCGGAGGGTGATCATCAATCGGTGACATCAAGTTCGGGCCAAATCGCCAATTTGCGGTGCAACGTGCGTCGACTGATTCCCATCAATTTCGCCGCCTGCGTCCGGTTCCCTCGCGACTTAATCAGGGCCTCTCGCAATAGTCGTTTCTCATTATCTTCGACCGATAATGAAGATCGCAACGGAGCACCCGTCCCCTCCGCTCCAGCACCTTCGGTCAAGAGTTGACCACGATATTTCGAATCCAAATCGAACTCCGAGACTTTACCTCCTCGTTGTAGCACCACCGTATTTTCACAAAAATTCCGTAACTCCCGGATATTACCCGGCCAACGGTAACTCGACATCGTCGCCAAAGCCCCCGGCTCCATCGCTGGCACCGGCAGTCCATTTTCATCCGCAAAATGCTTCAGGAAATGCGCGAGCAACGACGGGATATCCGTCGTTCGATCCCGCAGCGGTGGCATCACAATACTCACCACATTGAGCCGGAAATACAGATCCTCGCGAAACGTGCCTTCCTTAACCATCGACTCGAGACTACGATTTGTGGCCGCCACGAGACGCACATCCAGCTCGATCGGCTTAGTGCCGCCCACCCGTTCGATCGTCTTCGTCTCCAAAAAGCGTAACAACTTCACCTGGATCGAAGCCGAGATCTCTCCAATTTCATCGAGAAAAAGCGTGCCCCCATCCGCCGCCTCGAATCGCCCGATCCGACGCTCCATCGCGCCCGTGAACGAACCTCGCTCGTGCCCAAAAACCTCACTCTCTAGCAGATTTTCCGAAAGCGCCGCACAATGGACCGCGACGAACGCTTTCCGCGCTCGTGGACTCGATTGATGAATCGCTTGCGCAATCAGCTCCTTTCCCGTGCCAGATTCCCCTTCCACCAAAATCGTCGCCCGCGAGGGTGCTACCAGTTTCACCCGGTCAATCACCTCCACCAAACGAGGTGCATCACCGACAATTCCTTCGAAATTAAATCGCTCGTCCAGCCGCTCGTGCAGCTGCTTCACTTCCACTTCCAGCGTCCGACTCTTGAGCGCCCGGTTAATCAAGATCTCAAGTCGTTCAATATTCACTGGTTTCGTTAGAAAATCGACTGCCCCTCGTCGCATCGCCTCAACCGCCGTATCAATACTGCCATAAGCAGTCATCATCAGCACCGCCGGCCGATTCGGCAGCGAGAGGGCTTTGTCGATCACCTTTAACCCACTCTTTCCCGGCATCCGCAGATCCGTGACAATCACGTCAAACTCCTGTGCCGCCAACAGGTTGAACGACTCATCGGCACTCGCAGCCACCGAGACGTCAAAACTGTCTTCCAATGCCTGCTGCAAACCTTCGCGGGTGTGCTTTTCGTCATCAACAATAAGAACCGTCGGTATCATCACCCCATCTCAACACCCCCTATCCCTCGGTCAAGCCTAGGTGCGACGTTCTGACACGCCTTCCGGCTTTCTCGGACTAGAAAGCCTCTCCCTGCTTAGAACTCCGCAGTTACCCCTCAAGCCCAGCGCATGACGACTAAATTTGCAGGCAGCCTCTCACGTCCTCCCTGTATCATTTTCTCTGCGACGCCAAACGCCCTGAGTTCAAATCGCTTCGTGTCGCGAATCTCACGCGGAATCTCGCGCTTATTCCTTGCGGACGAAGTCGAGACCCTCCGGCCTCACCTTGGTTAAATTTCCCGCATCAACGATGCGCGCCCAAATCTCGCCCCCTTTAGCATAAGACCGCGTATCCGACTGCCCACCCCATGGCGCACGAGGGCCAAGCGTTGCTTCAACGTAGGAACTGCTTCATTCCATTTCAAGATAGCCCTCACCCGTGCCTCAAGCGCGTCCACTTCCGCGGCAGTTCGAACCCGAAGTATTATCGCATAAGGGGAATTCGGCAAACTATCGGTGGGCGAGAGGCGTTGAGCGATGTAAGGTTTCTTAGTCCATCTGTGAAAACTTGGCCAGGCCTCGATCTCCCTAAATCCACTGAGTGAATACACTGTCACGGGAGATCGACAAACTCCTCGAACTTCAACAAACAGCTGGGAATCGTAGTGGTTCCAATCAATTCCGGGTTCCCCATAAGGTTCCGCCGAACCATAATAGTGTGCCGCCAAATCAAACGGATCACAGGCTGGACTGTGCATGGCACTCTGGATATTGGCCCAGGCGCCTCCCATCAAGCGCGCACCACACTCCAGTAATACCGGGCCATCGGCATCGACCCTAAATTCGGCATGAAACGGCAAACGTCGCAGGCCCGAGGCTGTAATAACCCTCCTCGTATAATCGGCGATTTGTTTGAACACCAGATTCGTGGTCAATGTTTGATCCGTTCGGGTGCAAATCACCCCGCGATCGTGAGTTTCGATATTATGCCTTTGGCCGACATCGAGAATCGTAATGTTCCCTTCGGCATCGACCTGACCGTTGCAGTGATATTCGTCCCCTTCGATATAGCTTTCCATCAGCCAACTCGTGTCGGGATTTCGCGCCCAATGTGCTTCGAGGAGAGAACCAGCTACATCGCCGTCAAAAAATCCGATATCGATATTGCCGAAGCCGTCGTTAGGTTTGATCACAAATCGCGAAAGCTGATTTTCCCTCGCGAGGGCGAGAGCATCCTTCGGCGCCACCACCGTTTGGGCGAAATTGAGACGAATACCAGGATCAACCTCTGCCAAGTAAGCCTTCAAACTAGCCTTGTCGCGAAACCGCGACACCACGTCTCGAGGCCAAATGCCCAAGTCCATCACTTCCGCAATCTCAGCCGCTGCTTCAACTTCTAGTTCGCCGTGAGGAACCACCGTCGCGATAGGATGGTGCTGCTTCAGGTAATCACAAAATACAGTTAACCGTTCCGGCGGCACATAATAAGAGGCCGCCACCAACTCGGGGTTTCGCAGCTCTGGCGGTCGTCGCGGTAATCGCCGTTCTGAGGTGAAGATACACACCGCTCGCCAGCCAAATCGGGCGTGCATGGCAAGAATGAACCGAGGTCCATAACCTCGATGTGGATCCTGAATTACGTATTCGTATATCACCTACAAATGCGGGAATTCAATTCATTCATCAACAACTTCAAACGGTATCTCAGCCATCTAAGCAATAACTTGATCCCGCCAAAATCCGATTTACGCCGCTTTGTGCTACTCCGCCATGAAACAACAATGAAATTTCTATTCCCTTCGACGCCTTAAACATTTCGCCCTATCTTCCATTAAATCTCCGCTCCATTTTTCAATAATCGTCTAACCGGAAATCGCATATGATTAAGATTCAAGGTAGTGTCAGCAAAGGGTGGCTTCACCAAACCGCCGGGTTCAAATTCGACGAGCGTTACTACTTCGACCCCGAATATAAGTGGGACCAGGACCATGCCATCGACCAGTATTTGGACCAGCGATTCGCCGGTTACCCGATCTGTAACATAGAATCCAATCTCGGGCAGATCGAACACACCCTCGAAAAGCAGATTATCGTTGGCGGCATTCAACCCAACCTGATCGTCGGATTGGCCGCCGGCGCGAAGTTCTTTTGTGATGTCGACAAAGACTCTGACATCGAAGTTCGCCCCTTGGCCCAGTTAATCCGAATTCCGGACAAACTCCCGACGGTGGCAGCCCTCCTTGAGTCCCCTTTGATCAAAAAATTCGACGCCGAGATTGCGCGACTCCAAGCCACCAAACCCGACTACCGAATCATCCCTCCCTACTTTTGGGATACTTCCGGCCGGGCGACCATCCATGGATTTATCACCACCTCGATGAAGCTATTTGGTGAAGATATCTTCATTCTCATGATGGACGATCCCGACCTCGTTCGCGAGTTACACGGCTGGATCGCAGACGTGTATCGAGGCCTCATTGAACACTATTCAGCCCTCGCCAACTTGCCGGTAACTTCCGTTCACGTCGGTGAATGTTCGGGCACCATGTTGAGTCCCGATCAATACACCCAATTCATTGTCCCCTTCGCCAATCGCATGGGCCAAGAACTTGGCCCCTTGCGCTGGCATTCATGTGGCGACTCCGATCACCTGCTCGAGCCGCTGAGCTCGGTCGAAAACCTCCATATTCTCGATACCGGTTCAAAAACCAACGTCTCCGAGGTGAGAGCTGAATTTGGGGAAGAGTTCGAAATCAACATCGCGCCTCCCGTGGACGTATTGCTGGAACGATCCGATCCCGAGAAAATCGTCACTTGGCTCGACGAAATGCTCGAGGGCAACAACGGAGGTCCCTTGAAGATTGTCCACCACATGGAACCCGGCTACTCTCTGGATACGATTCTGCGCATTCACGATATTCTGGATCAGCGAAACATAGCGCCAAAAACCCGGCTCACCAAGGGATAGCCCCCCTCGCCCGTCCGTTGGCTTTCCCCGACTCCCAGTTCTCCCTCAAAAGCCCGCGCCCTAAATTCCGGGAGACGGAACCGAGTCCCTCCCCGGCGGTCTCTTATTTAACCCCCGACCATCCCCGTGAAAACTTTCCCGCTCATCCTCCGGTTCTCGCTCCTCGCCGCCATTCTTGCCACCCTCACTGGTTGCGAATCCGTCTACTCCGAAGCCCCTCCCCCAGCGCCCCCCCCTCCTCAAACCTACGCCGTGCTGCTATTTCTATCCGAGGGAGAAGAAGTCGCCGACGAACAACGCACCGAACTAATTTCCTTCGCTCGCGACACCCTCCTAGCGAGCGGACTCGTCCGCCCTCAAGACCAGCTAATCGACGACCCTGAACGAGCCGAACTCCTGTTTCGCGGCAGAGTGCAGGGCGGATTCCTCACTGAAATCGCTGGCGTCCCGACATTTAACCAACAACACATGGTTGTGCTGACCCAACCTCGTCGGGCCGAAAATCGCATCTGGTGGGATGCCTACTACCCATTCGGTTACCCGTCCTTTAACGACGACTATTACTACTCAGGGTTTCCGTATCCCGGTCCCGGCTGGGGCTATCCAACCCAATATCGTGATCGCGTGAATCGCGGTCGCGGGAGACCAACGGGTTACGTCGATCATGACTATCGTGATCAACGACCTCGGGGCGGCGACAATTCCTCGGGCGGTGAACGTCCGAACCGCGGCGATCGGAACCGTGATAACGTCGATAATCGCCCATCCCCTGGTCCCAGTTTACGGGGAGTCCCCCGCAACCTCGAACCGGCAGACCCACGCATCAATCGACTCCCCGTCGTCCCCCACGGGCCTCGCAACAACACGGTGGTGACTCGCCCAGCTTCCTCTCCGCGCCCGCAACCGACTGCGCCGTCTTACACTCCACCTGCCCGACCGTCTGCTCCCGCGCCGACCTATTCTCCGCCTGCCGTCGATCGCCCCGAGCCGTCTCCGAGGGAACAGTATTACTCGAATCCCCCGCTCGACATCGACAAGAACTAAGCGGCTGTCATCAGCGGCCTTCTAAACGTCGTTCTCGCTCCCCGCACCGAGCATCCGCACACGGCGGTCTTTTCGCGGAAACTCCAACGTCACCACCGTGCCCACGCCGTGCTTGCTCTCGACGCCAACTTTGCCGCCGTGTTCACGCATAATTCGCTGCACGATCATCAATCCCAGTCCGTTCCCTTCCGGCTTGGTCGTGTGGTAGGGTTCGAACAGTCTCAGTAAATCTTCCTGCTTAATCCCCGACCCGGTGTCGCCAAACATGAGGTAAACCGAGTCATCATCAAATCGAGTCCCGACCTTTAAACGCCCCCCCGGCTCCATCGCTTCCAGCGCGTTCTTGATCACGTTAAAAAACACCTGCTTCAGCTGGTTCCGATCAGCCATGATGATCGGGAGGTCTGGCACACTTTCAGCATCCACCGTGACATCGCGATCGACCATTTCGTTCTGCTGAAACTGCAGCACTTCGTCTAGCACCTCGACCATGTTCACCTCGCCCAGATCAGGCTGCTGCGGTTTGATCGCCTGCAGGAAATTATTAATAATCCCATCCAAGCGATCCACCTCGCCCCGACAAATTTCGATCGAGTCCGTCAGTTTATCCACCTCCGCAGTCGACGCCTTCAATCGCTTCAACTTTCGCTCGATTAACTGCAAATGGATATTAAGCGAATTCAGTGGATTCCCCAACTCATGCGCCACTCCCGCCGCCAACAATAGAATCGAAGAGGTGCGCTCATTCTCGATAAGTTCTTCCGTGGATGCCTTATCTCGGGTCACGTCCGTGAGAATCACGGCGAATCGATTTCGATCGCCCGCGTTATCGCTATGAAACGGCACCATATAGAGGCGAACCGTCCGCGGTTCCGGATAGGTTAGCTCAAATTCGCGCGTCACAATCGGCATCGCTCCGTCCTCGAGCACAACGCCCAACGACGGCCTGAGGCCGGGCACCAATCGCCAAAGTAACTGCCCCATCAGCTCATCATTATTGAGACCGATCAAGCGGTGCGCCGCCGCATTGGCATATTCGATTTCCCCGTCGGGATTGATCACCAAAACCCCTTCTTGGAGCGTATTGAAAATATCCTCAAACAACCCCCGCTCGCGCGCCAAGCGCTGCACCAAATTGGTCAGATTCACTGAATCCAGCGTATCCAGCCGCCCCAAGACCTTGTCCAGTGAAGTGTGTTTTTTTGAAGGCATCCGTTAAAACCCCACCCTAACCATGATCGTCCTTAATATTACACCTCTAAAAATCACCTGCTTAAGCGTCGAACATGTCGTCCTGCTTCGGATCCACCCGCGTCGCCATCAACTTCCTTAAAAACGTCGCCCGGTGATGCACGCAGCGGCCCACCCGCAAGATCGCCTCGCGGTGTTCTTCCGTTCCGTAGCCCTTATGATTTTTGAACCCGTAGTCAGGAAACTTCGTGTGGAGGTTGTCCATCAGTCGATCGCGCGACACCTTCGCGATCACCGATGCCATCGCGATGCACAATGAACGCGCATCCCCGTGCACGACTCCCACATGGGGATATGGAAAATGCTTTAACGGCAATCCATCCACCAAAATTCGGGCGGATACCTGCGGTTGGAAACTGGCGACTTCCTCTTGCGAGGCGAACAGATCGGGCTCGCGCTTCTGCTCAAACGCGGACGGTTGATAGATGCCTCCCAACGCTCTTCGCATCGCCAACTTCGTCGCCCCCAAAATATTGAACTGCTCAATCTCGGCCACATCCGCTAGGCTATAATGAGCGTGGATTTTTCGTTCCGCCATCAGGGCCTCAAAGTCCAACCACAACAAATCCCTTTCCGCCGCCGTCAGTTGCTTGGAGTCATTAATTCGCCGCGCATTGGCCGCCACCCACGGACCATCCAAGAACTCGCGGGTGACTAAGACGGCCCCCGCGGAAACCGGTCCCGCGAACGCTCCTCGCCCTGCTTCATCGACGCCAATTAAGCACTCATAACCATCGAGCTGCTTGAGGTCGAACCCCCGAAGTTGGCGACGCTTTGGCATGACTAAATAGTCGAATTAAAATCGAAGCGTGAGCTCATCGCTTCCACTCCGAGCGCTCCTTAGGTTCCTTCAGGGGGAGTTCCTCCAACCGCCCCGCTTCTTTCACCACCTCGTAGGCCGTGCGGAAGTGCAGTTTCGCGTAATCGCCCAGCGCCTTCGCCCCTAATTTATCCATGATCTCGATCGCCTGCGTTTTTACCATCGCGCTCGCCCCCTTCTGCAAAGTCGTCCCGAACTGATCCGACAATTTCTTCATGATCCGCACATACTCCGCCCGCGCCACAATCGAAGCCGCCGCCACCACCGGATCCGATTCCGCCTTGGTGCGCATATCCAACTCAAAGCCCGTCACCTTCTTTCGCTTCAGTTCGTTCTGCACCAAAGGCGTCTTACTAAATTGATCTAACAGCCCCCGCGCGACCGGTTGTTTCTCCAACGCCTTGATCAACGCGATACCATGCATCCACGCCAACAAACTATTCAGATTCGCCCGCGGTCGCGCCATCAACTCATTGTATTTAGTCATCCCACAATAACACACCTCCGCCGTCGCCCCCTTGGTGTTTCGAATAATCTGGTCCAGTCGCAATATCTGGGTGTCCGCAATCTTCTTGGAGTCTTTCACCCCAGCCTCGACCAACGCAGTAATCGCGTTGCGATCCGCAATCACGGTCGCCGCCACCACCGGACCAAAAAAATCACCCTTACCACTCTCATCCATTCCTGCATGAGGCTCAAACCACTCCGGATTCAGCACTTCGTCATATCCTAACCGCACCTCACCCGTCACTTCCGGTTCCAGCGTCATCGTCACGAACTCCTCCGTCCCCTTCCCCGCCACCAACGCCTTGCCACTATTATAGCCGGTCACATTCACTTTCGGTCCCTTAAATCCAAACCGAGCATACGCCACTTCGGTGCGATCCCAGCCCTTGCGCAAACACGCCTCCTCGAGCTTCGCCATCTGCCCATTATCCAACTTCACCGTGTAGGTGCTCAGCGTCTTCGGCGCATTCGGATCGGCGGGAGGTTTCTTAGCCATAAGTCATTTGCCATCAATAGCACCCTCAGCACAAAACCAATCGTCCTCTGCCGCCCAGACAAAACGTCATTACCCGTCTCGCCATCGCTCCCATCAGGCTCCCCGTTTCGCCTTCTTTCTCATTTTCATTGTCGTTCTCTTTCTCTCCGCCTCTTCCAAAAAATCGCCTCCCTCTCGGTCTAAAAATAATTCCATGCGTAACCGGTAGGTGAAGCCTTTGGTGTCCATTTGTTCTTCAATTGCCCATTCTGGGCACCCATTTCATCACCCCTCTGGGGCACGACCTTTGATCGCACCATCTCCACCCTCACGCTCTCCTTGCGGTTAAAAGAAATCACGGCCTCACCGCGCTCCACCGCACTTCCCTTTTGAATCCAACCACCCTCCCACCCCGCGCCCTCAAAGCCTTTCGCCGCGATCTGCTCGGCTGGTATCAAACCCATCGACGGAAGCTCCCTTGGCGCGAAAACCCCTCCCTCTATCGCACTGTCGTGAGCGAGTTTATGCTCCAACAAACGCAGGTGAAAACCATGCTCCCGTATTTTGAGCGGTGGCACGCCACTTTACCCGATTTCGCCACCCTCGCGGCCGCCGATGAAGCCACCGTGCTCAAACTCTGGGAAGGCCTCGGCTACTACTCCCGAGCCCGTAACCTCCACCGCCTGGCCCAAGCCTACGTCGCGCTGCCCCAAGCCCCCCTCACCCCCGAGGAATGGCAATCGCTCCCCGGTATCGGTCCCTACACCTCCGCCGCCATCACCAGTATCGCCCTCGACCAACCCGCCGCCTGCGTCGACGGCAACGTTGTCCGTATCCTCGCTCGCCTCACCGCCAACTCCACCCCGTTCCGCGACAGCACTGCCGGCGCAAAGGTCTTCACCCCCCTCGCCGACGATCTGCTCAATCGCAAGACTCCCGGAGACCACAACCAAGCCATGATGGAGCTGGGTGCCACCATCTGCACCCGCCGTAACCCCCTCTGCACCGTGTGCCCCGTCCGCGGCCACTGCTCCGGCTGTACCGCTGGCGATCCCGAAACCTATCCTCGTCTCGCTCCCAAGAAAATCGAGCAAGTCTCCCTCACTCGCGCCTGGTGTGTTGAAAATAACGCCATCCTCCTCCACCGCGCCGCCATTAATTCTAAACGCCTCGCCGGCCAATACGAACTCCCCGACGCGGCCACTTTCGGTCTGTCCCCCGCAGACATCGTCTCCGCCCCCACCATCGCCATCCGCAAACGCGCCATCACCCGCTACGCTTTCACCGAAACGATGAAAAAACTCCCGGCCCCGGCGCCCCTCCCCGTCGACACCATCTGGGTCTCCCTATCCGACCTAGATACCATCACTCTCTCCGGCCCCCACCGCCGCTGGATCACCGAACTCCTCCCCGCAAACCCCACCCCTTAACCACCTTAGATGTTTGTCACTTAATAAGTAATAAACATCCTTATCTCGTTATACTTGATTGTCTTAAGTTATCTAAATTATCTCGATTTTCGAAGCCATCTTTCGGAATCTCGTTCGATCAAACTCCTTTTGAGGTAAAAGAGTGAGCCAGAAAATACCCCCAGTGCGTCAGCCCACCGTGCGTAGTCGGTAGACGGAGCCTTTCGTGTCCATTCGTGGTTAAAAAACCGTGCCCCTCAGCCAAACACCCTCACTGGCCTACCCTGCACCAGAATCTCTATCGGAACCGTTTCGCGATCAACATCAGCACCTTCTCCCGAGATTCGAGCACGTTCTCGGGCGAAACCCGCGGACTCAGTTCAAGCGTCAAACGCTGCTCCGGGGTCCAGAAACGACTGATCATGTCGAAATCAATTTCGCCATGCCCGATCGGCTGATGATCATCATCACCCGTCACGTCATGCAGATGGAATCCAAGCAATCTCGAAGCGTTCTTCTTCAGATGTTCCTCATGATTGAGCAACCCCATCTGTTGCTTGAGCTGGGCGTGCCCAGTATCATGCCAATACCCACAATGTGAAGGTGCTGGCAGGGCCTCGAGAAACTCTGCGTAGTCATCATCGACCGGCAGCTCTTGGAACTTTTCACGATTCTCACAAGCGATCCGCACGTTCCTTTCCAACGCATAAGCCCGGATCTCTTCCAAACTCGATTTCACCTGTTCCCAATAAGGTCCCATCCGCGCTCGCATCTTCTCTACCGCCTTCGTCAGTACCTTCTGATAACCTGCGTCCTTCGTCGGATCGATATCCGGATGAGACTTCAAATACTTACTCACCTTGCGACCGGGGTTCGACCACAGAAACTGCACGCTCCCCAAATGAGTCACCATCAGATCGGCTCCCACTTGCGCGGTAAAATCGATCGATTTTTTCGTGTGCCGTAACCACTGGTCGTGCTCCTGCGCTCGGGAGTTAGAAGGCTCAAACAGATTTGGCGCCGCGTGATTAATGCCCGTGGGCAACGGACAAAAGTTATGCGTAGAAGTGATCTTGATCCATCCCTCTTCCACCGCTTCCAGAATTCCCGGGACCAGCACGATTCGGATACCGTGGCTCAATTCCGCGTGATCAAAACCCATGCTCCTAATCTCTTTGAGCATTTTATAGCCGTCCTTGTGACGGAACGAATTCCAACAAGAAGAAAGGGCCAACGTGGGCTGGGCGGAATCAGGAGGCATTGCGACTAATAGAAAACTCGAACTCAGACTGCTGAATCAGCAACTCGAAATGCAAATTGAGCACAAAAAACCACGCCCCGAACTTGGTTCGTTGGGCGCGGCTAGAAATTGGATCGACCCCCAAATCGAAGGTCAGCGTAGAATTTAGGCCTCGTGGCGATTACGAAGCATCTGCGTGAAAGCCATGACCTTAGTCTTACGGCGCTTCTTGGCGCAGGGCTTTTCAAAGTAGCGCTTGGCACGCACGTCTTTAATGACGCTCTCGCGCTCGAGCTTCTTTTTGAGACGGCGCAGGGCACGGTCTACTGGCTCGCTTTTACGGATTTTGATTTCGATGGGCATGTCTTGTGACGTTGTTAGAAAAAGGGAAAACGAAAATCAGGCCAAACCGTTCCTCCCCCGTCAACGGCAAACTTTGAACAGAGAAGAATGATCAAAATCTCGATTTTGTCTCCTCTTTGTCAGTCCCGTTCTCATCATTCGTTTCCCGGGGCATTTCGGCCCTCCATCCTCTTTTTAGTCTCCCGTCTCACTCCCTCCCCCCCGTGCCCGCCGATCCGAGTTTCGCCCATCTTCACGTCCACACCGACTATAGCCTCCTCGACGGAGCCTGTCGTATAGACCGCCTCATGGGCCGCGCTTCCGAGCTCGGCATGACCGCCCTCGCGCTCACCGACCACGGTAACCTCTTTGGTGCCATTCAGTTCTATAACGCCGCCAAGTCTGCCGGCATCAAGCCTCTGATCGGCTGTGAACTCTACATGACGACCGGCTCCCGCCTCGAAAAGAAGGGCCGCGCCGAAGACGGTAAAGCCTACTACCACCTCGGTCTCCTCGCCAAAAACGTCACCGGATACCAAAACCTCCTCAAGCTCGTTTCCGACTCTCACCTTCGCGGTTTTTATTACAAACCCCGCACCGATTTCGAGACCCTCGCCCGATATTCTGAAGGATTAATCGGCTTCACCGGCTGCCTCGCCTCCCTCGTTCCCCAGCATTTGATGAACAATCGCGAGGAGGATGCCCGCGAAGCCTGCGCCAAATTCGTCGATATCTTCGGCCGCGAGAACTACTTCGTCGAAATCCAAGATCACGGCATCCCAGAGCAGAAAAAGATCATCCCTGGCCTCCTCAAGCTCGGCGAAGAATTCAATCTTAAGGTCATCGCAACCAACGACGTGCACTACGTCAACGAAAGCGATTCCGGCCCCCACGATGCCATGCTCTGCATCCAGACGGGCTCGAAGATTGCCGATGAGAACCGCATGCGGTTCACCGGCACTGAGTTTTACCTCAAATCTCGGGCCGAGATGGAAAGGGTCTTCCGCGAGGTCCCCGAATCCATCACCAACACCCAGCTGGTCGCCGAAATGTGCGACCTCGCGATCCCGTTCCCCAAAGGCTCTGAACGCTATCCCCGCTACCCGATTCCGGCCGAGATCAGTCTCCCGGCGCCCGCCTACCTCTTTAAACTCTGCCTCAAGGGGCTTAAAATGCGCTACGACGTCGATCACGACGCCATCGCCGAGCACCCCGCGGTCGCCTCCCGACTCAAACTCCTCAACGAACGCCCCCCCGGCGAGAAGCCTCAGCCTCCCGACTATTCCGGCCTCGACCTCCCCCAAGAGCTCGTCGTGCGACTCGGCTACGAACTCTCCATCATCAACGTCACCGGCTTCGTCGACTACTTCCTCGTCGTCTGGGACTTCATCTCTTGGGCTCAAGAACACGGTATTCCCGTCGGTCCCGGGCGTGGTTCCGGCGCCGGTTGCCTCGTCGCCTACCTCTTAAAAATCACCAACGTCGACCCCATGCGGTTCGGCCTCCTCTTCGAACGCTTCCTTAACCCCGAACGCGTCTCCCCGCCCGATTTTGATATCGATTTCTGCATGCGCCGCCGCGTCGAGGTGATCGACTACGTCCGCCAAAAATACGGCAACGACTGCGTCGCCAACATCATCACCTACGGCACCATGGGCGCCAAAATGGTCATCCGCGACGTCTCCCGCGTGAACGACTTGCCCTTCGCCGAGGCCGACCGCCTCGCCAAGATGATCCCCGACGAGCTTAACATCTCGCTCCAGCAGTCCATCGAAAAATCCGCCGAGTTCCGCACCGAGGTTGAGCGCAACCCCATCGCCAAAAAGATCGTCGACGCCGGACTCATCCTCGAGGGCATGGTGCGCAACACCGGCAAACACGCCGCCGGCATTATCATCACCGATGAACCGCTCGAAAACTTCGTTCCCCTCACCCTGCAAGAGGGCGACGTTACCGTGCAATTCTCCATGAAAGCAGTCGATAAACTCGGCCTGCTCAAGATGGATTTCCTCGGCCTCAAGACGCTCACCGTCATCTCCGACGCCGTCAAAAACGTCCACCGCTCGACCGATCCCAACTTCTCCATTGAAGCCATTTCCCTGGAGGACTCCAAGACCTACGAGCTCCTCAATGCCGGTAAAACCGTCGGCGTCTTCCAACTCGAGTCTCCGGGTATGCAAAATGCCTCCCGGCAGGTCGGCATCTCGACCATCGACGACATCAATGCGATCTCGGCCCTCTACCGGCCAGGTCCGATGCAGTTCATTCCCGCCTACGCCCGCGGCAAGGCCGACCCCTCCACTATTTCCTATCCCCATCCTCTGCTCGAAGAGGTGCTCAAGGAGACATTCGGCATCATCGTCTACCAAGAACAGGTGATGGCCTGCGCCAAGATTATCGCCGGTTACTCCCTCGGCGGTGCCGACATGCTCCGCCGCGCCATGGGTAAGAAAGATGCCGAAGCCATGGCCCGCGAACGCGTCAAATTCGTCGCCGGAGCCAAAGAGTTTCACGACATCCCCAAGACCAAAGCCGATGAAATCTTCGATCTCCTCAACAAGTTCGCGGAATACGGTTTCAACAAATCTCACTCCGCCGCCTACGCGATCGTTGCCTACCAAACCGCGTATCTAAAAGCCCACTACCCGGTCGAATTCATGGCCGCGCTCCTCACCGCCGAACTCGGCAATGCCGACAAAGTTTCCCACTTCATCGACGAAGCCCTCGCCATGGGCATCGACGTCCAAGGTCCCGACGTCAACGAATCCTTCGAGAACTTCGCGCCCGTCCCCGGCATGAAAATCCGCTTCGGGCTCGCCGGCATCAAGGGCGTCGGTGAAGCCGCTTCCGTCGGCATCATCAAAGAACGCGAGCAGAACGGTTCCTTCGAAGACTTCGACGACTTCGCGACCCGCGTCGATTCCAAGTCGGCCAACAAACGTGTGCTCGAACACCTCGTCAAAACCGGGGCCTTCGACTTCGCGGGCGAACCCCGCAAGAGCATCTTCGAACGTATCGACGGTGCCATGGCCAACGCCGTCGCCCAAGCCCGCGACCGCGCCGCCGGTCAAAACAACTTCTTGGACATGCTCGCCGCAGCGCCCGCCTCCGATCAGGGCAATTCAAAATCTAAAATCCAAAATCCAAAATCCGCCGAAGACTTTTCTTCGGCAGAAAAACTCGCCTTCGAAAAACAGCTCCTCGGCTTCTACGTTTCCGGTCACCCGATGAACACCTACATCGGCCTATCGGATGCGCTCGACACCTTCGACGTCGACGAACTGCTCGAGCAAGAGGACCGCACCAACTTCCGCATCTGTGGCATCGTCGCCGGCATCCAAAAGAAACTCGCCAAGAAGGACAACCGCCCGTGGGTCGCCTTCACCCTCGCCACCAAGAAAGCCTCGCTCCCGCTCAACATGTTTGCCGACGCTTATGAAGAATCTGGCGAGGTGCTCGGCGAAAATATTCCCGTCGCTATCACCGGTTCTATTATGGTCCGCGACGACGGTGCCCGGATTAACGTGCGCGAAGTGATGCCCCTGGCCAACTACGTCAGCTCCAACATCAAACGGGTGACCTGGATTCTGCATCCCCACCACGCCGAAACGCCTGCCTTCTTAGAGGAACTCCGTCCCATCCTCGACCGCCAATCCGGCAGCACTTCCACGAGTTTTGGCTTCATCCAAGAGGACCGTGTCGTCGCCGTCGCCGACGCCTCCACCGCGCTCAACTGGAAACTCAGTGGCGAAATCTTCCAAATCCTCCGCAACCACCCCGCCGTCGCCGGAGTCCAACTCGAAGCCAAACCCCTCGAGGTCAAAGAACAACGCCGCTGGGGTAAACGCCGGTAAGTTGCAGGGAGCGAGTAGCCCTCTCCACGTTCAATTCCCCCGCTGTCTCTCGAGAAAAAAGCCCCGCCCCCCCCAGCGCGTCAGCTCCAGTGCGTAGTCGATAACCCGCCCAGCGGGATATTTAAAACCACCCTGCCCCGCAACACTCATCCCCCTTTCCGCGTCTTTGCGTCTTTGCGTTGAAAATCAATCCTACCCCACGGCTCTGTTACCTCTGTTACCTCCTGTAAAAAACCACCCTGCCCCTCAGTCGCTGCCTCTCGGCCCAAAAACACCCAGTGCGTCAGCCTGAGTGCGTAGTCGGTAGACGGAGCCTTTCGTGTTCATTCGTGGTTAAACAATCCTGTCCCCAGCTTTCTACTCGCTACGCCCGACCCACTCCTCGCTACTTCCCCGCATGTCTGAATCCGCCATTTTCAATCGCGCTGCCCGTGTCATCGCCAGCATCGGCCCTGATCACACCGCCGATGCTGCCCTGCGCGACTACCTCGCGGTTCACCGCCGGTCATCTCCCGCGGAGAAACGCGCCCTGACTCGCGCCGTCTTCAGCTACCATCGCTGGTTCACCTGGCTCGACCTGGACAAGTCCTTCCAGACCCAACTCTCCACCGCCGTCTATCTGCAGGACCGCTTCGACCGCGACCCCACCCTCGTCAAAGCCCAAGCCCTCGCCGCCCGCGCGATTCCCGCGTGGATCAAGGATGAAGTGGAATTCACCCCCGAGGACCTCCGCACCCTACAAACACCTCCCGTGCTTTGGCTCCGTGCCCGTGCCGCCGACGCCGCCTATGTCCGTGAAAAACTCGCCGCCAAAGCTCCCGACGACAAGCGCCCCGCCGCCCTCGTCTACGACGGATTCCGCGATCTCTACAAAGTCGAAGAATTTCAATCCGGTCAGTTTGAAATCCAAGACCTCGGTTCCCAACTCGTCGGCGAAGCCTGCGCTGCCCAGCCCGGCGAAACCTGGTGGGATGCCTGCGCCGGCGAAGGCGGCAAGACCCTGCATCTCGCCGACCAAATGCAAAACAAGGGCATGATTTGGGCCTCCGACCGCAACGTCCGCCGCTTGAAGCGCCTGAAACAACGCCTCGCCCGCGCTGAAACCTTTAACACCCGCATCGAAAATTGGGACGGCTCCGCCAACCTCCCCACCAAAACCAAATTCGATGGCATCCTCCTCGACGCCCCTTGCAGCGGAGTCGGCACGTGGCGCCGTAATCCCCACGCCCGCTGGACCACCACCGCCACCGACGTCGCCGAACTCGCCGAGATTCAGCTCAACTTGCTCAACAACATCGCCGGCTCCCTCAAACCTGGCGGCCGCCTCATCTACGCCGTCTGCACCATCACCAAATCCGAAACCACCGCCGTCGCCGACGCCTTCACCGCCGCCCACCCAGAACTCAAGCCTCTCTCCCTCCTCGACCGCGGGCCCCAAACGATCCTCCCTCTCTCCGAATTCAACGCCAACGCCATGTTCCTCGCCGGATGGCAACTTCCCACCTAAAGCGCCATCTACGATCCATTTTGAGGCCCCCCCTCGTCGGCCGAAGCTTTAGCAAAGGAGGATGCCTCTCAAAACTAACCATCAATCAGCAACTGGGCGTAGTCGTTAGACGAAGCCATTCGTGTCCATTCGTGGTTAAAGAAAAAACCCGTGCCTCCCCGTTCATCCCAGATTTCCCCCCGCCAAGTTCGCGCCGATTTCAACGACCTGCGCGCCGTCGTTCACTACACGCGCGCCGCTTACCAACTCGGGCTCTGGAACTCTGAGAAGAATGTATTTGCCAAATACCTACCGACCGAACCCCGCACCCGTATTCTCGAAGCGGGCTGTGGTGCTGGCCGGGTCGCGATGGGCCTTTACGAGCTCGGTTACCGCCGGCTTCACGCGTTCGACTTCGCCGAAGAACTCTGCGCGATGGCGCAGTCTCTTTTCCTCGAACGGGAAACCGGCAAAGCCATCACCCTCTTCCACGCCGACGCCCGCAAAATCGCGACCCACCCCACCGTCACGGGACTGCGCTTCGACGCCGCCCTCTTCATGTTCAATGGCCTCATGCAGATCCCCCATCGCCGCAACCGCCGGGCTGCCCTCCGCGCCATCCGCGCTTGTTGCGCCGACGGTGCTCCGTTGATCTTCACCACCCACGACCGCGACCACTCCAAGGCCGAACGTGGCATGTGGTGGGCCGAAGCCCGTCGCTGGGCTGCCGGCAAACAAGATCCCATCCTCGCCGAATACGGCGACCGCTATTTCGAAGACGACCTCGGCCGCACGTTTATGCATCTCCCCGATCGCGGGGAAATCCTCACCGACCTCAAAGCCACCGGTTGGGCCCATCACTGGGACGCCATGCGACGCAACATCTGCAAAGAAACTCCAGCCGTCCGCGACTTCTCTGACGAATGCCGCTTCTGGGTCTCCCATGCTCAATAGCTGTCGTTCGCCACTCATCCCGAGCCCCTTGTCGCAAAATAGTCCGTCCACCCACCGGACACCTCTCGCGCGCCTATCGCCGCCCCCCCCTGCAATTGTAGTTGCGATCTTTGCGCCCTTTCGCGGCCAAAATCCGCGGCCTGACGGTTGATTGGGGGTGTCCCTGAGTTCTGCCCCCCCCAAATAACCGTTCCGGGCGCGTAATGCCTGGATGTGGAGCGGGTATTTCCCGCGACTGTTCGATTACAATCCACCCAAAAGACCCGCGCTACCTTCAACTAAGCCACGAATCTCCCCTCCCGCTTCATGCCATTTTAAAAAAACAACCCTGTCTTTATTCTCTTCGCTTCCTTTTGTAAAAACGGCCCTGCCTCTCGGCTCAAAAAACACCTTCAGTGCGTAGTCGGTCGACGAAGCCTTTCGTGTCCATTCCTGGTTAAGAAAACAATCATCCCACGTGCCGATAGGCGCCACCCACCGTGCAATCGCAGTTGAGATCTTTGTGCCTTTTCGCGGCCAAAAATTCGTAGCCTGACAGTTGATTCCTGACTCCTGAAGATTCAGGTTCAGGAATTGTCATGCGCCTGTTTCTTTTTCTCCTTCTGAGCACCTCCCTCTTCGCCGCCGAATACCCTCAGATGGGTGAAGACATCTACAACCCCTCCTCCGATGCCGCCGCTGACATCTCCGCGGCACTCATCACCGCCCAGGCCGAACACAAACACGTTCTGCTCAAATTCGGCGCCAACTGGTGCATCTGGTGCCACCGTCTCCACACGCTCCTCCATCAAAATGAAGAGGTCCACCTCGCTCTCGCCCGCGACTTCATTCTCGTCGCGGTCGATGTGAATTCCCGTAACGGCACCAAACGCAACGTGCCCACCATCGAGCAATACGGTAACCCCACCCAACACGGCCTCCCCGTTCTCGTCGTCCTCGACGCCGACGGAAAAATCCTCACCACCCAAGAAACCGGTGCCCTCGAAGCCGGCGCCGCCCACGATCCCGCTAAGGTTGTTGCCTTCCTCCGCCAGTGGTCGCCCCAGCGATAGTTGAATTTTGAGCTTTGTGCCCAACGCGATAACGCCGTTCTGTAGGCCAACTTCGCGCCGCTCACGGCCATTCCGAAATCCGCCTCCCCCATCCGAAATAACTAACCATGACTGACCGCAACTGGCTCTGGATCGCTGCCGCCTGTTACCTCGCAGGCTTCGTGCTGGCTACCATTGCCATGTTGCGCGACCACAAACACTCCCGCGGTCGCATGTATAGTATCGTGGCCGCCGGTTTCGCGCTGCAGACGGTCGGCCTCTATCTTCGCGGACTCGAAGTCAAAGGCTGCCCTCTCGGCAACACTTTCGAACTCTTCCAGTTCACCGCGTGGTCGGCCACCTCCCTCTATCTCGTCGTGGGCGCCACCTTCCGCCTCAGTCTCCTCGGCTACTTCACGTCCCTCATGGCCGCGGCTCTCACGACGCTTTCACTCGCAATTCCGGCGTGGGATGCCACTCGCCGCGTCGGCGTCTTCGGCGGCAATACTTGGATCGAGTTCCACGCTGCCCTCGCCCTGTTCAGCTACGGCGTGTTCGGCCTGCTGGCGCTCACGTCGATAATGTTTCTTCTGCGCAACTACAGTCTGAAGCACAAACAACTCAGTGGGGCGTTCGCCTTCCTGCCGTCTATCCGCGACCTCGACCAAATCGGTCTTCGTCTCCTCGTCGTCGGCGTCGTCCTCCTCGCCGCTTCCCTCGCCGTCGGGGGCGTGTATTGGGTGGAGGCAACTGACACGGTCAACATTTCCAAACTTCTCATGACCATCGGAATCGGCGTCGCTTACAGTCTGGCTCTCCTCTTTCGCGCCCGGGGCATCCTCTTTGGCACCCGGCTCTCTTGGGTCTGCATCATACTCTTCATCGTCGCCTTACTCTCCCTCTACCCGGTTAACACCAGCCGTCCGGATCTTCCGGTCGGCTCCGAATCCACTACTCCAAACCCGTGAGTAAGACGGGTCCCACTTTATTTGTCGTGGGTGCCTCGCACCACACGACTCCGCTAGAATGGCGCGAGCGACTCTCCGTCGGTCCCGACAAGATGCCGGCCCTGCAAAGCCAATTCGCCGCGCTGTCAGGCCTGCTCGAGTTCACGATTCTCAACACCTGTAACCGCATCGAGATTTACGGTGTGGCCGCCGACGCCGATGCCATTGATTGCCTGCAAACCACATTCTGCGCCGCCCAAGAAATCGCTCGCGCCGAATTTGCCAAAGTGCAGATCAAGCGCCACGGCCCAGATACGATTCGACACCTCATCGCGGTCGCCTCTGGTCTCGACTCCCAACTCGTCGGCGAAAATGCGATCTTCGGTCAGGTCAAAGACGCCTATGCCGCAGCCCAAGCGACGTCTACCGTCGGCCCCGTCCTCAACCGCTTATTTCAGAAAGCGTTTCAAGCCGCCAAGCACGTGCGCACTCACACCGCCATTTCCGAGGGCCAAGTCAGCATCGCCAACGTCGCCGTGGATCTCGCGCTCACCATCTTTGGTGACCTGTCCAGCGCCCGCGTGCTCTTGATTGGTGCCGGCGAGATCGGCGAACAATCCGCCAAGGCCTTTCGCAGCCGCGGAGCCCACGCCATCACGGTCTCCAGTCGCACCGCCGCCCACGCCATGGAACTCGCGAGCACCCTCGATGCCAGCGCAATTCCCTTCGAGAAAGTTCAATCCCACTTGGCCGACTTTGATATCGTCGCCTGCGCCACCGCTGCCCCCGGCGCGATTTTCTCTGCCGCCATCTTCGCTCAAGCGATGAAGTCGCGACCAGCCTCCCCAATGTTTCTCATCGATCTCGCCCTGCCCCGCGACATCGAGCCGTCGACCGCCGAACTCGAAAACGTCTACCTCTACAACCTCGACGACCTGGCCAAAATCTCCGAGCAGAACCGCTCCGCCCGCCTCAGCGAGGTCGAAAAGGCCAAAATCATCATCCAGGAACGCACCGAACGACTCTGGCAAAACATCCAAAACCAAGTCCCCGGCTCCGGCATCGACTAACCAGTCATGTCTCATCTCGGCGCCATCACCCTCGTCGTGCGCGACGACGACGACGCCATCGATTTTTACACGAAGTCGCTCGGGTTTGATCTTATCGAGGACACCGAATTCGAGGCCGGCAAGCGCTGGGTCCTGATCGCTTCGCCCCAATCTGGCTCTGCAGCCACCCACCTCCATACTCGCCGAAACCAAGAACGACGACGAACTCGCAACCGTTGGCCAACAGACCGGCGGTCGGGTATCATTTTTTCTCCATACCGATAATTTCGCCCGCGACTACACCAATTTCTCCGCCCGCGGCGGCCAGTTTCTCGAATCCCCTCAACCCGAGTCCTACGGCACGGTCGCGGTATTTATGGACCTCTACGGCCACAAATGGGACCTCCTAGAACTCAATAAGCCGTGACCTTTCCCTCTTTCGTCCGCGCTAATTCCAGGTCATTTCGCCCAAAATCGTATCGACAAGTGCCGTCCCTCCCGCCTCTTTCTTCCTCATGGCCCAGTCCGAAGTCCCATTGTTCCGTAAGTCTGACATCTTCGTTGATATCATCATCGTTACCGCATTTTTCGCGTTCATGTTCTTCAAAGTGCTCCCATCGCACGTGCCTTCCACCGATCCCCAGATGATCACCCTCTGGTCCGCCGGCACCGCGGCCTGCATGAGTGGTGTATTCTGGCTCGCTTCGTGGATGTTCCGGGTCGTCTACCGTTACCAAAAAGAGCTCAACGCTCGCTCGTAACCCCAACTTGATCCGACCGAATCGTTTTGACCGTCACCGAAGCGTGATTTGAGTCCTATTGTGCCCCTCGACCCCGATAACTTGCTCCCTCGCACCACGTCAGCGGTGGAGGACTACCTTGAGCGCATCAGCGAGCTTATCAATACCAAGGGTTACGCCCGGGTCGTCGACATCGCGGCCGAGCTCAAGATCTCTCAAGCCAGTGTCACCACCATGGTGCAACGCCTCGATGCCGAGGGCCTGGTAAACTACGAGAAATACCGCGGTATGGTCCTCACCCCCGCCGGTGAAGCCGTCGCTGCCCACATCGCTCATCGGCACGAGCTCCTCACCAATTTCCTTGGTCAACTCGGGCTCGAAGAGCATGTCATCTCGCGCGACGTCGAAGGCATGGAACACCACGTGAGCCCCGAAACCTTCGCCGCGCTCAAACGCCTCACCCAGCATCTCGAGTCCGACGAAGCCCTCCGGACAAAGCTCCGCGGCTGACTCCAGCACTCCCGACCTGGGAGCGCCGAACTCCCGACCAGCCCCATCCTACCCGCAACGTATAAGGCCGCCCCGTCGGCCCGCCGTTTTCACAAAAGGAAACGGAGGCACACAGAACCCCATCGCACCGCATCCCCACCGCCGGAGCCAGCTCCAGGGTATCTCACCCATAGCGAATAAATAAGACCTCCGAGACACTCAACGGCCAGGCCAGATAATTGTTCAGATAGGATCGAAAATGTAGGAGCGGTTTTATACCTTATACCGCGAAGGTTCGGCTCGGTGCGAAGCTCCGTGCACTCGGTAAATCGCTCCGACGACGGAGTCGTGGGTTAACCGGTCGGTTCGATTCTCGACCCGGCTTAGCTCAGTTCAACTCAGTCATCGACGGACTTTAGTCTTCGTCGTCTTCAGCTGCTTCTCGAGCGGCCTTTCGCTTCTCCACCTGCATGGCCGCGGCGATCGCGATCCAATAAAGGAGGTAGAGTGAAATCGCCAAAATTGACTGATTAAAGGGATCCGGCGTCGGCGTCACCAATGCAGCGACCACAAAACACAGCACCAGCGAGTGACGCCACCAGCTTCGCAGCTTAGCACTCGTGACCAGCCCCAAATAGGACAAAACCACGATCACCAGCGGAAATTCGAACGCTGCGCCCACCCCGAGGGTCAGCCAAATCAACGTCCCGTAATAAGACCCCGGCGTCCAACGCGTGATAAACCCAAAAAGTGCATTCAGCTCGATCGATACTCGAATCGTGCCCGGCACGAGGAGAAAGAAACTAAAACAGACCCCGAGCAAAAATAGCACCATCGCCGCGATACATCCTGGTGCGACCAACTTAAGTTCCCGATCGCGCAGGGCGGGAGACACAAACTGCCCCAAAAAAAACAGCAAAAAGGGCGCTGACATGATGAGTCCACCCACGAAACACATCTGAATCACAACGGTGAAACCCTCCATCACCGACGTCGTGCCCAAGTCCAACGCAAACTGCGGGTAATCCCCCTTCACCGATTCGAGCGGCCACGTGAGGATATTGTTAAACTTCTTCAGAAAAACGCCGATCAACGCCGCACAAGCCGCGAACGCGATCGCACTCTTGACCAGAGTCCAACGCAGTTCCTCCAGATGGTCGAAAAACGCCATCGGCTTTTCCCGCTGAGGCACCGCCGCCTCCGCAGGTTCTAGGGAATATTCGTCTTGTTCGTCAGAGTTCGCCATCGCATGAAATCAATAGAGCCCGCCATCGTGCGAGATTCCAGCACAAGGGAAAGACGGGAATTCGTTTTTCCGCGCCAAACTTTACTCCCGCCACGTAAACGCATGGCAAAGCGCCGTCCCCGCCGCGTCCGCCTCGTCACTCGCCAACTGCCGTCCGTGGCCTAAAAGTCCCATCACCGTGCGTGCCATTTGCTCCTTACTCGCTCGACCCGCCCCCACCACCGCCTGCTTCACTCGCAAGGGCGCATACTCAAAAACTGGTAATTCATGCAAAGACACCGCCGTGATCGCCGCCCCCCGTGCCGCGCCCAAAATCTGCGCCGTCTGGAAATTCTGCACATAAATCGTCTGCTCCAGTGCAACGTGCTTGATTTGAAAATCTCGCACAAACGCCGTGATCGCCCGGTGAATTTCGGCCAAAGCCATCGGCATCGGCACGGTCGGCTTGATTTTCACCGTCTGGCACCGCAACAGCAGCGGCTGTCTCCCCGGCACAAACTCGATCAAAGCCAATCCCGTGCCCCGCAAGGAAGGGTCAATCCCCAGCACCTGCCCCGAGAACGGCGACCGCTGCAGATTGGGCAAGGGCAATGTCCGGCTCCGTTTAGCCGCCGCCGCCTTCGAAGCCGGCACCGCGTCCCCCGCCAACTTCGCCTTCCACATATCACGCACATTCATCCGAGCCATAGTTTAAAGAAAGACCCTAACCACAGTTCGCCCCAAATAAACACAGATATTCAGAAGATTCCGCTCCGGCTCCGCCGTAGCTTCAGCAAAGAAGAACTCCCCCCAATTCTGTTTACTCCTGTAAAAAACAGCCCGGCCCCACCGTCACTGCCTCTCGGCCCCAGAAATCAGATTCAGTGCGTAACGGTAGTGAAGCCATTAGTGTCCATTCGTGGTTAAAAAACACTGCCCCCCGGTCCCCTCAAAACAACAACTTCACCCCCGCCAGTGCACTCAGCCACAGCGCCAACGACTCGAAGAGCTTTTGATCGATCTTCGTCAGAATTTTCCGGCCGATAAAAGCCCCCACAAAAACCGCCGGCACCAACACCAGATTGCCCATGAAACTCTGCCCATTGATCAAATCGAGATTCATCATAAACGGCACCTTGAACGAATTGATGATCAGGAAGAACACCGCCGCCGTCCCCATATACTGCATCTTTGGCAGGCACATCGCCAAAAGGTAGATCGCCATCAAGGGCCCCGCCGCATTCGCAATCAAAGTTGTGAATCCCGCCAACACCCCGATCGTCGCCGCGAAGCCAAAACTCCGCTCTTCCTCGCCGTCGGTCGCCTTCCTTCGCCGCCAGAGGTGCAACGCCACCATCGCCAACACGATGCCACCGACGAGTAAACTGGCCTGCCGATCATTGATCATACCCATCGTGAGCCATCCCAGAACGATCCCGCCCGCGGTCCACGGAAACAACCGCACCAAGTGCTTCCATTGCGTGTGCTGCCGGTAAGACCTCGCCGCCACCAGATCGGCGCAAATCAACAACGGGAGCACAAAGCCGCTCGCCTCCCTCGCCGGCAGCACATTGGCAAAAATCGCCACCGAAACCATCCCCAGTCCCCCAATCGCCGTCTTCGAGATCCCGATAAACAACGCCGCGAATACCACAATTACCCACTGCCAAGGTTCGAGATTCATAGCCGCTCCTTGGGTGGAAGTAAACCGAACGCGACTCCCGACAATTTTCTAAATTCAAATGACATGTAAGGTTAAAAAATCTTCAGCCCCACCGGTCTGAAGCCTCCCTCCCCTCTCTGCGAGACATCCATGACCAAAAAGGTGAGAGCAGCGGGTAGCGAGCAGAGCCCTCACCGATTGCGACTCATGATGCCCACCCAAACGAGCACTCATCGCCCCAATGTGGGAGGCGGGTTAACCCCGCGACGATTTGAACACCATCCACCCACCAAATTGTGCCCTCCGCTCCCGATGAGCGCCCGCATCGGTCACTCACGCCGCTCACTTCGTGACTCACCATCTACGCGCTCTCGCGCTCCGTCATCACCCCTTCGGGGCATACCGTTCCGGTGCACCATCTCCGCGCTCCCGCGCTCCATCGTGTCCATCATGTCCGCCATAGCTTTAGCGACGGCAGATCGTGGTTAAAAAAACAGCCCTGCCCCACCGCTTTGTTTTCTCTGCTACCTCCTCTAAAAATCAGCCCTGCCCCACGGTTTCGTTCACTTCGTTCCCTTTTGTAAAAAGCACCCTGCCTCCCGACACAAAAACAACTTCAGTGCGTAGTCGGTAGACGGAGCCTTTCGTGTCCATTCGTGGTTAAAAAACAGCCCTGCCCCACCGCTCTGTTCACTTCGTTCCCTTTTGTAAAAAGCACCCTGCCTCCCGACACAAAAAAAACTTCAGTGCGTAGTCGGTAGACGGAGCCTTTCGTGTCCATTCGTGGTTAAAAAACAGCCCTGCCCCACCGCTCTGTTCACTTCGTTCCCTTTTGTAAAAAGCACCCTG
>Ga0208413_1000173_pt1 | contig 55742 bp, 75 predicted proteins | sample AntAceMetag02UKD_FD_184761 | JGI IMG/M metagenome (GOLD analysis project Ga0208413, IMG submission 184761) | Saline lake microbial communities from Ace Lake, Antarctica - Antarctic Ace Lake Metagenome 02UKD (SPAdes) (version 2) | ecosystem: Environmental > Aquatic > Non-marine Saline and...
CTAAAGCACCAGCAGTTGTACACCAAATAGCATAATCTGTTCCAGCTGTAGCTGATGGCATAGTAATAGAAGTTGCTGAAGCTATAGTTTTAACATCACCATTAACTTCAATGTATAATCCTGTGTTTGTTTCCATTGTAAAAGCAGCAGTTTTACTCCAAGCAACAACTGTTGGGTCAATTTTAGAAAATAATCCATAAACTGGAGAAACTACACCTGATGCTAACTTGGCACTAGTAATAGAACCATCAACAAGTTGAGAAGTTCCTACTCCATCAACAGGAACATTTATTGTACCTACACTCTTACCTAAGAATACTGCATACATAACATCAGTACCTGTTGTTGCACTTGACAGCGTTAGAGTAGTACCTGATACAGTATAAGAACTGTTAGGATTCTGCCTTACATTATTAATGAAAAGAGCAATTTCCTGGGGATTTGTTACTGAATATGATAAAGTATAGCTTGTCGTTGCAGAAGTTGTAAAGCTCTGCTTTTGAAGAGTCTGGTATTTTTCCGCTGGTGTGTTACCTATATAACCCAAGTCTAACTCCTTATGTACTTATTGTATCTATGTATGAAACTACTGTGTCTAGTGATGTAGCTGTATCTGATACCGCTGCAATTTTATCTCCAGAAGCTAGTACAATTTTAGCACCACCATCAATTAGCTCAAGAGAACCTCCTACACTTATAGGGGCTGACTTGATTAAATAATAATTAGTGGCTGATCTAATAATGTAGACATCTACATTGATAGCAGTTGCTGCTATGTTAGTGCACCTAATACCTATGACTGTATCATAACTATCTGCTTCTGCTAGAATATCTACAGGACTTGTCCCTGTATTTCTAGCTACTTGATTTCTAAAATTTTGTGCCATTCTTACTCCTTATAAAGCAACTGCCATAGCAATTGCAAATCCATTTGTTGCAACATTTGTTACATCTATACCATTTACTGTAGTGACTTGCAAGTCAGCTAAAGCATTAATTACATTTGTTCCATCCGAATAAATAAACGCGTCACGCCCAGAAGGTACAGTAAATGTTGTACCACTTCCAGTTGTTAAGATTAAATCATTACTATCTGCCGTATTATTTAATACCATATACACTGTCTCTAGTGAAGGTACTGTAACCGTACAAGTGCCCCCTGGCGATCCAGCAAAGTTTAAGACAAAGTTTCTTCCATCCTCATCTGCGTAAGCCGTAGGGTCTGTAGTAAATGTTAATGTGTGTGTCGTACCTGATAGTGTAATAGAAGCATAACCTGTTATCTTGTTCTCAAGACGTTTTAAGTTATCATTAGTTTGATTACCCCAGGTGTTATCGTTTTCACCTGTGGTCATTAAACGTAAATTTAAACCACCATTACTCCAGGTAGATGTCATTAACTAATCCTTATAATTGCGTTACTTGCATCTGCTGTTGGAAACTCAATAGTAAATGTACCATTAGAAACCGAGTAGTCTGCACCAAAATCTAAAACCATTACGGCTGCGTTAGAATTATTTGTATTATAAATTATGCATCCTCTTGTAGTAAATGTAGAACTTGACCATGAAGTATTTGCGAAATCACAGATAGCTGTTGTACCATCTAGAGTAGGAGTTACACTTGATAATGTATTTCCTCCTGTAGTGTATCCGCTGCCGTCTGCGAGTTCATCACTGTTTCCAGTAACGTCTGTATAATTTGTGGTTGAAGCGCTATAAGTACCCGTTTGAGATGCTTGAGCTTTAATCAAAGCAATCTTAAAAGTATCCTGACCATTTGTAAAATTATGTTCAGCCTCAAGAATTTCTTGTTTAAAACTATTACATATTGCTGATGTAATTGCCATGCGTTATTGTCCTCTCTGCATTGTGTTTAGTTCACCATTACGAAACTCATCATTTCGCATTCTTACTTGTTCCTCGTTAGCTAATGTTTGGATTGCTCGATTGTAATAACCTTGCCACAATTCTATTGTTTGAGGTGTTTCTTTCATGTATCCTATAGCTTCGATCAATGTACCATATAGTATAGCGTCTGGGGCTTTGTCACCTATATAAGTATTTTGATTACTAGATGATAACCCTGGAACTCTCATAGTATATCCTATTTCAACTGTTGTTGCAAGGGCTGGAGTTGGTCCAAATAAAAAATTAGTTTGGCGATTACTACTTGTGTAAGTCGCGCCTGTTTGATTTAAAGCATAGTATCTTATCGCACCAGTGTTCGTGGTAGGATTCTTGCTATACTCTTTAATAAATGATTCGTCTTTCTCTAATAAAAAATCCCCGTTTTCAATTCTTAAATAACGAGGCACCACCATATCAGAAGGAACAGCTACTGTTGATGTGCCCCCTGTTAGAGATAGTGTTGAAAGTTTTCTAAAAGCAGTTAAATCTGCTTCTTTAGATATACGTAATTCCGCTAATTCAATACACAAATCGATAGGAGCTTGCCCGCTACCTGTTGCTGTAGTGAAAGACACGGCTGAGTTTTCTAGCCAGTCTTGTACGTTTTGTTTAAGTTGGTCGTATGTTAATCCCATTAAGTACCCCAAGCATTAGAACCCCAGGTTTGACTACCCCAACCTGTTTCGTCTATTGCAATTGATATTATACCAAATCCTGAGCTAAGTTGCAACCCGCCTACATCTTCTATTGTATTAATTGTTGGCGCAGTAAAACTTGTAGCTGCTGCTTGGCTTGATGCTGTTAAAGTAGAACTTGCTTGAAGAGATAAAGTTCCTTCGTTAGAAGATAGTTCAATACCAGCAGGCACTTCAGTACCACTAAAGTTCAATCCAGTTGATCCATGTCCAGATGTTAAACTTTCACCTGTTGTTACCTGAGTAGAACTTGCGCTGTACACAGGACTTCCTTGCGTACTAGTTAAATTTTCTCCTGTTGTATTTTCTTGTGCACTGAAATTAAATGATCCGAATGCTGTTTGAATTAATTGAGAGTCTGCATCTTCTGCTGTATTAACTGAGATAGCACCACGCCCTGCAGTTAATGCTTCGCCAGATAAAGTGTAACCTGTAGCAATAGTTGGAATACTGAAAGCAGTTTGTAGTAATGTACTATCAACAACTTCAGATACATTAATATTAATAGTACCAATATTAGATACTATAGGTGGAGTTCCTCTACCAAATAAAGAACCAAACTTTACTGTAGTTAAATCTACATCATTGTCAGGTCTTGGGTTTGATAGTGAAGTTGCTTCGGGACCAAGGTGAGGTGGATCTAATAAACTTTGTTTAGGCTCCCAGTCTTTCTTATGTACTCGGAGCCCGTTCCACTCAGTCCTCGCATCTTTGTATCGTATCTTCCTGCCAGAACGATCATCAATCAGATATGCATATTTACCTGAAGCTCTTCTTGCCATCGTTCTTAGTATCCTCGAATCTTAGGTCGTATATAAAAACTTGCTCTTTCTCTATCTTCTTCTTTTGCGTATTGCCATTCTTGTTCATACATAGCTTTTAATTCTGCTCTACGTGCCCCATCTACTTTAGCTGGATTTTTATTAGCAAGTTCAACTGCTAATGCACTAATCAATGCAGGTAAATATCTTCTAGGTATGTCAGGATTTTCGGTATACGTATCATTAACATCTTGGGGATATCTTATTGCCCAAGTATTTAATTGATAATAAGTTTGATTTGGAACAGGCCATAAATATATTGTATGTGTATTTGCACCAGCTGCTTTGAATTGACTGTTTCTTTCAACAGCAAATTGTACAGGCTTGCCTGATGTTGTCTTAGTGGGGAAGTTTAAATATTCTGATAAACTAATTCTCTCGCAGTTAACATCAGAAACTGGAGAACTATTCGTATCTCTTACTGACGCATCTAGTATATCTAGAAATTGCCCAGCCGCTACAGTTGTGGTAGCGCTATCTTTAGTTAGATTAATTATATGGGAAGTAATAGTAAATAAATTTACTCCTTCGTTTACCCACTTCGTTAAAATTAAATTAAGGGAACGCCTAGCTGTTACTAGATCATAACCAGACTTAACATCAAAACCTACGCGTTCGTAGGCTTCCTGTATAATTTCAGCTGTGTCTAAATTAAATGTATGTGTACCCGATGTTGCCATAATTTACCTGTTAAAGATTAATTATAAGCAATAGTTACTGAAGTAGTGTTTGTTAAATCTATAAACACACCAGTTTCAAAAACTAAACCATCATTAGGAACATAGACATCTAAGCCTTCTGTACCGAAACCTGCTTGATATCTTAGGATACCATTAGCATCTGTTCCATCATACAGTTTTACAGTTGAAGTTGCCACTCCAGCTCCTTGAATATATTGAACCCTTACTCTGCCCAGAAAATTATCTGTAGCTTGTGGGTCTTTACCAAATCTTCCGTCTGAAGTTCTGGTACTAAACTTTACGTCACTTGATGACATATAAACCTCCTTGTGTTGGGGAGCCGAAACTCCCCGTTAAAATTAAGATGATGCTATTGTAGCACCAGTATCGCTTCTTTTCCAATTAGATCCATCATAAAAAGCTAGGATTGCTGCACCTGCAGCTCCATCTGAAAAATACGCAATTTGACCTTCCACACCATCAGGTGCGGTAGCCACTGTATATACGTTAAGACCGATAACACTTAATGTGTTTACTGGTCCTGAAAAAGTTGTTGTTCCCATAGTCTATAATCCTTTCATATAGTCTGCTAAGCAGTCCATGGTTGTTTATTTATTGCTTGAGAAGGGGGCACTTTTAAAATACCCCCTAGTCTAAGTTCTATTAGTTACGCGCCTGAGTTACCGTAAACAGCACGCCAGTCAGACCAACCGAAGCTGTATCTTTCTCTGGCTTTATATCTTACGTTACCTGTTTCAAAATCGCCTTCCATCTTAGTGCTCATAGATGATCTGTTGAACATCTTTGTGCCATTAGGACAGTCGGTTCTAATGAACCATGCGTCTGGATCTGAGAACCTGTGGTTAGTAAAGTAACCGTTAGGAATCATACCCATGTTGTTGACAGCGTTGATATCATTGTCAGCTGTGCCTGGACGACCCTGAGACTTCATAAGTCTTTCTGCTACAAATACCAATTGTCTTGGAATGTGTAGAGACTTACCTTGAAGTGCTACTGGGATACCTTTGTCATCTGTGAATCCAGCGATGTCAATCAAAGCTGTTTCTAAAGATGTCTCAGATAAGTCAGCAAAAGTGGCTGGTCTGTTAGAACCATTGTTGCCATTTTGTAGTGGGTGAGCATTAGATACTAATGCCTGTCCGTCACCACCTGTGACTGCTGCATTAAACGCATTGTTATATACGTTAGCTGCTGTTAGCTGCTTAGTAGAAGCCATAGATCTAGCTAATGCTTTAGTTAGTCTAGTTGAAAGTTTATCATAAAGATTATCTTCCATTGCTTCTTCTGTTAATGAAAATGCTAATGCAACTGTGTTATGTGTATATCTTGATACATAACCTTCGCCTGACTCAGCATAATCAACTGCCGCGCCTTCGAATTTTTCGTTTGCATTACCAAAGCCTGGGAAGAGTACTTCTTCCTCAAAGGCTCTATTTGATGTTTCCTCATCGAACAAGACGGCATGCTCATTTTCGTATCTGTTATATTCAGTTCCGAAAATAGCGTTAAGACCTGGCTCTAGTTCTTTAAGGATTTGTGCTCTTGATATAGCCATTTATATTCCCCTTATATTCCTGTTACGCCAGTAGCGCCTAGTCCAAATTGATGAGTATTAATTTTCACCAAAATGTCCATTGTAGTTCCTGCTGCTGAGTACGCATCATCCAACTCTGCACTGCCTAGTAATGTAACTGGGAAAGTGTTTGTTGTTGCTTTTGTACTTGAGTCAGCGGTTAACCCTGATTTGTGTGTAATCGCTGAACCTGTTGGTCCTGCTACGATTTGTAGATTTTTACCTACATCTGCAATTGTTAATGCAGTTGCAGCTTGATCAGCTTCCATTTCAAATAGAATATCTGGGTCATCGTATACGTACACTTTGTATTTGTCTTTAGCTACAGTTCCTGTTGGAATTGATCTAACGAATTTAACTTCGCCAGATGCATTGTCCACATACTCTGCTCCATAAAACACTCCTACGACTGCTCCTGGACTTGCAGCGGCCATATCAGTTACGATATTTCCAGCTGAAAAAGTCACGAGATCGCCTTCGAAGAATGCGGATGGTGCGGTAGCGGCTATTCTGTAACCATTGGCTCCACTAAAGTTATTGGTTCTAATTGAACCACCTTTAGCGTGCTTCTTTGGTTTTAGGCCATATGCCATTTTTATACCTCCATAGTATAGTTAAGCAAAATTCTGACCAATATTGCTATCAGTCGTCAAACTTTGCAGTTTTATTTCCTCCACCTCGTGTGACTGAGGAAGATCCGTCTTGGCTGATAGGTGCAGCTGCGCTATTGTTGCTTTGCAATTCAGAGTTGACCGCTCTTTCTTGCATTTTGGTCTTGTTATCATAGTACTCATTTCTTTCGTCAGCGATCTCTTGATCAACCTTCATAAGAATTAAGTCACCACTTCTAACTACACCCGCATGCTTGCCTGTGTCTAAAACATCCGATTGCCAGTTCCCGCCAAGTTCATCGGGTTTTACTGGTTCGTATCCTTGACGAGCTCTTTCATGCACATTTCCTGATTGATCTTCATTCAGGAGTTCATGTCGAACCCATCTATAATGTACACCATCTGGTGCAGCTGGTGTATCCAACTTGCTTGGTGGTGTCCATGTTGTCTTGCGAGTACCCGAACTTCGCGTTTTACGGGTTGTCTTAGTAGCCTGTGTCATTCATCTACTCCTTATCTCGCCGACTCATCACGGCGTATTTTGTGTCGCGCATACTCTTGTAGCGAAACTCCAAGTTTATTGGCAGTCTCTACTTCTGACTTTGTCAGTGTGACCTTTTGTTTGCCACTGGGGGAAGTGCGCGTTCCGCCCGCTACTACTTGCACTTTTTTTACTGAAGAGTCTTGTTTAAACTTTCCAGGAAACTCTGTACGTACACGAGCGTCTAACTCGTTATAGTATTCATCAGGATCTGAATCAGGATATATTCCTTCTTCAATTAATTCCTTATGAATTATCATCGCAGCTTGAGTCATAATCTTTTCGCTTTGATTATTTCCCCCAAACCAAGAGTTTCTTTTTTGCCAGGTTACAGCTTTCCTATCAGGGAGAGTTGCTTGTGGTTTTGTTTCAACAGTTTCTTCAGTAGAAACTTTTTGAGCAGAAGCTGATTTAGCTCTTTCTTCATACTGCCTTACAACTAATGCTTCAGCTTTAATCGATGCTAACTTATCTGTAGCGTCAATTTCTTTATCAACATCACCTGCTTCTTTAGCAGAACGAAGAGAAGATAATACTTCTCTCTCTTGAGCCTTGAGTCTGTCACCATACTGCACAACTGCAGCTAGTTCAGAATCAGCAGATCTTCCAACTAGTTCTTGGTTTTCCCTTTTGAATTTTACTTTCTCTTCTTCAAGATTAGCAAGACGTTCTTCAAGTTCTTTCCTTTGTTTAACTAGCCGTTTAATTCGCTTTTCAGCTCTTTTACCATATAGTTTTTTATCTTCAGATCCTTCCTCTTCTTCAGTAGTTTCAGGTGATTCATCTACAGTTTCATCTGCATCATCATCATCATCTTCATCATCTACTTCAGTTTTGGGAGTTTCTTTTTCTGGAGCTTGTGGCTCTTCAGAAGACGTTTCTACTTGGCCTTCTTCATCAATTAAAACCTCGAGTTCTTCCTCTTGGTCAATCGGTTCTTTTGGGTCTTCTATCATATTTACCTCCGTCAGTTGCGAACTGCGTTATGCGCTATGCCAATATAATACCACAAATTGTGGCATATTTGCAAGTGTCTATCTGTGTTTTATCTTTGCTGGATTGGGTACTACGGCTACCACTTCATCATCATTAATGATAGAATAGTCAGCGTTTTCGTATTTGAATTTTAATCCAACATACTTACCTGTTAATACATAGTCTCCAGGCTTACACCAGGTAGTGCTTGATTTAGACATGTCTTTATAACATTCAGATCCCATGTCTATTACTTCAGCAACCACACAAGCAAACCTAATCATGTCTCTTGTCTGTTCTGAAAATATTACACCACCAGTTGATTTGTCTGATGGCTCCCAAGGTTTTAATAACATTCTATAACCTTGTGGTTTTGGTAGTTCTTTATTCATCTGTGCCTCCTGCTATTTCTTTATATAGCTTAATGTACTCTGTATGTAGACGATCTTTCATGTCTAACAGAGTTTGTCCTATGCCTACTAGATATTTATAGTTTGCATAATCTTCTGCACTCCCATTTATTAATTGAGTATTGTTAACTTCTATAGCCTCACTCAAAACTTGTGTCATCCGTTCTTTGTATACTCTTGTTTGGTCTAACATTGATCCTCCTGTAAAAAGATTGTTGTTATTATTATATAGTAATTAATACATAAATGTCAAGACTATTTCATGCCAGCTAAGGGATTAGCTAAAGTCTTTTGAATTATTTCAGTAATTTTTATTTCTAGTTCTGCCATTTCATCTTGAATATCTTTAATAGCAAATTTAATGTCAGATGAATTTTCTCTTGAATCTGTTTTCTGATTTTGTTCTACGTCTTCAATAATAGATTCAACTCTTCTTAAATCTGTGCGAAGGTCATTTTTTAGTTCATTGGCTACGTCAGATACTAAGGTTATTTCAGCAATCATCATTGCCATTTCACTAGATATAATACCTACTTTTTGTTCTATAAGAGCTAATTCTTTTTCCAAACCCGAAAGGTCGGGGGCCGAATAGGATAGCATTACGGATTTCATATCTTGATAATCCTTGAACATAACGAAGCCTCCATATAGAGAACCTATAAGAGTACTTAGAGCAAGTAAGATACCAAAGACCTTACCTCCTTTAAATTTTAATCCTGCAAATTCTACTTCTGCCATTATTTATATTGACTGTCTACTAGTTGATCCATTAGACTGTTGCTTCCTCCAAATAAAAGATACTGTGCTACGTTGTTATCAGATAACATTGTATCAGGTAACGAGTCATTTGTAAAGAACCCTTCTATATCTGGTATTGTTAATTGACTATTAAAAAAACTTTTAGTATCACCTAGTACTTGCATAACTATAAGAGTTTTAATTTGATTACCTTCTTCATACCTGCCTTTATCTCCCATATTTTTAACTATCTTTGTAGCTGCTTTTTGTTTAGCGGTAGGTTCCTTTTTAGGTTCTTCCTTAGGTTTTTCTATTTCTTCTTCAGGCTCAGGTTCTGATTCAGTTGGTTCGGCTTCAGTTTCTTCTGCTTCTTGTTCAACTTTTTCAGGCTTGGGTTCTTCAATTTCTTCTTGTTGCTCAGGTTCAGGCTCGGGTTCAAGTTTTGATTCTCCCACGTCCTCTTCAGGGGCTTCCATTTCTTGCGGCTCATTAGGTTCAGAATCCATATTAGTTTCCATATCAGGTTCATTGTCCATGGTCTTCGGCATATCCATAGTAGGTTCTTCTGTTGTTTCAATATCCATCTCCATTTCCATTTCAACGGAAGCCATTGTCATCTCCATAGGCGCATCCATTTCCATAGAACCATCTGGCATTATTGTAACAGTGGTAGGCATATCCATTGGTATATCATATTCCATATTCATATCCATATCCATTTGAAAATCCATTTCAAACTCTTGCATTTCTGTTTCAACAGTTTCAAAAGAAAATTCATCCATAGGTTTTTCTATTGGCTCAAAGTTAAAATCATCTTTAATTTCATTATTTTCAAATATCATTTCAGCAACATCATTAACATCTTGCTCGTAGTCTAAAGTTAAGAACTCTTCCATATTTTGAATGTGTTGAGTAACAATTGTATTTACTACATTATAAAGAACATTGATTGTTACATCATCAAATAAAACTCCGACTGAAAGATTGATATCTTGTCCTCCAATCTCAATTGTAATAGTATTTAAAACACCACCGAAATCAAATCCACCTGAATATAACTGATAGCCTGAGGTAACTCCAGTTTCAGATAAGATATTAGTTCCTTTAAATATTTGTTCATTTCCATTATTTCCGTGAATTTTCATATAGATTCTATCTTGTGAATCTTGCTTATCTACTTTAATTGTGTAATTAGTTCTACCCCCATTTGTAATATCTAATGATGAGATATCTATTTCTTGATAAAAAGTTGTTAAAGTGGAGGAAGTAATTTCAGCACATCTATCAGTACCTAATTCATTACAATAACTTCCTGTAGGCATTGAAGCAGAACCTTGCCCACCCCAGTCACTATCCATGTCACCTTCTTTAGTAGAAGTTACATAATCATTAATACCATCTAATAGGTCTCCTGAGTCTTGGTTAGTAACTGTAGTTTCTACAGTTTCTGTTGTTGAGGTTTCGAAGGTTACTCCAGGAGCACATAGTCCTATTGTTTCAGTTGTACACTCGGCTTTTGCATCAAAGCAAAATGGCAACAAAAGTAAGGATAGCAATAATATCCAAAGACTTATGCTTAGTTTCTCTTGCATTATTTTTTTCTTTCTTTTTTAACTGTTCTTCTTTAGCTAGAGATGCAAACACTTGGCTATCTTTTGGGACCATGTGAGGATTGTCTAACCAACCCTGTTTAGCATCTTCCCCTATAGCCCCCATGTATGGACAAAAAGTTGATGACATCCACATTGCATCGAAGATTCTATAGTCAGCACATAATGTTGAAACAGCAGCTACTTTCATCTGCATGCCATATAATTGTCTACTTAATTTAATCATTTCACAATTAGTGTCTTTGATTGTTATACCTGAACTAATACCCAAGACTTGGGTTTGAACACTTCCAGAATATCCACTAGTACATACATCTGAATTATTGACTACTACACTTGGGCTATTGGCTGTAGGTGGTGTGCTGTTTGTTACGACAGTACTCGACACAGTATTGGTTTCGGCTGCGTCTAAATCTTTTACTGTAAACGTGCAAGATGCTAAAAGTAATAATAATATAATTATATAATTATTTTTTACCACTTTGCTTTATCTGCCCAGTATGCTGCAGACATTTTTCCTTTAGCTATATTTTTTCCATGCCTTGCTTTGAAGGAGGCACGTTTGGCTTTCATGCGCGCAGACTCACCAGCTTTAGGTTTGCCAGCAGTACTAGCTCCTTGTTCCCCAAATCTAATTGTCTTAACTTTAGTTCCTTCTTTAGCTACAACAACATGAGATTTTTTAGGATGGCTAGGTGTTCGCTTAGGTTTATTATATCCGCTAACTCCAATTCTTTTTAAGACTGGATCTCCCACTACATTCCTTCTTTTTTAATTGTAATTTTTGCTTGCTGTATTCCTGACTTAGCTAAGTCCATTGCATCTTTAGTTTCTTTGCGCTGTCTTTCTAAATCAGTGTTCTCATCATCAATCATAAGTTTAGCTTCTTCTAATCCCATTTCATCTGAATGTATTTTAGAGTCAAGAGCTAACTTAGCTTTACGTAAATCTAAATCTGCTTGTTGAATTTCTAGTTGTTGTTCAGCTACACTTTTCTTTTCGCCTGACATAATCTTTGCTTTCTCTTCGTCTAATTTCATAATAGAGTCAGAAGCATTTGCAGCAAGTAAAGCAATTTGATTTTCCATTTCAGGTGGTAAAGGTTGTCCTGACATAACTGCTTGTTGTAATTGAGGATCTTGAATCATTTGAACAATTGAACTTCTATATTTCATAGCTAAGTGTTCTTGAATATGTGAAGCTAATGTTTGTACCATAGGCATGTTTTCTTTATATGCTGGGTTATTTATTAAAGAAGCATGAGCCACAATATGCGCATCATGATTTTGTTCTGGTTTAGGTTGAAGAGGTGCCCCCTTCATAGCAGCCATATTTTCTGTCACAGGGTCTGCTGATATAGGTTGTTGTTTAGCTTTTAAATATCTTTGTGGTTCTTCAATCCCCATTGCAGAAAACAATTCCATTCCTATCGCTTCCATGTTGTAAGCATTAGGATTTTGCTGAGCTATTTGCATTACTGCATTTACCTTTGCAATTCTGTGCGCTTCAGTGGGCATGTTAGGATCTGAAACAGGAATGACATCAATTGATTTTAAATTAAAATCTTCCCTAAAAACTTGTTGTGCACCACCTGCGACCTCGTAAGGATACATATCAGGAAGATACTCATGATCTAGTCTCGCGAGTATTCGCAGGTCTTTGGATTGAGCGTTATGCAGACGCTTGTGCACTGCTGAGAATAGCTTAGAAGATTGCTCTAATAAAGCCATGGTTGTACCAACTGGTCCATAGTTAGAAGCTTTTTCTACTATGTTATCAGCTGAGTCAGCAAACTCTTTTGCAGCATTTACTACATACTGCATTAAATTGTATAAGGTACCTGAGGGTTCTTTAAAAGGTAAAGGTTGCAATGACTTGCTTAAGTCACCTGCTGGACTATTTACTTCTCTCCATTCACCAGGAGCAATAGGCTCATCTGGGGCAAGCACGCGAAGTCCATGTGCTTTGAACCCGCCAGGTAAATTTGCAAACGTACCAGCATCTATCAGTTGTCTCATAGATGAAGTCGCTGTCTTTGTTAAACCTCCAATTAAATGGATGTACCCGTAACCATAAAAACCTAATCCAGGTATCATGTAATAATGAGTGAAATACATTTTCTTTTCTTTTTTAACATCGTCCTCATTCCAGTTTTTACGAATAGCTAATACTACTCCTTCATCTGTCATGTGGACAATGTAGGGTAATTTCAACCCATCAGGATCTTCAAAACCAGGGATGTCTAAGTTCACATGCATCTCTAAGATTTCTACACGTTCTGTTTCTCCAAAGGGTTTTGTTAATCCTAAAACTTCATTTGATGCATCTTCTGCATTACTTTCTGATACTGTACTTTCTTGGACATCTATGTCTCTAAAAGTTTTAGCTATTTGAAATTTTTTAATTTCGTTCATAGACATAGAATATTTATGTGTAAATCTTTCTGCAGTTTCTAAGTCAGAAGCATAATAGTCTATGTAAAAATCTTGTGCTTTAATATATTCTGTTCTTGGTCTTTGTAAAGAAACATCCCAATAAGTTTTTTTAAAAGCTGAACCGTACAAAGATACATAAAATAATAATCTATCTAACTCAGGTCCGTACTCAGGCATTTGAATTTGTGTTTGGTAATTCATAAAATGTCTTACACGATTTGCTTGCTCCATTTTTTGTGGAGTCTGTGATCCAACGATGCGCGTACGTATCGGTCCTTCTGTTGGAAATAATTCTTTGTAAGCTTTAGCTTGAAATTTTACTACTGCTTGTGCAAGTACAGGGTGAGAAGCAGATGCTGCTCCTGGAAAAGGTTCATCACTATTTTCAGATTTAAATCCTAAAAGATCTACACCTTCTTCTGCTATAGTATCGTACTCTTCTCTTGAGTTTTGATCACGTTCAAACGAATCTAATAATTCACTACCTATTGCACGTAAATCTGAATCATCAAGAATTTCAGCTAAGTTTGCTGAATGATCTTGAACATCCATTGGTAAATCTTCGTCATCAAATAAACCCATTGCCTTAGCTTCTTCCATGAGAGGTTTATCTTCTAATGTAACTTCGGCTGTACCATCTTCTTGAACTATAATTTCTTCTTCCGCTGGAGTTAAATCACGTACTGATTCTATCTCTTCTCCTGTGGGGTTATTTAAAATTTCTTCTATTGCCATGTATCCAATCCTTTAATAAAAACGTCTGCGTTTTTTATTATATACACTTTCATCGCCCAAGTCAAGCCATGAATTGTCACTGTGTTCTAAGTATCCCCCATTACGTACGTATAGTACTGCTTGTGTTACAGAATCTACTATGTCATCATGTGGACCTGAAGGAAATTGTCTACATTCTTCTATAGTTTCTGTTGCCCATACCTTTTTTAGAGGGGCATATATTCTTGCATTGTGAAATAAAGAACTAACTGCATATGCTCTAGAAACTTTATCTCTATCTGGTTGATATTCTTGAATAGGTAAGCCAGCTAATCGTAGATCTTGTATTAATGACTGTCCTGAAGCTTTCTTTTCAATCACTATAGAGTCAGGTCTATGTTTAACATATTTTTCTACCGCTTTTTCTCTTAGTGTGGGGAAATCCCAGCGGCCTTTCTCCATTCCCAGTAAAACCATGTTGGCTATACTAAGTTCATCTTTTTTAAATATTCCCCATGTAGTGACTACGGAAAAATCTGCAGTAGTTTTAGTAGAAAACGCAGTATCCCAGGACTGAATAATAAAATCACAGTCAGGTGGATCTTCGCTTGACCAATCTTGCCAGTACTCTACTGGAATTATGCCACCAGACTCTGATGATGGGGCCTGTAAGTACAAAGCATCAAACTTAAACGGGGGTGTATTGTTTTTTGTACGTACAATGTCTGCAGTTGTCCAACAAAAACCACCTACTCTGTCAGGTGCAGGCCAAAACGAGTTTCCAACCTTAGCTTTTGGGTAATCTTTTTCTAAATAACCTTGTTCAACTAAAGTTTTACGTGCTTTTTCTAATTCTTTGGCAGACTCTGTAGTATTTAACGCAGGTATTCGCACAACATTCCACTTATCTGCTAACGGAGAAGCATCTTGTTGGTTTAATAAGTAACCAGCAAGATCATTTTCGTGCCATCTTGTCATAACAAGCACAACTTTTCCACCTGGCATAAGTCTTGTACGCAATCCAGAGGAATACCAGTTGTTTAACTGTTCTCTTCGTGTCTTAGAATAAGCATCTTGCTCTGATATAGGATCATCAATGACTGCAAGGTGGGCACCAAAACCTGCAATACCAGATCCAGAACCAGCAGCTAAGAAACTTCCTGCTACTTTTCCTTCTGTCTCTAGCGCCCAAGAGTTTGCCGCTCTATTATCTTTACGAATTTTTACTTTAGGGAATATAGTCATGAACGCAGTAGTATTAATAATATCTCTTATAGTTCTACCGAACTTAGTAGCTAAGTCATCTGAGTGAGATACTGCTATCTCTTGCCAATAAGGATTACGACCTAAAGCCCACGCAGGAAAGTAAGTAGATGTGATTAAAGACTTAGATGAACGGGGAGAAACAAAGACCATGAGTCTATCTGTTTCGCCTCTCTCAAGTCCCATCAGTTCGTCACATAGTAAACGATGATGCGGCCCAACATTGAAGGATGGATTCATAAGCATAACGAATGCCAGTAAATCTTCCCGCGCTTGTTTAACCGCAAGCCTTGTGGCTGCGTCTCTATCTGCTAATTTATTCTGACTTGATGTAACCAAGGCCACCCCACAAAATTAATTGTGAATATATATCAATGGGTTCTTTGCCTGTGTACGGTTCTAGGTTTGGTGTTAAAATCATTTTGTTTCTCCTGATACAATTTTAAGTTTGGGCGTTGCGATTCTTTTAAGACGTTCAACATCTCTTTCAATATCTTCCTCTGAGTTACCAGATGCGAAGGCATTCATGATAGTTGTTTCGTTAACTGTCTTCTCTGTCCACAGTGCTTTATGTTTACCCAATAGTTCTAGGCTTCGAATGGCGGCATTGAAGTCACCCTCTTGTTCTGTTCGATCCGCTATTCTCACTAAGCGTCTCAAGATATCATCCGAGTCAATTGCTGTTCTCTTAAATGATTCTTCTTTTAGTTCTTCAATACGTTTGCGGATTGCCTCGTGCTTAAGAAATTTGTACGCATTTCGTTCGGCAGAGAGCTTACCGTATCCAGCACGCTTTGCAGCGGCTATCGCGTTAAGATCTTTAATGAACTCCGTGCAGAAGATTTCCTGGCGGTCTGTCAACCCCTTATCATTCTTTGCCATAAAAAAATTATAACATACCACCCTTCCCTTAACAAGTGCTTGTATGGTAGCATTATGTTAACTCGTTTCACGCGAGTCTCCTGTAATAGAGGGGGCTTTAAAACATCGCCCTCACTCGATGTGCCCCCTCGACTAAACAGGCAAGGAGATCCCATGTATAAACTTCACCGCATTATTACAGAAGAAAAATTAAAAAGGAATACCGAGCGCCTACTTAAAGTCCTATTCAATGCCATGAGTCATAAACAAATTATGCGGATGCTTATTGATTACTTTGTAGCAAGGAGGGGCACGCGAAATTCTAACAGGCCTGATCTGGAACTACGCACCCTGATACGTAAAAGAAAAAAAGTCTAAAATTTTGCTAAAATTTTTGGACCTGCATATATATAAGATAAGATTTTCTATATTTTGGGGGTGGGGGTAAAGATATAAGTCCCCCTAGTCAGTAGATAGGCAAGTTGCTAAAGGCTAAAAAGTTTAGCCATGTCTAAGTTTATATAGTGCCGTATATCGCCATTCTACCTGCGACATAATGCCGATTGCTATTGATAACCTTATTTGATCTAATAGATTTAGAAATGAGGTAATAACCATGACAATACTTTTAAAAGAAAGATCACGCGCCAGGCTCAGAGTACTAATCAGAAGCCACACACGCAAGGCGAATAGCCCGACCGAGTTCAAGATATGGCAGGGGCAGGAAATGATTAACAAATACGCGACTGCAACAAAACCGACCACTAGGTTTAAACGCCAATGGTTCGCGAGAGCTGCGGCAATATAGCACAGGAGACTATGCGATAAGGGGTAATGCCCCTTATCAGATGGTCTGCGACAATACGCCGATTGACTAATCACCGATTGGTGGTACAATCAGATCAGAAATACAGATGCGTGAAAATCGTAGGGCAGACAACGCCTTTAAAAAGGTGCGACCTTATGCCACAGGGGTGCGACACTATACCATATTGACACTATATACGACCGAACAAACCACGAACAAATATACATATAATAAGACTAAGCAACTGCGACACATTGGCATAAAATAGTTGTTGACATTTCAAATGCATTTGCCATAATGAAAGCAGATAACCAATAAAAAACAACTTAGTTATTAACTAATAACCTTTTATTATTATCTAATTAAGATACTAAAAAATGCGACACTTTGGCAATTGACTTTAAAAACCAACCTGCCATACTGAAGGAACAATAAAACTAAAAGGGGTACAAAATGGCTAACAGGACTTTATATATGGACGCGAACGGCAAGATTAAAAAGGGGTTTGAGCATGGACAAAAATGGCAATTCGGATCACTTGGTAAAGAAGCTACGTATTGTGAGGGCATATACGAGTTAAGACAAAAAGCAAAAGATCATCCTGAATATGATTACTGGATGAGAATGGCAAGTACAAGGGTGTGACAAAATGCCGATTGACTTAACGAATCAATTTGCTAAGATAAAAACAGATTAACAAAAAGAGGTAATAAACTATGACTAAGAAGTATTTATATGTAGTATATGGCGGTGATTTACCACGACCATATGTTTATGGAAATGTAAAAGCATGTTGGGAGACTGTTCAAAAGTTTATGGACACACCCTATCATTTTAGAGAAGGCAAACCAATGTTAGCTTTAACGTATAGCAGATTTAACTCTATACTTAAAAAAGAGAATAATATGCTAGTATATCCATCAACACATGCTAGCAATGATAGCATAAACGTAGACACAGTAGAATTGAATGAGGTATTTTAAATGAGTAAAAGAAAAAAGATAGAACAACTGATTGCTAAGATAAACGAAATATATGTCAAGGATTATGAAGTAGAGCATAATTCATCATATACATATCCATATAGGATACGATCTAATAACGGATCGCATGATGTCACCGAAAGACTGACACCTACCGAATGTTTGACATGGTGTAAGGGTGTGCTTCATGTAGCATGGGATATCGAAAGATGATATTCAATAAACAGGTTGACTTGGAAAAAGATTATTTCCGTGCGACACAATGGCTTATTGCAATTACTTATATGATTGCTATAATAATTTTATTAACTAACATATAGTGAGGTACTAATATGACAGAAGCAATCGATACTAAAAGTTTGTTAAGACTTATGCGATCTAGGACTTATAGTACTAGCTCAAGCAGTAGTCTTTCATACTACGAAGTTTATAGACGATTCAGAATAAAATACCTGACACGACATGACTTACTTGATAGGGAAAAGTTAGAGCTGCATTTAAGGGAAACAGTTGGTCGCCCTAATGAGGATTTAGGTGCGTTATTTTCTAGGATATCAGCATTTACTAGAATAATACACGATCATTGTACTGCTAGGGGCTTCAATGTATCAAGACATTCTAATCTATTATGGAGTATGCGATCTACTACCCCGTTATCTGAAGCGTCTGACTATGACTTAAGTCAATGTGAAGATTGTGACGGATATGACAACTATGATGAAATGATATTCATTGAGGGATCAGGTGAGATAAGAGTCTGTCAAAGTTGTTGTGACGGAGATTACAGTTATTCAGAGCATGACGGAATGTATTATCATAACGACGATTACCCTGACTATGATGATGAGTTTGATGACGAACGTGATGAAACAGATATAGATGAATACGGCAAACACTATTATAAAACATGTGTAGTTAACTTCATGCAAGGTCGTGGCTTAACAACAGGGTGGATCAATGAGGGCATGAGGTTGCCAAGTGATGACAAAGATGAGATGCTTATGGGACTTGAATCTGAATTTAGATTGAGGGACGACCATGATCTAGAAGATGTAGTATCAGATATACATTCACAAATGAAAGGGTTTGCGATTGTAAAAAATGACGGCTCATTAGGGGATGACGATACAGATAGTGGGGAGATTGTGACTATACCTGCCACCCTAAAAGCACAAAAATATATGTGGTCTAAATTCTGTGAAAGTAAACATAACTTTGCAGATAGAATAAAAGCATGGCACTCTAGAGATTGTGGCATACATATTCATATAGATAGGAGATCAGTCACACCATTAGAAATCGGTAAGCTATTAATATTTATAAATGGTGGGCATAATGCTGACTTTATAAATCAGTTTGCTGGTAGAGGATCGGCTTCATACTGTGAAAGATCACCCAAGTCAGTCAAGGAAGGGCTTGAGAGTTCTAGAAATAGATATGAAGCTCTTAATAATGGCAATTCTAAAACTATAGAGTTCAGAATATTTAGAGGAAACATTGCCAAGCAAGGGGTACTAAGGAACTTAGAATTTGTCCATGCCTTAGTTCAATTTGTAAAGCAATCTGCCTATGATAATCATTCAGATAGGATAATTGAACTGACCTATGAAAAATTTGCAGACTATGTGAGTATGCAAAACAATAGAGGTGTGTATCCATACCTTTATAAGTGGCTTGTGAAGAATGGCTTTTCACAACCTAAGATAAACAACACTATAAGAGAAAATGAGGTAAACGAATGTGCTTAATAGTAAAAACAAATGACTCTTCAGAAGTCAAAGAAAACTTAATCAAGTCTGCATATGAAAATAATTCAGACGGATTTGGTGTCATGTATCTAATGAAAGATAGAATACATACACAAAAGATTGTGCCTAAATCTTCAGATGACATTGTGCAACTGTTCGATAAGTACAAAGATTTAAAAATTCCAATGGGATTACATTGGAGATACACAACAGTAGGTGAAACTAACAAAAGTAATTGCCACCCCTTTAGTGTATTGACTATGGAAAAACATGGTCGTGATTTATTCTTGATGCACAATGGTGCAAAGCTACCTACCCCAATGCTTGACAAAGATAAATCAGACACACACCAGTATATAAAGTATGTATTGCGACCTATGTTAGCCAACAATCCTGATCTACTATACAATAGAGATTGGCAGGACATGATAGAGGATAGTATCGGAAGCGATAAGTTATTATTCCTAGATAGTAAGACAAAGAAGTTTACTACTATCAATGAAGATCAAGGTGAAACTTTAGATAATGATATGTGGCTATCCAATACATACTCACTATCAAGGGGGGTTGGTATGGATTATGATCCTGTGACTGACACCTTGTCAGATAACAAACCACTATCAGTATATGGTAATACATATGCTAATGGTACATGGTTTAATAAGAAAGTTAAAGGTATGTATGATGATAATATGTACGGCTATGATGGTTGGGATGGTGGAATGTATGACTACGACACCGAAACTTTCAAACCATTAAGTAAGACATTCGATATAGCTAGAGATGGAGAGTTGTATAACCTATCTGATTTGTATGGGGCAACCCATGATGAAATAGATGAGGTCATTAAGAGAAATCCTAGTGGGACTGCTGAACTATTGCAAGACCTAGTATATGCTACTGATGATGAAATCTATGACAGTATATCTGAACTGCAACAACTTAAGAATAATAAAAAGAAGGGAAACAAATAATGACATGGACTTATAAAGTAAAACCTATAGCTATGCAAAAGCAAATGATTATGGGATTATGTTTATCAACAAGAAGAAACTTTGTTATGTTTAAGAAAGACAGAAGTTATGTATTTGTTGATAAAGATTTACGAAATGCTAGAGCATTTAAAGATGAGAGTTTGCAGAGATATGCAAAAGGTGTAGCTGAAAGCCTTGAATCACAGGTAAATATGAAAGATATATCTTGGGGCATCGCCAAAATTATGCCACCTCATATACCTTACACCCATAGATTTAAGATTGTCGATACTGATGAATCAACTATCACCAAAATTAAACAGCAGATCAAGGAGTTAAAGTTTGTGGATAACCATGAATCAAAGTATATCTTGATTGCGACAGGCACTAAGATAAACCATGCCGAATTTAATTCCTTAGTGGTAGACAAACCTGAGTATAAAATACACAGGAGAATATTAACTAAGCCGAATGTATGGCGATCATATAAGTATCTATATCCTGCCGTGAAAAAGAATATGCCTTTCTTCAACAGGGCATATATAAATTCAAGGGATGTGACAACTTCTGAGTACAGTATGCCCAATGGTATACCTCATGACCTGAAGGCAATGATATTCCATACTGGTAGAAATGAGTTTGAATTGCTACCGACAGATAACATTGAACAACTGTCCAAAGATTCAGACAAAACTTTATCATGGGATGAACACGGATATAAGACACCTTTAATTTCAACAAATTAGCATAGCTAATACCTCACGAAAAGAGGGGGCACGGCAAAACTGAATTGCAATGTCCCCTTTTTTCCCAATATAACACCGTGAAATCACCGACAAACCCCGAACCACACCTGTTTAGGGGATGTCACACCCTCACCCTTACATATATATATATATATATATAATTAATTATATATAAAAAAATAATATAATTAAAATCGTATATTAGAGGGGTATGGGGGTGGGTAGTACGATAAGGGTGTAATACGAGGTCATTCGGTGATCGTGCGGTATTACATTACTGCGACACAATAGTTGTTGCATTTAATAATAGAAGGAGTATAATGATGACTATGATTAACAGACTAAAGACGGAACTAAGTACACTACAAACGGATCTATCTCAACAGATAGAAGGGTACGAGAGATTGCCAGTCGGAACAAGTGATGAACGAATCACGCAAGGGTGGCTTGAGGCGGTCGAGTATATAGATAAACATATACAAAGGCTAGAAGAAGATGAACAACAGGAGGACTTTGACAATGGGTAAGGTAAAAGAATGGATGCAAGATCAGGTAGAGAACATGACTGATGTAGAACTACAAGAGTATGAAGATACTAATGCACACCAAGATGATTTGTTTAGTGTGTTAGTTAATGCACACAAAGAATCAATGACATGGTACGAACATGAAGGACAGTTCGTAAGGAAGGATAAGAATGAAAAAGATAGTTAACCCAATGGAGGAGGATAGAAAATGAACTACGAAAGTATAACTGTAATGCTACTGACTATGACAATAATTATTTGTCTAGCATTTACTTTAGGGTACTTCATATGACTGGCTTAGTATTATTTTTTATGCTGGTGTTTATGGGTAGTCTAGGATATGGAGGTGCATATCTCCATATGAATAGGCAGATAAAGATGAGGGAAATTGAAATCAATATACTGCATATGTATATAAGTAAGGAGTTAGGCAATGAAGAAAGAAGAGCAGTTGGAATATGAAAGACTTAAAGGTAATGCTATCAATGGTACTATGAATTTTGATAAGGCTATGCGTTACTTCACACTAGCAAGGAAGTATAAGGAAGGTAAGGCTAATGACAAAACAAGAAACACAAAATAGAGAGTTCTCTAAAGGGCTTATACAATTCATGCGTAAGTATATACCACTAGGTCAGGTCGAAAGATTACTAGCCGAGAGGTTGGCTCAATGTTATGATGCGTTTCCTCAAACAGAGATGCAAGACAGGGAACAGTTTCAGAAATGGTTGAGTATACACAATGAAGGATGAGGATATGGTATGGGATATAGCCTATTGGAATCCCTCCGACAAAGTGACGGACGCACAGCTAGATAGATTCCTATTAGACGGAACAGGATCGTCAGTAGAGATGCCAAAGTATTATACTGTCCGACAGTTTGTCGAAGCATATAACAATCAAGAGATAACAGACATGGGTTGGTTGTATCACACTGACCGACACAATGACAGGAGAATAAAATGATAATGAAGTTAGTATATAAGATATTAAATATTAAACCAACACCACGCTCTACTAAAATGAAATGGGTCTGGCTTGGTATACATTGTAATGATGATAAACTAAATAAATTTGTTGACATCAGTAAGAAAATGTGATAACAATAGAGTATGAAACTACCTAAACATATAAGAATCGGAGCATTTAAAATTGAGTTAGTATGTCTACCTCATAACTTAATGTACGAAATCGGAGAAGCACAAGGTACATTTATAGTCAAGCCACCCTATCAAATCTTTCTAGATAAGGAAATGATAGACACGGGTGGGGCTGATGCAATCAATGTGGTACTGCATGAACTATTACATGTAGGTTATTATCAATACCATTTGAAAGATAAGGAAGAAGAGACTATAGTTAATTCATTCGGTAACTTTATGACTGAACTCTTATGTCACACAGGGCTAGGAGATTGGATTGCGTTTGAAAAAAACAGAGAAAGGAAAACAAGTGGAGGAATACCTGTTCGTATACGGAACACTAAAAAGAAACGAAAGACTACACGACCTACTTAGATCACAAGAGTTTATAGATACTGCTACAACAGTGGACGCGAACTTTAACATGGGAGATCTAGGCAATGCCTACCCTATAGTATTTAGAAGTAACGAAGATGAAGATACATTTAAGTACAAGATAAGGGGCGAGGTTTTTAAACTGACTAACCCTGCCGTGTACCACTACATAGATAGAATGGAAAAGGGTGCGGCATATAAGATGGTTGACACCATAGTTAGATTAAGCGATAATAAAAAGATGATAGTAAAGATGTATGTAATGGACGACCTGCCATACAAGCCTAGCTATTTAACTCAAGACAATATTAAATCTAAAAGAAACATACTCGAATGGAGCAATCAATAATGGGCTTCGAAGAAATATGTAATAGGATCACAGGAGCATTGATGTGGGTAGCTACTTACGGAGTAGCTATTCTTTTCATAGGTTTATTTATACAAAACGTAATACTTTAAAAGGAGGACGGCATGACTAAAAAGAAAAAGACATATACGACAGGTGATGATTTCTTAACTGATGAAACACTAGAATTATTTGACGAGAACATGGACATCAGTGAGTATGTAGATGACCCAAGATTTGACGCAAACGATTACGAATATTTACAGGAGGTACACAGAGATGGGATTCAATCCAAAGACGTACAATTTATTTCAACAGATAGATATTTCAAACGCCTTAGAAAAGGCGAGTGATTACATTGACTCAGTTGACAAGGAAGAAGTAAAACTATTTATACCAAGCGACAATCCTTTCGCACTTAAGATGAGGATACACCGATATGTAAAAGCATATCGTGAACAGATGTCTAACAAAGATAATGTTGACCACCAAAAGTATGACATGTTATCTATCAACACATCAGACAAGGGAGTTGAAATCTCTAGCGTCCTCGATAAAATGCAGGACTTAATTATTAAAGATGCAGATACAGGAGTGGAAATATAATGGAAGAAGAAGAATATAGATTAGAGTTTGAGAAGGCTATCGAGACATTGAAACCTGCCATACTAGAGGCGGCTGAAGAATACCCTACTGATGTAGTGGTGTCAGCTTTGATCGAGGTAGGCATGAGGCTATCACTACTTAAGTATGGTGCTATGGGGTTAGTTGGTTTACTTGCTGACATCCTACATACAACAGCTACATCAGGTAAGATGATAGATGAGATGCAAAAGAAAGCAAGTAAGTCAGATCAAGATGTGATGACTGAATTTAAAAATGCAGGAAAGGATACTCAACACTAATGGTAAAAGAAAAAGAAAAAGAAATTACTCTTGAGATTCCTAGTGAGTTACTAGAGACAGACCCTCTTGTACTAGCCGAAGATGAGAAGGGTATACAAACTATCGTTGCTTATCTACAGGCTACGAGAGAGAACGTGAGACATGCCGAGGCAAGTGGTAAGAGAATTAGTAAAGGGTCTGCGACAAAGATAGCACCTAAAAAGTTTGACAAGAACCCACTTGACATGTTACTATCAGAAACATAGGAGAAAATAAATGAGTGAGTTGCCCGAAAGATTAAGGAAGTTTATATGGAACGACAGAGGTGCCCCCGTCCAGAAGGTATGGGATACATCTAGTCTAAGTTCTTTTCTTGCATGTCCAAGATATTATAACTGGTCAGTACTAAATGGTTGGCGACATGCTAGCTATGGTACGGCTACAGGTTTTGGATCAGCAGTACACGAGGGCTTTGAACAACTAGAGATTGGTAAGTTCGAAGGTAAATCTAAAGAAGAGTCACTAGTCATGGCGGTTAAGTTTGTCCTCGAAAATTTTGGCAAGGAACTAAACTTGTCTGATGATAAGGCAAGGGGATTAGAATCCTGTCTACGTGCTATCGTATGGAGAGCCGAAGAATATTGGGACGACAACTTAAAGTTAGCGACCATGCCTGACGGAACGCCTGCCCTTGAGCAGAGATTCGAAGTACCTATTGGAGACAAAGGTCACAGGTTTAGTGGTAGGATAGATAAGATTGTTACCATAGATGATAGGTTATATATTGTAGACTTTAAAACTACGAAGACATCCTTGTCTGACTATTACTTCAAAGGATTCATGCCTAACAATCAGATCTTTGCATACATATGGGCGTGTCGTGAGGTACTCAAGTTACCTGTGGATGGTGCTATCATTGATGGAGTACAGACAGGTGTGAACTTTACTAGGTTTGCAAGGCAAGTATTCAATGTACATAAAGATTTACTTGACGAGTGGTATGAAGATACGATACACCACCTTGAGATATCAGATGTATATGCTGACTCAGGTTATTATCCTGCGGATTTTACAGCATGTAATAACTATGGTGGGTGTAAGTTTAGAGAGACTTGCTCACACTCAGGTAATCAAAGAGATATGTTCTTCGAAGAAGATTTCAGACAGCAGTTACATGCAGACTTAGAAGAGACTAAGCCTATGACGTTAGAGGTTATTGATGGTGGTACTAAATGAGAAAGCATATAGAAATATATTCAAAAGAAAATTGTAGCTACTGTCAAAACGCGAAACAGTTACTGAAAGAATATAATCCTGTTGTACTTATGTTAGACAAGGATTTTAAGAGGGAAGAGTTCTTTGAATTGTTTCCTGATGCGCGATCCTTTCCACAGATCGTAGTCAATGGTAGGCACATAGGTACTTATCACGATGCCAAGAAACTTTTTTCTTGACAAATATTTAAAACAAGATATACTTACAACTTAAATAGGAGACCATAGATGGCGAACATAAGTCAACACAAATCAACATCAGTTACTAAGCTACTTCTCGTAGGAGATAGTGGCAGTGGTAAGACATCAGCCCTTGCGAGTTTAGCAAACGCTGGTAAAAAATTACGCATCCTAGATTTTGATGATGGGTTAGATATTCTTTCAGAATACTTAACACCTGACGCAGTATCTAGGGTGTCGTATGTATCATTAAGAGATTCATTGGGACAAGCATCTGCGTTCAGAAGAGGGGCACAATTATTAGCCACTTGGAAAGACGGAGAAGAGAACTTCGGTTCCGTGAAAGAGTGGGGAGACGATACTGTTTTAGTTATTGATTCTCTTACACTCATGGGTGAGGCTGCTTTGAGAGGAGCACTCGTCTTTAATAACAAGAAACCTACTGAGCAACCGACACAACCTGAATGGGGAACGGCTGCTCGAGATGTGCAGAATATTCTCCAATACATTACAGGAGACGAGGTGAAATGTAACGTGGTAGTTACTTCACATATTCAATACATGGAAGGTGAGTTAGGTATGTCCAAAGCATATCCTACTTCCGTAGGTTCTAAGTTGTCTACCAAGATAGGTAGATACTTTAACTGTGTATGTCGCATAGATAGCAAGACAACAAGCAAAGGCAATGAACGTTCTCTGAGAACAGTATCTGATAACAAGATGGATCTCAAAGTAACTGCGCCTAGTTTGATTGAACCTAACATGGAGTTAGACTTAAGTAAATTGTTTACTTCCATACAAGCTAATGCGAAAAGCAAACTACAAACAACCACAACAAAAGGAGACAAATAATGTCAAACGTTGCTGACTTTCTAACCATGACACCACAGGATACACCTATGACAGTTGTATTACCTGAGGGTAGTTATGACTTCATTATCACTAGCTATAGAGCTGATGTGGTAGGTGAAAACCAGACACCACTTGTCAAAGTGAATGTCAAAGCCACAGGTATTTTGGAATCTGATTTAACAGATAAAGATCTGCCTAACGCTGAGCCCACACGTATGGAGTTTTGGGCTACTCCAAATGCACTGAAGGTTAAGAACCCTGCGACAGGGTTAAAGTCTTTCCTCACATCAGGAATAGACCTAGGTCATGTAGATGATCTGCCTTACAGTGAGTTGCTAGAAATGGCAATAGGTAAAACCTTCAAGGGAGTTATCAAACATGAGATGGTAGGTAAGAATAAAGATATCTTACAAGCATCAGTTAAAAGAATACTGAGTAACTAATCATGTCCGAGCATGCTGTTCTTAAACCAGTTCCATCTCAGAAACCAAAGAGTGATCTGCAATGTAAGATTGCCTTCGTCTTTGACTTCCCCACTAATGAGGAAGCCAGACTAGGTGAGATTATGACAGGCTCTGCTGGTAGAATGTTCCATCAGCTAGTCGAGATACTAGGTATAGGTGTGGAGAACTGCTTGCTCACATACGCTCTCTCATATAAACCCGCTCAAGAAAACCCAGCACACTTCTTCCACAATCGCGCCAACTACAAGGCGTTGTGCAAGACAACAGACTGGCGTAGTAAATATTCTGTCAGCGGGTTTGGATATCTCACGGAAGATAAAGAACCTGAGATCGAGAGGCTAGCAAACGAGCTTAGTGCTGCGCAACCTAATATCATTATTGCTATGGGTGGCTTGGCATTATGGGCGCTAACAGGGCTAGACAAAGTAGGTACATACAGGGGGACGATCTTAAATTCTAAAACTTTAAGTGAGGACATCAAGGTACTTCCTACGTATAGCCCTAGTGCCATAGTAAGAAACTATGACTTCAGACCAGTGGTACTTGCCGATATAAAGAAAGCATTACTAGAATCTGAATCAAAAGAAATAACAACTATAGAAAGAGAGTTATGGATTGAACCAACTATTAAAGACCTTAAAGAATTTTATGATCTACACATCAGAGAAAATAACATGGATGTTCCTCTTAGTTTCGACATCGAGACCGCTTCAGGTGACATTACTTGCATTGGTTTTGCTCCTAGCGATCGCATCGCTATTGTAATACCGTTCAGAGATGACAGACAAATATTAAAAAACTATTGGCATGACTATGATGAAGAACTACAAGCATGGGCATGGGTTAAAGGAGTACTAGAAAATGAAAACATAACTAAGGTAGCACAGAATCAAACCTATGATGTCTCGTGGTTACAATATAAGAAAGGCATACGTGTAGCAGGATTAGTACACGATACGATGCATGCTCAACATGCACTACAGCCAGAACAACAAAAAGGATTGGGCTACTTAGGCTCTATCTATACTAACGAGAGTGCTTGGAAAACTATGGCTACGTTTTCTAAAAGTACTAGGAAAGAATGATAACATCAAATGAAACGCGCTCCGTATTTTTCGGAGTTGCTAATACCACATGAATTAGTAACTATCGAAAGTCAAGTTCGGCTGTGGAGGGCTGTAATAGATCAGGCATTGATAGATTTTTTAACGAACAGTAAGTCAAGAGAGGCACAAGTGGATAAAGAGAAAGCAAAGATATGGTTAAGAGGCAAGTCAAAAGACTTCAGTCTAGTCTGTGAGTATGCTGAGCTCAATGCCAAAGAAGTGAGGGAAGAGGTATACAAAATTATAGGAGGAGTAGATGAGCTCTACAGATAAATACACATACACTAGCTTAGATAAACAAGTGGGAGGCGATCACTATAAAAATTTTGTGATACAACCTGCACACTTTACTAATGAAAACAAACTACCTTTCGCAGAGGGCAACGCATTAAAATACATTTGCCGTCACAGTTTCAAAGGTGGTAAGGAAGACTTAGAAAAAGCTAAACACTATATCGATATGATTATCGAACGCGACTACAGATAAATTAACATGGGAGACAAAAGCAATGGCGAGGATAATAAAGAACGTAGACATACAGAATATTGAACTTGATTCTGAACAAACTCTTTGGACTTATTGCGCATTAGATTGCGCTGTTACTCTAGAGATATGGCAGAAGATTAAAAAAGAATTAGACGAAGAATCCAGCAAGACATATCAATTTGAATTAGATAGCCTTAAGCCTGCGATGGCTATGATGTTACGCGGCTTACGTGTGGATGATGATAAGGTTGTGAAAATGCGTGCCCCTCTCAAAGATAAGAGGATTAAATTAGAGCGCATGCTTAATCTATTTGCTAACGCGGTAGTAGGTAAAGATCTTAATCATGCCTCGCCTAAACAGTTGATGGATTTATTTTACACGCACTTAAATCTGCCACCTGTTATCGCATACAAAAAAGGTAAGCAGAAAGTTTCTACAGATAGGGAAGCGCTAGAACATTTACGTTCAGAGTATCCTAGAGCACGTCCTTTCTGCAATACAATCATGGCACTACGTGACATTGATAAACAACTCAACGTATTACAAACGACTAGAGATAAAGACAATCGTATACGTTGTTCATACAATGTAGCTGGCACCGAGACAGGTAGATGGTCATCATCTGAATCTCCTTGGGGTACAGGTACTAACCTACAAAATATTACAAAAGACTTACGATCTATCTTCATACCTGACGAGGGTATGACTATGTTCTATGCGGATTTAGAGCAAGCAGAGTCTCGTGTTGTTGCATACATCACAGGGGACGAAGGATATATCAATGCATGTGAGAGTGGTGACCTACATACTACTGTTGTTAAAATGGTATGGCCCAATATGGGGTGGAGTGGTGACCCAAAACAAGAGCGTGCCTTGGCTGATAAGATTTTCTACTTACACTTCACATACAGGGACATGTGTAAGAGAGCTGGTCATGGTACTAACTATGGGTTATCTGCTACATCATTAGGCAGACACTTAAAAATTAAAATCTCACATGCCACAAGGTTTCAACTACTATACTACGGAGGTGTTATCCCCGTAGAAACTGTGTCACGTTGGCATACTCAAGACCCTAAGGGTGGGTTCGATGAACTTGCTTCCTATGGTGTAGAATTTGGTGACAAGATTAAGTACTTGCGTATTGATGGAGCATTTCCTGGTGTACGTAACTGGCACAACACAGTACTACAAGAGTTAGAAAAGGAGGGGGCACTGGTAACTCCACTAGGTAGACGCAGGCAATTTTGGGGACGACTCAATGATGCCGCGACCTTGCGTGAAGCCATTGCTTATGTACCCCAGTCTACCATCGGAGATCTATTAAACGTAGGGCTCTACCGTGTGTGGAATGAGCTGGAAGGTAGAGGGGTACAAGTTCTTGGGCAAGTTCACGATGCTATCTTAGGTCAAGTACCTACGGATAGAGTTGATGAACTTATGCCTGAGATTATTAACTGTATGACTAACCCAATAAAGATGGGTGATCGTGAATTAATTATACCATCAGTTGCTGAAGTAGGTAACTCATGGAAAGACTTAAAAGTATGGGAGAAGCATGACTAGAATATATAAAGATTACATAGACGCATGCGTTGAGGCTAGTGCTGATAGTCCTATCCCTAAAATCTTTAGGAGATGGGCTGCGCTTTCTTCAGTAGCTGGTGCATTAGGTAGGCGTGTCTGGTTTCCTATGGCGAACTACGATATACGATCTAATATATTCGTTGTCATGATCGCTGGGCCTGGTCGTAACAAATCTGTTAGCTTAGTCCTACCATATAGTAAAGTATTTACTAAACTAACTACACCACCTGGATCACAACCTGACCATGAACAATTCAATGCAGGCTTAGATCAGTATGGTATGCGAGACTATCCTTTGTATTTAATACAAGATAGAATCACGCCAGAAAAATTAGCAGTTGACATGTGTAAGATTTCTCGTTGGGATATGAGATTGTCTACACCTACTGATGAATTTTATGATGGGTCTATGACATTAGTTACGTCTGAACTTGGTACATTCTTATCAAGACATGAGAGATATTTACAAATGTTTCTTACAGATATGTGGGATAGTAAAGAAGAGTACTCACATAAAACTAAAACATCAGGTGAATATATTATTAAAGGTCCGTGTTTAAATTGGATAGCATGTGCTACACCTGAGCAATTCGTAGATAACTTACCTGAGGATGCAAGGTCTCAAGGTTTACTATCAAGAATTATTCCTGTGTTCTATGACGGACCAAAGATTCCTCAATCTCTTTTACAAAAAAGAATTGATGATCAGACTGTAGTAAATTTAAGAGAAGACTTGTCACAGATATCTAAGATGTATGGACCAGCTAAGTTTGATCCTCTTGCATTTGATAAAATTAATTTAGATATAGAGGGCGGCTTATCACCTGAACCTACTGACCCCAACCTAGCTGAGTACACTCAACGTAGAGTATCTCACTTCATTAAGATAGCTTTATCTGTGTCAGCTTCTAGTAGTGCTAGTAAGATCATAACATGGGATCAGTGGCAACGTACTAAAGACCTGATGTTTGAAGTAGAAGAACATATGCCTAAAGCATTGGCAGGATTTGGTATGGGTAGGACAGGTAAAATTGCACAGGAAATGGGGGTATGGTTTAAGAATACCATGTCATCTAATGGTAACAAGTATGTACACCTTAAGAAATTCAAGAGGGAGTTGCTACGTAAGATACCTAACCCTGGCGAACTAGAACAAACTGTCAAGGCTATGGAAGATTCAGGATACATCGAAGTAAAAGATGGTGTTGTTTTTCCTAAAGCACTTGAACACATTTAGGTAAGTGTGATACAATACAAAGCTCGTCCCTCAACAAACAAAACTTTCTTAAAGGAGAAAAAATGAAAATAAATATTGACTACTCACGCGATGACCTCTTGACAAATGCAGGTAAAATGATACTGAAAGACAGGTATATGCTGCCTACTGAAGCTAGTCCACAGGATGCTTTCGCAAGAGCTTCAATAGCCTTTGCTGATGATGAAGCACACGCTCAAAGGTTATATGATTACTCGAGTAACTTATGGTTTATGTTTGCTACTCCTATCTTATCTAATGGAGGCACCACTAGAGGGTTGCCTATATCATGCTTCTTAAATTATGTAGATGATTCAAGAGAAGGATTAGCAGATCACTATACTGAAAACATTTGGTTGTCTAGTATGGGCGGCGGAATTGGTGGCTACTGGGGAGCTATCAGATCACAAGGTATGTCAACCAGTATAGGAAATAAAACTACAGGGGTAATACCTTTCATGCACGTAGTAGATTCACAGATGACTGCCTTCCATCAAGGAGCAACAAGACGCGGTAGCTATGCTGCCTACATGGATGTAGCCCACCCTGAGATTATAGAGTTCATTGAGATGCGTAAGCCTACAGGTGGAGATATACATAGAAAGAATATGAACTTACACCATGGTATTAATATATCAGATAAGTTTATGGAAGCAGTAGAGAGTGGTACGTCATGGGATTTAATTGATCCACATACTCAACAGGTTATTAATACTGTAGATGCTAGGTCATTGTGGATTAAGATATTAGAAACAAGAATGTCTACAGGTGAGCCTTACTTATGTTTTGTTGACACAGTTAATGCTGCCTTACCTAAGGTGCAAAAAGATTTAGGATTAAAGTTTAATCATTCTAACTTATGTTCAGAGATTACATTACCTACTGCTATGGATAGAACTGCAGTGTGTTGTTTATCTTCTACTAACTTAGAATACTATGATGAATGGAAGGACAACCCTTTATTCATTGAAGATTTAGTGCGTATGCTTGATAATGTGTTAGAGTCTTTTATATCTAATGCTCCACAATACATGTGGAAAGCAGTTAACAGTGCTCGCCATGAGCGTGCGATAGGTCTAGGTGCTATGGGTTTACATACCTATTTCCAAAAGAGAAGACTATCTTTTGATAGTGCTATCGCTAAGGACGTTAACAAAAATATCTTTAAGCATATACACAAACAAGCTCAACTCGCAAACTATAAGTTGGGAACCGAGAGAGGTTCACCTTCAGATATGGAAGGCACAGGCAAAAGACACTCCCATGTGATCGCTATTGCTCCTAATGCATCTTCCTCTATTATCTGTGGAGGAACCTCTCCGTCTATAGAACCTACGCGAGCAAACTCTTTTTCTCAAAAGACTTTAACAGGTACGTTTGAAATACGTAACAAGTACCTAGAGAAAAGGTTGATTGAACTAGGGAAAAACAATAGAGAAGTATGGAAATCTATAACCACCAATGGTGGTAGTGTAAGGCAGTTTGATTTCTTATCTACAGAAGATAAAAAAATATTTAAAACTGCAATTGAAATGGATCAGAACAACTTGGTAGAATTGGCTGGAGATAGGCAAGAATTTATTTGTCAATCACAAAGTCTTAACATATTCTTACCACCTGATGTGGACTCTAAAGTGTTGCATCAAATACATTTCACAGCATGGAAGAGTAAAGTAAAAACTTTATACTACTTAAGAAGTCAGGCTTTAAAAAAGGTCGAGAACCTGACCACGAAAATCGAAAGAACAATACGACCAGACTTTAACAAAGAAGAGGAAGCATGCCTAGCATGCGAAGCATAGGAGAATAGATGTCAGTATTTGAAGGAAGAGAATATTATAAACCGTTTGAGTATCCGTGGGCTTTTGAAGCTTACGATCAACAACAAAAGATGCACTGGTTACCCAGTGAAGTTCCATTACATGAGGACGTACATGACTGGAGCTCTAAGATGACTGCGCCAGAAAAGAATTTAGTAAAACAAATCTTAACTTTCTTTACCCAAGGTGATGTAGATATAGCACAAGCCTATATGGATGTGTATATACCCATGTTTAAAAAACCTGAAGTGCGTATGATGTTATCCGCTATTGCTACATCAGAGGCTAACCATGCGCACAGTTATTCTTTATTGAATGATACCATAGGTATGGATGATAGAGAGTACAAAGCTTTCCAAGAATATAAAGAGATGGCCGACAAGCACAACTATCTTTGGCAAAGCAAAGGGGGCACGGACAATCAAAAAGTTATTCGAGACATGGCTGTCTTCTCTGCATTTGGTGAGGGCTTACAATTGTTTGGGTCATTCATCATGCTGTTAAACTTTCAAAGGTTTGGTAAGATGAAAGGCATGGGTCAGATAGTGGCTTGGTCTATCAGAGATGAGAACCACCACGTTGAGAACATGCTTAAACTATTTCATACAATATTAGATGAGCAACCTGAGCTATGGAATGATGACTTTAAGAAATCACTCTACGATATATGCAGAGATATGGTAACTCTTGAAGAGAAGTTCATTGACCTGGCATTTAACCAAGGACCAGTCGAAGGGCTAACACCTGAAGAGGTTAAGAGTTATATACATTACATGGCAGACAGAAGGTTATTGCAGCTAGGATTAAAGCCTAACTACGGGGTAAAAGAAAACCCACTAGATTGGGTAGACTATATAGTCAATGGCCAAGCACATGAGAACTTCTTTGAGACTAAGTCTACTGAGTACGCTAAAGGTGCAGTCCAAGGTGACTGGTCTAACGCGTTTTAATGTTGACAAATAGTATCAACTATGCTATACTTAATTTAATAAGTGGGGGGCACAAAGAACCTTACGCGCCTTAGATGTAATATTTAAGGAGAGTTTGGGGATACTCAACTTCCACACCGAGTGAGGGACAGACTGAAAAGCCTGTCCCTTTTTTTATTACATCACCATACAGGAGAACTATGGAAACATTCAACTACCCTGAGTCTACTCAGTACGATAGCCATGCAAAATTGCTATACCAGTCATTCACTGATTTCCAATTGACTAAACGATATAAATTTGATAGACTCCCTATCAAGGATAAGGACTATTGGAGAGCCTTAGCCGAGATATCCAAACGGGAGAAACTATGGAAAACGTAAAGAACAATGTGTTCGGTATTACTAGAAGATCAATAGATGCATTAATAAATATTGCATCAAGTGCTAGTACAGCGAAACAAAATGAAAAAGATCTTATATCTTATGCCAAGAATGAGTATCAAGACGATTGGCAATGGGCCTTATCTTATTACAAAAGTAATAAGGCTTTTCCTAAAAACTACTAGGTATAAATCAGACGAGCTGGGTAGTATATACTACCTAGTCCTGTTCTGAGAACTCATAAAAGAAATTATTATCATCACCCGCAGTGTACTTAGACTTACTCTCAACCCCATACTCAATAGTAGATACCTTATAATCAGGGAACCTCATCTTCTTAGGTGACAAAGACTTATCATAGAATAGTACACGATTATTAGGCTGAGCTGCGAAGTATCCATTATCTAATTGAATAATATTAAAAGACTTATGCTGTGTAGGTGCTTCAGAATACCCCACATCTGGTATGTTGTAGTCTGGATGACAACTATCTATGGTGTATAAGTACTCACCAAAATAAAAATTCCCGTTAGGAGCCTTGTATTTACATTTACCTGACCCTACACTCACCTTTTGTATAACTGATATGTGATAGCTAAAAGCGTCCCATAACTCAAGGTCTTCCAGCTTCATCTCTTCCTTAGTTTCTTTCCAAACAAACGCGGATATAGGAAGCTTATCGTATAAAGCGCCAGTCTCATAGAGGTATGTCTCAAAGTACAGAGCTCTGCCCTGTATAGACTTAACGGTTATCCATACACCTGGTTCGTATTCACCGTGCCCCCTCTCAAAGTCATAGAGATATTCTTTCTTAACAAGGACTTCAGTAGGTGGGATGTTGGCTACAAGAAAAGCCATTAACTTCTATACTTATCTAATGAATCTGTAGTGAAAGTATCTACACAAGTGTACTTAAATCCTCCACCATTTACAAATATATCTTGAATGTCTTCTGCTATATCATAGCCTTCAAACATACATAGATCAAAGTTATCATGCTTAGCCTCGCCCATAATTCTGACGCAACTCTTATCTAAATATTCGCTAGCAGGTAAGCAAAGTTGTGCAAGAAGCACCCACTTAAGCATCAGCTTGTGCTCTAATTATTAAAGAAAGTTCTTCAGCACGGTGCGGGGTTTGCATACTCCACCTAGAGTCGAGCATCTCATCTGCCGCACTACCATACTGATGTTTGGATAAGTTCAGTAAGAACTTTTTAAATTTACCAACTCCGCTTGCACCAAGTTGGAATACCATTTCAATTAGAACTTCGAAAACCACTGTTCTATGCTCGTTAATATAGATATGATTATCTTCAGCGATACGCATAGCACCTTGCTTAGCATTTTCCAAATCAATTTGAAAGGTAGCTTCAAGCTGGTCCACGCTATATTCATTGCCTTCTTCATAGTCGTCCTCCTCTGTTAACAAATGGCCCCACCCTATAGTAGCCTTGCCAAGTGAGTCTTTATATACGAAAGATCTAAACCCTTCGTGTTCTTTTATTCTCTCCTCTAAATTTTTTTGCATTACTTAGCAACCCCTTTTACTTTCTCAAAACTTCTAATGCCTGCCATTCCCAAGAGGGCCATGACTAAAGGCATCAGTGTACCCATATCTAATGCAGGTAAAGGTTGTGTCTCTACTTGGAAAACTGCTAGAAAGAATATGAGAAAATTCTTAATAACATATTCCCATGCGATTGCGAGAGCACAGGAGAATCCAATGAGAGGTCTCCATGAACGCTGCAAGAAACCAGAGATACCACCAGACACAGACTTAGCATCTGCCAAATTAATTTCGCTCTGAGCTTTGTTAAGTTGTGCTTCAATTTCTTTTAACTTTATCTTAGCATTATTTTTTTCGTCTTCCGAAGTGTGAACTGAATCTATAATAGAACCTACAGATTTAACTAAGTCCCCGCCTAATAATTTCGCTAACATTATGTTACCTTTCTATACTTCTTTACTTTCTTTGCAATGGCTTTCGGTTGTTTCACAAACTGTTTGCCCTGCTTTGTTCCTTGGCGCTTTGCTTTGGTCGTTGCCGCATACTCCGCAGATGATAGGCTCTTGATTGCTTTCTCTGGTAGATATCTTTCGCCTGTCTTCGAAGAAGGCTTTCCAGATTTTGTTTGCCATTTTTGTTTTGTCCATTGGTTTAAACTTTTCTGAGACTTTTTTAGTCCAGGCATTATGATTTGTACCCGCCGCCCTTTGCTTTATATTGCTTGGCTAACATCTGTGCTTTTCTTGCTGACCATTGACCAGCTCCGCCACCTTTACTGCCTGCTTTAATATTATTAAACAAAGTCTTCCTCATACCTGGCTTGGTATAATTAGCTGCTTTATTGACAGTGCTTTTACTGCCAACCATTAAGGTTTCTTCTTAAGCTTCTTAAACTTCTTAACTATTTTTTCTAGCTTAGGAGACATTTTAATTTTAGGCTTAGGCTTACCACCTGGAGCATTTGCTTTAGGTTTATTTTTAGTAGTCTGATATAGACTAGCTCTGGACATAGCCATTACTATCTAGCCTTGTTGCCTAGTTTAGTGTTAAGATATTTCTTTAAATCTTTTTTACCATCTTTGAATCCAGCCTTCTTAACTTCATCTTTAGTGGTGGCTGCATACTTCTTACCATTGTAGTCAAACTCTTTAACGCCAGCTTTCTTAGCAGCTTTAAAAGCTTCGCCAAAACTTTGCTTAGATTTTTTAGGGTTAGCTAACTTTAAAGGATCAGGTCCTTTTGATTTACCTTTAGTAGAGATATCAATTTTTTTAGTCGGAGATGTAATTAATTTCTTAACGTCAGATCCAACTTGTTTTATGAAATCACTTCCTCTTTTAAACCCATCTTTAAGGCCGCCTGTTGATTTACTTTTAGTACCTGTTGCCTTAGGTCCTTTAGGTTTAGTTAAGTTGCCTCTTGTATTATAATTTTTATTCGCCATTTTATTCCTTTACTGTTTGGGGTTACTACGAACCGTTAGATTCGTCTTCGATTTTAACTGCATCCCCGCCAACTTTTACAGTAGGTACAGCAAGTACTATCTCGTCTGTTATTTTTTCCATAACAAACATTATACCACCGCAGAAACTTGTTGACAAGGGGTAAAAACCGTGGTAATATTCACAATCTACAGGAGAACTATACATGAAAAATAAACTAATAGACGCACTAAACGCGGTCATTTCTGCCAAGGGAAACAAGGCAGCAGCTGCCCGAACACTAGGCATTCCGCGCACTACGTTACTCGAACGATTAGAACAAGCACAACTCAAAGGGGTTAAGCCCACATTGGTGCCCCCTGATGCGGAGGCTGCACTGATAGAGAAACAATTCGAGCATGACGCAGAGATGCGCATACTTAAAAGGCAAGTCGAAGTACTAGCTAAAGAAAATGTATCACATCAAAGAATTAAAGATAGCCTTATTAAAGCTGACACGTATGTAGCTAAGCCACCTAAGTGGTTAACCAAATCATCTCCAGCGAGAGGGGCACCTGGAGTACCTACTATCTTCTTGTCCGACTTCCATTGGGGAGAGGTAGTAGTTAAAGAAGCGGTGGGCGGTATCAATGAATACGATAGAACCATAGCCTCACGTAGGTTACGTACCGTTATTGAAACCACTATTGACTTATGTACTAACCATATGGTCAACCCAAAGTATCCTGGAATTGTTGTAGCCCTTGGCGGTGACATGATATCAGGAGACATTCATGATGAGCTAGCCGAGAACAATGATGGCTCCAACATAGAGCATGTACTTGATTTAATAGACGAGTTGTCATGGGGTTTAGAAAAGTTTGCCGATGTGTTCGGTAAAGTCTTTGTACCTTGTACCTTTGGTAATCACTCCAGAACGTACAAACAATACAGACATAAGCAAGCCGCCAAAACTAACTATGATTGGATGCTATATAACCTATTGTCTAGGCACTTTAAGAATGATGATCGTATTCAGTTTCAAATTCCTAGTGGATTCGATACTGTATACAAGATCTTTGGTGTAAGTTATTTACTGACACACGGAGATCGCCTAGGTGTAGCAGGTGGTTCAGGTATCATAGGTATGCTTGGTCCTATCGCTAGAGGTGTGCAGAAAATTAAGCAAGAGTACAACAATCGAAACAAAACAATTGACTATGTTATCTTGGGCCACTATCACCAATACATATCTCTTAAAGGAACGATTGTTAACGGCTCGACTAAAGGGTACGATGAGTATGCTTACTCAAATAGATTCGTATCAGAAAGACCTCAGCAAGCATTGTGGTTTACACACCCACAATATGGAGTAACCTTTCAAGTTCCTGTAGTAGCGGAAAACTCAGTAGCCGCAAAGTCTAATGACTGGGTACAGTGGTCTAAGTAATCACTATAGGTGCGGGGCTATTGTAAGCCTCGCGCCTCCCTATCAGCTAAAGTATCGACAAAATTAAAATATCCAGACTTTGCATATCTTACTTCTTTGTTAATGTCAGAGAAAGCTTCTTGCAATAACCTATATGTATCAACTGTTAACAAATTCTTAGGTTTCTGTTTACTATTATAATCAAAAATTTCTAGCATAATTTTATTTAATTCGTTTTGTGCATCAAATTGTGCATCTCTATTATCTTCCTGTATACCAACTAACAGTTCTCTAAATGTGTTTTTAACTCTATTGTTAAATCTTTTCTGCCTAATAGAGTTACGCCCTGAATTTTTTCTTTCTAAGAATAACACTTCTCTTTCCTTGGATAATTTAGTGGGATTAAATCCTAGTACTTTAGCTAAACCTTCTAGTGCATTTATGTCAGAAGATATAGTGGTACCGTATCCGCTTTCAGCTTTACCTGTTAATCCCATTTGCCCACCTTTAACTGCATTAGTTAAAAAAGTAGGAAGTGCTGTGTGCATTACAGCTGCCCAAGGAAACTCTCCTGTTTGATCATAGTCTCTAAACGCTTTTCTAGCATTTTGAAACAGTATAGCACCAGGTGCTCCAAATACAGCATCAGGAGTTGTTCCTGTATTAAAACCAGCCAAACCTAAAGCAGCTCTTATTTGTTGTGATCCAGGTATATTACCAAAAGATAATCTTCTTTGTACATCTATACCAAGAGCAGCGTTAAACACTCCGTCTGTGAAAAGTTCTGTAGCCCGTGGCCCAATGCTGGCAGATAACATTTTTTTAGTTTCGTTTCTTATATCTATATCTAATCCAGGGAATGTTTTTAACATCATCTCCATAAGCCAAGCTAAGTCATCACCAAATGGTAGTCCAAATAAACCACCTGTTGATAATATCATAACCATTTGTTTAGCTAATATTTTTCTACCTATAGCACGTTGGGCAGGACTACCTGACCTTGTCAATAGTCTACCCATTAAACTAAACATCTGACTTATATAAGTTTGAAACAATAAAAATACAGAACCAATTCCTCTCATTAATTCAGGCCTTTGTTCTTTTCCGTACACACCAAAATTTTCTTCTATCATTTGTTGTGCTACAATTCGAGGAGTAACCACTCCATTGTTAGCATTTACATTAGCTATAAAATCTCTATCACTAGAGTAATGATCTGTTGCATTTTGAATAGACTTAGGGTCTTTCATCATTCTATACGTAGCAATATACGCAGATAGTCTAGCTACAGTTTCCATAGTATTAAACATACCACCTATTATAGTATTCTCTACAGTTCTAAACTTTTCTCTATTTTTATCTCTACCGCTTCTAATACCTGCACCTGTAGGCATCCCAGTTTCATGTAAGGCCATGCCTTGTTTTATAATACCATTCATAATATCAAGCTTAGCATCTTCTTTAATATCGTCAGGCAGTTTACTAAAATCTAAAAACACGTCTTGATATTTTCTACCATTAAATTGCATCATAGCCATTACTTCTTTAAAAGCCTTACTTAACTCTACGACAGCTGATTGTTTATTTCCGCTAAGAGTACTGATAGTTGGGCCAACAAATTGTACAATACTCATTAACTGTAACAATGCTGATGACACGTTACCACCTAAGAAATACCAAAAACCCATTCTTCTAATTGCTGCATATTCTTGCTTAGGATCACTTACATAATCATACCATTTCTTAATAGATTTTTGTAACATAGGGTCAACTGAATTACCTTCAGAATCTATAACATCATCTTGTTGTGACTTAATAAATGCATCACTAATACTTTTATTAAATCTATTTCCTGCAGCAAATGTACTAGAAGCTTGCCCATATTGACTAATTCCCCTTACGAAATCTGTACTAAAACCAGGAACACCTCCCTGTTTTTTACGAGGAGCAATAAAAGAACTAAAACCTACAACAGGTTGACCAGCTGAGCTTCCCTTATTCAGTATAGTATTTAATTCTTTTCTAATCTCTAGATAAGCATTCACATTTACATCAGACATGGACTGAGCTGCTGAATCTATTGAAGCTAGATCTGCAATACGATTTTGTTTTAACCTATTTAATGATACTTCTTTAGTATCAGATATAATAAATTCATTTGAATCTCCATACTTTTCATTTAAATCTTGTCGTACTTCTTTTTCTTCATTCATAAATTTGTCAATGTATTTCCCTTTATTAAACATTCTATAATCAACAACCTCACCTGTTGTTTTATTTTTAACAGTAATAAACTTATCACCATACCTTTGTAAAGGGATATAATCTGTTTTTAAAAACTCATCATATTTTTTTAATTCAAAGTTAAGAGCCAATAATCCTGATCCAACTTTAAACTGTTCGTCTTTTGTTTCATCTAGTCTACCTAACATGGTGCTAATTCTTGAAGACAATTCTTTTCTTCTGTCTTCAGTTAAAGGAAGGCCGTTAATATTTTGTATGTCTGTAGATAAAGAAAGGTTTTGTATACCTTGTAAAATATCTACCATAGCATCAATGTCTCCTGATGTTAAGTTTTCATAATCTTCTTTTGTCATTTCATTAATTGACTTAGTACCATTAATAAATATTTTAGCATCAGGCTGTGGTACAAACTCAGCCATTAGATCTAAAACATCGTTTAGAAGAGGAAGAGAATTACCTCCTGCTAACATTCCTTTTATGATTTCTTTATGTTGCAATTGAATAGCTAATTGTACATCTTCGTAAGCAGTAGCTATATCTCCCTCTAAGACAACAACATCTCCAGCTTTAACTGTACTACCTGCTCCATCTCCATCTCTTTCTGCTCTAAAAATAATTCGACCATCAGAGTCTTTTCTATATCTGCCTGCAACTTGTTGAGATATTTCAAACGCTTTTTCTAATAATATTTTATACTCTGGATTTTGAATAACTGTAGTAAATATTTCACTTAGTTTATCTACATATTGGCTTTGCAATTCTTTAGTTTTTAAATTTTTGTTGTAAACTCCTAACCACAATGGAGTAAAGATAGGATGTTCTTTTGCCCATATCCTAGCGTGCCCCATAATTCTCTGAAAGAATCCAAACTTGTTAGGGTTAGTAACGTTATTATCTTTATTAGTAAATGTATTTTTATCTTGATCAATGAGATTTGCAGTTCGCCTTTGCTGATCTCTAACTTCAGATCTTTTAGGTTTAGGCCTTTGATTATCTTTGGAGTCAGTAGGGTCGTCAATAAAAGCTTGTGACTGATTAAAGTGATAGTCTATATAAGAAGGGTCATCAGGATCTAATCCCATTCGCGTGCCCCTCTTCCTATTAACAGCAATAGTCTTACTTACTTCTCTGACTAACTCTTGTGCTCTTTTCTTTTGTCGCTTACCCAAACTAATTTCTTCAAAAATTTGTTCAGGTTTTTTATAATTCGTATCAAATAAAGTATCAGATAGTGCAATAAGATATGCTTCTAGTTTTAAGAAAGCTTGCTTGACTGGTCCTTTATAAATCTTATCTCTCAATATGTGAGAGGCAAATGCGTCTGACATTGCTTCTTCAAGCTGTTGATCTTCTGTTAAGTTCGGGTATCTTTCTTTAATGTTGTATTCTTTTATCCAATTTTCTTTGGCATATTTTTTAAACAATGTTAATTCTTTAGCAGTAAAGAAACCGTTCTCTATAAGAGCGTGCATAGCTTCATGATGTAACATAAAGAGTCTAGACTCTATGCCAGTAATTTCTCTACCAAATGTTTGTTTACCCCCAATACTATTTACAGATAAAATACTTATCCACTGAGGGTTTTGGAAAGTTAAACCCATGTTAACTAAATCTTCATGAATTAAAAAGTTACCTTTGTGACCTTCTTCTTTCATTTTATTTAACAAGAACTCACTAAGAGGTTTACCTTCCATGTTTAAACCTACAAAACTTAAACCCAATTGATCTAATCTATCTCTAAGCATTTGATAGATTCCTTTTTCATTGTTTTCAAATGCAGGAGTTAATTTAAAATCAGGGTTGTCTTTATAAAATTTACTTAAGACTTGTTTCTGTGTAACTTTTTTTGTCTTTCCTTTTACTTTAGTAGTTAGAGGTCCTCTGCCTCTATAAGAATTTACAGAGATTTTTTCTAGCTCTGAATCTGTAAAAGGTTTTAATCCGAAAGATGCTATTGTTTTTTGCCACAAGGTTTGATTAGCTTCAGCATTGTTTAGTAAGTTGTTTAGAAAATTTAATTCAGTAGCTTTAGCTTCTTCAGATATAAACGGATTGTTTTGTGTGGCTTGTATTTGATTTCTTAAACCTCGTATAGCACTAGGGCTTGCGTCACTCTGATTGCCTTTAAAAGCAGTTCTTGATAATTCATTTAATGTAAGTAATCTGCTTTCAGGATTTTGTTCTGATACCTCAATCGCATCATCTAGAAATTTTAACTCAGTGTTAATTTCATTACGTTCTTGTTCTGTGGTTGCTCTGTTTAATTTATTATTTAATTGATTCTTACGATTTCTTATTCGAGCATTAGCTGCTTCTTGAATTGCAGAGGCTTCTTGTGGGACAGTAACAACTACTTCACCAGTAGGTTCATTGGTCTTTATAACCTTAGCATCATTGTATATTTTATTATTTAAAATATCTTCCAGCATTTCTCTGCCATAAGATTTTTTAGTCTTGGGATTTATATTAGTATTATTTTTAATACCTGAGACTACTGCTTCTCCCATAGTAGGTTCATTAAGAATTTCAATAGTACTTTCTTGATTCTCTACAACTCTAGTAGATTTTTTAAAGTAACCCAGTTTATCTAGAGCACTAAGCTCTTCTTCTGAAACATAGTTTTCATTTTCACGAGAGTCTTTAGCGAACTCTACAATTTGGTAGTCATCATATCTATCAATCTCGCTTTGAGGATAACCTCGTTCTTTTAATATTTTTTTAGATTTATTTAATGTTTTTTTATTTACAGGTAAAGATTTATTGTAAGGGATAAAATCTTGTTTAGCTACAGAGATATCATCAGGATTAATTTCACCTGTTTTAGAATCAATACTTTGTGCTTTAGTTGAGTCTATAGGTGCCTTAAGTTCATTCAATACAGATAGATCTGAGATAGGTTGTAATATGTTTTGTTCACCTGATCCTTCTTGATCACGTACAAGAACTGCAAACTTCTTTCCATTTTTTTCTACAACCCCTTTTACCTTATAAGTGGGTGTAATAATTTCCCTATTTTCATCTCTTTTCTGATTACCATCTTCGTCTTTAATATCATATACACCAGAAACTGTATAGGTTTTACCTTTGTATTCTTGTACTTCAGGAGCGTCTTCAATAAGTTCATCATTACTAACATAGACACCACTCTCACCTATTTCTAAACTATCTATTTTTCTTTTTCTTTTACCTATATTAACACTTTTAACTACACCACCTGCAATACCAAAAGGCCCTGAACCTGCTGCACCAGAAGCCGCAGCCTCTCCTGTAGCTTTCCAAAATTCTTTACTAGTATACAAGTCAGCCAACTCTGCTTTAACACTTTCACCAGGCTGTAATCCTTTTTCAATACGTCCTGCAGACTCAGTAAGAATATTCTGAGAACCCTCAGCTAAAGCCTCACCAGCTTGCGTCTTCAATAATTCTCTACCTATAATGCCTTTAGTTGTTTGCTTTAAAGTTTTATCTACTGTTGCCTTGACAGCATCTTTTCCAAATTTTTTATATAAAGTTTGTTGCAGCATAGCACCTGCACCAAACAATCTTTCGGAAGCTGCATAAAATACACCTGTTGCTAAAGATAGTCCAGCATTAGCTCCTTCAAAATCTCTTGCCTCTAGTTGAGCTATTCGAGAATCTCCGATACCCATACCATACATAGCACCAATACCTAGTGTAGGGTTGATTACACTAGCTGCAAAAATTGGGATAATAGTAGCAGCACCACTGCCTACGTTAAAACCAATCCAATCAATAAACTCACTTAGTTTATCTTCAGAGTTCATAATCTCTTCAATAGACGTAGTAAAAGCTTCTGCTTTACCTGTCTCTTCATTCATAGTATATTGACTAGCCGCACCTTCCAATTGATACTGTTGAATGGCTTTGTTAGTAGCTTCCTCTAATTCTTCCATGGCTAATAAATCAGCTATAGTTCCGAGTGCCCCTGCTCCTATTTGTTTAAGACCAGACCAACCACCCTTGAGGCCTTTCATAATAGAGGTATCGTTTAAATCATCAGCAGCGTTATATCTTTCTGCAGACAACCCATACTTGTATAAGAAACCTTGGTCGTATAATTGTTTTTCTACTTGTTCAGATTTTAATATCTCTGCAATCTGTTCGTTAGTTGCATCAGCCCTGACCTTTATGAAGGGGGCACTTGGGTCGTCAGATATCTTTACTCTTTTAGTGGGTATTGATTTAGGATCGGGAGAAGGAACTAAATTGTTCCCTAGTTGTGATTGACTTGAAGATTGGAATAACTCAGGATATTGCGAGATAACTTCTTGAGCACGGGTGTTGGCAGCCGCTGTGGGATCATAAGGTGTAGGTGTATACTTTACGTCTTCTGCCATTTGTTCCTCGCGCTATGCGCATTCAAGAGATTGTATCTCTTTAGTTATTTAATACCTGCAGTAGCATCAATATCTGTTGAAGCTGCTGAGTTACCTAGTGTTGTACTGTAATTCTCGTCTTGTAAACTTTTTAAAATGTCAGCAAAGTTTGGATTTTTTTGCATCAGTTGGATTAAAGCCTGTTGAGTTACATCTTGAGGAGTGGATAGTCCTAAAGCTTTACCCGCTGCGGACGAAGTATTATCTTCTAAATATTTTCTTACAGCAGCACTATACTCTGGTGTACCTGGTTCGGCTAATGTGCTAGCGAACAAAAATGCTCTGCTTGTTAAAGTAGTATTAATCATACCCTCTTTGTATAGCTTGTCTACTTCAGCTTTACTAATTGATAAAGCATCTGCTAATCCTTCTCGTCCTCTTTGATATTGTTTTTCTTCAGCTGCTGTTGATAGAGCTGTTATCTCTTTATCTTGTCTTTCAATTTCATTTAATAGTCCGTCACCTCTGCCTATAGCATTACCTAAAGACACTAAGTCGTATTTTTCAAAAAATTTTTGAAGCATACCCCTATCGTCTTTTTCTTTTTCTGCAGTAGTTTCTTTTTTATTATCTGTCTTTTCTGTAGTTTTTTTTGAATTATTTTCTTTTTCTTTTTTTCTTTTTAAATCTCTAAGTATTTTGTCCTCATAAAATTTTTCATCTGTAAGCGCAGCTATCCCTGAATCTTTAGCTTTTTTATCCGCAATTCTTTTATTAAGTTTTTCAACACCAAATCCTTCTACAGCGTCAAAATCTTTTTTATCAACAAAACCGCCTTGCATAAAGCCATCTGCATCTGCATCAATGTATGGTGTATTTACAAATGGGATTGCATTTGTAAAGTCACTTGCAAAGTTGTAAGGATAAGATGCAGCAGATAGAATTCCTCTGTTTAACATTTCCAAGATACCTTTATTTTTTTCTGCCATTATTTATCTCCTAACCTCCGAAAGGATTCCATCCTAAATTGCCAGCTATACCTAAGCCTGAAATTCCTGCACCCATTGCTTGATTTAAAAAGCTAGGTTGCGGTGTGTATGTACTACCTACAGTTGATTGGCTGTAAGGTGTACCTTGTAATATGTTTGAGTAGAAACCTAGTTGTGCTTTAGGATAATCTCTTTCTTGCATAAAGTTTTGATAACCTAAGTCTAAAGCTTGTTGATCCATCTGCCTACCTAATCCACCAATACCCATTTGTTGTTGAATATCAGCTTGCCCTAATGCCTGTTGTTGTCCAGCTGTTGTGGACATACCTAGGGAAGATTGCAACTGTTGTTGCCTGTCTTGTTGTGAGGCACTTAATGCAGTTTGATATGCATCAGCTTGAGCCTTAGCGTAAAGATCTCCTACCCCTTGTGTTAAATTCTTTTGACGTTCTGCTTCTAATATAGCTTGACGTGAACCACCGAAAGCTCCAACGTTCGCAGCTTGTGCTCCGATACCTTGTTGCTGTATAGCAGATTGATCACGCATTTCTCTAGCTGCAACATCTGCTACATTTTTATTGTAGTCAGTCATGTAGCTACCTACACTAGATAGTGCTGGTGCGCCTGAAGCTGTGGCGGCAGTAAATGCTTGGCCTGCTTGTGTTTGACCTATCCCTCTTGAAGCTTGTGATTGTGTTATTGCATCTTTTTCTATCTGACTTAAGCCTGCAAGCCTTTGTCCTGTATAAGGTATGTATCCTTCTTTGGCTACATCACCTGCAGTTGCTACTAAAGACTCTGAAGCCTTGTCAATATAATCTGGTAACTTAACTTGTGAAGTAGTCTGTTTAGCCTGATCACTTCCAAATAAAAAATCAAACATTCCCATTAAGCAGTCTCACTTTCTTTTATTCTTTTAAACATATCTCCAAAACTCTCTAACATATTTATTCTCTTAGGATCAGAAGTGTATGCTCTGGAAATAAGATCTTCAAATGTCATAGGCGCTTGAAACTGTCTTTGATATCCGAAGTAAGGATACTCATCATCTTCCGTTGTAGCATCATCTTCTTCTGTTGTACTGCCTGTATTAGAAACTACTGAAGATTGATTGGCATTATCTCTTGGGTTCATTATTCTGTTAACTGCTCCAGACATTTGAGGAGTCATAGCAGGCCGCCCTATTATATTTTGATTTACAAAACCATCTGTACCTTTGCCACCATTTGGACCTAAGTTATAACCTATTCCTCCAGTTGCTGGATCGAAGAAGCTTGCATTTAATCCACCCATAAATTCACCACCTTCTCTTGCTGAAGTAGGTTTTGTTTTTTTATTAACTACAAACTTATCAGGAAGGTTATATGATTTATTTGGATTTACATTTATAGGACTAGTGCTACCATCTTGTCTCATAGCATCTTCTATTAAATCGTTTAGGTATTGAGCCTCATCAGCATTAGCTCCACTGTAATAATCTTCTTTAGTTCTGTCACCTCTTGCTATTTTCATTATGTCATCTTCATAATCTGATTCAATAGCAACTTCCTCACCTGATTTATAAGGCGTTGACTTGCCGTACATAGCGTTAGCTTGGGCTGGCCCCATTCCCATTCCAGTACCGTTTAATATATCTTGAACTTGTTTTTGAAAATCTGTTTCTCTTTTAGTTGGAGCTTCTTCTTCTACTTCTCCACCCTTACCCAGTGCTTTCATAAGAAAACCTAAAGGACTGACAGTTGGAAAGTTTTTTATATCTGAAGATAATCTTCTGCGGACATCCCCTCCCACTTCACCTGGAGTAGGTTGCGCTATTGTAAGTGAGCCTGTGACAGGATCATATGATAACCCACGCCCATAATCCTCTATGAAACCCAGCCCCTTGGTTAATTGATCTTGAGTAATCACACCTTGAGCTTCTAACATAGCAGCATCTTTGCCGCTTAATCTTATGTTACGTAATCTGTTTTGGTCTACATCACGCATAATGTTTCCTGCTATATCACCCATACTAAAACCACTCTTGGCAAACCCACCACTCTTAGCAAATTTAAGTTGCTTAACCATCTGCATTTTTTTGTAGTTAGATAAGTTAGGATCGTTTTCTACTTCTTTAATTTTTGAATTAACATTAGACGCAATATCTCTTACTTCTTGATTGCCCCCAAGTATTTTTTGGAAAATGTTTTGTTCTTCTACAGGAGGTGTAGTGTTTTTGCTTTTCTTATTACTCTCTGCTTCACTTTTATCATAAGCCGCTTTCCGAGCCTTCATTGAGTTAGCTGCTTTCTGTGATTCAGATGCTTTTGATTTTGAGAATTTTCCAGTACCGCCTTTTCTACCTCTAGCAAAAGAAGGAATACCTTGTGGTGTCATATCACCTGAGCCGCCCAGCAGTTTTAATATGCCTGCCTCTTGCTCGTTGATGTAAGCTAACTGCTCGCCCTCTGGCGCCATAGCATTTAAAGTTTGCGTCTGTCCTTGAATTTCGTTTTGTACATTCATGAGTGATTGATTGTAAAAGTCTGGGTTGGCCTGCTGTGTGTCAGGCAATTGAAAGATTCCCTGTGCCCCCTTCATGTTTTGTTTACGTAATAGTGCAGCAATACCAGGAGAAGCCTGGTCATTTTTTACTACCATATCGCCAGGGTTTACTGGCCCAGCATAGTTATTCGGTTGAGTAGATCCATATGCCATCGTACTATTATAGCCTTTCTATGCCCTGTTTGCAAGGGGGCACGCCATTTTTATATAGGGTTATTAGTGTCACTTCTTACTTCCATGTAGCTCATAGCTCCTTGAATATCATTCGCCGAGCCTGCTTGTAATTTTAATATATCTGCAGCTTCTAGTACAATCACACCATCTAATAAGTTTTGAGATGAGTTACTGGATAACGAGTGATGTGCAATTTCATACGTATTAGCTCCTCTTGTTATAAACAATTGAGTCACTACATTACCTGTTCCATGATTGTGGCTTTGTATAGTTTTAACAATAGTTTCTGTTTCAGATGGGCAAGTATATATTGTAGTAAGAGCTGTAGTTGTTAAGTCAAACAGTTCTGATTTATATAAAGTGGACATTAACTGTGGTCCCCCATAAACCATGAGAAAGCCCTGGTCTCTGTTTGATCTGCAATTTTTACTGGAGGATTTTCTTCCGAGTAATCTCTTAGTTTTAAAACCTGAATCAAAGCATCGTAGGTACGAACCTCAATCTTTCCTTCCGCTCTTTCTCTGTAGGAAGGTTCTGGATATACTGGTCTGCTATATAATGACATTATCTTAACCCGTCCTGTCTACCATCTGCACGCCATGTCCCTAGTCTCCATGAAACTCCAGTAGCATCAGACTCATATCTAGCTTGGAATGATCTACCCCTTGCACGGAAATCTAACTCTGGATCAGTGGAGCCTATAGTAAACGGCCCTTTGTTTATCTGTGCCCCTTGTGGATATATCTTTATATTCAAAGTAAACTTCATAGAAGTACCACTTTTAAATGTAACATCAGGAATAACTCTGTATATGAAATATACGTTGTCACCATTCTGATCTCCATTAAAGAAACCTGTTTCTACAAAAGAAGTGATAGCACTACCCGCTGCATCAGTTCCATCTTCTTGATTGTATTGAATGCCTGTGGAATCAATAGCTAAAGGATTAGAATAGATATTGGAATCAACCCACGCTGTTCTACCTAAGTTACCAATAGACCAAGTCTTATCTATGTAATTATAAATGGCATACTTATCCACATCCGTAGATCCTTCTGATGGATAAAACCACCACAGCTCATTGAACTTAATGTTCTGTCCACAAAAAACTTTTTCCCTTTGTACTTGATTAAAGTCATTAAACACATGAGTTAGTACAGGGCATTCTAAAGTTCTAACCGCACCATCAAACATATAGAAGTTGTCTACGCCCATCCAAAACGAAGCACCTTCAATTGTAGTTGCCGCATTCTTGGATATGGTACCAGATATTTCTCCCAACACTGAGAATGAAAATGTAAAAGGAGGGCCGATAAACTGCATAGAATAGACGTCTGCATCTGTCCATAAGAATATTTGACCACGCCCTTTCTCTACTGCTTCAATATTATTTCCCGTACCTAGTCTTTGTTCACCTGCTGTATTAATAAGTTGAGGTGTCCATGTTATGAAATCTTCTTGATCAGAGAATCGTACAGTCATTCTGTCATAGACAGATGAACCTACAGGAGTAGAACCAAAACAGATTAAGTGTCTGTCTGGTGTAGATACCATGACTTGTCCTACTTTAGTAGGGACTTGTGATGCATCTCCGCTTAAAGTATTAACAATATAATAAGATAGTGTAGTGCCTCTGAAAGTTGTAGGCGCTGCTAAGAATGCACTGATATCAAAATAATATATAGTATCTTCGCCGCCTCCTACAGATGCTACGATGTCTTCACCCCACGTATCCATTGACCAAACTCGTGGTGATAAAACAACACCTGATGAACTTCTAGCTGTACCCCAAGAGGACTGTCCCCAAAGACCACCACCAAAACCATAGCCTGTTAAACCATCAGTCGGTCCGTTGTTAACAAGATAACGTAAGTCTACTGAACCTCCTCCAGTTACGCTGCCTGATGTGGCTGTACCTGAACCTGTTATAGTGTAAGAGTTAGCGTCTATATAAGTAGCTACGTACTCTCCCGCTGCAATAGTAACACCATCAAGTGTCACTGCTGTATCAATAACTACGCGAGAGCCTGGATCAGTATTGGCTAAACCATGTGCTGTATCTGTTACTGTCACAACACTAGTACCTGCTGCGCCTGTAGTATATGGATTTGTTAAGCTGATTGTATCTGTTCTATATGGAGTAATGTCATAAACACTGCCACCATACTCTACAAAAACATGGGTAGAAGTACCCATTAAAATAAACTTAGCTCCGTTTAAATCTCTATGAGGAAGAATGTTTCGACACACACCACTGATTTGCGCTGAGCTAAACCGCTTAGTCCAGCCCCCTATCTTCTCGGCATACCCCTGAAAGAAACGAGCCTTGTCCGCATTTGTATAACGCATCTGTGCTTGGTAGTCTGTGACGTCTGTGATAACTCCTGGCGGAGCTGTTAATTGTATTAATGGCATTTTTCCGTGCCCCTTACTCTCTGAGAGATGCTTGTGTTCTGTTAACTAAATACTTTTCCATCCACATTATTTTTTCTTTAATGATGGCTACGTCTCTTTGTATAGTGTTAAGAGAATCTACTTTAATTTCTAAAGCCGTTACTTTAGTATTCATTGTACCATAAGTTATTCCTATTAATAAGAGCATAGGTACAAAGGATACTAAAGTTTTTAGCTCTATATTCATCTAGACCTTAAGCAAGACTCCCACTTGAAGTAAATAAATGATAAGTATATCCACCTACTTCTGTAATAGTACCACCTGTAAAAACTGTACTACCAGAGTATCTAAATATTACAGCACCACCAGCACCTGTACCAGCAGTTCCACCACCTGAACCAGCACCACCACCAGCACCATAGTTTGTTGCTGTTGCGTTAGTATCTACTCCTGCACCACCAGTACTGTTAGCTCCGTTATAAGCACCTGAACCACCAGCACCAAAATATCCGTTGTAACCAAATTGTGAAAAGTTAGCGTAGTATAAACCAGCACCACCACCAGCAGTATTATATCCATGTGAGCCTGTAGCAGTTCCACCTGAACCACCAGCACCACCGCCACCGCCTCCACCATAAGTTGAAGAATTACCACCACCTGAATTAGATTGAGGTGAACCTGAAGTACCACCACTTCTATTAGCAGTTCCAGCACCTCCAGCTTGATAAGTAGTTGAGTTACCTGAAAATACAAATTTTGAAAGACCACCAGCACCACCTGTGCCACCACTAGAACCACCTGAACTTCCTCCACTACCAACAGTAACAGTAGAGGTATCAGTAGATGGTGTCATATTTAAAGTACCTGTAACAATACCACCTCCGCCTCCGCCACCACCATTTGGATTTCCACCAACACCACTTTGACCAGCACCACCACCACCACCAGCACCGATTACTAAGTATTCGACACTAGCAATAACAATAACAGTTAAGCTAAATGCTCTGTCTGCTGTTTGTGTTTCAACGTCTGTTCCTCTAATAGTAAAATTGTAAGTTGTACTTGACCCTATAGAACTATTTTCTGTACCTGTAATTGCACCTGTAGAAGTATTTAAAGAATAACCACTTGGTAAAGCACCTGATAAAATACTATAAGTTACAGCACTATCTGAAGTTGCTGAAACTGCAAAAGAAGTGCTACCACCTTTTGCAACAGCACCAATAGAACCAGCAGTAGTTGACCATGTAACTACACCTGAAGCATTAAGTATTGCTGAACCACTTTGACCAGCAGTACCATTAGTGTTTTCTACTCTAATAAAATATGCTGCATCAGCTAGACTTCCTGAAGTAGCTGCAATAGTTGTTGAGTTTGTATAGCTAACAGTAGCTGCATTAGTTATAACACCACTTGAATTAATAAATTGTACTTGTGGGTTATCTGTAAATCCTGTTCCTGTAATTGTAATTGCTGTATCGGCACTATCAGGAATAGCTACTGGTGACACAGATGTTACAGTTGGTGCTGGAATAGAAGCATCAGTAAAAGATAACTGACCACTAGAATCAACACCCAAAACTTTATTATTTTGTGGAGCAGTTGTTGGTAAAGTTAATGTATAAGATTGTTGAGAAGCATGGGGTGGAGATTGTATACCAACTCCGTGAGAATTATTTTGACAATTTAATTGTATTTTACCAACAACACTACTTCCATTACCTTTAACTTCTACAAGACCTGAACCATCAGGTGCAAGTTTTAAATTTGCATTTGATGTTGTTATAATTTCTTCAACATCTAAAGTGCCTGCAATACCAATATTAGTTGCTAATTTTGAACTTGTTACTGTACCATCACTTGGTACTCCTAAATCCAAAACTGAACCCAGTATTAATATAAAATCTATAACATCACCTGTCACAAGATTTTGCGAAAATACAATCTGTGATGAACTAATTACAAAGCTAGTTCCAGCTTTCTGTACTACACCATTAAGTGAACAAATTACGTTAAAGTTAGATCCTGGAATTACATTAATTCCTGCAACTTGCATATTGTATGATGCTTGACCATTTACAACAGAAATTGCATCGCACATTTGAAAATTTCCTATTTCAGGTTGTCGTCCGATGTATGCCATTATGCGTTCTCCAAAATCTTAGTAGTTGTTACTGCATCATCTGCAAAAGCACTTACTGCTGATATCGAATTATTGTTTAATTTTATTAAAGCCATATCATTTCTCCTATATATGCCATTATTCAAAATCTTCTTTAGTAAATTCAAATCTTTCAATAGTAGATAAATCTTCTATATCAGTCCAAATAGGTTCTAGTGTTGCACCATCATAATCAGGTTCATTATAATTATCAGGATAGGTTTGAATGTTTTGCTTTCTACTCATAGTACCTTTTAGTAAAATAATAAATTCATTATATTCAGGTGTGCCTTGAATTTTATTTAAGTCTTGTCTGGTGTTAATTATATATTTCATATTATTCTCCTACCTTATGATTGCAGACGCCACGAGACCCAACACTGTTAGCAGAATGAGTAGGAGCATTATGCCATCCAGAACCACGTGACCCAGAGAGAGAAGCATTAAACCAAGGACCACCGAGAAACACGGCGTTAGAAAGACTGTGAGTCGAACCACGACCTTCAGTATTAGCAGTCCAAGCCGAAGAACCATTTGGTCCACCAAAATGATTACCCCAAGTATTTATACAGCCAGTAGATTGGATAACACCCCATTTAGAAGTAAAGTTATCGTCTGTTGCACTCATTTGTGTTGTAGTTGGGTCACTTCCTCTTGAACTTGCTTCTGTAGTTCCATAAGCTAATGCAGAAAATTCTTGATAAGTAGGTGGTCTTTTCCCATGAGAAGATAATAGTTCAGCTTGTTCCCACCAAGTATAAGAACCATAAGTTGTTGAACCATTACCACCAAATAAACTTGGTACTTTAGGTGGTGAACTTCCATCTGCTATTGTAACATTATAATAAGATGTTCCATTAGTATGATGGTCAACTCCTGTTAAATAAATATCTGACCAAAAATGTCCACCAACTAAAGTCATACCTCTTGGGTCTGGACAATTAGGTTTCCATTTTAAATCCCATAATGAATATTCGTTAATTGATGCAGTAGTATCTCCACCTGATGTTCCTGTTGCGTTTCCACCAGGAGCATAATGAAATCCACCTACTTTTCTAGCATTTGCTGATGGTGGACTAACATGGTCTGTAGTTGCTTCTAAAGCACCAGCAGTTGTACACCAAATAGCATAATCTGTTCCAGCTGTAGCTGATGGCATAGTAATAGAAGTTGCTGAAGCTATAGTTTTAACATCACCATTAACTTCAATGTATAATCCTGTGTTAGTCTCCATTGTGAAAGCACCTGTTTTATCCCAAGCAACAACTGTTGGGTCAATTTTAGAAAATAATCCATATGCTATACTTCCAGAAGAAGCATCACCCCAAGAAATATCAGTACCATCTGTTGTTAAAAATTGACCAACAGTACCAGTTGTTAAAATTGATGTAACAGCACTAGCATTTCCATAAAGAATACTTCCTCTACTTAATGCGTCTAATTTATTTAATTCTGTTGCAGTAGAAGTTACTCCGTCAAGAATATTTAATTCAGCAGTAGTTGATGTAACACCATCTAATTTATTTAATTCTGTTGCAGTAGAAGTTACTACTACATCTTCATTTATTTTTGGTGAAGTTAAAGTTTTGTTTGTAAGCGTTTCTACTCCAGCTAAAGTTGCAAAACCACTTGTACTTACAGCTACGTTTTCCCATGCACTACCACTATAAATACGCATAATAGTTGAAGTAGTATTATAATAAAGCATACCAGCAGCTAAAGCATCACCATCATTATCTGTAGTTGGATCAGAAGATTTAGAACCTAAATAAACATCATCAAAAGCATCAGCAGATGCTGCGGCTTCATT
>Ga0208413_1000177_pt1 | contig 55352 bp, 53 predicted proteins | sample AntAceMetag02UKD_FD_184761 | JGI IMG/M metagenome (GOLD analysis project Ga0208413, IMG submission 184761) | Saline lake microbial communities from Ace Lake, Antarctica - Antarctic Ace Lake Metagenome 02UKD (SPAdes) (version 2) | ecosystem: Environmental > Aquatic > Non-marine Saline and...
TGGACGTTCAGGGTTGATTAAGCGAGCTTATAATGCAGTAGTTGGCACAGCGATACTTAAGTGTGCTGCTCGTGTCGTTGCGATACCAAAAGATGAGGCCGAGCTATTTTACAAGCTTGGGGTGGCTAAGGAGCGAGTGGTAGTCATAGCAAATGGTATATCCCCCGATGATTTTACAGATGCAGATGTGAACAGTTTTCGGGCGAAACATCAGTTAGGTGACGCTCCATTCCTGCTCTTTATGGGGAGGCTGAATAAAATTAAAGGGCCAGATATATTGTTGCAATCTTTTTTGAGTGTGGCGTCTGAATACCCTGATTGGCATTTAGTGTTTGCAGGCCCTAATGGCGGTATGGCAGAAGACTTAAGTTTAGTGATTAGTGAGTATGGGTTTGAGGGCCGAGTTCATATGATTGGTTTTGTGTCTGGAGAGGAAAAGTCTCAGGCTTACCATGCCGCTGAAATGCTTGTTGTTCCTTCTCGCTTGGAAGCGATGTCGATAGTTGCTTTAGAAGCTGCTATTTGTGGTACACCCGTGCTTATGACAGACCAGTGTGGGTTTTCCGAATTAGTTGATGCTAGCGGAGGTTTAGAGGTACCGGTTGATGCTAAACTCATCTCTGAAGCGATGCGTGAATTAATGTCAGACCTGCCGCACCTGAAATGTATGGGTGAGAAAGCGCGATTGTTTATTAAGGATAATTATACTTGGGAAGTTGCTGCTATGAAGCATAGATCGCTATGTGATGAAATTATCAATGTTAATTAAAAAACACGTCCTCAAAAAATTCGTGGGTAGTCATTGACACAGGAAAACGACTAAGTGCGTAATATAAATAGCCGGTGAAAATAATTGTGTAACTGTTCATTATTAATAACCTGATACATAAGTAAAAATGAGCAGCGAAACGAATATAAAAAAACTACAAATTCCACTCAATGAATTAGCTAAAAGATGTTAAAACCCCTGAACACCTTGACATATTTCTCATTAAGTTGTCGTTTGAAGCCGCTTTAAAGGTTGAGATGGACTATCACCTCGGGTACCATAAATAGTTAAATCAGCCATCTCAGTGGCAATGGTTACAGTGATAGGTTTCATTTAACACAAGACATGATCTCAGTTGGTTCGAAACGCTTCGACTAATTCTTTCCAAAAGAGTCGTTTAGTCCAACTGACCAAAAACCTGACATAGGCTTATGTAAAATATTTTTGCCTGTAACCCAAGGAATTTTTGTTACGCGTTCGGATTCCACGGCGAGGATAGTTGGCTCGACCTAGTGCATAGGCGAAAAATAGTTGATTTACCACGTCGGGATAAACTTCTAAGTTTGTATGGGTAACTTGTCGTAATCAGATCGTTGATATCGACAGGTAATATAAATGGGTCGACTGTTTGTGTGTGGTGGTATCTCAACCTCGAGGGTGTTGTCAAAGCCTTACCCTAAACCCAACGATCGGTCCATTAAACAAATGTTTTTTGTTTGCGATTGAGGATAGCCTTGAACTTCATCCTGTTCCTTTTCTGTTTCATGAAAGCTTGATACTTTTAAGTCTTCTCAGAATCAGGGCAGGATGCCCTGCCATTTAAATGCAGGTAAACTAACTTTAGTTTTAAAGTATAGGACTATTTTTACCTATAAATTTTCCTGAAGAACTAAAAAAATAACGTATCTTGTTGTACAAACAGTTAAAGCATCGCTATCGTTGGATTAATAGATTTTGACCGATGGGTGACTGCAATGAACCATACCCGATGGGCTTTTTGCAGGCGGGTTGATCGTTTTATTTTATGGAGAGTAGTACAGTGTTTAAAAATAAAACATTAGTTATAACAGGTGGGACAGGTTCTTTTGGTAATGCAGTGCTTCGCCGTTTCTTGGAAACTGAAGTTAAAGAAATTCGTATTTTTTCTCGTGATGAAAAGAAACAAGATGACATGCGTAAGTTGTATGATAATCCAAAGCTTAAGTTCTATATTGGTGATGTGCGTGATGTGAGCTCACTCGTTGATTTGATGAGGGGCGTTGATTACGTCTTTCATGCTGCAGCACTAAAGCAAGTTCCATCTTGTGAATTTTACCCGATGCAGGCGGTGCAGACGAATGTAATTGGTACTGAGAATGTGTTGAATTGTGCGATTAATGCAAAAGTAAAAAAAGTTATTGTGTTAAGCACGGACAAGGCCGTATATCCAATCAATGCGATGGGTGTTTCAAAGGCAATGATGGAAAAAGTCACAGTCGCGAAGACTCGCAACTTAGGTCCAAATGATACTATGATTGCTTGTACGCGTTATGGCAATGTTATGGCCTCTCGAGGCTCTGTAATTCCACTGTTTATTGATCAAGTTCGTGCAGGCAAAGAAATTACGATTACTGACCCAGCAATGACACGCTTTATGATGACTCTGGATCAAGCTGTTGAACTCGTGCTCTTTGCCTTTGAACATGGGGATAGCGGAGACATTTTTGTCCAGAAGGCTCCAGCTGCCTCGATCGAAATTTTAGCAAAAACGCTGATCAATTTGCTTGGTCGACCTGATCACCCTATAAAGATTATTGGCACGCGCCACGGTGAGAAGCTTTATGAGGCGCTTTTGACAAGAGAAGAGATGGTTTCTGCTGAAGACATGGGTGACTATTACAGAATTCCTGCTGACACGAGAGATTTAAATTACTCTAAGTTTTTTGATGAAGGTGAGCCCGTAATAACTCAGGCCCATGAATATCATTCACATAATACTAAGCAATTGACACAAGACGAGCTCAATGGCGTGCTTCTTGGGTTACGTGAAATTCAAGATGATTTAAAAGAATTTAACAGTAACAGAGATATTATAAATGATTAAGGTGATGACAATTGTTGGAACACGGCCTGAGATTATTAAGTTAAGTGAAGTGATGAAAGAGCTCGATAAACATACTAACCATGTGGTCGTGCATACGGGACAAAATTATGATTATGAATTAAACGAATTGTTCTTTGATCAGCTTGGTGTACGACGCCCTGATTTCTTCCTTGAAGCTGTAAAGGGCACGGTTTCTGAGACCATTGGCGATATTATTGCTAAGGCTGATCGCATTATTGATCAAGAAAAACCTGACGCTATTTTAGTGTATGGCGATACCAACAGTTGTTTGTCAGTAATTCCTGCGAAAAAACGGAAAGTGCCTATTTTTCACATGGAAGCTGGCAACCGTAGCTTTGACCAAAGGGTCCCTGAAGAGATTAACCGTAAAATAGTAGATCATCTTAGCGATATTAACATGCCGCTGTCTGAACAGGCTAGGGATTACCTGATTAGCGAAGGCATTCGGCCTGAAACGATTATTAAAACTGGCTCATCCATGTTGGAAGTGCTGAATGCTAATATGGAGAAAATTCAGGCATCCGATATTCTTGAAAAAGAAGGGTTGGAGAAATATAAGTATATGCTTATGAGTATTCATCGGGAAGAAAACGTAGATTCTGAGCAGAATTTTTCTGATTTACTTCAGGCGATTGATGAGATGACTAAGGTCTATAAGATGCCAATTATTATCTCTACGCATCCTCGTACGCGCAAGAAACTGGAATCAATTGGTTATGAGCACAATAACAAGTTGATTCGTTTCTCAAAACCATATGGTTTTCATGAGTACAATAAAATGCAAATGGACGCTTTTTGTGTGATTTCTGATAGTGGCACAATTGCTGAAGAAGGTTCAATTTTAAATCTACCTGCTATAACTATTCGTCAAGCTCATGAGCGTCCAGAAGGCATGGATGAGGGTACTGTTATTATGTCAGGCTTAAATAAAGATCGAGTGATTGAAGCAATTGAAGTGGTTACAAAACAACATGATCGCCACAAGCGCCCGATGAAAATTGTGGCTGATTATAATGTAGATAACGTGTCAAAGAAGGTATTGAGAATCATTCTTTCATATACGGACTATATCAACCGAACTGTTTGGCATAAAACACCGTAATGAAAAAGACGATCATCCTTGGAGCTTCGGGCTTAATTGGTCACCAAGTATATTCGCGGTTAAAGGCGAATAAGAACTTTTCAGTGTTTAGCTTCGCTCACCAGAGAAAAATTTCTGAAGACACGATATTGCTAGATGCAAGGGATGAGCACCTTCTGGAAAAAGCTATAGTAGACATCAATCCAGATGTTATTGTTAACTGTCTTGGGGTTTTGATTGCCGAAGCTAATCGTGATCCAGAAAACGCAACTTTCCTCAATGCTTATATTCCTCAACGTTTGAAAAGTGTTGCAAATGCTCTTGATGCAAAGCTAGTGCATATTTCAACGGACTGTGTTTTCTCTGGAAAAAAAGGCTCATATACTGAATGTGACTTTAGAGATGCAGATGATACTTATGGAAGAGCCAAGGCTTTGGGCGAAGTGATTGAATCGCCACATGTTACACTCAGAACTTCTGTTGTTGGTCCTGAAATTAAAGAAGGTGAAGAGTTGTTTCATTGGTTTATGTCTCAAGAAGGTAAGATTAAAGGCTTTACCAAGTCCATTTGGTCTGGCGTTACAACTTTAGAACTGGCGAAAGCTGTGGAGTGGGCAATCGAAAAGGATATCCATGGGTTGTATCATATTACGAATGGTGTCCCAATCAATAAATATGAGCTTTTGATGCTGTTTAAAAAGTATACAAACAAACAAATAGAGATTGAAAGCGTTGAAGGAAAAGTGGCAGATAAATCCTTTTTAGATACACGTAAAGATATTGATTATGCCGTGCGCAGTTATGAAGAAATGATTAGTGAGATGGTGGCCGAAATTAAAAACAATGATTCTTTGTACCATCAATATGACATTTGTAAATAACATTTCCTTCGCCTTTACAATAATGCGTCGCTAAAGGGAGCGTGGTTCTAGAACGATATGCGTATTTTAATTGTTAGCCAGTATTTTTGGCCTGAGAATTTCAGAATAAATGATTTGGCTTTAGCTTTGAAGGAAAAAGGTCATACGGTTACAGTGCTTACAGGGATGCCTAATTACCCTGCAGGCAAAGTGTATGAAGGTTATCGCTGGAGGAATAAAAGACGAGATATGATGCGCGGTGTTCCGATTGTTAGAGTGCCTCTTTTTGTTAGGCGAGAGAGTAAATCATGGCACTTGCTGCTTAATTATTTTTCATTTGCGTTGTCGGGGTGTCTTTTTGGGCCATGGTTGTTGAGGAAACAAAAGTTTGATGTTGTTTTTACATATGAGGTTTCCCCAGTGACCGTTGGTATCCCAGCCATTTTAATAAGTCGCCTAAAAAATGCTCCTATGTTATTTTGGGTGCAAGACCTTTGGCCAGAAGTGCTTTCAGCTACAGGTGCTATTAATTCCAAAAAAATATTATTTATCGTTGGTTATATGGTGAAAAAAATTTACCATGCCTGTGACCATATACTAGTTCAGTCTAAAGGTTTTGTTGAGCCAGTAATGAAATCAGGGGCGGGGCGTGAGAAGGTGAGCTATTTTCCTAACTGGGCTGAAACACTTTATCAACCGATGGTATTGGAGGCTACTGCCAAGGAGCGCACTGAAGTGTCAAGCACTGGTTTTGTGGTAATGTTTGCCGGAAATTTAGGAGCAGCACAGTCCCTTGAAACCATAATCAAAGCTGCAGTGCTTTTGAAAGATAAAAATATTCATTGGGTGTTTTTGGGGGATGGCCGCAGACGAGACTGGTTGGTTGCAGAAGTTGAGAGTAAACAACTACATAATGTGCGTGTTCTAGGTAGTCGGCCTATAGACACTATGCCAAGGTACTTTTCTCTTGCTGATGCGATGCTTGTAACTTTAAACGATGATCCAGTGATCGCGATGACTATACCAGGGAAGGTGCAGTCATATTTAGCTTGCGGTAGACCTATAATAGGTGCCTTAGATGGCTCAGGCGCAGATGTCATTTCGGAGAGTGGAGCGGGGTATAGTGTTTCTTCGGGCGATTATGAAGGGTTAGCAAACGCTGTCTTGAAGATGAGTATGGCAAGTGTTGCAGACCTTCAAGAGATGGGTAAATGCGCACTTTCATATTACGGAGATAATTTTGACCGAGATACTCTTATAAATCAGTTAGATGGCTGGATGCATCAGATGGTTAGGGTTGAAAATGATAAGTTTAAAGCTAAACATTAGGTATATGTAAACTGGAGGAAATATTGAATATATTGCTAACAGGCGCAACTGGGTTTGTAGGTGAGCCGGTTGCTAACCAATTGGCTGAGCACAACAGTTTTAATGTGACTGCAGCTGTTCGAGAAAAGTCAAAGCGACTTATTAGCAATGTTAAGCAAATAGTTATTGGTGACTTATTGTCGGCTCCTGATTGGGAGAAACATTTATTAGGTATCGACGTGGTTATTCATACTGCCGCACGTGCACATGTTATGAGTGATGCAGCAATAGATCCTCTTCTAGAGTTCAGAAAGATGAATGTTGAAGTAACTCTTAACTTAGCTCGTCAAGCTGCTCAAGCTGTTGTAAAACGTTTTGTATTTATTAGTTCAATTAAAGTGAATGGTGAAGCTACTGCTGAAGGGTTTTCTTTTACACCTGATGACACGCATATCACCACCGACCCTTACGGCATGTCTAAAAGAGAAGCAGAGCAAGGTTTGCGAGCAATAGGCCAAGCGACAGGTATGGAGGTAGTGATTATTCGCCCGCCTCTTGTTTACGGGCCGGGAGTAAAGGCTAACTTTAGAAGCTTAGTTAAATTGATGAGCAAGGGTGTTCCGCTGCTTTTGGGAGCTATACATAATAAGCGAAGCTTCGTCGCATTAGATAACTTAGTAGATTTCATGATTGTGTGTGCTAATCATCCTAAAGCAGCGAATGAAATTTTTTTGATTTCTGATGGTGAAGATGTCTCAACTACGACTTTATTAAATAATATTGCTCAGGCATTTGGAAAAAAAGTTTTTCTCATATCCTTGCCAGTTACTTTTATGAAGTGTTTGGCTAACCTTGTAGGAAAAGGTGATGTTGCGGACAAGTTATTCGGTTCTTTGCAGGTGGATATTTCTAAATCTAGAGAGTTGTTAGGGTGGGAGCCTCTGGTTACCATGAATGAGCAGCTCAAAAAAACAGCAGAGGCCTACAAAAATGAAGAGAATAGTTGATATTATTTTGGCATGCGCAACAGCTGTTATTTTTTTACTTCCTGTATTGCTAATTTCGCTGCTTGTTATACTGACGTCAAAAGGACCTGTTCTTTTTTGGTCAGATAGAGTGGGCAAGAATAATATTATTTTTAAAATGCCCAAGTTTCGCAGTATGAAAATGGGCACTCCGGCTGTCGCCACGCATTTATTAAAAGATACAGCGAGTGTTTTAACACCGATGGGCGGTTTTTTACGTAAATCTAGTTTGGATGAATTGCCGCAGATGTGGTGTATTTTGAAAGGTGATATGAGTTTTATCGGACCTCGTCCTGCCTTGTTCAATCAGGATGATTTAATTTCCTTGCGGACTGAAAAAGGTGTCCATAATCTAGTGCCGGGTTTAACTGGCTGGGCGCAAGTTAATGGGCGTGATGAATTACCTATTTCTCAGAAAGTTACTTTGGATATGGAGTATGTTCAGAAGCAGTCGTTTTGGTTTGATATTAAAATATTATGGCTTACGTTTTTGAAGGTATTAAGGCGAGATGGTGTGTCACATTGATAAAACTGGAAAGGGGTAAGCAGTTACGGGTGGGATAGTGATTTTTTGTCGGTATTTATCTGCGGCATATCTAAAAGATAAATTCAGTTTACATATATATAGAATATATCTGATATGATATCCAGTCTTATCATTTAAGGTGATTCCTATGAATAAAATAGCGGTTAAAATAAAAAATAAGCCGGTTGGCGAGCTTTTATGGAAGAGCATAATTGGTAAGGGTTCAATTATGCGGTTAATGCTGATCCAGTTTCTTTGATTATGCCCTATAAAGCGTCGACGTATTTGTGGCGAGACTGACGTGGTCAACCTTTTTAGTACAACTCAGTTAAGCGGCTTCTTTGATTTCAATTAATTGCTTTTCATAATTATCAGGGCTCATATACCCCAGAGTCGAGTGCAGTCGATAAGGGTTATAAAACACTGAAATGTAATTTAATATATCTTGTTGCGCCTCGTATCTTGTTTGATAGTTTCTCCAGTGCACTCGTTCCTGCTTCAAACTACCGAAAAAACTTTCCACTACCGCATTATCCCAACAATCTCCTTTACGGCTCATACTACCTTTAATGCCGTTTTGCTTCAGTAGTTGTCTGAATGGTTTACTGGCATATTGCGAACCTCGATCCGAGTGATGGATCAGTCCAGCTCCTGGCCTGCGTTGCCAGATTGCCATTTGTAATGCATCGCAAACTAACTGCGCTTCCTGCGTGAGCTCATGCTCCAACCGACTACTTTTCTTGAACATAGGTCAATCACAACAGCGAGATATAGCCAGCCTTCCTGTGTCCAAATATAAGTCACGTCATGTTAATACGGTTGTTTATGTTTATACAGATCGACCTGCCTTAACTCTATTCGGTAAAAAGGTATGGTTTGCTCGGAAAGCGTTAATCAAATTTGGTGTCGATAGTTGTTATATCTCGGAGAAGGATGCAAATGCACTGAGAAATGTACCCCAATTTTCGGACAGCTAGCTTAGGAGTTATTTTCCTCAAATTAAGCCGCCAATTGACCGCTCAAATTATCATACATCAAGCTCGGTGTTGTACCCAAGGTTTGATGTTTTCTTTCCTCGTTGTAAAAGTTGAGCCAGGCTTTAATTCCTGCTTTAGCTTCGGTAACAGAATCGTAGGCGTTTAAATAGATTTCTTCATATTTGATACTACGCCAGAGCCGTTCTACAAAGACGTTATCACGCCATGCAGCTTTGCCGTCCATACTGATTTTGATGTCATTTTGTTTCAGTACTTGAGTGAAAATATCACTGGTAAATTGTGAGCCTTGGTCGCTATTGAAAATAGCAGGTTTCCCATAATGATGTATCGCTTCTTCAAGAGCATCAACGCAAAACTGGCTGTCCATGCTATTGGACAATCGCCATGACAATACTTTACGGCTGTACCAGTCCATTATCACCGTAAGATAGATAAAGCCTGAACTCATCGGCACATAGGTTATGTCGGTGGCCCAAACGTGATTGGGTCGGTTAATTGTTAATCCGCGTAGCAGATAAGGGTAAATCTTATTCTTGGGATGCTTCTTGCTGATATTCGGTTTAGGATAAATTGCTTGAATGCCCATTTGTTTCATCAGCCGATAAACCCGCTTGTGATTAGTGGCTTCGCCACTATCACGCAAGCTATCGGTGATGCGTCTCACACCAAGGTAAGATCTACACAAATGTATTTGGTCAATCAATCGCATTAGTTTTAAATCATCATCCGATGATGGCGCTGCACGATGATATACACTTGAACGATTCACCTTGAGCAATCGACATTGCTTAACAATGGAAAGCTTATTCTTTTTTGAAACCATATGTTTGCGCTCAGCCACATTTAGCGACCGAGCGCTTTCGATAAAAAATCATTTTCCATGGTGATTTCACCGATTTTAGCTTGCAATGATTTTATTTCAGATTCTCTGTCTGGGGCCAACCCCTTGGCTGACGAAAAAACTTCTGCTGATTGTTCCAGTAATTGCTTTTTCCATTTAACAACCAGGTTGGCATTGATAGCAAAACGACTGGCGATCTCGCTTAATGTTTGATCACCTTTTATGGCTGCTAGTGCGACTTTAGCTTTAAAGTCAGGTGAATGATTTCTACGTTTTTGACTCATTCTCTATTCCTCGTTTTTTAATAATTATAAAACAGAAAATAGCTCCTTAGTGTTCAGATTTGTTGTCCGATAGATGGGGTACAGTTCACTGTATGATGAGTGTGTGACGGCTGTTAAATCGTCTATTGATGACCTTCAGATATATATTGTTACTAATCCACACTTCCAAGCGATTGGTTTGAGAATGATAGACACTTGGAATTTATCACTCGAAAATGAAACTCATAAGGAGGAGGTGCCTGTTGAAATTAGACGAGCTTGGGACGAAACTAAGGCACTGCGTAAGGAAAATGGTTTAACGCAAGATGAATTGGCGAAACTTGCCGGTATAAGCAGGGTGACTATGGGTAAACTTGAAAGGGCTCAGTTAGGCTCTATTACCTTAAAAACAATGGGTATCATTTTAGATGCCTTGGGTCATGAGCTAGACTTTAAAAGAAAGGATAGTTTTGGTTTACCTAGCTTGGCTGAGTTGTATTAAATTGTTGCCTTTTGCCTAAGCAAGATGGAAGGGTTATCCATTAGAAATATCCGGTCAAGCAGGCAAAGCAAATTCTTTTAGTTTTTTTCAACCAACTCATATCAGCTCCTAAGGCCGTGCTGTTTCTTTCACTAATTTATGCACCTAAAAATCTCATGGTTTGGTATCACACTAACATGCATTAGTCATCGTGTGTTGCTCCCCGATAAATTGCTCCTGCATTGTTCTAATTAGTTACATGTAACGATGCACACACGACATCCATGTCGATAACCCTGAATTAAGACATTTGTCAGTTGCGAAGAATCGATACTGACAGCCCTTGGCTTAAAACCTCAAAAATTATTTAGTGCCATACGCTTGTCCAAATCATTAGGTGTCAGAGTTTCCTGACACGATGACAAATCTATGTGTATGAGTGTTAGGCGACATTTAACTTGCCGGTCGGTGGTGATGGAAATTGTAACAATGTTAAGCAAACTCTGTGATAGATTTCTCTAAAGTACTATAAAACTATGATTATTAATGCAAATGAAGTTAAAACAAAAGGCGTTTTATTAGGTAAAGTTCTACAAACCGCGGATGAAACTGTCATTAATGTGCGAGGAAAAAATAAATACGCAGTTTTGGATATTGAACGTTATAACGAGTTCAGACAAAATAAACTTGATGTTGTTCACATGAAAGTGACGCAAGATATAAAAGATGGCCGATACAAAGCCCAAACGGCCGCAGAGCATACAAAAGAGTTGTTGGATCAATTATAAAATCATTCGAACCGATGAGTATTTTAAAAAGCTAACAAAATTTATAAAAAAACATCCCGATGCTCTTGATAGATAAATAAAAGCTATTGAATTACTGAAAATTAATCATTTTCATCCGTCGCTACATATACATAAACTCCAAGGTAAGTTGCGCGAATACCAAAGCGTTTCAATTAATATGAAATATCGGATTGTGATTAATTTTGTTTTGTCTAAAAAAGAGTATACCTATTGATATAGGCACGCATGATGAAGTTTATTGAACTATACGTACAATTTACCAAGAACTGTTAATAGATATATTAGAAGCCTGTTTACCCGGTTAAAGATTATTTAGACATTATTCATCAAACATTTTTATGGTGAAATTTACCACCGTTTAAAAAAAAGTTAAAAATTTCAGAAGGCCAAGAAAGGCTTTTATAGAGATCAAGGGTTACTTCATTTCCTTCTTAAAATAAACAGTGTTGATGACTTACTGTTGCATCCAGTTGCTGGTTATTAATTTGAGAGTTTTGTGATCTAGGAACTCATTCGTGGTTTTCAGTCAACCATGGCAACTCAATTAGAGTTTAGCTATTACCGCACCCTAGATAAATCTGAGGTTGATTTTATTCTTGATACTGCATTTGGTTTGATTCCTGTCGAAATAAAGTTAAGTTCAGAGATCAAACAACAGGCCTTAATTGGTATGAAGACGTTTATTTCAGATATGAATTGTTCTTATGGCATTATCATTAACCGAAGAACGAAATACAGATGTTAACTAAAAACATAATCCAAATACCTGTGCAGTGTATTTAGTTATAAAAATAGTTGATTGTAATGGTTTAATAAACCTGTAGTACTTGATAGCCTATTCACCATCAAAATAGGGCAAGAAATGACTAATAGAATTAGAAAGGCTCGTCAGAGTTTCACACCAGCCCAAAAGCTGGAATATGCTAAATTAATGGTGGAAGAAAACTATACCAATCAGTAAGTGATGGATTTATCGGGTGCTGGTCCTACAGCGGTATCTCGCTGGAAACAACAGCTTGTTGCAGAACAACGAGGTGAGGTCGTTGAGGGGAAGACAGCGCTTAATGCCGATAAACGACGGATTCAAGCATTAGAAAAACAGTTGGCTGAGTCAAAAATGGATGTTGTCCTATTAAAAAAAGCCACGGCCTTTTTCATTCGAGACAATCCAGCATTAAAGTGATTAGGATAATGAAAAAGGCTGAGAACGACTTAAAAATATCACGTTTATGCCAACTCATGAATGTGCCAATAGCGAGCTATTACTACCGTCCCATAGATAAACCAGAAACTGCTCAGCATATTGAAGCGCTGACTGCCATACACAAAGAGAATTTCCAGGCTTACGGTAGAAGACGAATGAAAGTTGCGCTGCATCACCAGGGTATTCAGCTCGGTGTTTTCAAGATCTCCCGACTCATGAGAGAAGCGGGGATCATTGCGAAGGTGCCGAAAAAGCCTCACTACTACCCTTCTGGTAAGCAACGACCTAATATCCCTAATCAGCTGAATCGACAGTTCAATCCAGGTCAGATCAATACACATTGGGTGGGTGATATCACCTATATCCGAAACCAAGGGGGCTGGAGTTATCTGGCAACAGTGCTCGATTTAGGTTCGAGGGCGATCGTTGGCTACGCCCTATCACAAACACCCGATGCACAACTCGCACGACAGACATTATTGAATGCCATAAAAATGCAGCAACCCAATACACGTAAACTGATGTTCCACTCTGATCAAGGTGTTCAATATGCAGCTGACCTATTTAAGAAAACCTTATCGATACACGGTATCAATCAAAGTATGAGTCGCCGAGGAAACTGTTGTGACAACTCGGTTCAAGAGCGCTTTTTTAGAAGTTTAAAAAGTGAATACCTCAATGGACTAATATTCATTAATCATCTATCGGTAGTATCAGCAGTAGAGCATTACATTCGGTATTACAACAATAAGCGAATCCATTCTGCTATTGGTAATATAACGCCAGTACAGAAAAAACAAATGTTACTCAAAGCGGCTTAGAAACCCTACAGAAATACTTGACCATTACAGATGTTTGGTAGCAGTGATGAGCGTCAGGTATTAGTGGATGTTAGAGGTGTGGCGTATAAAGATCGGTGCATTATGAATAAAGTCTGAATTTGTTAGCTAACTAAGCACTAACTGTATAAGCTTATCGCTATTTCTATATCGTATCGTATTATCGATATTTGTATTGATTTTGCAAGGGCTGGGGTATCCCGAAAATGAAGAAGATAATAATAGGTTGGTTCTTGAGTTTACAGCGCCCCATAAAACGGTTGCTGCTTGTAGCTGTTGATTTTGCTGTAATTTCTTTTGTGTTGTGGATGTCTTTTTGTATTAGGTTGGATGTTATTTACTTACCTCCTTTGCATCAACTATGGATTTTTCCTGCGGCATCTTTGGTTGCAACCCCAATCTTTATTCGCTTTGGCCTCTATCATGCGATAGTGCGATACATAGGTTTTAATGCCTTGTGGGCCGTAGCAAAGGCTGTAATTTTGTATGCCTTTATATGGTCACTGTTGGTGCTTCTAACTAATGTTGATGGTGTGCCACGTTCAGTTTATATTTTAAACGCTATGCTAGCGGGTTTTTCTATTGGTGGCAGTCGGTTAATCGCGCGTTGGATTTTTAGTGGGTATCTACCAGTTAAACTTTCCATTGATTCAAATGTAGCGAAGAATGTGCTTATTTACGGCGCGGGTTCTGCTGGTCGGCAACTCGCTCAAGCCCTATCTCTTAGTCGCGAATTAAAGCCGGTAGCTTTCATTGATGATGAAAATTCCCTTCATGGTATGAATGTGCATGGTTTAAGGGTTTACCCGTTTTCTGGCTTATCTCAATTGATTGTGTCTAAGCAAGTTTCTGAAGTGTTATTGGCTTTGCCGAGTGCCACTAGAAATCGTCGAAATCAAATTATTAGCCTGTTGGAACCTTTTGCAGTGCATGTGCGCAGCATCCCTGGGGTCGCTCATTTAGCTCAAGGTAGGATTAATGCTGACGATATTCAGGAAATTGATATTGCCGGGTTGCTTGGGCGTGAATTGGTCGAACCTAATATAGAATTGTTGAATGCTAATATCAAACATAAAACGGTGTTGGTGACCGGTGCTGGTGGATCAATAGGGTCTGAGCTTTGTCGGCAGATAGTAGCGCATGGTCCGAACCGATTGATTTTGTTCGAATTGGGTGAGTTTCAACTTTATGCCATCGAACGAGAGCTGAGAAAGGCAGGTGCTGAATGTGATATTCATCCTATTTTGGGCTCGGTCGTAGATAAAAAGCGGCTCACAGACGTTTGCCAGTCGTTTGGCGTTCAAACTATCTATCATGCGGCCGCCTATAAACATGTACCTTTGGTTGAAAGTAACCCGGGTGAGGCGGTACGAAATAATATAATAGGGACTTTAAATGCCGCTATGGCCGCGATTGATGCCAAGGTGGAGACATTCGTATTGATTTCAACCGATAAGGCGGTGCGACCTACTAATACCATGGGGGCGACCAAGCGCTTTGCTGAACTGATTTTGCAGGCATTGAATGATGATAAAATTTCAGTTAATACACGTTTTACGATGGTTCGGTTTGGTAATGTGCTGGGCTCATCGGGATCAGTGGTTCCTTTATTTCGAGAGCAAATTGCTCAAGGTGGCCCAGTTACTGTTACGGATAAGAAAATTATTCGCTATTTTATGACCATTCCCGAGGCTGCGGAGTTAGTCATACAGGCGGGTGCAATGGGACGCGGTGGTGATGTGTTTGTTTTGGACATGGGCGACCCTGTGCATATTGTTGATCTGGCTAAGAAAATGATACGACTGAGTGGTTATACCGTTAAGGACGAAGGCTGCTCCACTGGGGATATCGAAATAGTGTATACCGGTTTAAGGCCGGGTGAAAAACTGTACGAGGAATTATTGATTGGCGATAATGTTGAATCTACTGCACACGATAAAATTATGAGAGCCCAAGAGAATGTGATTGCATGGCGTGATCTGCAACAGTTGATCATGCAATTGGAGATTGCCTGTGATAGTAGTGATTTTCAATTAATGAGGGGTGTCTTCTTTACGGCAGTATCAGGCTATAGCCCCCAATGTGATGTGGTAGATCAATTAACGCTGGTGGAGGCTGAAAAATCTAAACCCTTTAATGTCGTAAATCTCGTATGATTAAGTGCTTACCTCAGGGGGTGCTTTTGGATAGTGCTTTGTCTACTCAAACTAGGCCTTGTTGTGAGTGTCAGATATGAGACGTGCGCTAACACTCGGTGGATTTTTTTATTTTTTGCTGATTTATGTTACTTATTTTTTATACTCTACTGGTGCATCTGCAGACGCTTTTAAGCATGCTGTTCAGCAAAAAAACATTGATAAACTTGATCAGTATATTGATTATAAGGCAGTGCAATCTAGTATTAAACAGCAGGTAAAGATTGAAATACTAAGTGAGGCATCCATTTATCAAAGTGAAGGCGGGAATGAAAAGCCGGTAGGTTTTTTGGAAATGACGCTAGCGATTAAAATAATAGAAGGCTATATTGATACTTATATCACCAGAGAAGGGTCTTCTAGGCTATTCCAGTTGTTAGCTAAAGATAGTCATGAAAATAGCAAGATGTCAAAGGCCAAAAAATATTTGACGCAGCTGCAGTCAGATCAATTCATCAACTTTAGGCACTGGCGTTTTACGTCATTCAATTCCATCGAGACGATGAGTTATGATCAAGACGGGCGTGAATATAAATTTGTGTTTACCTTTGACGGCCTAAGATGGGTAATAACCGATGTTATTCTTAATTTACAGGGCATCGAAAGTACGAAAATAGTTTCCTTTATTGAACAGTTTCGAGGGTCTTAGGTTTTCTACCCTGGACCGGATGCAGTTAAATAATTTATCATTATGATGAAGCCTCAAGTTGTAATAGTGTTTGAAAGTCTGGAACAAATCACCGGTACAGTGTATCTTTCGATTCTTTTTGTAATCAAGGCGTGATATGGGCGGAAAAGTCTTCATCAAAACTCACGGTTGTCAGATGAATGAGTATGATTCAGCTAAAATGCTGGATGTGCTTGGACGTGATTGCCAGCTTTCGATCACTGATAACGAAGAAGATGCCGAGGTATTGTTACTTAATACCTGTTCTATTCGTGAAAAGGCACAGGAAAAGGTGTTCTCACAACTGGGTCGCTGGCGCAAATTAAAGGATAAAAACCCTAATATTGTTATTGGTGTCGGTGGTTGTGTCGCTAGCCAAGAAGGCGCTTCAATTAGAACTCGTGCACCATTTGTTGATCTGGTTTTTGGACCACAAACATTACATCGGCTGCCCGCAATGCTGGCTGAATCCCGTTCTTCTGGAAAACCTCAAGTCGACGTTAGCTTTCCTGAAATTGAAAAATTTGATCATTTGCCCACACCAAAGTCGGATGGCGTTAAAGCTTTTGTTTCAATTATGGAAGGTTGCAGTAAATATTGTTCCTTTTGTGTCGTGCCTTATACCCGAGGGGAAGAAATTAGTCGGCCGCTTGAGGGGGTTTTGGTTGAGATTTCAGCTTTAGCTGCTCAAGGCGTTAGAGAAGTGAATTTATTAGGTCAAAACGTTAATGCCTATCGTGGGTTGATGGATGATGGCGAATATTCTGATTTGGCGTTGTTAATTCATTATGTTGCCGCTATCGAGGGCATAGAACGAATTCGCTTTACTACCTCACATCCAGTTGAATTCTCGGACAGTCTAATTGAAGCTTATGCGACAGTGCCTGAACTAGTGAGTCATCTTCATTTGCCAATACAGAGTGGGTCTGACCGAGTATTAATGATGATGAAGAGAGGTCACACTGCGATGGAGTACAAGCATAAAATTCGTAAGTTACGTGAAATTAGGCCTGATTTGAGCTTGTCATCTGACTTCATTATTGGTTTTCCTGGTGAAACTGAAGCTGATTTTCAGGCAACAATGAAGCTAATTGATGACATTGGATTTGATACTTCGTTTAGTTTTATTTACAGCCAAAGACCCGGCACCCCTGCTGCTTTCCTTCCGGATGATATTACGCTAGAAATGAAGAAAACAAGATTGAAAGATTTGCAGGATAAAATCCTAATGCAAGCAAGTCAGATATCAAGAAAGATGGTCGGAACGAAACAAAGAATACTCATAGAGGGTACTTCTCGTAAGAGTGAGGAAGAGATGCAGGGGCGAACTGAAAATAATCGAGTTGTCAATTTCAAAGGTGCTGGCGTCAAATCAGGTCAATTTATTGAAGTCACAATAACGGCAGCACTCAACAACTCATTACGAGGAGAATTCGTGGATTTATGAATCAGGAAAAAAAGACAGAAGGTTCCCAACCAAAATATCCGCAATATATGAACAGCTATGATCAACAGGATGAAATCAATTTGGTAGATTTGTGGATTGCACTTTTGAAATACAAAACACCTTTCTTACTATTATTCACTTTCTCAATAATTGTCGGAGTAATTGTTGTAAATGTAAATGCAGCTGCAACTGAAGCTGCAACTGAAGCTGCAACTGAAGCTGCAACGCCTAAGTACACTTTAAGCACCGTAATTGATGTGGCGAGTAATAGGGGTGATCTTATCGAATCACCTGCTGCTGTTATCACTAGAATTAATACATTGATTTTGCCGAAATCTACCCGAAAAGTAATGTTGAGCAATAATCTGCCTTTTTTCAACACAATAGTTGTAAACCCAGCAGGTACTACTCTGGTAATGATCAAAAATGAGATTATAGAAAAAGACATGCCTATTTTTAGCCAATTTCAGTTAGACGTTGGTAATCAAGTTGTTAGTGCGCATGCAGTTTTTACTAATAACTTGAACAGTGACCTTTATACTCACATAGCAGCAGTGGAAGCGTTAGTTAGTCAAGAGCTTAAGCTTTCAATACATTATAGAACCGGTGGAAATAGCGAGAAAACTGATAACTTTTATAGATTCATGGATAATATCCAACAAAGTAGAGTGAATATTTTGACGCTTAAGAGGCAATTGAAAACAGGAGCAACTCAAGTTAGTCGTGCAGAGTTATCTTTATTGCCAACGTCAGTTGACCAGCCAACGCCAGTCAACCAGTCAACGCCAGTGAACTCGTACCTAAAGAGCAGCGTTTATATAATCGTTGTACTCCTGTCATTTTTCTTTTCATTAATGTTTATATTGGTGCTCATGTTCCGCGCCAAAGTAATCGAACGTCTAGCAGAAGAGGGCTAAACAATAAAAAAATTAATCAATTTTAGTTTTCTTGAAACCAGTCAACTTGTTAACTTTTGTGGTTCCTTGAATCAAAACTTAAAGCGCATTGAAGCGCAGCTTGATCTTAAGTTGAGTGTAAAGGATGGAAAGCTATCGGTAAGTTCAAAAAAAGCTATTTTACCGCATGCAATTAAATCAATTGAACAGCTAATTGCAATGACCGTCGACCATTCGTTGACAATCGATGAAATTGATAGTGTTCTTAATGCACCGAATCAACAAGAGCTCGAAAATTTTGATGCGCAAACAGTCAAGTTAAAGAAAAAGTTCATTCGACCTAAAACTGAGCTTCAAAGTCAGTATATGGAAAGCATTTCGAAAAAAGTGATTAATTTTGGCGTTGGTCCAGCCGGTACAGGGAAAACTTATCTGGCGGTCGCTAAGGCAGTTCAGGCACTAGAAAATGAAGAGGTTGCCCGGTTAATTTTAACTCGACCTGCAGTGGAAGCTGGCGAAAAGCTAGGTTTTTTACCCGGTGATTTGTCACAAAAAGTCGACCCCTATTTGCGTCCTGTTTATGACGCTCTTTATGAAATGCTCGGATTCGACAAGGTTGAAAAGTTAATATCCCGACATGTAATTGAAGTTGCTCCGCTGGCCTATATGCGAGGACGAACCTTGAATAATGCTTTTGTAATTCTGGATGAAGCTCAAAATACAACGCCAATGCAAATGAAGATGTTCCTGACTCGAATTGGTTTTGGAACCAAGGCAGTTGTCACGGGTGATATCACCCAAATCGATTTACCGTCCAATCAAACTTCGGGTTTAAGTCATAGCCTTAATATATTGAAAAAAATTGAAGCCATTGGCATCGTCAATTTCACTTCTGGTGATGTGGTTCGTCACCCACTGGTGCAACATATTGTCGAAGCTTATGATGAATACGAAAAATAGTGGCGATTGAAAAGCTCGAAAACCATGGTTAATGTCGACTTACAAAATGATGACAAATTTGAATCTATACCTTCTATTGTCCAGTTCCTGCAGTGGGTTGAATCATCTCTTATTCAGCCATTTTCAAGCTTAGAGCAAACCATACGTGTTGTTTCTGAATCAGAAAGTCAGGGACTAAATAGACAGTTTCGAGGTAAGGATAAAGCGACTAATGTGCTTTCTTTTCCATCAGACGACGACTATCTTGAATACGATTGTCTGGGTGATTTGGTGATTTGTGTGGCAGTGGTTGAGTCTGAGGCCTTGTTACAAGGTAAGGTTTGTGATGCTCACTGGGCTCACATGGTGGTTCACGGCATGCTCCATTTACAAGGTTTTGATCATCAAATTGATGATGAAGCCGAAGAAATGGAACGGTTAGAAATTAAAATTTTATCTACTCTTGGTTATACTAGTCCGTATAATGAATTTTAAGTTTTACTATTTTAGGAGTCGTAATGACAGGCGCTGATAACAGCGGGTCGACAAAGGGTTGGCTGGAACGCATTTCGAATGCATTTACCAGTGAACCCCAAACTCAAAAACAGTTACTAGATCTGTTAAAAAATCTGCAGGCTGACGAATTAATTGGTGCTGAAGAATTATTTATGATCGAAGGTGTTTTACAGGTTTCGGACATGCAAGCTCGAGATATCATGATTCCCCGAGGCCAGATGGTTGTCCTCGACCATGATGATTCGTTTGCCACTATTATTGAAAAAATAACAGAATCTGGCCACTCCCGTTTTCCTGTTATCGACGATGACAAAGATGATGTGGTTGGCATTTTACTGGCTAAAGACTTACTGCAACTCTCGGTTGTGAAGCCAGAGCAATTCGAAATTAATGACTATATTCGTTCAGCGTCTTTTATCCCTGAAAGTAAGCGTTTAAACGTTTTGCTCAAAGAGTTCCGCGTTAACCGAAGTCATATGGCTATGATAGTCGATGAGTATGGCGGCGTTTCGGGACTAGTAACTATCGAAGATGTGTTGGAGCGAATCGTTGGTAAAATTGATGATGAGCATGATGATGATGATGATGAGCTTGATATTCAGCCTCATGGCGCACATCGATATAGTGTCAGGGCCTTAACGCCATTAGCTGACTTCAACGGTTATTTCAAAACCGAATTTGTAAATGAGGATGTCGAAACTCTGGGTGGTTACCTACTCGGCAATATTGGACATTTACCTGATAGGGGTGAGGCAATTACGCTCGATCAGTTAACCTTTAAAGTGTTAGATGCTGATAGTCGGCAAGTACATTTATATCAGGTCATTGATGACCGTAGCTAGCGACCGATTGTCTGTTTTCCTGAAGAGGCAGCCTTTTTCATTGTTACTCTTGTTCAGTGTGCTACTGGGTTCTTTGTTGCCATTAGCCTTCGCTCCTTTTGCTATCTGGCCCTTGGCCATCATTTTGCCTGCAGTATTGCTTGTTTTGGCGAACTCGAGGGATACCAATAAGCAGGTAATTCTGACTGGATTTGGTTTCGGTTTAGGTTATTTTGGTTTTGGCGTTTACTGGATATATATCAGCCTGCATGACTTTGGAATGGCACCACCTATTGTTGCAGGTTCCATTACTGCACTGATGATCGTAACGCTGTCTGTTTTCCCCGCGTTAACATTGTTCTTTTGGCAATCGATAAAACGTAGAATTGGTCAAGGGTCTATTTGGTTAGTGCCCATCCTTTGGTTTACCTTCGAATGGCTTCGTGGTTGGGTTTTGACTGGCATGCCTTGGTTAAGTCTAGGTTATGCATTAGGTGAATCTCCGCTGGCAGGTTTTGCGCCGTTAATCGGCGTTTACGGGTTGAGTGCCATAGGTATATTGGTCTCGGTCGCTTTGATTCAGCTGGTTCACTACAAAGCACATCGTCTTGTTTCTATTGTTTTACTGTTGCTGGTATTTTCGTTTGGCTTTGGTTTGCAGCATATAGAATGGACCGATCAACACTCAAAATCTCTCGATGTCACGATAGTGCAGGGCAACATACCTCAGGAAATGAAGTGGCAATCCGCTCAACGCCAGAATATTTTCAATACCTATTGGAATGAAACAAACAAATATTGGAGCAGTGACCTTATCGTCTGGCCAGAGACGGCTTTGCCAGGTCAATTTGAAAATATTAGCCAAAGCACTCTAAGCTTCCTTTCAAAAGAAGCAGCAGAAAAGAATAGTTATATTCTGACAGGACTACTGATGTCAGACAAAGTCAACGGCAAATTCCATAATAGCATGATGATTCTGGGAGGCGGCTTGGGTGAAAATGAAGGGGTTTATCACAAACGCCATCTGGTTTTGTTTGGCGAATACTATCCCATGCGCTGGCTATTGGACTTTATGAGTCATTTAATTGATATTCCATATTCTGATCTTCAGCCTGGACCAGACGAGCAGCCATTAATGAAGGTTAAAGGCTTGTTTTTAGGTATTTCCATTTGTTTTGAAGACGCTTTTAGCCGTGACATTATGCTGTCGATCCCTCAGGCTAATCTTTTGGTGAATGCTAGTAATGATGCCTGGTTTGGTGATTCACTGGCGCCACATCAACATCTACAAATGGCACAAATGAGATCGCTTGAAACAGGCAGGGCGATGGTGCGATCAACCAATACGGGTGTTAGCGCATTTATCGATTTCAAGGGCCGAATTATCCAGCAGACAGAGCAATTCAAAACTCTATCAATAACCCAATCAATGAACGGTCGAACTGGCATAACCCCCTTCTATTACTTTGCTAAAGTACAGGGTTGGATTGCGGGTTTAATTCTGATCATTTTGTTTGTCGATTGGCTTAAAACGCGGCATGAAAAAACCGCTATATAGGTTTCAGTTAACGTTGCAGTCAGGTATCCTATATTCATTTCAATAAACGCATATTGAAAGACTCTACTCTAAAAGTACCCAACGAAAATACCTTTATGGATCAGCAATACGACCCCAAGTTACTCGAAGCACAGGCTCAAAAATTATGGTCTGACGAAGGTCAGTTCGAAGTGCATGAAGATCCTGCTAAAGAAAGTTACTACTGCTTGTCGATGTTTCCCTACCCGAGTGGAAAGCTCCACATGGGGCATGTCCGTAACTACACCATAGGCGATGTCATTTCTCGCTACCAGCGCATGTTAGGAAAAAATGTATTACAGCCTATGGGTTGGGATGCGTTTGGCCTGCCCGCAGAAAACGCAGCGATTAAAAACAATGTTCCACCGGCAAAGTGGACCTATGAAAACATTGACTACATGCGTAGCCAATTAAAACTACTTGGATTCGGTTATGACTGGAGTCGTGAGTTAGCGACTTGCAAGCCTGACTACTATCGTTGGGAGCAATGGTTTTTCACTCGGCTAATGGAAAAAGGTATTGCTTATAAAAAAACGGCACCAGTCAATTGGTGTCCTCATGACCAAACTGTACTCGCCAATGAGCAGGTCGTCGATGGTTGCTGCTGGCGTTGTGATACGCCGGTAGAGCGACGCGAACTATCGCAATGGTTTTTAAAAATAACCGATTACGCAGACCAACTTCTGGATGATTTGGATACGGTTGATTGGCCGGAACAAGTTAAGACCATGCAGCGAAACTGGATTGGTCGATCTGAAGGCATGGAAATTAAATTTGAGGTGCCGGGACACGACGCGCTAAGTGTTTACACCACGCGGCCCGACACCCTATATGGTGCGACTTTCATGGCCATTGCAGCAGAGCACCCGTTGGCGTTAAAAGCTGCTGAGACAAGCGCTGATATTGCTACGTTTATCGAAGATTGCAAAACAACCAACACAGCGGAAGCGGCACTTGAAAAAATGGAAAAGCGTGGTATTGCTCTCGATATCAATGCGGTCAATCCCGTTAATGGTGAACTCATGCCGATATGGATTGCCAATTTTGTGCTCATGGGTTACGGCACGGGTGCCATTATGTCTGTACCAGCACACGATCAACGTGACTGGGAATTTGCTCGAAAATATAATATTGAAATCAAACAAGTCATTGCACCTATCGATGGAACGTCAACCGGTGGTAATGAAGTAGATCTTGAGCATGAATCATTTATTACCAAAGAAGGCGTTTGCTGCAATTCGGGTGAATTAGACGGGCTCGATTTTAAAGCTGCGTTTGATAAAATTGCCGACCAGCTCGAACAACAAAATAAAGGAAAGCGTCAGGTTAACTTTCGACTTCGTGACTGGGGCGTCTCCCGCCAACGTTACTGGGGTACACCGATACCCATTATCAACTGCGATGATTGCGGCCCAGTACCAGTGCCAGAGAAGGATCTACCTGTCGTGTTACCGGAAGATATCGAATTCCAGGGCATAGGGTCACCGATCAAGTCGATGGACTCCTTCAAAAAAACAACCTGTCCTAGTTGCGGAAAACCTGCTGAACGTGAAACTGATACCTTTGATACCTTTATGGAGTCCTCTTGGTATTACAGCCGCTATGCCTGTCCTGGTCAGGATCAAACCATGCTCGACGCTCGTGCTGATTATTGGGCACCGGTTGACTATTATATTGGCGGTATCGAACACGCTATTCTACATTTGTTATACGCTCGTTTTTACCACAAGTTGATGCGCGACGAAGGATTGATCAACTCAGACGAGCCTTTTAAGCGATTACTAACACAAGGCATGGTATTAAAAGATGGCAGTAAAATGTCTAAGTCGAAAGGGAATACGGTTGATCCACAGGCATTAATTGACCGGTTTGGTGCAGATACAGTGCGCTTGTTTATCATGTTCGCCGCACCCCCTGAACAATCTTTAGAATGGGCCGATGCTGGCGTAGAAGGTGCGCACCGATTTTTAAAGCGTTTATGGGCAGGTATTTACGAGCACACTGAACATAAAGCAGAATTAATTCAGATGGTTAGTGCCGATTTGAACGAAGCTCAGAAGGCTATGCGCTATAAACTGCACGAAACTATAAAAAAAGTCAGTGATGACTATGGCCGTCGATTAACATTTAATACCGCAATCGCAGCCAATATGGAGCTTCTTAATACAGTGGTTAAATTTAACGATGACTCGTCAATAGGCCATAACATCAAACAGGAAGTTTATGATAATATGATTTTAATGCTGGCCCCGATTATACCTCACTTATGCCATCAGCTATGGAAAGAGCTAGGACATGAGAACATTATCCTCGATGCAGTCTGGCCAAAGCTAGATGAGACGGCATTGGTTCAGGAAAGCATTGAAATGGTAGTTCAGGTGAATGGTAAGCTTCGTGCCAAAATTCAAGTCAATGCCGACACCGATAAAGCCGGTTGTGAAGTAATGGCCGTTGGCAATGAACAAATTAGAAAGTTCATTGGTGACCAATCCATTAGAAAAGTGATTGTTGTGCCGAACAAGCTAGTCAATATAGTGATATGAGACAAAGTATGACTCGGGGGTTGGCATGAAAAAACTTCAGTTTATTGCATTGCTGACCTTAGTTTGCTTCGTTTCTGCCTGTGGATTTCAGCTACGCGGCGTATCCAGCTTACCTGACACGATGACTCAATTACAATTGATTGATGATGGTCTTAATGCGAATCAAATCAGACTACTGAGTCAGATGCTAATTAAAGCGGGTGCAAAGTTGCAGTTAAGTGACATCAACGACCCGGTGCAACTCAAGGTTAAAATGACTAGCTTGCCTGACCGTAACCTTGCCGACAGTGCAGGCATGGGTAAGACAATCGTACAGATTTCTAAACAACTAAGTTATAGCTTAAAAAGGCCAGAAGATGCCTCACTATTGCAGATAAAAATAATAAATCGTCAAATTAATCTAGAGCAAGACAGCAATAATTTGCTGGGAACTGAATTAGAGAAGACGAGCGCTGAAAGAACATTAGAGCAAACATTATTTAGTCAGTTAATTTTTCAACTGAAAAGATTGTGAAATAGCGTAAAAACAGCGTATTCAAAATTTACCCTGTCATCACAAAGGTTTATACTAAGATAGGTAACTTAGATTGAGCCTTGGCTCAATTGCTCAACTAATTGGGCAATAAACTTAAAAATTCAAATTTCTACCTCGGGCGAACCCATCTTGACAGCACCGCAGCGCAACCCATTATTTTGGACCGGATTAGCCGTTGCCGGACTGATATTGTTTATTTTTTTTGGTTCTGACCGAAATGCTCCTAATGGAATGGATTCTGAGTACTCTGACTCTGGTATGAGTAGTTTAGAGCAGGCCGAAGATCAAAACATAGTCGGATCCGAACAAACGTTGTTTTCATCGTCAAATTCATTAGAAAACAATGGTGCCATAGATCGTAATCTAGCCATTCCACCAGGCATGGTAGCGAGGAAAAAAATACAAACAATTCGCAAGGCAGGCAAGCCATATGATTTGTCTGAGATTTTTAATCAAGCGAAAACTTACCAGGAAGAGGGCAGTTTGGCTGACGCGCACCTACTTTATTTTTTTAGTGCCAGAGAAGGTCACCTCGACTCAATCATGCAAATGGCAGTCATGTCTGACCCGACTCAGTTTCGAGCGGACATTAGCTTACTTGATCAGGCGGACCCTGTTCAGTCCTATAAATGGTATCAAAAAGCAGCGCTGACCGGTTACCAACCTGCCATCGACAGCATACAAAACTTGCGGCAGTGGGCTTTGGACGAGTCTAAAGCAGGCAATCCTTTTGCTCGCCAATTACTCTTAAATTTAGAATAATAGCCATCAAATATTTAGGTGATTTAATGATAAATTTAATAAAAATTTTGTTCATCGGACTGGTTTCTCTTTATACCAATATTGCACTAGCTACCGAACTGCCTTTACTAATGGAGGGCAAAAAAACTCTCTATCAACGAGTGCTTAGCACGCCTGATGCTCGGCTGTACGAGTCACCAGAGCAATCAGCGCCATCCAGCGAAATAGTGCCATTTAGTGTTCTTTATGTTTATCAAAAAAAACAGGGTTGGATCAAGGTAGGTCATGGCAGTTTCGGAGCTACGGCCGGTTGGGTTAAGCAGTCAAAAACTATAATTTGGAATCAGGCGCTGACGGTATCATTTAAAGATCCACAGGATACTCAACGGGTATTGTTGTTTGATAAAAAAGAGGATTTACAACGACTGGTTAATGATTACGATAAAGAGGCCTATCAGGCGCTCTATAAGTCAGCTGTTAAAGGTGATGTGGGTGATGATTTCCCCGTAATTGCCATACAACCAGAAGCGCATATAGACATTCTGCAAGATTTTTATCTTGTGCCAATCAAGCAGCATGAAGATGTTTATCTAGGAAATGAGCAGGCCAGATTACTTGAGATAGCCAGTGTACCGCTGCAAGATGAAGCTAGTCGTGCGAATACAATCGCAGTTAGCCAGAAATCTCGTAGTTATAGAAGCGGTATTCATTTTGTGATTGACTCCACGGCGTCGATGGGACCTTACATTGACCGTACTCGTGAGGCGGTTGCCAAAGTTTATTCAGCAATAGAGAAGCAAGGCTTAAACAATCAAGTGAGCTTTGGTTTAACGGCCTATCGAGACAATATCGATCAGGTGCCAGAATTAGAGTATTTGGTTCGGCCTTATGTCAGCCTTAAACAAGGCACTGACGTTAAACAATTCTTTAACCATGTCAATGAGCTTAGTCCATCAGAGGTGTCTAGCCGAGACTTTAGAGAAGACGCCTATGCTGGAATAAAGTCAGCCATAGAAAGCACTGACTGGAATGAATTTGACGCCCGTTACGTGATATTAATTACTGATGCAGGGCCACGAGAAAGTCATGATTCTTTGGGCTCAACCCGTCTTAGTGCACAAGCTTTAAGGCAGTTGGCTTATGACAAGGGTGTTTCGATTTGGGTTTTACATTTGCGCGCTCAGTCTTCGGTCGCAAACCATGAAAAGACAGAAAGACTTTATAAAGAGCTTTCTTATTATCCTGGTATCGGTGACTTTTATTATGGCGTTAGACTGGCAGAAGTGGATGAATTTGGCACCGTATTAGAGTTGCTAGCCAATCAAATAACACAGCAAGTGCTCGCCACAACCAACGGTGTACCACCATTTCCGTTGCATGATGAAGCCGAAGCTAACGCTGATGAAGCACCATCTCAGCTATCACAATTGCAAAACCGTGTTGCAAAGTTAGGCAATGCCTTGCGCATGCGTTATCTACAAAAAGAATCAGGCAAACCATTGCCTACGGTATTTAATGCGTGGATGATTGATAAAGATTTTGAAAATCCTGAGCGTTCTACAGTCGATGTTCGGGTGCTCCTTACTAGAGATCAATTGAGTGATTTAAAAAGTGTTATGCAGCAGGTTTTGGAGCTAGCCGAAGAGGGTGTTCTTAGCCCTAAAAGCTTTATAGAAGACTTAAAGAGCTTAGCCGCGACAGTTAGTCTCGATCCATCAGCCGTTGCTAGCAGTACATCGGGCTCAGGTGCGAATTTGGCTAATATGGGCTATATGCGTGAATATATTGAAGACTTACCTTACACCGGTGAAGTAATGAACCTTACGTTGGAAAGTTGGGAAGCATGGTCAGCCAAAGTGCAAATAGAATTCATGCATCGATTGGAAAGTAAAATCACTTATTATCAGGCATTGCACGACCACACTGATCTTTGGGTGACACCCGGTGGAGGGCCCGTTAATGGAAACTCAGTCTTTCCAGTGTCGCTCGATCTTTTACCCTGATATGTTGTCAAAAAAATTGTCTTAATGAACCTGTCGTAATGAGCACCATGTTCTTTATTTCTTATTGCCTTCTATAATAACTTTCATACTAAGAAACAGTACTTAACGAGTTTTAATTCAAAGTGTCAATCATCTATAGCCTAAAAAACGTTGTAAAAGAACGCATGATCGAGAACGTTGGTTTTCGATTGCTCGTTCCAAACCTAGAAATTTCTAAAGGTGAAAACATAGCACTCATAGGGCACAGTGGCTGTGGCAAGAGCACATTGCTTGATATGCTTGCACTTATACTTCATCCCGATCAAGCTAAACAATTTAGTCTTGGAACTAATGATGGAGAGACAAACAATATCGAGCAACTTTGGCAAAAGAAAAAGCATGATCAACTCTCCGAAATTCGGCGTCTTAATATTGGGTACGTAATGCAATCGGGCGGTTTATTGCCTTATCTCACCGTGCGTGAAAACATCGAGCTGCCTCGCCGGCTGTTGAAACTAGCGGATGATGATTCGATTAATTCAATTTCAAAAGTGCTGGGTATCCAGCGCCAACTCGATAAGTTGCCAGGGTTGTTATCTGCTGGTGAAAGGCAAAGAGTCGCTTTCGCACGAGCATTGTCACATCGGCCATCGATACTACTCGCCGACGAACCAACCGCTGCCTTAGACCCGATCACTGCGCGTAAGATTATGGCGGTGGTAATGGAGCTAATTAAAGGGCTCAAAATAACTCTAATCACCTCAAGTCATGACTGGGCACATGTCTATAAAATGGATTTACGCACGCTTCATCAAGAAGCAAGCGTTTTAGAGAATGGCCGCGTTTACCAATCACTTTTTCGAGACTAGAGCTCAACTTAGGACTTTGAATTAATCACTATGAGCCAATTGAATAACATTCTCCGATTGAGTTTCCGTGACTATAGCCACGAATGGCGTATGTCGGGTTGCTTTGTATTTGCACTGGCATCAGTGCTTGCACCGATGATGATATTGTTTGGGTTAAAATTTGGAATCGTTAGTTCAATGATTTCGGGGTTGGTGGAAAATCCAGTCAATCGAGAGATTCGACCCATCGGCAGTGGGCATTATAGTGAACAGTGGGTTGAACAATTCAGATCACGTCCAGAGGTAGAGTTTATCATTCCAAAAACTCGTGCGTTGGCTGCTACCATTCAGCTAAAAAGCAAAACTGCCAATCATATTCTTTCAACAGAAATGATGGCAACAGCATTGGGTGACCCGTTGTTAAAGGAATTAAGTAGTGTTCCTAAAGGATATTTCGAAGTTATTCTAAGTAAAGAAGCATCGATAAAGCTAAAGGCAAAAAAGGGCCAATCAATTGATGCCAGTTTGGCAAGACAATTCCAGGGCAAACGTGAACGGGTACATTTGACACTAACAGTGATCGAAATAGCTGAAGCAGCTGTTAGTAGTCGCAATATTGCCTTTGTTAATCTGGATCTGCTTCTTGCAACGGAGCAATTTAAAGATGGGCGAGCAGTACCTGAACTTGGCTGGTTAGGCGACACAGAGAAATTTGAGGAACGTCAATATCCATCTTTTCGGTTGTATGCAAAATCAATTTATGATGTTAATCATTTGGTAACTGATCTTGAAAAGCAGGGCATTCGAGTCAAGGCCAACACGGCTGAGATTTATACGGTGCAATCGATCGACCAAAACCTATCGGTCATTTTCTGGATTATCGCCTGTGTTGGGGCCGTTGGTTTTGCCTTTTCTTTAGGGGCAAGTCTGTGGGCAAATGTAGATCGCAAAAAGAAAGAATTGAGCATACTCAGATTGCTCGGATTCAAGAGCAGTCGGGTCGTGTTGTTTCCTCTTGTGCAATCTTGTCTCACTGGATTGTTGGGATGGTTATGTGCAGTACTGATCTACCTTGTATTCGAACAGTTGATCAACCGCTTTCTAGCGCCAAGATTAAATCTTGACCAAACCTTGTGTTTTTTGTTATCTGAGCATTTCTTCTGGGCGTTAGGACTAACTATGGTGACAGCCATACTAGCCGCTATTCTGGGAGGTTTTCGAGCAGCCAAAATTGAGCCGTCAGATGGACTTAGAGAAATATAGCGTAGGATAAATCCTGCTTTACAAAACGATTTTTCTTACGTTTCCTGTCTGTTAGAGGCTTTAGCCATTCAATTTCTTGTCGCTATAATATTGTTATGTTTATACGGACATGAGCAAAGGAAATATGGATTAGATACTTAAATGTATCATGAGCCGGATGCCTAGCAGGATGCAGTTAGATGGAATAATACAGTAGTCTCTTAACCCCCATGTCTGCCCGGCATGAGGGTTTTTTTATGCCTACACTTTATGGAGTGTCACGGTTTCTTAAACAAATGTGCTGCAATGTTTTTGTTTATCTATATTCCCGTCACAATACGGAATTGTCAATTGCACTAGTATTATCGAGCCTATAACGATTATTCACTGGAAACTGGCATTTCTAGATGTTTCTAGGTTGAAGAGTTGGGAGTTGTTATATAGCATGCGCTTTGATCTTAATTCGGCTTAAAATAGCACCATGTTACCGGCAAGTCTTAGCAAAATTCCATCAACTCTATATTTGTTATCAAGCAATGAACCTTTGCTTGTGCGTGATTGGCTTGATCAAGCCCGCCTAGCCTTAAGAAAAAACGACTTTGAAGACATTCAAACCGTTACTACTGAATCAGGTTTTGACTGGAATAGCCTAATTGAAGAGTCGCATCTTTTGTCACTTTTTTCGGTCAAGAAATGCCGTGTGATTATGATCAATAGTGGGAAGCCAGGTCAGCAAGGGAGTAAAGCAATTCAAACGATTTGCGACCAACTACCTGAGGATATGGTTTTCATTTTTGTCATACCATCATTAGACCGGCCAACCAAGAACTCGAGCTGGTTCAAACGCATACTGCAAGTTGGTGAAGTCAGTGAGCTTAAAACACCAGGAAATCATCAGCTGGTTGACTGGATCGTTCAAAGAGCAGGGGCTAAGTCTCTCATTCTCGATCGTCAATCAGCCGTTTTTTTAGCGGAATGTACCGAAGGAAATCTACTGGCAGCTGATCAAGAGTTAGAAAAATTATCACTCCGATTTTTCGATCAAAATTCGGTGTCTTTTGATGAAGTCGAACAAACTGTTGCACAAAGCTCTCGATACAACAATTTTGTATTGGTCGATGCTTGCTTAGATGGCAAAGTAAAACGGGCCATTAAAATTTTAGATAGCTTGAAGGATGAGGGACAGCTTACGGTGCAACTACGTTGGTCGTTACAATCCACAGTCGAACAATTGATGGCCTTGCAGCAGGCACAAAATATGGGTCGAATGAGCCCTAAAGTCTGGCAGGAATTGCGTATTTGGAGTTCTAAACAACGTCTTTTTGAGTCGGCTTTAAAGCGTTTGAAGGTTGATCAACTTGAGCGTTTATTGCAAAGCTGTGCTACATTAGACCGTATAAACAAAGGTCAGCAAGAGGATGATTTCCCCGATCGTGACTGGCTTCTTTTGAAAACAATCGTATGTTGTTTTTGTGGCCTTAAGTCGGTCTCTCAGCTTGAGCAGGAATTTTAAATGAGCATTACCCCAAATAGCCCTATCTCCCATCCTGAGTCTTCTAAATGTGTTGACGTTAATCAATATATGAAGCAACTAGGCACGAATGCTCGAATGGCTGCAGATGAGCTTGCTCAGGCTAGCCCTTACATCAAAAATCACTCATTGCATGAAATTGCCAAAGTAATCGACAACCAGCGTGATACGATCAAATCTGCAAACCTGAAAGATATGACCAAAGCAAAATCTGATGGTCTGGACGCTGCTATGCTTGATCGTTTATTGCTCTGCGATGATAGGATCGATGCCATGATTGAAGGTTTGCGACAAGTTGCAACACTGCAAGACCCTGTTGGAGAAATCACTGAGATGGAATTTAGGCCTAGTGGGGTCCAAATAGGTAAGATGCGGGTGCCATTGGGCGTAATTGGTATTATTTACGAATCAAGGCCAAATGTTACCATCGATGCCGCTGCTCTTTGCATCAAGTCGGGAAATGCTTGTATTCTTCGCGGTGGTAAAGAAGCCTTGAATTCAAACCAAGCTATTTATAGCTGTATCAAAAAGGGCCTGATGCAAGCGGGGCTCAGCGAACATGCGGTTCAGGTTGTTAATACAGCTGATCGAGCGGCTGTTGGTGTCATGCTTAACATGAGCGAATCGATCGATGTTATTATTCCACGCGGTGGCAAATCACTAATTCAACGTATATCGAGTGAATCTTCAATTCCTGTCATTAAGCATCTTGATGGTATTTGTCATGTTTATATCGATGATAAAGCCGATAAAACTAAGGCCTTTGATATTGCGTTGAATGCTAAAACACGACGTTATGGTGTTTGTAATGCGATGGAAACGCTTTTAGTCGCAAAATCGATCGCAGACAGTATTTTGCCGGACTTGATTGATGCCTATGTTGAAAAAGGCGTCCAGCTCAGAGGCTGCGACAGATCTATTTTATTAAGCCCTGACAAAATGACGGCCGCAAGTGATGAAGATTGGGATACAGAGTATCTTGCACCTATATTATCGATTAAAATAGTTGATGATATGGATGAGGCAATAGAACATATTAAGCGTCATGGGTCTCATCATACGGACGCCATCGTTACCGAAGATTATACAAAGGCGAGGTCTTTTCTACGTCGAGTCGACTCAAGTTCCGTTATGGTGAATGCATCTACCGCTTTTGCAGATGGTTTTGAATATGGTCTTGGTGCTGAAATTGGCATTAGCACCGATAAACTTCACGCAAGAGGCCCCGTCGGATTGAAAGGGTTAACGTCGCAGAAATACATCGTGTTTGGAGATGGCCACATACGGGCTTAAATATGATTGGTATTTTTGGTGGCACCTTTAATCCGATTCACAACGGCCATCTTCAGCTGGCAAAACAAGCGTTAGATCGCCTAGCTTTAGATTGTGTACACTTCTTACCTTGTGCTAATCCAGTTCATCGAGGTGCGCCACAGGTCAATAGCCTTGATCGACTCAATATGATCAAGCTTTCAATCGCTAATGAAGATCAATTTGTTGTCAATACATTAGAGCTGGATAGAGGCGGGGCATCATTTATGATTGATACCTTGCGAGAAGTGCGTGAGCTACATCCAAATGAATCTATTGGGTTGATGCTTGGAGCAGACACTTTTAATGACATATTGAGCTGGAAGCAGCCAGCCAAAATTTTGGAGTTAGCTCACCTGATTGTTTGTCAGCGGCCAGAAATTACGTTAAATCGAAATATTTTTAACGAATGTTGGGTAGAGTCAGTGGACAGTTTACAGGGTGAAAAATGTGGCCATGTATTACCATTGGCAATTAAGCAAAGCAGTTGTTCTTCAACCGAAATTCGGCAACAATTGGCAGTATCGGTACCAACATCAGAATCAGTTATTTCATGCCTGCCAAAAGTAGTGCTTGAATATATAATTAATAATCATCTTTACGAGACATAATGTGAACGACTCAACACCCAGTCCAACCAAGAAGCCAATGCAACCCAAAGAAGCAAAGGCAATGGTATTAGCCGCATTAGAGGACATAAAAGCCAATGATGTTGTTGTGCTGGACGTGAGTTCTTATGCCAGCTTTACTGACTATATGGTATTTGCCAGCGGCACCTCAAGTCGCCACGTTAGTTCAATTGCTGGGTCGGTGATCGATGCGGCTAAAAAACTAAACTCGCCAGCATTGGGCGTCGAAGGTCTGGATGTCGGTGACTGGGTACTAGTCGATCTGGGTGATGTTGTTGTTCATGTCATGTTGCCCGCTACACGAGATTATTATGAGCTTGAAAAGCTTTGGGGTGAAGAAATGGCTGATCTAGACTTATCTGAAGACATCGGTGATTAGTCTTCAGTTATAACTGAAAGCAGTCGGCTAAAAAACAGATTAATAATTAAATGCAGATCCAAATTGTCTCTGTAGGTCAGAAGATGCCGGCCTGGGTTGACACAGCTTGCGCCGATTACATTAAGCGTATGCCACGTGAATTGCCTATTCAAATAACCTCGATTCCTTTAGCGCACCGTAAGAACAACGACGTCTCAAAGCGGCCTAAGCAACAGGAGTCCCAGCAAATATTAAAAAAGCTAGTGCCTGGTAGTCTTAACATTGCACTCGATGAGCATGGCAAGCAGTGGTCAAGTATTGAATGGTCGCAACAACTCGAACACTGGATGTTTGAGTATCCACGTGTCAATCTAGTCATTGGAGGTCCAGACGGGCTAGCTGAAGACTGTCGTGCCGCTTGTGCTCAAACTATTGCGCTGGGTAGGATGACCATGCCACATGCCTTAGTACGGGTGGTATTAGTTGAGCAGCTTTATCGAGCTTGGACTCTGCTCCAAGGACATCCATATCATCGTGAATAGAGCGACTTACTTGTTAAGCTAGGCTTAAAAACAACGTTTTTTGTTAACATTAGTAAGCCCTGCATGGATGCAGGAAGAATCGCATTTCCAAAAACCACTAAGTAAAAAAATTTCATCTTAAGGAACTGTGCCCAGATTTAGCCATTTTTGTTATTCGATAATGTAGTTACCGAGAGTCGGAGCCTCGGCCTGAGGCGTTCATAGCGAAAAAGGGTGTTATTCGAGTTGCTCTTCAGTTGTTATCTGTCTTTTATAGCTTAATTGATCGATAATATGTCCAATGATATATCTTGCTTCCAGCTCCCCACGTCGCGCTGAATTATTACATCAAATAGGTGTAGAGTTTAAAGTGCTCGCAGTCGATGTTGACGAGGCCCCGTTTGCGTTAGAAACACCCGAACAGTATGTGCATCGGGTTGCTAAAGCCAAAGTGGAGGCCGCAAGCCGTGCTGTGGATGGTGAGTGTATTCCAATACTAGCCGCAGACACTATTATCTCGATCGACAATGAAATTGTTGGCAAACCGCAAGATCCTGCGCACTGCAAATGTATACTCTCCAAGTTGTCAGGCCGGACGCACCAAGTGCTCACTTGCTTAGCCTTTCGTTTTAAGGGCGAAATTCAACTGACATTATCGGTGAATCAGGTTCGCTTTCGGGTAATAGAAGAGGCAGAAATGGCCATTTATTGCTCGAGCAAGGAACCATTGGATAAAGCAGGTGCTTACGCAATTCAGGGCAAGGCCGCTATTTTTGTTGAAAAGTTAGAAGGAAGCTATTCATCTGTCATGGGTTTGCCCCTATTTGAGACAGCCAAGATTTTGCAACAAGCCGGCATTACGGTTATCTAAGAATGGAAGAATAAGCATGATCATTAGTGAAGAAATACTGATCAATATTACGCCACAAGAAACCCGTGTTGCGATAGTCGAAAACGGTGTTTTGCAGGAAATGTGTATTGAGAGGGAAGGCAACCGAGGCATCGTTGGCAATATTTATAATGGCAAGGTCAATCGCGTATTGCCAGGAATGGAAGCTGCGTTTGTTGATATTGGTTTAGATAAGGCTGGCTTTTTGCATGTCTCAGATATTCATAGTAAGACTGAGGTGGATGCAGATACACCCCAACCGACAATCAACGAATTATTACGTGAAGGTCAGACTTTGATGGTACAAGTCGTTAAGGACCCAATGGGTACCAAGGGTGCACGTTTGACCACCAGCATTTCAGTGCCATCACGATACTTGGTCTACATGCCAAACTCATCAATGATTGGTATCTCTGTCAAGATTGAAGACGAAGTTGAGCGTGAACGTTTAAGAGCTTTGTTGGGAGGGTTTTTAAATGACAACCGAAAGGGTGGTTGCATTGTGCGTACCGCTGCAGTTGGTGTCGATGAAGAAGAGCTGCACCGCGACATTAATTTTTTGAATAAACTTTGGGACGAAATTTCTGAATCTGCTCGGTCAGTGAAACCGGGTACTTTGGTACATGAAGACCTTCCATTATGTATTCGTACTCTCCGTGACATGGTGGGAAAAGACACCAGTACCGTTAAGGTTGACTCAAGAGAAACCTATCAAAAAATGATTAAGTTTGCTGGACGTTATATTCCTGATCTGCCAGCAAAAATAGAGCATTACCCTGGTGAGCGCCCACTGTTTGATTTGTATAACATCGACGATGAAATTCAACGGGCATTGGGGCGTCAGGTAGGATTAAAGTCGGGTGGTTATTTAATTATAGATCAAACCGAAGCGATGACCACTGTTGACGTTAACACCGGTGCATTTGTCGGGCACCATAATCTCGAAGAGACTATTTTCAAAACCAATATGGAAGCTTCCCAAGCAATAGCCAGACAGCTTAGGCTACGTAACTTGGGCGGCATTATCATTATAGACTTTATTGATATGGAGTCTGAGGATCACCAAAGGCAAGTATTGAAATCGCTCGAAAAATACTTAGCCAAGGATCACGCTAAAACTCAGGTATTCGATGTTTCACCACTCGGTCTAGTCGAAATGACTCGCAAGCGCACACGTGAAAGTTTGGAGCACGTATTGTGCGAAACTTGTCAAACCTGTCACGGGCGTGGCTCGCATAAGACGACAGAGACGGTTTGTCACGAAATACTTCGAGAAATTCTACGTGAAGCTAGAATTTATGATGAGGCTCAACAGCTTTTAGTCATGGCCAATCAAGATGTTATAGACCGTTTACTGGATGAAGAGGCGGCAAGTCTTGCAGAACTTGAAGCCTTTGTGAAAATACCCGTTAAGCTCCAAGTTGAGAGTCATTTTTCACAGGAAACTTATGATGTCGTTCCAGTATAATTCAAAATTAATAACGATCAATAATCACTAACCAATACGATTCATATTAGTGTTAATGCAACCAATGATCCGTCCAATTATTAAAATACTCTACTGGATGCTCATTGTGTCTGCAGTGATGATTGGTATTTTGCGGTTAGGTTCTCCACACCTCCAATATTTCAAAAGTGATATTGAAAACTTATTGAGACAATCTGTACTGCCAGGTTTAAGTTTTAGTTCTATTGAACTGGAGTGGCATGATTTCGATCAACTGATTCATTTACAACAAGTCAAACTAACAACCCCTAATAGCACCATACCGATTGTCGTTGAGACGCTGAGTTTTAAAATTAGTTTGTGGAGAAGCCTGCTGGCTCAATTACCCGTAATAGACGAAGTCAATGCAGCGGCAGAATCATTGGTGATTCGCAAAGACTTAAACAAACAGTGGTGGCTAAACGGTATTTCACTGGGTGGTTTGTTACCCGCCAATAATAAAGCCTATTCCTTTGAACAAGATCAACTTTGGTCGGATTTTTTTGAAATTATTGGGCTAGCTCCAGAAGTCATAAAGATTGAAATTGCGAATCTCACCATTGATGACATTCGTGGCGGACAGCAGCATCAAATAAATAACAGCCTATTTGAAATGCAACATCATCAGGGTGTAGTGCGGACAAAATTTAATACAAACCTAGATAGTCTGGGCGGGGAGCTGAGTGTTCAAGGCTTTTTTAGTAAACAGAAGGGCGTATTATTCACAGAGCTTAACGAACTCGAGATAAGTTCTGATTTGGCTAATTTGATTGATATCGACATTGTCATGCTGGAGCCTGCCAAACTTACCAATGCCAGTGTATGGTTAAATTTTGATGCTGAAAAGCCACCCGTTTTTCGTGCTGATTTTACTGTCGAAAAAGCACAGCCTCAGGAGGAGAAGGCTTCAACTTCACTACCGTTCTCTTTTAACTCACAAGTCAGTATTCAAAAGCTCAAGCAAGATTGGTCAATCATTGGTCATCTCGATCAACTAGTTTTGAACGGCAAGAAAATCCCTAAAATTGAAACTCAACTAAATCTGACTCAACTTGGAGACAAAACAAACCTGTCAGGTTGGATAAAAAGTGTCGACCTATTGATACTGGCTGCACTCGATAATCAAATATTACCTGATGGCGTTGCAGAAAAATTATTGACTAGCGATATATCTGGCCAATTGAATAATGTTTGGTTCGATGTGGACCCTACTAATATCAAAAGTTTATCATTAATGACACAACTTCATCATCTGACCAATCACCTAAGTAATATTTCAACCACTAACCCGGTTTCAGAAATACCTGGGTTTAATGACCTATCAGCATCATTGCTGATAGGTAATCAAAACCTAAAGCTTAAATCGACAGGCAAGCAACTGACGTTAGACTTTGCTGATAAGTTTAGGGCACCTATTGAAATAGACAGTTACACCTTAGAGGCTAATGCTAGTCTTAATAAAAATGGTGTGCATATTGCTGTCCCTCAATTCGAAGTGAGTAATAGCGATATTAGTCTGGTAGGTCGCTTGTCGTTAGATTTTGACCAAACGAATACACCGTTCATGTACCTAAGGGCCAGTTTTGATAAAGGTAATGCGGCTAACAAATCTAAATATCTACCGATAAATCTTCTCTCAGCCAGTCCGCTTGCATGGATTGACAACGCTATAAAAGATGCTGAAATTACCCAGGGCAATTTGTTGTACCACGGACGATTAAAGAGTATTCGAGAACTAGATGATGAAAAGTCAGGTGGGCTCTATGTTGATTTTCAGATAAACAACGCAGCCATAATGTTTGATCCTGAATGGTCAACAGTACGTAACGCCAAAAGCATGATTACATTTGATAACGTAAGCTTTTTGGCCGATATATCAAGCGCTAGTTTTGACCAGATTGATAATGTGCACGGGCAAGTATCGATAGCTGATCTGTCTATGTTGACAATCAACTTAAATCTTCACGCTAATGCCGAAACTAATAAAGCATTATCAACTTGGTTAGCAATGCCAATTTCTAGGAGTTTCCGAAACGCTGGGAGTCATTTTAAAAATGCCAGCGGGCAGGTGCAGATTGAGACCAACGTTGTCCTACCTTTATCAAAAATTTCAAACACTACAGTTAATGTTGGCTTAGAGTTTAAAAATGCTGGGGTCAATGCACCCGATTGGGGTATTGAATTGCAGCAGTTAAACGGCCACTTGCTGGTCACTCAAGATGAAATTTTGGGCAAAGATATTAAGGCACATTATTTTGAAGACCCAATAACGATTAACGTCAATACGGATCAAGTAAATAGTAAAACACTGATACAGGCTGCTGGTCTGTTAGAAACCAAAAAATTGATGAGTTTATTACCTGAATACATGTCAAAAAGCGTGACGGGTAAAAGTGACTGGCAAGTCCAGTTGGCTATCAATAACAAGCAGACTAAAGACGATGAGCCTATATTTAATATAAAGGGACGCAGTAACCTCAAGAATACAAAAGTTGAACTACCCGCACCGTTATTTAAATCACCAGAGACTCTAACAAAGACAGAGATAGCGATTGCTATTTATGGCAATGATATGATCGATTTTAATGTCCGCTATGGAGCCGGTATAAGGGTAAAAGGCGACCTTGAAATAATAGAAAGTAGTGCTAAATATCAATTGAAATCGATGGATTTAGCTCTGTCAAAACCACTTAAGCCAAATAATGCAAAGGCTGGTTTTAGGCTATATGGTACGTTACCAACCTTATCGGTTGATGACTGGTTAGAGTGGTATCAAGCTGAAATAGGTCAACGCGACACGAAAGATAAAAAGCCTTCGAGTGAAAGTTCATGGGATTTTATTAAATCTATAGACGTAAAGTTTCAATCAGTTGATCTTGAGCGTCGACAATTCACTGACGTTGATTTTTTCCTAGCTCAGGAAGTTGCAGTGTTCTGGGTCGACATTAAATCGTCTCTCCTCACTGGGCATCTTACAATACCCAAAAAGCAGTCTCCCGATACTCCTATTATTGCCGACCTTGAGTACATCAAATTTCAATCTCTAGAATCATCTGACTCCTCAACTGACTCTACTCTTTTGCCCAATGATTTTTACAATCTAAACGTTTTTAGTAAAGTAGCGATCTACAACGACTATACGGTTGATAACCTGGAAATAGAAGCACGTCTTAATAATCATAATCTTGTTATTCAAAAATTTGACTTTCAACGTGATAAGGTATTTTTGAACGGAAAGGGGCTTTGGCAATATGATCCAACTAACAAAAAAAACATAACTAGTTTAAATCTGGAGCTTAATGGTTCAGAATTTGGACAAGCCATGGCTAATCTTGACTTTGGGGATGCTATTGGTGGCGGGGAAATTGAACTAAGCAGTCATTTAACTTGGCCAAATAGTTTACTCAATTTTGATTGGGACAGTTTGACTGGTAATGCCAATTTTGTTTTAAAAGACGGCGTTTTAAAAGATGTTGAGCCTGGCTCAGGACGTTTGATTGGGTTGCTCAGCTTGAACGCCTTACCTAGGCGGTTGTTGCTTGGTTTTAGTGATGTAGTGGGAAATGGTTTGGAATTCAACCAGATATCAGGTAACTACATTATTAATGGCGAAAAAATAATCACCAGTGATACTAAGATGGATAGCTCGTCAGCTGAAGTACTGGTGACAGGTGTAACTGGGTTGAAAAGTAAAACCTATGATCAGAAGATGTTTATCACCCCCAATGTCGGGCAAACTTTGCCAGTATTAGGAGGTCTAATTGCCGGAGGTACTGTAGGCTGGGGGCTATTGCTTTTTGAAAAAATATTTGAAAAGACCATCGATAAAACAGTCACAATGGAATATACAATTAACGGCACTTGGGAAGACCCCAACATTGTTTTAGTCAAAAATCCTAAAACTGAACTGGATACATTAAAGAATGCTAAATAGAACCGTTTTACTGATATTACTCTTACTCGTACCTCTGTTATCTTTTGCGAACACCTTGCGCATATTCACTCTAAGTGCTGACGAATGGGCGCAGCCGCGCTCAGGTGAAGCGGTTACGCAGTTTAGTGTGGTTCGTTCAGCCATTAGTTACTGGGAGAAAGGTGTTGATTCGGCTATATTGATCCGCTACCCAGGTGAGGATAGTGGGGAAATTTGGGCGACCGAGTTAAGAGACTGGATAATTTCTTTAGGAATTCCCTCTGATTATCTATTGTTAGTGGCTGGCAGTCAGGCTGCGGATGAAATCAAATTGATCGTCGGTCAGCGCGACGAACTGAAATAAAATTTAGGCATCAAAGAGGCAATTCTATGTCGTCAATCTTTCAACAGGTAACGAACCAAATACTCGAGCCAACGGGTTTAACTATTAATCAACTTAATAGCTTTCTTGACGGTTTACAAAGTCAGCATATCGATGCTGGTGATTTATATTTCCAAACTAGCCAACAAGAATCATGGGTAATGGACGGTGGCATTATTCGCGAAGGTTCATTCAATATAGAAAAGGGTGTTGGAATCCGGGCGATGTCAGGTGAAAAAACAGGTTTTGCGTATTGCGACGATTTACAAGTCAACGCTATCGAGCAAGCCGTCAAAAATGCCCGTGCTATTGCCAGCCATGGCCAAAATCGAGAGACACAGGTAGCATTAAACTCGAATACTTTTAATGAGCTCTACCTTAGTGCTAACCCAGTCGATGGACGCCATGCTGACGATAAAGTTGAATTACTTAAAAAACTCGATATCTATACACGATCACTTGATAGTCGAATAGAACAGGTGATTATTTCTTTATCTGGCGGCATAGAGCACATTCTCATTGCAGCAACAGACAATACTTTAGCTGCTGATATACGCCCTCTAGTTCGTCTCAATGTTACCGTATTACTGCAAGACAACGGTCGGCGCGAACAGGGCTCGTCTGGTGGTGGCGGTAGACATAGTTATGATAAGTTTTTTGACCTTGAGGTCGCTTACGAATTTGCAAGAGACGCGGTACGTCAGGCATCGGTTAATCTAGAGTCAGTCGCAACACCGGCAGGCAGCATGCCTGTAGTGTTAGGGCCTGGCTGGCCCGGTGTATTACTTCACGAAGCAGTTGGGCATGGGCTTGAAGGCGACTTTAACCGCAAAGGAACCTCTGCTTTTAGTAATCGAATTGGAGAAAAGGTAGCCTCATCACTTTGCACTATAGTTGATGATGGCACACTTGAAAACAAGCGCGGGTCACTCAGTGTTGATGATGAAGGTGTTCCAGCCGAGTGCACCACCTTAATTGAAAATGGTGTTCTCAAGGGTTATATGCAAGACAAGATGAATGCGCGACTAATGGGTGTTAGCTCTACTTCCAACGGTCGACGCGAATCCTTTGCTCATTTGCCAATGCCGCGCATGACCAATACCTATATGTTAGCGGGCAAAAGTGACCCGCAGGACATTATTAGTTCAGTCAAAAAAGGTCTATATGCAGTCAACTTTGGCGGTGGACAAGTCGACATTACCTCTGGTCGTTTTGTATTTTCGTTGTCAGAAGCCTATTTGATTGAAAATGGAAAAATTGGAGCACCTGTCAAAGGTGCAACACTCATCGGTTCAGGTCCTGAAGTAATGGGTAAAATATCTATGGTTGGTAATGACCTTGGACTCGATCGAGGTGTTGGTGTTTGTGGTAAAGAAGGTCAGTCATTGCCCGTTGGTGTTGGTCAGCCAAGTTTGAAAATAGATGGAATTACAGTGGGTGGTACCGATGGGTAAAAGCGAGTTATATATAAGCGGCATTTATTAGCCCGAGTTTTACGGCAACGAACTGTCGATGAAGCGAATACAACATAGAAATATTTGTTGTGTTCAAACGCCCAGATGAGTGAAAAAAGCACTTTATGGGTTTTTAATATAATGGATTCAACCTCCAGGGCCTGTGTTTTATTTTTTTGGCCTGCGTTGTAAAATGAAATAGAAAGCCTGATGCTTGAAAGTAATCTGTATCTAGGCTAAATTCAATCAACATATCGGCTATAACAAGTCGAGTTCACCTTACAATCAAACAATTTTATTAACTACTAGGGATACAAAATGGCACAAGCAAACGCGCGTCACATACTGGTTTCAACTGAAGATCAGTGCAATGATTTAAAAACCCAAATTATTAATGGTGCAGATTTCACTGCGATTGCAGCTGAACATTCTAGCTGTCCTTCTGGCAAGCAGGGTGGTGATTTGGGATCTTTCGGCCCAGGCCAAATGGTTGCAGAATTCGATACTGTCGTTTTTAACGATGCGGTTGGTGAGGTCCATGGACCCGTTAAAACTCAGTTTGGCTATCATCTGATTGAAATTACATCACGTAGCGAATAACTAAAATAGTTTAGGATCAAGCCCTGAGTAACCGTTTCAGGACTTGATCCTAAAAATGATGTTAATACTGATGCCAGTAACACACTAACTTTATTTATCTGTTCTCCCGTTTTATCTCGCAAACTTCGCAACGAACATTGCCAGTTAATAACTTAGATATCCGTGAGCGGTGCTTGGCAAAAAACAAGTAGACCCAATGAGAGACTGGTTTAATCACTGGCCAGCGTAGCGCTGCAACCCAATGACGCTTACCGACTAGAGCCCATGCTGTATAAGTCACGTCTAAGGCATAAATCATTTCACCATTTGCTAGCTGTCCATGAAGCATTTGGTCGGCACGAACAGGGTCAATATGAGGAAATCGATCTGAAAACCCCTCTGAGAGAATATCTTGTAATGAAATTTTTTGCTCTTTGTCGAGTCGCGACAAATGTTTCATTTCAGAGACACAGAGTGGGCAGCCTCCATCATAGAATATCGTCAGTTCAGTCATTTTGAAATTCCTCAATTAGCAATTACGCTGTAATTATAATCAGTGGCAGCCTAATCAGGTGGCTTGGACCAGCTTTTTTAAACAACTAACCCATAAAGGGTGATCGTTCAGACTTTCAACCAACTGGATTTTTTCGCCGCCATGCTCAATAAAAATCTCTTGATATTCATCGCCTATTTCGATCACTGTTTCGAGGCAATCTGAGGTAAAGGCTGGTGAGAACACAAGTAATTTTTTCGCGCCTTTCTTCGCCCATGACTCTACGACTTTGTCAGAAAAGGGTTCTAACCAATTCTTGTCGAGGCGGGACTGAAAGCATACGGTGTAATCAGATTCAGTTAAGCCGAGTTTGTCTGCCAGTAGTCGAGTAGTCGCAAAACAACTGGCTTTATAGCAATACTGATTTTCTGCGGTGATTTCATTGTGACAGTCCCGATCTGTACACAAGCCCTCTTCATAAACTTTGTCGACATGGCGGGTGGGCAGACCGTGATATGAAAACAGCACATGGTCATAATCGTCTAAATTATATTGGCTAGCACGATCAATGATGGCACCAATTAAATCTGGGTGGTCATAGTATTGGCTGATAAATTTAAGTTCTGGAATTGCCCACCATTTACTAATCTCATTCATCACCATTTCTAGCGCCGAGCCAGTTGAAGCGGATGCATATTGAGGGAACATGGGCAACACCACGATGCGGGAATAATTGAGTTTTTTCATTTGGGCTAGCACATCGGGAATGCCTGGGTTTTTATAGCGCATCGCCAAGTGTACTGTGTAACCCTCACCCAGAGCATCGTCTAGCATTTGGCTGACTATGTTGCTGTTATGAAGCAGCGGTGATCCATTTTCAGTCCAAAGCTGTTGGTAAAGTTTGGCTGATTTGGGCGCTCGAAATGGTACTATAATAAGATTCACTAAAATCTTACGCAAAAGCCAAGGTAAATCTATGACTCGCGGATCATTCAGGAATTGAAATAGATAAGACCTTACGTCAGAGGTGGACGGACTGTCTGGAGTGCCCAAATTTATGAGTAGTACACCAGTTTTATTTTTCATTAGTAGGGAGAGCCAGTTGGGTACAGGTTTAGTGAATGGACTAATTATGTTGAGGCTATATTAAAGAGAAGGCATAGATTTATATAGTAATTACGGATAAAGCTGTAAAATGGATCATTGCCAAGAGAATGAAAAATTTTTAAAAGCTTCAGTAACTATATAGCAACACAATACAATAGGTACTATACAGTATTGGGCCAAACTGCTTTCTATAATAGCTCAGCCATTAATAAGCCTGCTTTTAGTTAACAGAGACCCCTGTAATTTCAACGCCCGACTCTCCATTATGCAAAGTTAAAATGCCTAAAAAATCGCCTGCGTATTTAGTACTGGTTACTCGCCATAGAATACTAATGCCATTTTCACGGTGGATTGAATCAATAAACTCATAGTCATCGGCAATGTGTGTAATTAATGGGAAGTCAATACAGCTTTGGCGGAAATGCTCTTCCGATAACTTGCCTCGTAAATCACTGGAAAAACCGCGTGAAAATCGGGCGTAATCCTGGTTGCGTGAGGATTCGATAATATTTTTCCAAATCGGTAGGGCGACGGATTTTAATTGTTCTTTTTCAAGTTCATTTGGCTTTGGCATATTCTTCTGTGAGTTAAGGTTTATGAAGGCTCTATGGCTTTGTTGTGTGTGTCAGAGGATAACCAGCTATGTACATCTTCATAAATCGATAACATGGCTGGTATCACTAGTAAGATTAACACTGTGGCGAAGGCAAGGCCAAATGCTATCGACACTGCCATAGGAATTAGAAACTGTGCCTGACGTGAAGTCTCGAATAATAAGGGTGTCAGACCGGCAATAGTGGTGAGTGATGTGAGTAATACGGCGCGCAGTCTTTGACAGGCGGCCTCTTCTAAGGCTTGGTAGATTGGAATGCCTTTGCTTCTGATTTGTTGGTAAAACATGACGAGTATTATGGAGTCATTGACAACAATGCCTGATAACCCGAAAAAACCAAACAGTGACAGAATGGTCATGTCCATATCCATTATCCAGTGTCCGAGCACCGCACCCGTCAAGCCCAGAGGAATAGTAATCATCACTAGGAGAGGCCAGCCATAGGATGAGAACACCCAGGCCAGAACCAGATACATCATCATCAACGCCATGATGGCACCGAGCTTCATGTCGGAAAAAGTATCTCTTTGGCTAGCTGAATTGCCTTCAATACTAAAGTTGACGCCATACTGACTCGCCAGTATGGGTAGTATTGACGTCCGTAAATCGGTCGAGAGTTCGACAATACTAATGACTGACTCGTTGACATCAGCTGTAACGGCGGCTGACAACTTGCCATTGAAATGACGCAGTGATTCGAAGCCCTGATTTGAGCTCCATTCGGCAACACTTTCGAGTGGAACAAAATTGCCACTGGGAAGTTTAATGGGCAACTGAAGTAAGCTCTTAAGGTTACGTTGTTCAGTACTAGGCAACTGTAAGCGGACTTCGACTTCATCGGCACCTTGCTGGAATCGTTGCAAGACAATGCCATCATAAGCCGCTCTTAATTGCCCGCCAAGGTCGGTAATAGATAAGCCGAGTGCCTCACCCGCGGGGCTAAGTGAGTAAATCAGTTGCTCGCGGCCATAGGGTAAATCGTCATCGATGGCGCTAACGCCGGGAATGCTGGCGAGTGCTTCCTGTAAATCTAACGAGGCTGATTTAAGCCTCTCTGGGGTAGCGTCAGTCAGTCGAATATTCAGGTCGCGACTAACAGGCCCAACACGGCGAGACGAAATGGTAAAGCTTTCAATGCCGGAGGGCAAAGCGACTCTTTTGCGCCAGTTCTCAATGAAATCGACGTTTTCGGTTTGTCTGTTTTCTGAGCTAACAAGTTCCACATAGACTGAGCCTACTCGCTCACCGGTAATAGCGCGACCTTGACCAGATGTTCTTGCATGTAACGTGTAATAGGTTTTGACGACAGTTTCATCGTAAGATTCTATCGTGTTTTTTAGTTCATTTTCTGTGTGAAGTAGGAATTTATCGACTACTTCGCTGGATGTGCCAGCGACAAATCGAACATTGGCATAAACCGTAGTTGATTCGGGTGAAGGGAAGAATTGCCAGCCAGTTTTCCCACCAACAATTAACCCGACCGCAAAGATTAGGAAACCAAAGGCAAAAGCAATTGTTGTCCAACGAAATTCGATTGCGGCGTGGACTAAGGGACGGAACAGGTGATCCCTGAATCGATTGAAACCATTAGTCAGCTTCACACGAATTTTTGACTCTTTCTGTCTCTTTTTGCCCGAGAAAGCAGTTCGAAGATGACCTGGTAATATTAAAAAACTTTCGATTAGGGAGGCAATAATGACGCAGATAATGACGATTGGAATGGCGATCATGATATTGCCCATGCGTCCACCAACCATCATTAGAGGAAGAAAGGCCGCAATGGTCGTTAATGACGATGCCAATACTGGTGTCAACATACGGCGCGCACCGCCTTCTGAAGCCTTGAGTGGATCTTCGCCCTCATCATAATGAGCCTGTGCATCTTCACCGACTACGATGGCATCATCAACAATAATGCCCAGCGCCATGATCAGTGCGAATAAGCTAATCATATTAATACTGCCGCCGGATAGATAAAGCGCGGCCAGTGTCGCCATAAATGAGACGGGTATACCAACAGCAACCCAGAACGCAACACGAGTTGAGAGGAAGGCATATAAAATGAGTAGCACTAGTGCGAGGCCACCTATGCCATTCTCTACTAGTAGCATAATGCGACCCTTGATTAGCTCCCAGCGCTCGTTGAATACCTGAACCTTAACACTAGGCGAGAGTGTGGGAAGTGTATCGTCGAGCCAGCTTTGCAATACTTCAGCCGATTTTAAAGAATCACCCGACTCGCTGCGACTTAATACCATCACCACGGCTTTGCTATCTCCAATGGTAATGGTCGATGAACCCGCAATTGATTTGTTTTCTATAGTGGCGATATCACCAAGATTGATTCGTTTGTCTTGTGTGCTAACAATGCTCAGGTCATTGAACTCAAGTGCACTTCTGCGTTGATTTTGGCTACGAATTTCGCGTGCACCGTCATTCTCACCGATTAATCCAGCTGGTAAATCCTGACTCGCATTTTTGATTCGTTGAGCGAGGTCATCAAGACCTAAGCCGAGGCTTTGAATTTGTTCGGCCGCTACTTCAATTTGTATGCTTTGCTTCGGTAGCCCATATATATCGATTTTGTCTACACCCCGTGACAATAGTTCAAGTTCAAATCGCCGAGCAATAGTGCGTAATTCGTTTAAATTTTTGGGGCCACTAATGAGCAATCTTGCTACCGATTCATAATAAACAACCTGTGACACTCGTGGTAATTCAGCGTCCTCAGGTAAACTAGGAAAGCTATCAATTTGTTTTTTGACATTATCCAAGGCTAGCGATAGGTCGGAGCCTTCATTAAATTCAAGTGTAATGCCCGACAAGCCCGACGCCGAGGTCGAACTCATTTCTTTTAACTCATCGAGACTTCTTAGACGCTGCTCGAGCGGATTGGTAATGCCAGTTTCGACATCTTCGGCACTGGCACCAGTCCAAGTGGTCGAAATTGAAATGGTATCGAGTTCGAAAGTGGGGAAAAATTGAACATTGAGTTTAGTGAGTGCGATGATGCCAGCGATAATCATCATTATCATCAACAGGTTTGGCGCGACTTTGTGATTGGCAAATAAACCAAGCAAATCATTTTGATGCTTTGATTTTGAGCTTACTTGAGGCTCCATTTGCGAGCTCATTTAAAAAGGCTCACCTTGAGGCCATCAACCGCATTCGGTAAATGGGTAATTACAATTTGATCGTTTTGATTTATTTTGGCACTACGTATAAGAAGCGCTGCAGAACCATCAGGTTGGAGATATTGACCAATTGATTCAACGTTCACTGCAACCAGACGGTCTTGTTTAAGTAAATAAATTCTGGAATTCCCATAAATTGCTTGATAGGGGATTGCTATAAGCGATGATTGCTCTGGTAACCCAAAATTAAGGGACAGTAAGCTACCAGGACGGAGGTCATGGCTGGCATTGCCAGATCGAAAATAGGCATCAATACCCGATGCCTGAGCTTTTCCAGCAAGTCGAATCAATTGTAATTTTAGAATTCCTGAAGTGGTAGAAACTAGAGCATGGTGTTGCTCACCCTCGGTGATAGCTTGTTGAATGCTGTCGACATAACGAGCAGGTACATGGGCGCGAATTTCAAGACCATCAACAGGATAAAGTGATACTAGCGTTTGACCAGTCGAAACTCTGTCGCCAATAGATACTGGCATTGAACTAACAATGGCATCGAAGGGTGCGACAACTTCGCTACGTTCAATCATTAGTTGTGCATCATTAACGCGAGCGACCTGACTATCACGCTCTGTTTCCAGGTTATTCTTTTTAATATTAAAACTATGGACTTCAAGTTCTCGTGATATCACCGAGAGTTGCTGTCGACCCAATGCGCTACGAGCATCATTTAATGCCGATTCTGTCCCTAAATTCTGTTGCTTCAACTTAAGCATGCGCTGCACATTTGCATTAGCTAGGTCTAGCAGTTCATGTTCAGTTTCTAATGCAGCTTGATTTGAACGGTGTTGAATTTCAAGTTCAATGATTTGATTTTTAATACTATTTAAATCAGACCGAGCCTGAATCACGACTGATGTAAAGTCACGTTGATCCATGCTCACTAAAATATCGCCCTGTTTCACTTGTGTTCCATCTTGAACCAGCACCTGACTGATGACTCCACTGCCGGGCGCTGCGGCATTTAATAGTTGGGGTGATTCGACGCGACCGTAAAGAGTTAGCTCGGGTGAGATCTTCTGCTTGTTTGCAAGCATGATATCGACCTGCCATACTTTTTCTTTGACTTCAGGCTTTTCACGATCGGGTTTGCTCGCCTTTAAAACCTGGAACGAACCGAATGCAACCGCAATAACTAGAATAGGTAAAATAAATTTTAAAATTGAACGAGAACGCATAGTTAAAGACATTTGAGTTAACGGGTTTTTTGAAGTCTAGTAGTCAAGTCCTTCTTTTGACACCATTAGTCAATTTGACTTCATTTTAGTTGCGAACGCAATGCATCAAAATTCAATTAATATTTCATTTGGAATGTTGCAGGCTATAAGTTTAACTATAGAATCATTGGTTTATCTCACATTATTAAATATATCGATTAATTCTGTGCAATATAAATTAGTCTGTATTTTTTTTATAGTAAGTAGGTGAGAACTTTTTTTAAATCTTGGCTGTCATAAAGATATAGAATAAGACTGTCTGTTAACGCTAGGGGCTTCAATGAATCAATATAATACCTTTAATATTATAAGCTATCGGGCCTTGCTACTTTTGAGTTTTCTCGCTTTCAACCATAGCGTAATGGCCAGCTTCAGTAGCCAATTACCCAGCGAAGTAAAGCCGATAATACAGAGTAATCAGGGCGATATTTTGCGCGCTAAAAAACTCGACATCATGTTTGCTAATTTAAAGGTCGTCAAAACTGAACAGAATGCTCGTAAAATCGAGCAGTCCATATGGCAACTATGGATGAATTCGGATAATCGTGTTATCAACCAAATGATGCAAGTAATCATGGCGATACGCCAATCTGGTGATTATGGAAAGGCGATAAATTTGTTAGATGATTTGATTGCTCAATATCCTAACTATAGTGAGGGTTGGAATCAGCGAGCAACGATTTATTATCTGATGGGTAATTTCGAGGCTTCGGTGCTCGACGTTGCTCAAACATTGAAACTTGAGCCACGCCATTTTGGTGCTTTATCAGGTTTAGCGGTTATGTTGTGGGAGCAAGGAAATCAAGAACTAGCAAGGAAAAGCCTTAGAGAGGCAGTGCGTATATATCCTTTTTTAGCTGGGAGAAATATGTTTGATGAATAACTGCTTGGTTAAGTGCCGGACCAATAGTCTGAAGTACTTTTGGTTAACTAATTGATTCAAATCGATTCAAATCAATATTTTTGACTGTTGTCCTCGGATCAAAAACTAAACCATTCATTGCCACATAAACGCCCACTGGTAACAATTGTACTGCGGTTGTAGCGACGCCCATGTTGTAACTGGAATCACTGATCCGCATACGCGCAGGTTGCATGGCCCCAGTTATGACGATTGTTTTGCCTTTAATGTTCAATAGTTCCATCGCGGTTTTGACCATGGTATCGGTGCCGTGGGTAATAATAATTTTGTCATGAGAATCCTGTTCTACCTTTTGTCTTATCATCGCCCGATCTTCGTTGTTAATATCTAGGCTATCCTTTTTCAGAATCGATTCGACCTCATAATCATAAGTAACATTGGCTTCCTCGAGAATTGCATTCGCCATAGGTTCACCAATATGGAATTGGTTTTTCACATCATAGTAAACTTTGTCGAAGGTACCGCCAGTGGTGAGAATTTTTATTTTCATATCTTAAAATTGTCCAGATAAGGTTATCAATATTCACAGTAGAGATAACGCTACATTAAAGGGGGTTCGTCGCTTTCAACGCTATCGCTGAGTGGATCCAGTTCATCTTGATAGGCTTCTATACTGTCAGATACAGCGCCTGCTTTTTTGTAATTAGCAATGTGAAATACTGCTTCTCCTTCAAAGACTAGTGGGAGATTAGTTCTACCAATCACAATACCTGATATTGGACTAACAATGGCTTCACCATTTTCACCCATGGGGTCGTTGATATAAGCCAAAATTTCACCTGATTCAACCTTTGATCCAATAGCGACTATTGACCTCAGAATGCCACTTTGGCTGGCGCGAAGCCATTGGCTTGACGTCGCAATTAATGTGTCGCTATCGCGATGACGGGTGCTTTTTTTGCGCATGCCTAAATGAGACATAACACCCATTATACCTTTTACACCAGCGCGAATAGCTACTTCATTAAACCGTAAGGCTTCTCCTGCTTCATAAAGCAACACTGGAATTTCGTGATCACGCGCAGCCATTCGAAAAGAACCATCGATTAATTCAGAGTTGAGTATAACGGGCACACCAAAGGCTCTGGCCATCTCCTCTATATCTGGCTCACCTATTATTTTGGCCCGAATTTGAGGCAAGTTCTCCCGATTTACGGCACCTGTATGCAAGTCAATTACTTGAGTGCAATGGGGAATAATTTCAGTCATTAAAATGTTTGCAAGGCGCGAAGCCATTGATCCAGTCTCTGAGCCAGGGAAAGAGCGGTTCAAATCTCTGCGGTCTGGCAGATAACGAGATTTAGAAACAAAGCCAAATACATTAACAACCGGTATTGCGATTAATGTACCTTGGATTCGATCCAATAACTTATGAGCGAGAATGCGTCGAACAATTTCGACACCATTAATTTCGTCCCCATGAATGGCGGCACAAACTAATAAACAGGGTCCTGACTTTCTACCGTGGACAACCTGCACGGGCATGCAGGCGCTACTATGAGTATAAAAACTCGGTAATGGGATATCAATTGTTTGGCGAGAGCCGGGTTGAACCGTTACACCAGCAATGGTTATTGGATTACGCTTAGACGATAAAATGGCGCTAACCCTTGCCGCGCGTTTTTGTTTTTCCTGGTGTACAGCTGCGCTCCATGTAGCTGATAATCATACCCGCAACATCTATACCTGTTGCACCTTCAATGCCTTCTAATCCTGGGCTTGAGTTGACTTCCATGACGACAGGGCCATGATTGGATCGTAATAAGTCAACACCTGCCACGTTAAGCCCCATAATTTTGGCAGCTCTTACTGCGGTCGATCGTTCTTCTGGTGTAATCTTAATTAGGCTGGATGTGCCACCACGATGCAGGTTAGATCGAAACTCACCCATAGGCGCTTGTCTTTTCATTGATGCAACGACCTTCCCATCAATAACAAAGCAACGAATATCAGAACCACCCGCTTCTTTAATGAATTCTTGCACCAGTATGTCGGCTTTAACACCCATAAAGCCTTCGATAACGCTTTCAGCAGCCTGTTGTGTTTCTGCCAAAACAACACCAATGCCTTGAGTGCCTTGTAATAGTTTGACAACAAGTGGTGCGCCACCCACCATTTTTATGACATCTTTGATGTCATCTGGTTTGTTTGCATAACCTGTTAGTGGCATTCCGATACCTTTTCTCGATAACAATTGCAGTGACCGTAATTTATCACGAGATCGCGTGATAGCAACAGACTCGTTCAGTGGCGAAACATCCATCATTTCGAACTGGCGAAGAACAGCGGAGCCATAACTAGTAACTGATGCGCCGATACGGGGAATAACCGCATCAAAGCCATCGAGCGTTTCGCCTTTATAGTGAATTGAGGGCTTATGTGATGCGATGTTCATATAGGCTCTTAAAACATCGATAACGACGATTTCATGCCCGCGCTCCTCAGCCGCTTCAATAATTCTTTTAGACGAATAGAGCTTTTTGTTACGAGTTAATAAGGCGATTTTCATATGCGCTTTTCCATTCTATAAATTGTAGAGTGTTTGAGGATTTAACTTGCCGTGTAGATAAGAGGCACTGGGCTCTACCAGAGCGCTAGATTCCATAGCTCGGCGACCCAGTAACATTCGAAATCGCATAGTATCTCGATTTGTTAAGCTTAGTTCAATTGGCCAGCTCCTGTCACCAATTGTTATTATACTTTCTACTACATAACGCATTTCTTTATGACCACCAGAGTCAGTTATCTTACGTTGATCAAGGATGGCGGCATGGCATTCCATTTGAAAGTCAGCGTTTGCCTGAATTGGATGGATTAAAAATTTAATCATATCAACGCTTTGTTTTTTATATGGTTTAACATAAAACGCATGCAATGCAGAGGTTTTTGCACCAGTATCAATTTTGGCTTTAACAGCGGGTAAATTGAGTTGAGGTAATGAAATCCATTCTCGCCACCCTAGTATTATTCTGTTTGAAGCATTTTGCATTGTTTTCAAGGCTGACTGTATAAGTTATTTAGAGTGTATTCTATAACTAACGATGTTTCATCCGATCATAGTTCTCTCAATGTCCTGTGCTAAAATAGTGAGTATTGATATCCCAGTAGTAATAACTAATGAAAACGATCAGTCTATTAGGCAGTGGTTGGCTTGGTCTAGCCTTAAACTGTCATTTTCAGCGACAATCATGCCAAGTAAAAGCATCAACACGTACCCCAAATCGTTTAAGTCAGTTAAAAGAGGCCGGAGCGACACCCTACCTAATTGATATAGATAATCAATCAAGTGATATTCAAGCATTTTTGGATTGTGACGTGTTGATCGTGAATATTACATCAAAAAATATTCTTAGCTATTCAGAGCTGATTGTTAATATAGAGGCGTCAACAGTACGTCGAGTATTGTTTGTGAGTTCAAGTTCTGTTTATCAGAATACCAATGATATTGCTAAAGAGTCAGACGGCGCTGAAAATGTCAAAAGTCCTCTTTATCAAATAGAAAGACAGTTTATGGGTAATCCCCATTTTAAAACGACAATTGTGCGTTTTGCGGGATTAATTGGGCCAGCTCGGCATCCAGGACATTTTTTTAACAGTGCTAAATCAGTAGAGCAACCAGAAAGCCCGGTAAATCTGATTCATCAAACGGATTGTGTCAACATTATTAGCCAAATAATAGAACAGAAAGTCTGGGGTGAGATATTTAATGCTTGTGCTGGCAGTCATCCAACGAAACGAGAATTCTATGGACAGGCGAAACAATGTTTAGGTGAGCCACTACCTAATTTTGTAATGTCAAACAAACCTGAGTTTAAGATTGTGAGTAATCAAAAGGTAAAGCGAGTATTAAATTATGAGTTTATATATGACGATCTGATGAAGTTAGTCTCTCAAAGTGAGCAGTTAGCATTTGAAGCCTGACATTAATACGTGTCCGTGTTGTAGTTCATTGCCTTATAAAGCTTGCTGTCAACCTCTACATAATAACTGCTTAACTGCGAGTAGTGCTGAACAGCTAATGCGATCAAGGTACAGTGCTTTTTGTGTGGGTGATATTAATTACTTATTAACCACGCTCCATCCAAGTTATAAAAGAGACGATGATAAGACTGAATTGCAGAATACGATTCAACAAACTAAGTGGTTAGGTTTAAAGCTAATGACGTATAAGTCGGGTATTGAAGAAGCCACAGTAGAGTTTGTTGCATTCTATGCTGCTCAACCATTTGAACAGTTACACGAATTATCACGATTCAAAAAATTGGCAGGCCAATGGCTCTATACAGATGGAGACTTGCTCTCATCAGTAAAACTCAGTCGAAACGATAGTTGTTTTTGCAATAGCACAAAAAAATATAAAAAATGTCATGGCAAAGACCTTTAATCTAAAAAAAGTTGAAATGTCTGACTGTTCATTATTAAGCTAAAAAAGCGTTTCAACAGTAGTTTTAAATAAAATCAAAATAGGCGTTGACGAGATATCAAAACTGCCTATAATGCGCCCTCGCTAAGCAGCAGTCAGGCAGAAAAAGTCGGATTGCGAAGTTAATTAGCGATAGTTTAAAGAACGTTGAAAATGGTTTGGAAATTGAATAATTAAATCTAAATTAGAGTTGACGGGATGAAAAAAGCGCTTATAATGCGCGCCTCGCTAAAGAGAACAGGCCACCAACTAGGGCTTGTAAAACAGGTGAGAAAGC